>Ga0207646_10004484_pt1 | contig 15142 bp, 13 predicted proteins | sample KBSK5502metaG_FD_184343 | JGI IMG/M metagenome (GOLD analysis project Ga0207646, IMG submission 184343) | Corn, switchgrass and miscanthus rhizosphere microbial communities from Kellogg Biological Station, Michigan, USA - KBS K5-50-2 metaG... | ecosystem: Host-associated > Plants > Roots >... | reverse complement strand
GCGCCACTCGGAGGACCGCGTTGACCCAGACCGCCCCGACCGCGACGAACGAACGTGCCGACCGCGACCTCGTCAGCGTCCAGTTCCCGGCCGCGAGTCCCGAGGGTCCGGTCGATGGCGTCGCCCTCGTCACGATCGAGCGGCCCGACGTCCTCAACGCCCTCAGCTTCGACCTGCTGGACGAGCTGGCGGATGCGCTCGCAACCCTCGACGCCGACCGGTCATGCCGGGCGATCGTGGTCACCGGGTCAGGCGATCGTGCGTTCGCGGCGGGCGCGGACATCCGCGAGCTGGCCCGCCAGACCCCGGTCACGCTCCTCGTCGAGAACCGTTTCGCGGTCTGGGAGCGAATCGCCGCCGTTCGAACTCCCGTTGTCGCGGCCGTCCGTGGCTTCGCCCTGGGCGGTGGCTGCGAGCTGGCCATGACCTGTGACCTGATCGTCGCCGGCGAGGACGCCCGGTTCGGCCAGCCGGAGATCAATCTCGGGGTGATCCCGGGAGCCGGCGGGACCCAGCGGCTGACCCGGGCGATCGGCCGGGCCCGGGCCATGGACCTCGTCCTGACCGGGCGGACGGTCACCGCTCGCGAGGCGGAGTCGATGGGCCTGGTGAGCCGGGTCGTCGCGTCCGAGGACACGCTGACGGCCGCCATCGACCTCGCCCGAACGATTGCCGCCCAACCGCCTGTCGCCGTCCTCGCCGCCAAGGAGGCCGTCAGACTGGCGGAGGAGCTCCCGCTGTCGGCGGGGCTGCGCCACGAGCGGCGAGCATTCTTCGCGCTGTTCGCGACCGAGGACCAGACGGAAGGGATGGCGGCGTTCGTCGAGAAGCGCCGACCGGGATGGAAGGGACGCTGACCGATGGAACGTGACACCAGGGAGGGGAGCGACTTCGGCCGGGACCGAGGCCGGGACCTCGGCGATGAGACGCCGGGAAGCCTCCGCGACAGCGCGCCGGACATCCTCGGCCCGATCGACGCATCGGCGCCCGTGTCGGGCCACGTCCCGGCGACGGAGCGCGCCGCTTCTCCGGCGGAGTCACCCGAGCACGACTGGGCGGCCGCGTCGTCGATCGTCTTCCCGTTGCTGCGACCGCCCGGCGCCCAGGGCCTGATCGTGGCCGAGATCGACGCCGCGGCGCTGGCGGCCGACGCCGCGCGCGGCCACTCCCAGCCGCTCGTGGACGAGGGACCGAGCGGCCTTGCCGTCGTCTACGCGCTCCACGCCGGTGGCTTCGACGTGATCGTGAACGGCGACCACCTCCTGTCGTGGGGCGTGACGCCCGAGCGCATCCAGGAAGCCGCCATGCGCAACCTCGGGACCTGGTCGGCGGGCGCCGCCTGGACCGATGAGGTCTCTGGCGAACGGCGCCTGATCTCGAGCGACACCGGCGACGGCTGGGATGCCGCGCGGATCCTCCTCCCGGAGGTGGTCGACAGGCTCGCGGCCGAGCTCGGGTCGACGGGCCGCGTCCTGATCGGTCTACCGGAGCGCCACTTGCTGGTCGCGGGTGCCCTGCGTCCCGACGACGAGGAGTTCGCAGGGCTGTTCGCCGAGTTCGTCGTCGAGAGCTCCGGTGGGGCCGACGAGCCGGTCGACCGCCGGGTGTTCGAGCTCGTCGACGGGCGCCTCGTCGAGGCACGCGGGCTCGCGACTCCGGCCTGAGCGCGAACCCCTCGGTGCCGGACCTCCGGGTCGAGACGGCGGGCGCCGTCGCGACGATCACCCTCGACCGGCCCGACGCCCTCAATGCTCTCACCGTCCCGTTGAAGGAGGAGCTGCGGGCGGCGTTCGAGCGGCTGGCCGCGGACGACGCCGTGCGGGCGATCGTGCTCACCGGGGCGGGCCGGGCGTTCTGCGCGGGCCAGGACCTGCGCGAGCGCCTCGAGCCCGATGCGTTGCCGCTCCAGGACGAGATCCGCATCCACTACAACCCGCTGATCCGTGCGATGCGGACGAACCCGAAGCCGATCGTCGGTGCCATCAACGGGGTTGCGGCGGGAGCCGGCGCGTCGCTCGCCTTCGCCTGCGACATCCGGATCGCGGCCGAGGGCGCGTCCTTCCTGCTCGCGTTCGGGCGGGTCGGGCTGATCCCGGACTCGGGCGCCACCTGGCTGCTGCCCCGGCTGATCGGCGCATCGAAGGCGGCCGAGCTGGCGCTGACGAGCGACCCGCTCTCGGCGGCCGACGCCGAGCGGTTCGGGTTGGTCGCCCGGGTCATGCCCGCGGAACAGCTCATCGACGAGGCCCGGGCACTCGCCGGCCGGCTCGCCGACGGCGCGCCGCTCGCGCTCGCCCTGACGAAGCGGGCGCTCGAGATCGGGTGGGAAAACGACTTGGAGGGGCAGCTCGCGGCCGAGGCCGAGATGCAGGGCCAGGCCGGCGCGACCGCCGACCACGCCGAGGGGATCGGGGCATTCCTGGACCGGCGGCAGCCGCGGTTCCGCGGGAGGTAGCCGGGCGGGCGAGCTGATCGCTCCGCGGCGCCGGTTCGACCGGCGCTCGGTCGGGGATGCGCCGGGCTTGAGGAGCGGCCTACCCTTGGGACCGTGCTCCAGCGCTTCAACCTCGACGGCCAGATGCGGCGCCCGACTGGCGCCGCCATCCTCCGGTCCCTGCCCACGATTGCGATCGTCCTCGCCCTGTCGACGGCCGCCGTGGCCCTGCTCGAGTCACCGGGGATCGGACTGGCCGACGCCTCGCCGGTCTACTTCGTGGCAGTCGTCATCGCGGGCTCTCTGATCGGTACGTGGCCGGCGATCGCCACGGCTCTCGGATCGTTCCTGATCTACGACCTGCTCTTCACCCAACCGACGTTCACGATCTTCGTGAGCAATCCGCAGGAGTGGCTGGATCTCGTCCTGTTCCTGGTCCTCGCGGTGATCGTCGGCCGGCTGTCGGCGCTCGGCCGAGAGAGAGCCGAGGAGGCATCACTCCGGGCTGCCGAGTCGACCGCCCTGTTCGCGATCAGCCGGATCCTCGCGACCGAGCCGGACATCGAGGCCGCCGCCCCGCTCGTCGCCGACCGACTCGTAGCCGATGCGCCACTGGCCCGAGTGTGGATCGTCCGCGAACGAGCCAGCCAGTATCGGATCGTGGCCGACACCGGCGGTCCGCAGCCGTTGCCCGCTTCATCGTTCGTCACGTCCCTCGTGCGGGCGCCGGGCGACACGCCGGCCCACTGGGTCGTGGCGCATGAGCCCGGGATCCGGTTGGCACGGGGTAGCGGCGTGCCCGTCCTGCGGGTTCGGATGGAGGCCGACGGAACCGCGGTCGGTGCGCTGAAGGCGACGCTCGCCCATGGTGCGCGCGAGGCCGATCGGGTGACGACGCGGCTGCTCTCGCTGGCCGCCGACCAGCTCTCGCTGGCCATCCGCCGTGACGACCTGCGACGCGAGGCCACCGAGGCGGAGATCGCCCGACGAGCTGACGCGCTCAAGAGCGCCCTCCTCGACGCGGTGTCGCACGACCTGCGGACGCCGCTCGCCAGCATCCGGGCGGCCGCCGGCTCGCTCGTCGACCCCGACGTCGCCGTCGACGAAACGTCGGCGCGGAGCACCGCCGCGGCGATCGACGTCGAGGCCGACCGGCTCGACCGGCTCGTCCGCGAAGTCCTCGACCTGAGCCGGATCGAGGCGGGCTCGCTGCGCGTCGACGTGGAGCCGCTCGTGCTTGCCGACGCCGTGGCGGCGGTGGTCGACCGGCTCCGGCCGGTCCTCGGCAAGCGGCCGATCAACCTGGCGATCCCCCACGAGCTGCCGCCCGTCCGGGCCGACGCCGTCCTCCTCGACGGGCTGGTCGCGAACCTGGTCGAGAACGTCGGCCGTCATGCGCCGGCGCCCGCGCCACTGACCATTGCCGCCTCAACGGCGGGCGGTCAGGTGAGGCTCACCGTCGACGACGGCGGACCCGGCCTCGCGCCGGCGGCGCGGGAGCGGCTCTTCACGAAGTTCCAGCCGCTGCCGTCCACCAGCCAGGGGTCGCGACCCGGCCTCGGCCTGGGGCTGGCGATCGTCCGCGGCATGGTCGAGGCGATGGGCGGATCGGTCTCCGCCTCGCCCAGCCCACTCGGCGGGCTGCGGATCACGGTGGAGCTGCCGGCGGCCGCCGCTGCCCCGGGCGAGCCACGGGCGCCGATGGGCGGGCCGGCCACGACGCAGACGACCGACGCGACGCCGGCGCCCGCCGGCCGATGACCGGGCCCGCGCGGACGCCGGCGGGGCGCGCCGCCTCGGCGACTGGCGCGGCCGGCGCCCATCTCCTTCTCGTCGAGGACGACGAGGCGATGCGCCATTCCGTCGCCACGAACCTCGCCGCGCACGGCTACCGGGTCGCCGAGGCACCCGATGCGGCCGAGGCCATCCGCCGCTGGGATGCCGAACGGCCCGACGTGATCCTGCTGGACCTCGGGCTCCCGGACGCCGAGGGCACGACCATCATCCGACGCGTCCGCCGGGAGGCGACGACGCCGATCCTCGTCCTGTCCGCCCGCGGCGCCGAGCCGGACAAGGTCGCGGCCCTCGAGGCCGGCGCCGACGACTACGTCACGAAGCCGTTCGGCCTCGCCGAGCTCCGCGCCCGTGTCGCCGCGCTCCTCCGGCGGACGGCCGGACCCGCAGCGGACCCGACCGGCACGATCCGGCACGGTTCCCTCCGGATCGACGTCACGCGCCGGATCGCGACGGTCGACGACCAGCCGCTCGACCTGACGCCGCGCGAGTACGAGCTCCTGCGGACGATGCTCGCGCAGCCCGGGAGGCTCCTGACGAAGGCGAGGCTCCTTCGTGCCGTCTGGGGAACGGCGTACGCCGACGAGGGTCATTACCTCCACGTCTACGTCTCGCGCCTTCGCCGCAAGCTCGCCGCGGCCGATCGGGATGGCACGATCGCCGACCTGATCGTCGCCGAGCCGGGCGTCGGCTACCGCGTCGCCGAGGCGCCAGACCCGGACTCCTGAGGGCTTCGGGGCCCCGAGCGGCCGCCGGCCGCTTTGAGTGGTTGTTGAGCGCTCCGACCCCTTCGGACCCCCTGTTACTCTTGGGCGGCTGCCTACGTTGGAGACGTGGACAGCTCCACGGTCATCGCCTTCCCGCGGCCCGACGCCGGCGTCGCCACCCCCGACGACGTCGGCGCGGCTGCCCTTGCCGAGATCGACGCCGCGATCGCCCTGGTCGCCGGTCATGCCGCCCGCCGTGTCCGTCTGACGGCCGTGCCGTTCGTCGAGACCGTCGCAGCCGTCGGCCTGGCCCACGCCCGAGCAGCCGGGCTGGCCTTCGAATTCGAGCGGCCGGAGCGCGCCGGCGTCATCACGGTGACCATCGGCCCGCTCGAGCCGCGCCTCCGTCGGTGACGCCCGAGGACGGTCCCGCCGGTCATCGACCGGCGGCGTCGTCAACGGACGGCAGCCGCCTCCTCGTCGGTCGCCACGCGGCGGATCGCCGCGTCCGTGCCACGCCCAAGCGATCGCGCTACTTCCGCCACGCCGGACCGGGCATCGTCACAGCTCGGCCAGCCGCCGTGGAGCCGACGCGGCCGGTGGAGCGGCTGGGCTGGCTCGTCCGACGGACGCTGTTCGGGCGGATCCTGGCGACCGAAGAGGAGGTCGACGAGCGGCTGTCGAAAGTCAAGGCGCTCGCGACGTTCTCGAGCGACAACCTCAGCTCGATCGCCTACGCCACCGAGCTGATCATGTTCAGCCTCCTCTCGGCCGGCGCCGCGACCTTCTGGCTGGTGATGCCGATCTCCGGTTTGATCGTCACGATCTTCCTGATCATCGTGATCTCCTACCGTCAGACGATCCGGGCCTATCCGGGCGGCGGCGGCAGCTACATCGTGGCGAAGGAGAACCTGGGGACCGCCCCGGGCCTGGTGGCCGCGGCCGCGCTTCTCACCGACTACGTCCTGACCGTCTCCGTCAGCGTCGCCGCGGGGATCGCGGCGATCCTGTCGGCGTTCCCCGGCGCGTTCGACGCGCTGCGCGTGCCGCTGAGCGTCGCGGCGATCGTCCTGGTGATGACGATCAACCTGCGGGGCATCCGCGAGAGCGGCACGATCTTCGCGATCCCGACCTACCTGTTCCTCGTCACGACGCTCGGGGTCATCGGGATCGGCGTGGCCCGGGTCCTCCTGGGCGACCCACCGCACGTCGGCGGCGTCGTCCCGGCGGTCGTCCCGGTCGAGACCCTCGGTGCGCTGCTGCTCATGCGGGCGTTCGCCGACGGCTGCAGCGCGATCACCGGCGTCGAGGCGGTCTCGAACGGCGTGCCGGCGTTCAAGCCGCCGGAATGGCGGAACGCCCGGACCACGCTGACGGTGATGGGCATCCTCGTCGCGACGATGTTCCTCGGCCTGTCGTACCTGGCCGGCGTCACCGGGGCGATGCCGGCCGCCAACGGGGAGACGGTGATCTCGCAGGTCGGCCGGTCGATCTACGGCACCGGCCCGATCTACTACCTCTTCCAGCTGGCGACGACCGGCGTCCTGATCCTCGCCGCGAACACGAGCTTCGCCGACTTCCCGCGCCTCTCGTCGATCCTCGCCCGTGACGGCTTCATGCCGAGCCGGTTCGCGTTCCGCGGCGAGCGCCTCGCCTTCAGTGCCGGGATCGTCGTCCTCGCCCTCGTCGCGATCGTCGTCCTCGTCGCGTTCGGCGGCCGCGTCGAGCTGCTGATCCCGCTGTACGCGATCGGCGTGTTCACGTCGATCACGCTGTCGCAGGCGGGCATGGTCCGGCACTGGCTCCGGACTCGCGACGTCGGCTGGCGGCGGAGCGCCCTGATCAACGGCTTCGGCGCCGTCGCGACGGGGATCGTGACGGTCATCTTCGCCGTCGCGAAGTTCGCCCTCGGTGCGTGGCTGATCGTCCTGATCATCCCGGTCCTCGTCGGCGCGATGCTGCTCGTCCGGCGGCAGTACTCCCGGCGTCGGGTCGAGTCCGACGTCCGGCCGGGCGCGGTCATCGGGCCGCCACGACGCCACCAGCGGGTGATCGTCCCGGTCTCCGACCTGACGCGCGACGTCGTCAACGCCGTGAAGTTCGCTCGGACGATGTCGGACGACGTGTCGGTCGTCCACGTCACCGACGACGTCGACGAGGGCGAAGGCCTTCGCGACCGGTTCCGCAACCAGCTGCCTGGGGTCCCGTTCGTGATCGTCGAGTCACCGTTCCGCCAGCTCGTGCGACCGTTCATCCGCTACCTGGAGGACGCGGCGGCTGGAGCCGGAGACGACGTTGTCGTCGTGCTCCTGCCCGAGTACATGGCGCGCCATTGGTGGGAGCGGTTCCTGTTCAACGAGAACGCCCGCCGGATCCAGGCCGCGCTCCTGGGCCGGCCGAACATCCTCGTCGCGGCGGTGCCGTACCGGCGCGACGTCTAGCGGTCAACGCGCCGTCAGGCCGACCTCCTCGATCGCGGCCGCGGCCCGCGCGACGCCGTCCCGGGCCCGGATCTCCGCCCCGACCCCGGCCAGCCGCGTCCGCAGCTCGACGTTGGCCAGCAGCTCGTCGATGGCCCGACGCAACTCGTCGTCGGCGAACGCATACGTCGCCACCCGCCGCCCGAACCCGGTCTCGTCGACGCGCTGGGCGTTGTCGTACTGGTCCCAGAAGAGCGGCAGGACGACCATCGGCTTGCCGAAGTGGAAAGCCTCGGTCGTCGTGTTGTTGCCGCCATGGGTGATGACGAGATCCACGAGCGGGATGATCGTCGTCTGCGGCAGGAACTCGGCGCCCCACATGTTCGGGGCGAGCTCGTACTCGTCGTGCTGGGGCCCTTTCGAGACGATGTAGCGGTGGGGCGTGTCGGCGAGGACGGCGACCAGCCGACGCATCAGGTCCACGTCGGCGCTGCCGAGCGACCCGAGCGACAGGTAGATCAAGCTGGACCCGGGCGGGCGATCGGCGACGACGGCGGGCAGCTCGAACGCCGCGTCCGTTGCCCGGACCGACGAGTCGAGGCGCCGCCACCGGTCGCGGTCGAGCGGCCGCCGGTCGGTGTAGTCGACGACCTCCGGGTAGACATACAGGTTCAGGTCGGGCGACGTGTGCATGAACTCGAGATCCGGGAGCGGCCGGGTGCCGTTCTCGCGACACCACGCGTCGAAGTCCTCCCACGTCGTCCGATGCGTTCGGTCGTACTCCTCGCGGAAGGCCTCCCACTCGGCTCGATCGTCCGACGACAGGCCGGAGTAGGGCGGCGGGATGTCCCGTCCGCGGACCTCCAGCGGATTGCACGACACGATTCGGACGAAGGGCTTGCCCGCCGTCTGGAGGGCCGGGAATGCCACGACGTTGTCCTCGACGATCACGTCCGGCGCCTGTCGGGCGACGATCTCGCCGAGATGTGGCTCGCAGTAGCGAGCGCCGTCGATGAGAGCCCCCCAGGTCGGCTGCATGAAGGTCGCCAGCTGCTCGACCGTGGGCTTGCGGAATTCGGGCGCGGTGTCGCGGATGAAGTCTTTCCAGAACTGGCCGGCGTCCCCGGCCGGCGCATCCGGCGGTGGTGGCGGTGCGAGGTCGACCAGGTCCTCGACGAAGCCCAGCGGCTCGAGGCGTTCCGCCCACGATGCCTCGGCCGCGAACACGACGCGGTGACCGCGCCGCCGGAGGACGTCGCCGATCCCGACGCAATTGTTCGTGGGGCCGTACGCCGATTCGGGCATGAACAGGACGGTCAGCGGCTGCGGCACCGCCACATCGTACGCAACGACGACGCCGGATCAGGCGGTTCCATGCCCGTCCGGGGTGGGTCACGACAAACGCCGGCACCGACCGCGGGGGGGCCGCTGACGTAATCCGCCGTCAAAGGAGCCCCGGGCAACGGCCCGGCGCATCGGCTACCGTGCCATGAGTCGCAAGCAGGGAGAGGACGGACCGCTGGCCAGCGCTCAACCACATCGCCAACCGTGCTCGCCTCGCCCTCATCAGTGGCGGCGGTGCTCCGAATGAACGGTTTCGCCCGCCCCGTCGCGGCAGAATCTGCCGGTACTCGATCGTCGCTCCTGTCGCTGGCCCGGCGCGAACGAGGCGCGATCTCGACCCTGTTGCTTGCACTGGTCGTTCTGGCCCTGGTCTGGCCCGTGCCTGACGCTCCCGCCAGGATCGGCCTCGATCCCTCGTGGCAGATCGGCCTCCACCTGGCGGCCTGGGCTGATCTTCGCTACGGCGTCGACGTTGTCTTCACCTACGGACCGCTCGGTTTCCTCGGCTCCTCACAGCCGCTGGTCGGATGGACCAGCCGGGTCGCGTTTCTGGCCGCGGGTGCCGTCTACCTCGGCCTGATCACCGTGCTGCTCGTCGACGTCCGGCGCGCACTCCCGTTGTGGGCCGCCGCCCTTCTGGTCTTGGTCATCGGTCGCACCCTGGCGGTCATCGAGCCGTTCGAAGCGTTCCTCACCCTCGCCTTCCTCCTCGGCATTGACATCCTGGCCGGTCGAGTCTCGCTGCCAGCCGACGCCGTCGCCGTCGCATATGGCATTGCCGCCGCGATGGCGGCCTTGGGCAAGGTCGATGTCGGCGTGTTTGTCGGAGCGATCGGACTGATCGTGTCCGCCGCTGTCAGCCGGCGCTGGTGGCGCGGCGTCACGCTGTACGCGGCGGCGGCCGCGGTGACCGGGCTTGGGCTGTGGCTTGCGGCCGGCCAGCGGATCGCCGATCTCATCGCGTACGCCGCCGGATCGCTTCAGACCATCTCAGGCTACTCGGAATCGATGGACCCCCGTGGGAATCCTGCGGACTTCTGGATCCTGCCGGCCTTCCTCGCGAGTGCCGCATTGTTCGCGTGGACGATAACGGTCGTCAGCGCGGACTGGCCGGGTCGACGGCGGATGGGGCTTCTGGTCCTCTGCGCTGTCGTCGGCTTCGGTTTGTCGAAGCTTCGTTCGACGGACGCATTCGCGCCGGTCCTCATGGGCCTCGCGATCGTCGGAGCGCCTCATCGCGACCGACGATTCTGGCTGACAGCGCTCCTGGTTCCCGGGATTGCCCTGGCCGCCGTCGCGCAGCTCACCGCAGGGCAGTACGCCGACGTGTTGGGCTCCGCGCGGTCGCTCGGTATCGAGACGGCGCGGGCGATCCTGCCGAGCACTGCCCAGAGGGCAGCGGACCGCAGCCGATCGACCATGCGGTCGCAGTACCACCTCCCCCCATCGATCCTGGCCGAGCTCGCGGGCCGGCGAGTCGCGTTCGACCCGACCGAGATCGGGGTGGCGTTCGCGTATCCGGAGATCGAGTGGGCGCCGCTGCCGGTGATCCAGTCGTATGTGGCTTACACGCCAGCGCTCGACCAAATGAACGCCGACCGCCTGGCCTCGTCGAATGGGCCAGATCGAATCCTCCGCTCCATCACGCCAATCGGCGATCCTCCCGACTGGCTGAGCCGCGTGCGAGGGCGGTCACCCGCCCCAGGCGAGATCATCCCGTATGTCGTGGGCGGTCGCTTCCGCTGGTTCGAAGCCCCGCTGGCGATGCGTGAGACCTTCTGCCGGTATCGGGAGCTGAGCTCGATCGGGAACTGGGAGGTGCTCGGGCGAACCGGTGACTCGTGCGGACAACCCGAACTGATCGCGACCGTGACCGCGCAGGAGGGCGCGAAGGTCGACGTTCCGATCGACCCTCGACCCAACCGGCTGATCATCGTTCGGGTCCACGGCCTCGAACCGACTCTCGGCGATCGACTGAAAACGCTGCTCTACAAGGCCGATGAGTGGTATGTCACGATGGGCGGCGTCCGATATCGGCTCGTCGCGCCCACGGCGATTGACGGTCTCCTGCTCGCGGTTCCGCCGAGCGCCGACGGAACCGGCTCGTTCGCCTTTGGGCCTCCGATCACGTCCCTGTCGATCTCACGGCAGAGCGGCAGTCGGCGAACCCTCGAGTATGAGTTCGAGAGCGTCCCGCTGATCTCCACATGAAGAGAGTCGATGTCAGTCAACGATTGACGCCGCTCAGTCTGCCTCCTATCGTTTCCTAACGAACGTTAGGTCGAGGTGGTCTTTTGCTAGCCGGCGCGCGACGGCGCGAGATTGACGACGTGGCGAGCGAGCTGTTCCACGCGAACGGCTACGCCGCGACCAGCGTCCGGGACATCGCCAAGGCGCTCGACATCCAGGCGGCCAGCATGTACGCCCACGTCGCTTCGAAGGAGGACGTCCTGTGGTCGATCGTCGACCGGGCAGCGACCGCCTTCGAGGGGGCCGCCGACGCGGCGACCGCCGAAGCCGACGAGGCCGACCCGGTCGACCGCCTGGCCGCTCTGGTCGAGGCCCACGTCGAGGTCATCACCGCCGATCCCGAACGCTCGAGCGTGTTCGTCACCGAATGGCGCCACCTGTCGCCGGACCGCCGCGCCGCCATCGCCCAGCGGCGAGACGCATATGAGACCCGCTTCCGCGAGACGATCGTCGACGGCGTCGCTGTCGGCGCCTTCCGGGCGACGGATCCGGCCCTCGCGGCGACCTTCATCCTGACTGCCCTGAACGGCGTCGCGACCTGGTACCGCCCGGACGGCCGCCTCAGCGCCGACCGGATCGCGGACCACTACGTCGACCTCGCCCTGCGCTCCCTGTCGGAGGACCACCGATGACCGACCCGCTCGCCCTCGACCCCGTCCTGCCCGCCCGCGAGCGGAGCCAGCTGCCGTTCAACGACGAGGCTCTCGATCACGACGAGCGCTACCGCCACTTCGAGGCGCACGTCACGGGCGGCGGCAAGGTCGAGGCGACGGACTGGATGCCGGATGAATACCGGACGCAGGTTCTCCGGTTCGTCGAGATGCACGCCAACAGCGAGCTGATGGGCGTCCTCCCCGAGCGGGAGTGGATCATGCGCGCACCGACACTCCGTCGGAAGCTGGCGCTCACCGCGAAGGTCCAGGACGAGGTCGGCCACGCCCAGCTGCTCTACCGGGTCGCGGAGGACCTTGGCAAGCCGCGCGACGCGATGATCCAGGACCTCCTCGATGGGAAGACCAAGTTTCACAACGTCTTCCACTACCCGACGAAGAGCTGGGCCGACATCGGGATCATCGCCTGGCTCGTCGACGCCGCCGCGATCGTGGCCCAGCAGGCCCTTCGGGATTCGAGCTACGCGCCGTACGCCCGGACGATGCGCAAGATCTGCTGGGAGGAAAGCGTCCACATCATGCACGGCCGCGATGTGGTCGTGACGATGGTGACCGGGACGCCGGCCCAGCGGGCATCGATCCAGGAGGCGCTCGATCGCTGGTGGGGCCCGCTGATGCAGATGCACGGCCCGCGCAGTGACCGGTCGAAGGACCGCGACATCCACTGGAAGATCAAGGCCAAGACGAGTGAGGAGCTGCGCCAGGAGTTCCTCGGGATCTACGTGCCGCGCATCTGGGAGCTGGGGTTGACGTTGCCCGACCCCAACCTCGGGCTCGATCCGGCCACCGGCGAGTGGCGCTACACGGAGCCCGACTGGAACGAGCTCCGGACGGTCGTGACCAACCACGGCCCGAAGTCCGAGGAGCGGCTCCAGTTCCGCCGCGACAACTGGGCCGCCACGCAGTGGGTCCGAGACGCGATCCTCGCGAGCCCCAGGGCCGCCGCCTGAGATGGCCGCAGCCAAGACCCCAACCGGAGTGCTCGAGCCATGGGAGGTCTTCCGCCAGGAGAAGGACGGCGACCCCATGCGCCACGGCGGGTCGGTCATGGCCCCGGACGCGACGCTCGCCGTCCACTATGCCCGGGAGATGTACGGACGCCGTCAGGAGAGCGTCCACCTCTGGGTCATCCGCCGGGCGGACATCCACGACCTCGCTGATCCCGACCTCCTCCAGCCGCCGCTGGATCGGTCGTTCAAGAAGCCCGGCGGCTACGTGATGCGCGAGAAGCTCGCAGCGGCCCGCGAGGTCAGCGGCCAGCAGAAGCCGCGGGCGAACAAGGGGACGCGTTGACCGAATTCGGGCCCCTGGCCATGGACTTCACCGGCGCCGGCGACGGCCGAGAGCGCGCCCTCGCCCTGCTCCTCCTGTCGATGGCCGACGACGAGTTCGTCATCGGCTTCAGCGACTCCGAATGGACCGGGATCGGGCCCATCCTCGAGGAGGACGTCGCGATCAGCTCGCTGGCCCAGGACGAGCTGGGTCACGCCCAGGCGCTGTACCGGCTGTTCGTCGAGCTCGTCGGCGATGGCCGCGATGCCGACGCCGTCGCGTACGACCGCCCGCCAGAGGGCTACCTCCATGCCAGGCTCCTCGACCACGGCCGCGGCGACTGGGCGGCGACGATCGCCCGCCGCTACCTGTACGAGACCGCCGACGCCGCGCGCCTGGAGGCGCTGGCTGAGACGTCGTTCGAGCCTTTGCGTGACCTTGTCGCCAAGATCCGTCGCGAGGAGCGCTACCACCTCATGCACGTGGAAACGTGGCTGGATCGCCTGGCGAAGGCGGGTGGCGAGCCGCGCCGGCGCCTGACGGCAGCGCTCGAGGCGATGGGGCCCGACGCCGGGACGGTCCTCGCGCTGCTCCCCGGGGAACCGGCACTGCTCCGGCACGGCATCCTGGCCGAGCCGTTCGCCGCCATCGAGTCGACCTGGCGCGCCCGCATCGACGGCGCATTCGGGCGGCTCGGTCTGCCGGCGCTGCCTCCGACGCGCGATCCACAGACCGCCCGAACCCGCCATTCAGAAACGTTCCGGGCGCTCCACCGCGAGTTCACCATGGTCCGCGGCTCGGAGGTCGCGGCGTCGTGGTGACGGCAACCCCGCCGATCGCGCTGGGTCTCGTTCCGGGCCCGGAGGTCAGGGAGACGGCCGTCCGGGCGGCGCTCCGCACCGTCCACGACCCGGAGATCCCGACGGTCTCGATCGTCGACATCGGGCTCGTCCACGATGTCCGGATCGATGCCGACCGGATCGCCGTCGACCTCCTGCCCACCTTCGTCGCCTGCCCCGCCCTCGAGGTCATCCGGTCGACCGTCGCCGATGCCCTGTCGGGCTTCGGCCGACCGGTCGACGTCGACTTCACGTTTGCCGTCCCGTGGACGACCGATCGCCTCACGGCGAAGGGACGAGCGGGGCTGCTGGCCGCGGGCATCGCACCGCCGTCGGCGCCGACCGACGTCCGCTGCCCGTTCTGCGAGTCGGCGCGAGTGGTGATGGACAGCGCCTTCGGCCCGACCCTCTGCCGCTCGCTGTTCTACTGCCGAGACTGCCGCCAGCCGTTCGAGGCGTTCAAACCCGCCTGACAGTCCGTGCGCACGCCAGCGGACCCGGTGCGCCCGCGCAACAACGCTCCTGGCTCGAACGCGCACGATCGGTGCCCTCATGCATCGGCCGTTGGTCCTGTCACGCCCATTCAATGGTTTCAGGCCGGATCGCCGCACCGCTTGTTGGGCGGTCTGCCGTTTGCTGGGGCCCGGACCGAGTCGACGGTGCGCCCAGTTCACCCGTCGCGTGAAGACCGAACACGACGGAGTCAACGATGAGACCAAGATTCGCTGCGGCCCTGTCGGCGCCGCTGGCCGTTCTTGCGACGATCCTGCTTGCGGCCGTCGCGGCTGCGCCGGTCCTCGCCAACGACACGCCCGGCAACAACGGGACGGTCAAGATCCACGACGGGGCGACCGAGCCCTCGCCCAGCGAGGTCCGGAACGAACCCCACGTGTGCACCTTCCATCTCCACTTCTACTTCGCCGACCCCGAGCAGGCCGGGACGTGGGAGATCCAGCAATGGGCTCCGACCGGTCAGAAGGGCACGGTCGTTCTGACCGGGACGTACGACACGTTCGGAGACGGCCAGGACCGCCAGCCCGAACAGGGCGCCTACCAGCTGCCGAACGGGCACTACAAGCTCTTCTGGGACGGCGATACGGGCAAGCACGACAAGATGAAGGTCTTCTGGGTCGCGTGTGAGACCCAGAGCGGCGGTGGTAGCACCGGCGGAACGGGTGGCACCGGCGGCACGGGCGGAACGGGTGGCACCAGCGGCACCGGCGGCTCCGGCGGCACCGGCGGCACGGGTGGCAGCGGCGGCACGGGTGGCACCGGCGGCATGGGTGGCACGGGTGGCACCGGGTCGGGGACATCCGGTGAGGAGCTCGGGCTGAGCGGCGGCGTCCAGGGCATCAGCGCGACGCCTCCGCCGACCGACACGGTCGCGACCACGGCGACTCAGGCCGGCTCG
>Ga0207646_10004482_pt1 | contig 15143 bp, 12 predicted proteins | sample KBSK5502metaG_FD_184343 | JGI IMG/M metagenome (GOLD analysis project Ga0207646, IMG submission 184343) | Corn, switchgrass and miscanthus rhizosphere microbial communities from Kellogg Biological Station, Michigan, USA - KBS K5-50-2 metaG... | ecosystem: Host-associated > Plants > Roots >... | reverse complement strand
CACGCTGCTCTCCTGCTGTGTCTCGATCGACGGCTACATCGGCAGCGCGGCGTCTCGGCTGCTCCTTTCGAACGACGCCGACTTCGACCGGGTCGACGCCGTCCGCGCCTCCTGCGACGCGATCCTGGTCGGGGCGGAAACCGTTCGGATCGACAACCCCCGGCTCCTCGTGAAATCCGACGCGCGTCGCGAGGAGCGAGCGGCGCGAGGCCTACCGGAATCCCCCGTCAAGGTCACCGTCACCCGCCGCGCAGAACTCGACGCGCACGCCGACTTTTTCAACGTCGGGGACAGCGAGAAGATCGTCTATTGCGCGAGCCCAAGGGTCGAAGCCGCGCGCGACCGTTTCGGCCGAGTCGCGACCGTCGTCGACGGCGGCCAGAACGTCGAGATGCGGACGCTCAGCACCGACCTGGCGGCGCGCGGCGTCGACCGGTTGATGGTCGAGGGCGGCGGCAACGTCCACACCCAGTTCCTCACCGACGACCTCGTCGACGAGTTGCAGCTAACGGTCGCCCCGGTATTCGTCGGCGACTCGGACGCCGTCAGGTTCGTGCGCGACGGCGCCTTCCCATGGAACACCGCCCGCCGGGCCGAGCTCGTCGACGTGCAGAAGCTCGGCGACGTGGTCCTCCTTCGCTACGCCCTCTCGTCGAGGTTCGAGGAATGTTGACGCGGCTCCCAGAGGCGACGATCCGCACCCAGGTCGAGCTGCCGCTGCGGTTGGCCGACGGATACACGAGCGATGCCCGGGTGTTCAGCTTCGACGGGCTCGTCGACGGCCGAGAGCACCTCGCCTTCGCGCTCGGAGATCCCACGGCCCTCCATGCCGCGGACGACCGCCGCGTGCCGCTCGTTCGCCCTCACAGCGAATGCCTCACCGGCGACGTGCTGGGGAGCGAGCGGTGCGACTGCGGCCGGCAGCTCCGCGAGGCGGTCGAGCGTATCTCCGAGGTCGGCGGCTACCTCCTCTACTTGCGGCAGGAAGGCCGCGGCATCGGGCTCTATTCGAAGCTCGAGGCCTACGCGCTACAAGACGCCGGCGTCGACACCTACGACGCAAACCTCGCGCTGGGTCACGAAGAGGACGAGCGCAGCTACGTCGCTGCGGCGCAGATGCTGCACGCGCTCGGCGTGTCTCGGATCGCCCTGCTCAGCAACAACCCGGACAAGGCCCGGCAGCTGCGATCCTGCAGCGTGGCAGTCGTCGAGGAGGTGCCGACGAGCGTGTTCCTGTCGGCTGCGAACCACCGCTATCTGGAGACGAAGGCGAGCCGCGGCCGACACACGCTCGAGCTCCCGAACCTGGCGGAATCCGCGAGATGACGATCAGGTCCGAGAGCCGACTGGCGATCACCGGCACTGTTCCCGAGGTCTTCGGATATCTCTGCGACGTTGGACGTTGGCCGGAGTGGGCGCCCACGGTGCAGCACGGTTGGGTTGCCGGAGGAGGCCCGCTTCAGCCCGGCGCGCGGGTGGAGCAGCGGGCGAAACTCCCGTTCGGGGCCACCCGCTATCGCGCGCAGGACGTGACGTTGGTCGAGGCGCCGCACCGCCTCGCGTTCGAGGGGCCGTTCGGGACCTCCACAGCGCGCTGGGGAATGGAGCTCGAGCCGATGGGCGATCGGCAGACCGACGCCATGATGTGGGTCGAGGTAGACCTCAGGAACGTCATGCGCGCAATCCCCGACCGCATGCTCCGAGGCAGGATCCAGCGCGTGATGGACATCGAGATGGACGCGATCAAAGCTGCGGTCGAGTCGAAGTGAGCCAGGTCGATGCCACGCGCGATCACCTGATCGCGACCTACCGCAAGAAGGCGAGGCACTACGACGTCACCTCTCGCCTCTATCCGCTGCCTGGTTACCCGCAGCGCTCCCAGCGACGGCGGACTGTCGAGGCGCTCGGACTTCGTCCGGGCGACACCGTCGTCGATGTCGCCTGCGGCACCGGTCTGAACTTCGCGCTACTCGAGCAGGCGGTCGGTCCCGAGGGGAGAATCGTCGGCGTCGATCTGACCGACGCGATGCTCGTTCGGGCGCAGGAGCGGATCGCGGCCAACCGCTGGAGCAACGTCAGCCTCGTGGAGGCGGACGCCGCCGCGTTCGAGTTCCCGGCCGAGGTCGACGCGATCCTCTCCACCTATGCCCTGACGCAGGTCCCCGGCTGCGAGGAGGTCATCGGCAACGGCACCGCGGCGCTCTCCCCCACAGGGCGCATGGCCGTTCTCGATCTCAAGGTTCCCGACCGCGCGCCCCGGTGGCTGGCGCGCCTCGGCCCGGGCGCCATGGAGCGTTGGGCTGCGCGGCGTCCTTGGGAGACGATTCGCGCGGCCATGGAGGACGAGCTGGTCGATTGCTGCTGGACCGATTTGTTCTTCGGGACCGCGTTCCTCGCTGCGGGATCTAGTGGTCGAACGCGTTGAGGAAGCGGTTCCGGAAGGCGCTCATCTGCCAGACAGGCGCAGTCGAGGACGGCAGCATCCCGTTCGTCCAGCCCCAGTTCGAGACCCTGTCGATCACCTTGGGGTCGTGGGCGATGATCGTGATCGGCACATCGTGGTTCGCCTGCGAGATGACCCGTGACGGCTGATGGTCGCCCAGCATGATGAGCACGGTGTTCTTGTTGCCGTAGCGCTCGATGAACGAGTAGAACGTCCGCAGCGAGTACTCGATCGACCGCGCGTATCCCTGCTGAGTGTCGGTCAGCCCGGTCCGGTCGATCGGTCGGTGGTTGTAGATCGATCCGTTGCCCAGCTTCGTCCAGGGGATGAACGGCGGAATACGCGTCCAGGGCTCGTGGCTCGACGTCGTGTCGAGCTCGGCGAAGATCGGAGGGCGCTTCCGCCTGGCCAGCTCATGCCTCTGCAGCGCCTGGAACGTGTACTGGTCGGGCATGGCTGAGAAGCCGAATCTCGGGCCTTTGTAGCCGAGGTTGTTGCGGTCCCAGATCTTCTGGAAGCGGTAGAACGACTTCCCCTCCGGCCAGGTGCCGTGGGTCGACGGCACGTCGGCGACCGTCCTCCACCCGGCCTTCCGGAACAGGGCGGGGAGAACGAGACGCTTGCTGTTGATCAGCGAGGAGTACCGGCCCGGGCTGTTGACCCAGACCCCCGACTCCAGCGTGCCGTGCGCGAGCCAGCTCCCGCCGCCGAACGTCGACGACGTGAGCCAGCCGCTGCGGGACGAGAAACCGTGAGCCTCGAGCTGCCGGGTGCCCGCGTTGACCTGCGCAGCGATGGGCGGCGAGAACGACGTTCCCTGGACCGCCATTTGCCCGTAGCTCTCGAGAAACACGAGCAGGACGTCCTTGCCGCGGAGTCCCTTGAGCAGCCGGCCCGGCGGGATGGTGCTGTACGGATCCTTGCGAGCGATCAGCCTTCTGAACTGCGCCTCGCTGCGGAGGTCGGCCTGCACGGCCTGCACCTCCCCGACGGCGAGATGCGCGGCGCTCGTCGACGCGATCCCGGAACCCGAGACCTCTGCGCCGAACACCCAGCAGAGTGCCCAGACGACGGTGAGCACGCCGACCAGCCGAAGCGACCGTCCGCGACGACGAGCAGCGACGCGAGTGAGCTGCAAGACGGCCAGGACAGGGACAAGGAGCGCCGCTAGGCCAATCACGGTGGCGCCTGCGACCGCGAGATCGGCGTCCCGACTGCCGAAGGTGTCCCGCACGGTCGTGACTCCGACCGAGAGGTAGCTCCAGTCCTCGACGGGGTTGAACGCGCGGTCGAAGGCGAGGAAGAAGCCGAGGTCGAAAACCTTCATCAGAACGATCAGGCCGAGCAGGAGCCCGCCCGCCCAGGCCACGACGCGTCCGCCTCGGGTCGGCAGGGCGAGCGCCAGACCGACGACGACGAGCCCCTCGAGCGGGAGCCGTGCGAACGAGCCGAGCGTCATCTGCCACGGTCGGATCGGGAACACGAGTGCGAACCACAGGACGGCAAGGGCGAGCAACGTGAGTACCGCAGTGGTGGCCGGGTGCGGAGCACGAGCGTCAGCCCGGCGGGCGGGAGCTTCGTGCCGGTGCCGCCAGAGCCACCAGACGTCGCGGCCGAACGATTCGCCGAGCATTCCGAGGGCAACCGCCAGCAGGAGGCGGCTCACGCCCAACGGCGGAACTCCAGAAGCCGCGATCACGAGCGCGACCCCCTGCGACGCCGTCACCGTCTTGCGCCAGTCGCGCCGCGGCAGCGACGCCCTCATCCACGGAAACACCCATCCCGCCGCGAGGAACAGGTAGCGCGCAAGACCGATCAGGAGCACCCAGCCTCCGACCGTTGGAGCGACCTCGATGCTGAGTACCAGGATCAGGAACGCGTCGACCTCGCCGTCCAGCTTCGCGCCGAGTGCCGACTCGGTCCCCGTGCGTCGCGCGATCCATCCGTCCACGAAGTCGAGCGCAAGTGCAACGGACGCGAGGGTCACCAGCATCACGGTTGCGACGGGCAGCTCGAACGACGCCGCGGTCAGCGCGGCGACGCCTACCGCGAGCGTCGCGCGGGTAAGGGTGACCCAGCTGGCCCAGCCGAGGCCCGCCGACGGATCGCGCCAAAGTGCGCGAGCGAGCGTCAGGTTCAACGCCAGGCCGCTAGCGAGCCCTACGAGCCAGCCGGCGCCGCCGATCCCGATCGTCCGCGCGAGCGCTGTCAGGATCAAGACCGTGCCGGCAAGACCGACCAGAGGGCCGAGCTGTTTGCCGAGATCAGGCAGCGGTCTGCGTCCGGCCCGCAGTGTTGCTCCTCGCTCGAGCATCCGGAGGACACTACGGTGCCCGCACATGCACCGGTTTGCCGAACGGCCGTGAGCGACGACGAGCGCCGCCGCCTCGTAGAGGCCTTGCAACCAGCGCAGCAGGCGGCCTTCGACCCGGGCGAATACGTCGGGCAAGAGAGCTTCCTGCGCGCGTCCGAGATCCGGACGCTCGCTGAGCGCGCGGGCATCGGAGCGGGTGTCTTCGTCCTCGATGTCTGTTGCGGAGTCGGCGGACCGGGCCGGTTTCTGACGCGCGAGTTCGTCTGCGACTACGTCGGCGTCGACTCGAGCGACGCCGCGGTCGCAATTGCCGCGGAGCGCGCCCGCGGCTTGCCGTGCCGCTTCGAGATCGCACGGGTGCCGCCGCTTCCGCCAGGCTCGTTCAATGCGGTGCTCCTGTTCGAGACGATGCTCGCCTTCCGTGACAAGCGGACGCTGCTGGACGAGGTGTCCCGCGCGCTGGCCTCCGGGGGGCGCTTTGCGTTCACACTGGAGGAGGGGCAGCCGCTGACGGAGGCGGAGCGGACGCGCATGCCGGCCGCCGACACTGTTTGGCTCACGCCGCTCGACGAGATGCGCAGGCTGCTCAAGAAGGCAGGCCTCTCGATTCGTTGGGAAGAGGACTGGAGCGAGTCTCACCGTGATGTCGCCGCCGCGCTGACGGAGGCCTACACCGCCGACTCGGCAGCGATCGCCTCACGGATCGGACGCCGGACGCTGGACGAACTCCTCGCCGCTCATCGGCTTTGGAGTGAATGGCTTGCGTCGGGGCGCGTCCGCAAGTTCGCGCTGGTTGCGGAGCCCACGGCAAAGCGGGGTGCACAGCCCACTTCCGATACGAACCGGTCGACGGATGGCAGTCGGTGTCCTAGCGGCAGCGCCTGAGTTCACGAGGCAGGTGTACTGATTGGCGAGGTTCAAAAGAAAGTGAAGACGACCGGGGAGTGGCAGGGCGAGGTACGCGAGTTCTATATCGAGCGGTTGGGTCGGTGGCTGTCGCGACGCGGGCGCAGACTGGTCTTCGGCGGATTGGAGCGGAGAACGGACCGGATGCTCGGCTGCCCGGAATCGCCTCGCCGAGCGTGATTCCGGGCAACCATGCGCGAAGGCGCCTACCAGAATCGAACTGGTGTACTGGGTTTTGCAGACCCATGCCTAACCACTCGGCCAAGGCGCCGCGCGGCGGTCATCGTAACGGCGCCAACTCCCTGGCCCCGAGCACCTCGCCGAGGAACGCGGTCGCACGCTCGAACACATCCACCCGGTTCGCGAGCTTCTCGACCATGTGTCCTTCGTCCTCGTAGATCACGAGCTCGCAGCGCACGCCGCGCCGGAGGAGCTCCGCATGGATCGCCTCCGACTCGCTCACGGGCACCCGCGGGTCGTTTCGCCCGTGCTCGATGAAGAGCGGTGCCCTGATCGCGTCGAGTCGGCTCCACGGAGACAGACGCTGGAGCAGCTCCGGGTCGCTCAATGGGCCGTACTCCCGCTCGCGGGCCGCGCGACGCCACACCGACGTGTTCTCGAGGAAGGTGCGCAGGTTGGAGATGCCGACGAACTCGATCCCGGCCGCCCACAGCTCCGGCTGGAACGCGAGCGCGGCCAGCACCATGTAGCCGCCGTAGGAGCGTCCGTAGACGACCGCGCGCGAGCCGTCGATTTCCGGCCGCGCAGAGAGCCACGCATGCAGAAAGGCGAGATCCTCCACCGAGTCGAGGCGCTTCTCCACGTCGTCCAGATGCTCGAAGCGCTTGCCGTAGCCGGTCGAGCCGCGCACGTTCGGAGCCGCGACGGCGTAGCCGCGCGAGACGAGGTACTGCGTCAGGGCGCCGAATCCCGAGGAATACCACGGCCGCCACTGGCTCTCCGGGCCGCCGTGCACGGTCACCACGACCGGGAACGGCCCTTCGCCTTCGGGAAGGAAGAGGAATACGGGAACGGACTCGCCGTCGAAGCTCTCGACTCGGTGCAGCCCGGGCTCGACACCGTTCTCGACGCTGCCGAGATCGGTCAGCTTCTGCACGCCGCCCGACGCGAAGTCGTGCACCCACACCTGGTTCGGCTCGGTCGGGGTCGAGAACCCGAAGGCCACGCGCGTTCCATCCGGAGAGAAGACGAAGTGCTCCGCAACTCCATCACCGGGCAGCGACAGGCTGTCCACCCGGGAGTAACCGTCCTCGTTCGCGACCACCAGCACGTGTCCGCCGGCAGCGTCGCCGAAGCATTCGAGATCCCAGTCCGCCTCGTGCTCGATCTCCCAGTTGCCGCCGACGGTGTAGCGCGAGATCGCAAAGGTGTCGCGGCCCTCGTTCGTCGCGCAGAGGAAGCCGGACGAGTCGGCGAGCCAGACGACGTTCATGTACTCGGCCTGGCCCTCGTGAGGCGTCACGTGCACGACCTCGCCCGTCTCGACTCCGAGCAGGAAGAGGTTCGAGTCGCCGCTCAGCTCGCCTAGCTGCCCGGCGACGACCCAGCGGCCGTCCGGAGAGAACTCACCGGAGGCGCACACGCCGCCGAGCTCGAAAGTCCGCTCCTCCCCGTTCTCGAGGCTCCGCACCACGATGTCGAAGTCGACGACGTTGCGTCGATTCGTGGAGTACGCGAGCAGCGAGCCGTCGTGCGAGACGTGCGGCGAGCGGTGGATGTAGCGGGGATCCACCACCAGCGGGTCGCCGTCGAGGTACAGCTGCGTCCGCTCGTTCCCACCCTCGTCGATCTCGAGCAAGAGGCGGTCATCCGGGAGGAGCTGTCCGTCGACGGGCTCGGCGTAGCTCGTCAGCTGTTCCAGCTCACCACCCCCGACCGACAGGCGGTACAGCTGGCGCGTCCCCGTAAGGTCGCTCGCCGCGAGCAGCCACGTGCCGTCGGTCGACCACGACAGCGGGTACGCCTGCCGCAGCTCGAGGAGCGTCCGCAGATCCGCCACGCGCTGAGGCTATCGGCCGAAGCTCACGCGGGGGCGCTTGCAAGCTCGGGGATGATCGCGTCGCCGAACGCCTGCAACGTCTCTTCCTGCGAGTGAGTCATGAGGTAGATGTTGAACTGGTCGACGCCGACTCCCTGGAGCTCCTGCAACTTCGCCTTTGCCTGCTCGGCCGTCCCGAGGACGCAGAAGCGGTCGCAGATCTCGTCGGTAACGAACTCGCCGTGCTTCGCGCCGACGCGCGAGTGCTCGTTGTAGTCGTAGAACTTGCGCGCCTGGACGTAGTCGGTCAGCGCCTTCGGCACCGTGCTGCCGTCGGCGCCGTAGCGCTCGATGAGATCCATGACGTGGTTCGAGACCATCGCCGGGAACCACCGCACCTGCTCCCGCGCATCGGCAAGGTCGTCGGTGATGTGGGCCGGGGCGCCGACGATGCACTTGAGCTCCGCGGGATCGCGGCCCGCCTCCTCGGCCGCTCGGCGAGCGGTGTCCATGATCCACTGGATGATCTCGGGATCGGCGAGCTGGATGATCACGCCGTCGGCGACGCGACCCGCGACGGCGAGGGCCTTCGGCCCGTAGCCCGCGATCCACATCGGGATGCGCGGCAGCTCGGGTCTCGCCCACTTGAACTCGAGCTGCTTGTCGTTCCACTCGACCTCGCCGCCGTTCATGAGCTCGCGCACCATCGCGCAGGACCGCTCGAACTCCGCCACCTTCATGGGCTGGCGGCCGATGAAGCGGACGGCCGAGTCGCCGCGGCCGATGCCCATCGCCATCCGCCCATTCGACAGGTCGTGCAGGGTCGCGTAGGCGCTCGCAAGCACAGTGGGGTCGCGCGTGGCCGGATTCGTCACGAAGTGGCCAAGCTTGATCGTGGTGGTCTCGCGCGCTGCGACCGCGAGCATCGGCACCGACTCCTGCCAGAGGACGTGGGAGTCGTACGTCCACGCGTAGCCAAACCCGTGGCGCTCGGCAAGCTGGATCAGCTCAAGCCAGCGCGAGAACGGCGGGTCCGGCAGGACAGTGACACCGAAGTCCATTCCACCGAGCCTATCGCTGCGAGGCTCAGGCGACCAGGTCGTAGCTGCCGGCGACGAGCTCACGCACGAGTTCGTCCGGAGCCGCGCCGCCGCAGGTCACGGTCAGCCAGTGCCGCTTGTTCAGGTGGTAGCCGGGCTCGATCTCGTCGTACGTCCCGCGCAGCTGCTCGCCGAGCTCCGGCTCGCACTTGACGCTGACTTGCAGCGGCGCCCGCTTCAGCGGGGCGATCGCGAACATCTTCCCGCCCACCTTGAACACCGAAGTCTCCGGGCCGAACGGGAAGGACTCCTCCGCGCCCGGGTGCTTCAGGCAGAGCCGTCGGAGCTGTGCGGGAGTCACTCGAAGGCCTGCAATGCCTTCGTCGTCAGCCGATCGAAGGCTTGCACCGAGAGCTCGAGGTGCTCTTCCTTGGTGTCCTCGAGCTTCGTATGCGAGAGCCCGCGTAGCGACTGAACGAACAGCATCACCGTCGGGATCCCCGCGCGCGCGACCTCGGCAGCATCGTGAAGCGGCCCCGACGGGAGCCGGTGGGACGAGCCTGCAACTTCGAGCACCGATTCGTCGGCCAGCTCGAGGAGGCGATCGTCGAACGGGATCGGCTCGATGCTCCAGATCCGCTCCCACTCGACCTCGATCTCCTCCTCGCGCGCGAACCGCTCGCTCGCTTCCTGCGCCAGTGCGAGCAACTGCGCGAGCTTGGCGGCGTCGAGATGCCGCTGGTCGAGGAGCTGCTCGGCGGTCTCGACGACGGATGTGACGATTCCCGGCCTGCAGACGACGCCGCCCGAGGTGCACACCGCGCCGTCCCCCACTTCCGCGGCGATCGGCCGGATCTCGAGCGCAAGCTTCGCCGCGCCGGCGAGCGCGTCACGGCGCTGATCCATCGGTGTCGAGCCGGCGTGCGCTGCCTGGCCGCGCCACGTCACGAGGTGGCGCTCGACGCCGAAGGTGCCGAGGACTACGCCCAGCGGCAGGTCGAGCGACTCGAGCACCGGCCCTTGCTCGATGTGGAGCTCGAGATACGCCGCCGCGCCCTCGAACTGCCGCCGCGCCTCGAGCGCGCCGTCGAGGTCGACTCCGTGCTCGGCGAGCGCGTCCGGCAGCGCGATGCCGTCGGTATCGCGGCGCTCGCGGAGTTCGTCCTGGTCGTTCATCGAGCCTGCCGCTGCCGAGGAGCCGAACAGCGACCGACCGAAGCGAGCGCCCTCCTCGTCCGCCCAGTTCACGAGGCGCACGGTGAGCGGCGGCGTCCCCTCCTCTGCGAGCCGCCGTAGCACTTCCACCCCCGCGAGCACGTTGAGGCAGCCGTCGAGCCAGCCACCGTTCGGCACCGAGTCGATGTGCCCCCCGAGCAGAAGCGCGCGCTCCGAGGAGCCCGGGAGCGTGAACCACTGGTTCCCGGCCTCGTCGACTTCTTCTTGGGTCCCAGTCGAGACCACCTTGTCGCTCAGCCACCGGCGCGCGCGCTCCCACGTTTCCGTCCATGCGACACGCTGTGCGCCGTGCTCGTCGCCGGTCAGCTCCTGCAGCTCGCGCAGCTCCGCGACGGTGCGTGCCGGTGACAGGCTCATCCCGCGAGCTTAAACTCGTGGGCGATGTCGATCCTGATTCGTGGAGGGCGCATCGTCACCGCTTCCGACGACTTCGTCGCCGACGTCTTCGTCGAGGGCGAGCGGATCGCACTGCTGGGAGCCGACCTCGACGTCGCGGCCGAGCGGACGATCGATGCGAGCGGCAAGTACCTGCTGCCGGGCTGCATCGACCCGCACACGCATCTCGACATGCCGTTCGGCGGCACGGTCACGATCGATGACTTCGAGTCGGGACAGGGCTCTGCGGCCTGCGGCGGCACGACCTGCCATGTCGACTTCTGCATCCAGGGCCAGGGGCAGACGTTTGCGCAGGCGCTCGAGGGCTGGCACGCGAAGGCGAACGGCAAGACGCTGATCGACTACGGCTTCCACATCGCGATCACCGACCTCGCCGACGAGGAGCGGCTCGAGGAGCTCGCCACGCTGCCCGAGCAGGGCATCACCTCGTACAAGCTCTTCATGGCGTACAAGAACGTCCTTCAGGTCGACGACGAGACGCTCTTCCGCGCGATGGAGGTCGCCGCCGCAAGCGGAGCGCTCGTGATGGTGCACGCGGAGAACGGAGACGCGATCGACGTCCTCGTCCGCGAAGCCCTCGCCCGCGGCGAAACCGCCCCGATCCATCACGCGCTCACGCGGCCACCCGAGCTCGAAGGCGAGGCGACGAACCGCGCGATCCAGCTCGCGCGGATCGCAGGCAGTCCGCTGTATGTAGTCCATGTCACCTGCCGGGAGGCGGTCGGTCCGATCCGGCGCGCCCGTGAGCAGGGCTGGGACGTCTGGGGTGAGACGTGCACGCAGTACTTCTTCCGGTCGATTGACGACCTCGCACAGCCGAACTTCGAAGGCGCGAAATACGTCTACTCGCCCCCTGCGCGCGACGCCGCGAACCACGACGTGCTCTGGGACGCCGTGCGCACCGACGTGCTCTCCGCGATCTCGACCGACCATTGCGCGTTCCTCTGGGACGGGCAGAAGACGCTCGGCAAGGACGACTTCACGAAGATCCCGAACGGCGGCCCCGGCCTCGAGGACCGGCTGAAGATGATCCACCAGTTCGGTGTCCGCGAGGGCCGCATCAGCCTCAACCGCATGGTCGACCTCCTCGCGACCCAACCGGCAAAGCTGTTCGGCCTCTATCCGCGCAAGGGGACCGTCGCCGTCGGCGCCGACGCCGACCTCGTCGTCTTCGACCCCGAGCGGCGGGAGACGATCTCTGCCGCGTCGCACCACTCGAAGTGCGACTACAGCCTCTACGAAGGCACCGAGGTCGTCGGCGCGCCCGAGCTCGTGCTCCTGCGCGGCTCGGTGCTCGTGGAGGACGGTGAGCTCGTCGGCACTCCGGGCATGGGCCGCTTCGTCCGCCGGGCGCGGTTCGGCGAGCCGCTGGAGGCGAGCGCGATCGTGCCCTCCTAGCAGGGCTTTTTTTACCGCGGGCGAACAGAAACTGCGCTAGCCTCATGCCAGCTGTGGGGTCCTTCACCGGTGCGCGGCGCGGGCGGCTGGGGCTGCTCGCGGTCTTGGTCATCGCGCTAACCGCGCTCCTCTCGGTGAGCGCATCTGACGCTGCCACCACACGTGCCAAGGGCATCGACGTCTCACACTGGAACGGAACGATCAACTGGACCAAAGTCGCCCACGCGGGCTACCGCTTCGCCTTCGGCAAAGCGACGGAGGGCACGTCCTACAACGACCCGTCCTACACCACGAACCGGAACGGGAGCGAGGGCGCCGACCTCGTCTTCGGCGGCTACCACTTCGCACGGCCGACCGGCAGGAACCTGGCTGGCGCGACTGCGAGCGCAATCAAGCAGGCCAACCACTTCCTCGCTGTTGCGGGGCCGCAGCCGGGAGAGCTGCCGCCGGTGCTCGACCTCGAGGCGACGGGCAATCTGGCGAAGAACCGCCTCCTGGCCTGGACGCTCGCCTGGACCGGCCAGATCTACGCCCGCACCGGCGTCGAGCCGTTCGTCTACACCTCGCCGCTCTTCTGGAAGGGGCACCTCGGCGACTCGACGGCCGCCGCAGCCGCCGGCACCGGTCTCTGGATCGCGCACTGGACATCCAAGAGCGCACCGCTCGTGCCCGCGCAGAACTGGAACGGCGACGGCTGGAGGTTCTGGCAGTGGACGAACTGCGTCACCGTGCCGGGGATCAAGCACTGCAGCGACGGCGACCGGATGAACGGCACCCAGCTCGCGTCCGTCGCCATCGAGCCGTATCCGACCGGCGTCCCCCTCCTCTCCACCCCGCCCATCATCGTCGGGCCGCCCGTGGCGGGACAGCTGCTCGCCGCCGTGCCCGGCACGTGGCAGGGCGGCAAGCCGATCCTGTTCACGTACCAGTGGCGACGCTGCGACGCGGCAGGCGCGAACTGCGCGCCTATCACCGGCGCGACGGCCGAGACGTACCGGCCGGTAACCGCCGATGTCGGGCACTCGATCAGGGCCTTCGTGACCGCAACCTCGGGAGCGGGACCCGCCGCGGCCATCACGGATCCCACCGCGGCCGTCGCCCCGACGGGAACTTCGGTCGCCGCGCGCCCCACCAACCTCAAGCCGCCCCTGATCGTTGGTACGGCGCAGGCCGGACAGATCCTGACGAGCTCGGTCGGGACCTGGACGGGATCGCCGACGAAGTTCACATATCGCTGGCGTCGCTGCAATGCCGCCGGCACGTCGTGCCTCGCGATTCCGCATGCGACGGGATCGCGCCGCACGCTCACGCCCGACGACATCGGCGCAACGCTCTCGCTCGTGGTGACCGCGACCGGAAAGGGCGGCGCCGCATCTGCGAACGCCGCGACGACCGGCGTCGTCGTGGCCGCACCGCTGCCGCCGGTCTCGATCGTGACCCAGACGGTCCGCCGGGGCATCGCCGGCAACCTCCAGACCGATGACGGGCGCGCGAGCGTCACGTGGCAGCCGGGCGCCGTGCCGGTCGGAAAGACCGTTTCGCTCACCACCTTCGCCGGCACCCTCTCGATCCCGGGCAGCGAGGTCTCCCTCACGGTGCCGGGGCTGTCGTCGAAGGGATTCCGGTGGCCGCTCGACCTCATGTATGCGCAGCCGCGCCCCGCGCGGACGGTGCTCGGCTACTCGACGGACGGGAAGGTCTTTCACTCGGTGCCGTCGCTCCAGCCCGCGCAGCTCCCGGCCGGGACCGCGGTCGGCTGGTACCTGGACGCGAACAACCTGACCCACGTGCTGACGCGGACGCCGTTCCAGCTCTCCCTGTTCAAGCAAGGCGCCTGGGGCGACCCCACCTATACCTCGCCGAACGGCCCGGCGCTCGCGACCCAGACCCACTTCCAGGCGCTCCCCCACCCGTCCGATCGAAGTCTCCTGCTGCTCACCCGGCTCGCCGTGCATTCGCAGGCCCGGGTGTCGGCATCCATCACCGGCCCACATGGGACGACCGTTCCGGTCATCGGCAGGGGGAGCCGGTTCGGCGCCAACCTAAAGCCCGGGACGTTCCAGCTCGTGCAGTCCTATCGCCGGAAGCCAGGCTCGATGCAGGTACGCCTTCGTCTCAATGCCCGCACTTTGCTGCGCGGCCCGTACAGCCTCCGGGTCGTTGCTCTCGATCCGTGGGGACGGAGGAGCCGGCTGACGCTCCGCTTCCGCTACCCCTGAGCGAGCGCGCGGAGGCTCAGGAGCTCGTAGGCGACGTTGGCGGCCGCGAGTGCCGTCTGCTGGCCGGGACCGTCGTACGGCGGTGAGACCTCGACCACGTCGGCGCCGACGAGGTTGATCCCGCGCAGCGCGCGGAGGAAGGCAAGCGCCTCCGCCGTCGATAGTCCGCCGACCTCCGGCGTGCCCGTTCCCGGAGCGAACGCCGGGTCGAGCACGTCGACGTCGAAGGTGACGAAGACCGAGCGTAAACCGGCTCGCTCGCGGACGAGGCTCGCGTAGCTGCCGGGCGCGAGCGCGCGGAGCTGGTCGCAGGTGAGGACGGCGAAGCCGAGCTCGCGCGCCGACTCGAGGTCCCCGTCTTCGAACAGGGAGCCCCGCAGGCCCGCTTGCACCGATGCCGCCGGTTCGATCAACTTCTCCTCGACAGCCCGTAGGAACGTCGTGCCGTGGAAGTAGCGCTGGCCGAAGTACTCGTTCCAGGTGTCGCCGTGGGCGTCGAGCTGGACGAGCGCGAGCGGCCCATGCCGGCGCGCGAGCACGCGCAACTCGGCGAGCGTGACCGAGTGGTCGCCACCGAGGGCGAGCGGGAAGACCCCGGCGTCGACGAGCGGCGCGAGCGCCTCCTCAACCTGGCCGTAGGTGCGCTGGGTGTCGCCCGGCGAGACGGGCAGGTCGCCGTAGTCGACGATCGACAGCGTCTCGACCACGTTCACGTCGAGCGCCGGGTTGTAGGGCCGGAGCAGCACCGAGGCCGAGCGGATCGCCTCGGGGCCGAAACGCGTCCCGGTCCGGTAGGTGGTCGCCGTGTCGAACGGGATGCCGTAGACCGCCGCGTCCACGCCGGCGAGGTCCGTCGTGTGCGGCGCACGCATGAACGTCCGGACCCCGGCGAAGCGCGGCATCTCCCGCGCGTCGAGCGGCCGGTGATGCGTCACGTCTCGATGGGCCGGCCGACCGTGAGGGCCTCGCGGAACTCCGACGGCAGGTCGGTGTAGTTCCCATCGGGCGGCACGCCCAGCGCGTCGAGCGTCTTGCTGAAGAAGCAGCGCACCGACGCGGCGAGGACGACGTCGAGAATCTCGGCGTCGGAGAGTCCGAGCGTGCGCAGCCGGTCGACGTCTGCCTGGGTCACCGACGTCGCGTCGTCCACGACCTTCTCGGCGAGCTCCATCACCGCACGGTCCGCCTCGTC
>Ga0207646_10004481_pt1 | contig 15144 bp, 8 predicted proteins | sample KBSK5502metaG_FD_184343 | JGI IMG/M metagenome (GOLD analysis project Ga0207646, IMG submission 184343) | Corn, switchgrass and miscanthus rhizosphere microbial communities from Kellogg Biological Station, Michigan, USA - KBS K5-50-2 metaG... | ecosystem: Host-associated > Plants > Roots >... | reverse complement strand
GCGGATGGAAGACTGGCTGGACAAAGTGATGGTCGAACGCACTTGCCCGGACTGCAACGGTTCGCGGCTGCGCGCAACCCGGCTTCTGTTCACCATTGCGGGCAAGAGTGTTTACGACGTCGGCCAGTTGAATTTCGATGAGCTGAAGGCCTTCCTCCGCTCCGTCAAACCCTCGGGCCGCGGCGCCGACGCGGGCCGCCACGTTCTGAACGAGATCCGCGGACGCGTCGACCTGCTCCTCGGAATCGGACTGGACTATCTGAACTTCAACAGACGTTCCGGCACACTGTCCGGCGGCGAATCGCAACGAATCCGTCTCTCCACGCAGATCGGTTCGGGCTTGATGGGAATGCTTTATGTCCTCGACGAGCCGAGCATCGGCCTGCACCCAAAGGACAATGTCAAGATGATCGCGACGCTCGAGAGTCTTCGCGACATCGGCAATACCGTGATCGTCGTCGAACATGACGAGGCGACGATCCGCGCCGCCGATCACATCGTCGAAATGGGCCCGGGGCCGGGCATCCATGGGGGCAATGTGGTCGTTCAGGGCAAACTTCGGGATGTACTCGCTTCGAAGGAATCGCCAACGGGCCAATTCCTGTCCGGCCGCCGGACGCTCGCACGTCCTTCCAGTCGCCGAAAAGGAAACGGCGCAGCGCTCACCGTCCGTGGCGCGAGCGAAAACAATCTCAAGTCGGTCGATGTGAAGTTCCCGCTTGGAATGCTGGTCGCCATCACGGGCGCATCCGGTTCGGGGAAAAGTACGCTCGTCAACGAAATCCTCTACAAGGCGCTCTGGAAGAAGCTCGTGGACACGCGAACACTTCCGGGCAAACACAGCCGGGTCGATGGCATGGATTACGTCCATCGAGTCGTCAACATCGATCAAACGCCGATCGGGCGCAACAGCAGGTCAAATCCGGCAACCTACATCGGTTTCTACGATTCCATTCGCGATCTGTTCACCGAGGCTCCGCTGTCCGTAGAACGCGATTACAAGCCAGGCCGATTCAGCTTCAACGTCAAGGGCGGCCGATGCGAGGAATGCCAGGGCGAAGGCGTGATCACCACGCAGCTCTATTTCATGCCGGACGTCGAAGTGATGTGCGGTGCATGCAAGGGAGCGCGCTTCAACAGCGAGACACTGGAAGTCACGCTGCGCGGCAAAACAATCGACGACATACTGAATATGCCGGTTGAAGAAGGCATGTCATTTTTCGCCGCGGATCCCGCAATCGGCAAGAAGATCGAAGTCTTGAACGATCTTGGCCTTGGATATCTCACGCTGGGCCAATCCGCAACAACCCTATCCGGCGGGGAGGCGCAGCGTGTCAAGATCGCGTCCGAATTGAGCAAGCTGCAGCGGGGAAAACACACGGTATACATCCTGGACGAACCGACAACGGGGTTGCATCTCGCCGACGTCGAGCGCCTGCTGGACTCGCTGAATCGTCTCGTCGATGCCGGTCATACGGTGCTTTTGATCGAACACCATCTCGATGTGATCAAGACCGCCGATTACGTGATCGATCTCGGACCCGAAGGTGGACACGCCGGCGGCGAGGTTGTGGTTACCGGAACTCCGGAAAACGTTGCGGCCTGCGCTCGATCCCACACGGGACGCTTTCTGAAGGAAGTCCTCCGCAGAACTCCAGTCGTCGATTCTCCGGTGCGCCGGGCGGAAGAACTCCAGGAAGCTCCGAGGCCCGTTTCGCCAAAGAAGCCTGCGGTTCGTCCTAAGAAGGAGCAGGCAAAGGCCACTGCGTCGAAGCCGGCGGTCCAGCCAATCCGCGCGGCAGCTCCGGCGCCTTCCGTGCCACCGCAAACTTTCAAAGCGGTCATTACCTTATCCGGTACAAGAGCGATCATTACGATTCCGTTCGATCCCAACAAGGTCTGGGGCAACCGAGCGCGTCACCATGCCTCCGGCACCATTGATGGCCATCGCTATCGCGGCATGCTTGAACCAGCCGGCGTCGGATTCTTTCTCGCGCTTGGTCCGGCCTGGCGGCGCGACAACGGGCTCGACGCCGGCGCAACCGTGGAAGTCGTGCTGTATCCGGACGGCCTCCAGGTCGGCGATCTGTCGCCGGACATCAGTCAGGCACTCGAATCCGAGCCGGCCGCGCGAACCCGCTTCGAATCCCTTGCCACCGGCTACCGCAAAAACATGATCCGCTGGATTGAAAGCGCCAAGCGTCCCGAAACCCGCGCCACCCGGCTCAGTCGAGTGATCCGGTTCCTCAAGACCGAAAGGCAGGAATTGTAGATTCGGTAGTCTTCTGACATTTATTGATTCGTCTCACAACAGTTTGAGAACGGCGGTGATCAAACTGTCATCGCCCCGGCGTGACGCCGAGCTTTCGGAACGCCTTGTCATCGGGCGCGTGCGAACGTTACATAATCCATTACTGAACATACTATTTGAAGGCGGTCACCGCGATCTCGACGAGATTGTCGGCCGCCATCAATTGGGATCCGACTGTTGCTCGCGCAGGCGGATCGGTCTTGAACACCCGGATGTAAGCTTCGTTCATCGCGGAAAAGTTTCGAGCGTCGGAGAGCCAGACCTGCCCGGTGACGACATTGGGCACGTCAACGCCGCCACTTTTCAGGAGGTTTTGGATGTTGGCAAGGATGGTGCTCGTCTGTCCGAGGATGTCGCCACGCGACGCCTGGCCGCCTGCCGTCAGCCCCGCGAGGAATACATAGTTTCCGGCTTTGATCGCCTGGCTGAGATTCGGGTTGGCGTCGCCGAGCCGCTGCTTCTGACCCTTGATGCCCCATAACATGATTTCCACTTTATATGCAGGCGATGCCAGTGCCGCACGCGTGGTCGCACGGGTTGGAGGAATCTCACCGAAATAAGTTCGATAGATCTCGTTCATGTCCTGAAACTCTCGCGGATCGGTCAGCCACACCCGGCCCCACACCATGTCCGACATTTTGAATCCGGCGGCTTCTGTGAGCGTTCTGGCGTTTTCCAAAACCTGTTTGGTTTGTACCTTGATGTCACCATTCAACACGGCGCCGGTTTGTGGAGTCTGTGATACCAGCCCAGCAAGAAAGAGGTGGTCACCGACGGCGATGGCCCTGCTGTAAGGAAGGGGGTTGGCCGACCAACCCTGGGGGTTGATGTAGCGCCGCTGAAGGTCCGGCCGGGCCGCGATGGCCGAAATCTCGACGACACCACCGGGCAGCATGAGATCCGCTTGCGTCGTCGCACGAACCGGGGGATTCGTTTTGAAAACCTCCTGGTACACCTTGTTCATCGCGTCGAAGTCACGCATATCGGAAAGATAAACGTTTGTGGATACGACATCCTTGTAGTTCATGCCTCCCGCTTTAAGTATGGTTCCGATATTTTCGAGAACTTTTTTCGTTTGTGCTTCTATTCCCCCAGCGATGACCTTGCCGCTGGAATCGGTTCCCATTGTTCCCGCGATATGAAACAAATCGCCGGCTTTCACGCCGGGGCTGAAGGGGATACCGGAAATCTGCGATCCTTGCGGGGCAATGATTTGTTTCGTCTGCGCACCTGCAATGACACTGCCCGCAGCCATCGCGACAACAACAACGTGAGCGAACCTTTTCGTTTGCATGTTGAATCACTCCTCCCGGGATGCTTTGCCGGCAATCAGTCGGTTGATTTGGGAGACCGCGTTGTTGACCTTCATTTCAACTACGAGCTTGCCGATTTCAGGAGTCGAGGGCCGCGGATCGCCGGTCACACCGTTATTCACCTTGGGCACGTTCGGGTCAGGCCGCTGACCGGGCGCCAGGACCGGATCGCCGATGGTCGTCTTATAGATATTGCGTACCCACTGCTCAGGCCCGGGCTGCAAGTACAACATTGTCGAAGTATCCGAAATACCGGCGTGGTTGCTCAGAGGCAGCTTCTTGCTTGTCAGCCAGTCGGCGAACTCCCGGCGCGATTTCTCGTAAACGTCCCCGCAGAAATAGACATGCGTGCCTTGCGGGCCGTACCTGGCCTCCATCACTTCGGCGAGTTTGCTCAACTCGGCCTGGCCGCCGCCGTGATCGCCCATCAGGACGATGTTCTTAAAGCCGTTTTTCGCCATGCTATCCACGACGGCTTCGTTGACCTTCTGAAAGAGGTCCGGAGCAAGCGCGACGCTGCCCGGCATTTTCGGATCAACACCGCCGGCAGGATTGACTGAAAAGGCGAGAACCGGCGCTACCAGCGCATTGCCTAACTTTCTCGCAATCATCGGAGCAATGGCCCGGGCCATCAGAGTGTGACCCCCGAGTACAGCATGAGGGCCGCGCTGTTCGGTGCCTCCGTTGTAGACAAGAATCGTCGTTTTGCCATGATCGTGAATCGCGGAGTAAATCTCCGGGTACGTCATGTTTTCAATCTCGACGGGTTCCTGCCTCTGGCCCGTTTGAGCAAACACAATCACACCAGCCAGGACAAGAACGCAACTCGCGCCAGTAAGCTTCCGCATTTGTGAACCTCCTCACGTGGGGCAATTGTGTCTGAAGAGGGTTCCACGGACAATCAATTTGAGCCGGCGCGGCGGTAGCACATCACGACCCAACGAACTGTCCGAGTCTAAGCGCCTGGCGCGGCTTGAATAGACCTAAAAAACAAGGAAGTCACGCGGAAAAGGCCTATCCGCTTCAATATGATGGAAGCGACGACGATCGGGGACGCGTGCTGCTCAGAATACGAATTGCGCGCCGATTTCCCCTGAGAAGGATCGTGGTACGGTCACACCGCTGGGCGTAATGAATCCATTCGGCGTTCGAAAGTCGCTATTTCGGACGTCGCCGACATAGTTGTTGCCGAAGTTCGCACGATTCGTAACGTCGAACGCCTGAAAAATCAGTTTCAATCGGGGTATGTCACCGAACCGGAGCTCTTTGCTGACGCGCAGGTCGAGCTGGTAAAACGGTTGCCCTCGAAGTAAATCATATTGCGCCTGGTAGCACTGCCCCGCCGACAGACATGCTCGCAATTGCGCCGCGGTCCAATCCTTTGTGGAAGTAAGGTCATTCGGCCGGTCTTTGGAGAGAATGACGTGAGCCGAACCGACTTCGGTTCCCCAGTCAAAAACGTCGATGCCCTGTATCGCATCGTATGGGCGCGCCGATGCCCACTGCATAATCGGGGCCAGCTGGAGGCCGGCGGGCAGTTGCACGAGGCCGCTGAGCACGAAACGATGGCGCTCGTCGTTTGGAGTCGGGCCGAAGTCATGCTTCGCAAAGATGTGATCGACATCGGTCGCCGGGTTTTTAAATTCCGCAGCGTGGCCGTTATAGGCGAGGGAGCGAGAAAGGACATAATGCGAATTGACGCTGAAGTGGCGGCTCATGCGGCGTCGATACTCGATGTTCAAACCGTCGTATCGGGACCGGCCAACCGAAGCTTCAACATCAATGGGCCCGAGTATCGGTAAGCCCGCAGCCTGGAAGGTCGAATCGAGGTCACGTCCCGTTTGAGTCGGGCGGCGCGGATTGATATTGAGCGTCTTCGACTCGCGCAACCCGAGCTCGTGAACGTAATCAGCCTCAATAACGGAAGCCGAATCCAACTCGAATGCGTAGCCGATGTTCCATTGTTGCGAGTACGGGTTTTTATAGTCCGGATCCATAATGCGGCCGACTTCACCACCCGTGAACTGTGTCGGTGCAGTTGAAATGACGGGCAGGGGATCGACATTGAATCGCCATTCCGACAGTCGCTTGTTTGTGCCCGGAATAATGTCTGCGCCGGTATCTCCCGGGCCCGAACTGCTCAGGCTGAGCACAGCGGCGAACAATGTGGGATTGGACTGCTGGATCATGTAGAGCGGAATATTGAGGAATATCTGCCCGAAGTAGATGCCGTATCCTCCACGAACAATGTGCCTGCCATTTCCGGAGGCATCCCAGGCGAAACCAAAACGCGGACTGAAGTTCAGGCTGTCGTTCTGCGGCAGCGCGCGGGCGGCAGCGTGATTAATCGCTTTCAGTTGCAGATATGCCCGGTTTTTCGCCTGCGATTGCGATGCAACCAGGCCCAAATCCTTATCCCACCGAATACCGAGATTCAGTGTGAACCTGCGGGCCGCCTTCCAGTCGTCTTGAAAATAGAAGCCCAGCATTTTCGCTGCATTGGGAAGATCAAAGTACGGATCTCCCGCGCCGATAGTCATGCCTGTCACGGCACCAGGCGTTGAAAAACCCTGGGGATATTTAGTTTTATCAGTTGTAATGACGCTCGGCAGGTCCAGGAAATCAAGTCGCATCGTTGCATTGTGGTCGAAAAATCCTCCCAGCTTCGGCTCGTAGACGTGGTCCACGCCCATCTTCAGAGCGTGGCTGCCGCGCATCGTGTAGAAATCATCGCGAAATTGCCATTTCTGCTGGTAAGACTGCTGGGGCACGTCCTCGTTCGTACCGAAATAAATCTTTCCGGGAAAAAAAATTGTTGGGGTCCTTTTCTTGGGATCGATGAGGTTGTTCCAATATTGATAACCTGACGTGAACGAATTCACAGTTCGCGAAGTCAAAATGGACTGCAGAGTCAGGTTGGCAAGTTGAAGTTCGTTCTTCGTGAAGTTACCGGCGGTCAAATCGTTGTTCGATCTTGATTGATCGTTTTCTCCGCGATTCGACTGACTATTGAAGGTGAAGAAAAGATTGTGTGCGTTACTTAGCGCATGATCGATTCTTGTCGTGTGCCGCCAGTCGCGGTACGGCGTCGGGATGTTGGAAACCGGATCCGCGCCGAGACTTCGCACGATGTTCAATTCATCGAGTGCATCGGGGTTGACGACCACGTTCGTGTTCTCCCGCTGCCGCTCGAGGGCAAAGAAGAAAAAATCCTTGTTCTTCCGGATCGGTCCCCCGACGGAGCCTCCAAACTGCTGTCGGCTGAATGGAGCTTTGGGCTGATCCGATTGTTTGGAGAAAAAGTCGTTGGTGTTCAACCGCTGGTTGCGCTCGAGGAGAAAAGCCGACCCGTGGAAATCGTTTTCGCCGCGCTTCATGACGACATTCACGGCAGCGCCCTCCGTACGGCCGTTGGCCGCTGAGAACCGCTGCGTGCTTATCGCAAATTCCTGTATGGCTTCCAGCGGCAACTGCATCACAGGTCCCCCGACCGTATTATCCTTGTTGTCCACACCATTGACGGTGACGTTCACGTTCCGGCCGTTGGAACCATTGATGCCGAACACGCTGATCCTGTTTTTTGTCGGATCGTAAGAATCGACGGGCTTCGCACCGGGCGACAGCACGGCAAGGTTGGCAAAGTCGCGACCATTCAGAGGAAGATCTCTCACCTGGGTCGGCGTGATATTAGAACTGACCGCCGATTTCTGAAGGTCCAGAGTCGATCCTTCAACAACAGTGATCTGTTCGACGACGGTGCCGGGCCGCAGCGTCAGGTCCAATGTCAGCGTACGCTCAACAAACGCTTCAAGGTTGTCGGCACGAGCCCCGGCGAAGCCGGGCAGTTCGGCGCGCAGATCGTAGGTGCCTGCAGGAAGCAGGTCAAACCGATACAACCCGAGCGCGTTCGATAGGGTTGCACGGCTGAGGCCTGTGGTGCTATCGAGGATTGTGACGCTTGCGCCGGGTAAACGGGCTTGCGTCTGGTCCATCACAGTGCCCTGTATCACTGCGGACGCCGTTGCTTGTGCCTGAAGCATCGAAGACGCGAACAGGATCATCGATGCTGTATACAGCCCAACCAGAACCTTGCTTCGCATACTCTCTCCGTCCAAAGTTTTTATGCCCACCGCCGTGAGCGCGACCATTGTAATGGCCTCGCCGGGGCGGGCCAAATTTCTTTTCTTCCCTCCGCACATTGGTGGTATTAAGGTCGTCGTCCATGGATGCCGAGCGCAGAGAACAGGTCCAAAAGCTGTACCAGCAGGCACGGCAACGGACGCCGCAAGAATGGAGTGCATTTCTTGACGAAGCGTGTGGTGCCGATCAGAGCCTGCGGGAAGAAGTCGATTTACTGCTGGCGCAGGAGTTCAAGACCGAACATTTCAGTCCGCTGCCGGCCCAGATGCCACGAGAGTTTACCAACCGCGCTGCCGGTTCGCTCAAAGGCGAGACTTTCGGCTCCTATCGCCTGCTTTCCCTGCTTGGCGCCGGCGGCATGGGCGAAGTATATCGTGCGCACGACGCGAAGCTAGGCCGCGATGTTGCCGTCAAGGTGCTCCCGGAAACTTTTGCACACGACAGCGACCGGGTCGCGCGATTTCAGCGTGAAGCCCAGGTGCTCGCATCGCTGAATCATTCGAATATCGGGGCGATTTACGACGTTCAAAAAGTCCAGAGCAAGTATTTACTGATTCTCGAACTCGTCGAGGGAGAAACTCTTGCCCAGCGAATTGCGCGCGGGCCACTTCCTGAAGACGAAGCCATCGATATTGCTGGACAAATCGCGGAGGCGCTCGAGGCTGCTCACGAGAAGGGAATCGTACATCGTGATCTGAAACCGTCTAATATCAAAGTCACACTCGGAGGAAAAGTAAAAGTTCTCGATTTTGGACTGGCGAAGATGCACGGTCCCGAATCGTCCGACGGTTCTCCGCACTCGACCACCTTCAAGGCGATAACTGCCTTATCCGGCGATAACGTTATCCTGGGCACCGTCTACTATATAAGTCCCGAACAGGCGCGCGGCCGTCCCACCACCAAACAAACGGACGTCTGGTCATTCGGCTGCGTGCTTTTCGAGATGTTGACGGGCCAAAGGGCGTTCGCGGCTGAAACCATGTCCGATACCATCGCAAAGCTTTTGAAGGAAGAGCCGGATTGGGCGATCTTGAAGACACGGCCTGCCGTACGCCGCATTGTCCAGCGTTGCCTGCAGAAAGATCTGCGGCGGCGGTTTCATGACATGGGTGATGTCTGTTTTGAGCTCGAAGAGGCATTGACCGCCCCGCCCGCTCCCGCTCCCGCCCGCTCCCGGATGCGGTGGAACATCGTGCTGTTGGGCCTGGCCGTCGTTTTAATTCTGATTGGTTTCACCGGCGCCTTTTTCCTGCGTTCCCGCACCGGCGATCAGGCACTCGCGTGGTCGGGGACCCTTCTGGCTGGTCCGCCTATCGCCATTGGGCCACGGGTCTCGCCTGATGGAAAGACACTGGCTTTTCAGGCGCTCGTGGACGGCAATTCGCAGGTGGCGGTGATGAATCCCAACTCCGGAAACTGGACGTTACTGACCCGCAACAAGAATGCGGGGATGGTCAACTATCTCAGTTGGTCCAGGGATGGAACGAGAATCTATTTTGACCGCTGGGGTGGAGTGCCGCTTGGGATTTACAGCGTCCCAGTTTTGGGCGGTGAACCGCGGTTGCTGATCGAGGACGCCGGCGATCCGGACGTTCTGCCGGACGGCAGTCTTGTCGTGGTGCGGGTGAACGCCGAGCGCGGTGCTCAACTCAACCGCTTCAAACCCGACACCGGAGAAATTCAGGCGCTCAATGCTGTCGTGGACATGCCCAGTGCTACCGCGGGCCGCTTTCGTGCGTTTCCGGATACTAACGAGGTTGTGTTCTTCGGTAAACCGGCAGACCCGTCCTTCGCCAATACACCACCACGCCTTTACGTCATCGACCTGAACAGCAATCGGCCAAGACCGATCGGACCCGAACCGAGCATGATTTCCTCAATCAGCAGTTTGGGAGTGAGCCCGTTGGACAGATCCGTTCTGGCGGAGTTGAGCAAGGGGGATCTTCACCAGGTTGTGAGCATACCCGTCGAGGGAAAAACCGGTGCTCGAGTGTTGATGACCTTAACCGAAGGAACCTGGTTTTTAGATATGGCGCTGGATGGATCGTTGTATGTGGCTCAGCAGGCGCGCCCCTTGCAGGCGCTGCGCTTTAAGGAGTCCGTTCAGATACCCGAGTTGCTCGCGGTAGTTCCGGTAGGTTCCTATTCGGCTACGTCCGTGCTCGAACTTCCCGACAAACGATATCTATTTACTGCGGTTTTTGACGACCGCCTGCGGCTTCTGGCCGCAAAACCTTCGGGGGAACTGGCTCCGTTCGTCGATACAAACGAAGACACAAGAGGACCGACGACGTTTGTTGGTCCCGATCAGATTGCGTTTATCGTGGGTAAACCGCCGCAGGAGTCCATCGCTATCGCATCGATAAAGGACGGCGGCCGGCTGGTGAGGCGGTGGAGAATTACATCCAAAGAGGGTATTCAAAGCTTGTCGGCATCGCCTGACGGCTCAACACTGTTTTACAGCGGCGGAGGATCGATCTGGTCCATTCCGGCATCCGGCGGCGATCCACGCAGGCTTGGGATCGGAGATGCTGTGGCCTTCGACCCGCACCAGCCAAGCCTGATTGTGCAACTCAATGAAAAAGTCGTGCGGCTGGTACGCATGCCGATATCCGGCGGTTCGACCGAACCCATTCCGCTAAACAGCGATCTGCAAATTCCCGCCAACTCCATTCTCGGATCCAACGCCGTCCGGTCAGATGGACAAATTGTAGTGGCCGTAGCATCCAGAGACTCATGGTTCTACGGCGCTGCCATACTGGATCCTGCATCCGGCACTCTTCGGAAGGTGCCTCTTCGATATGACGGCGACCTGTTTTCCCTTTCGTGGAATCAGAGAAATGAAATCATCGCGGGCGGGTTCCTCATGCGCGGGTCCATCTGGCACTTTCGTCCGGAACCGAAAAAGTAGGGGACCCGAACCATTTCTCACGCAGATCAACAACGAGGAAAACGATTCCGACGATCGTGATTCCTTTCATTGGGACCACTTGCTTCAGACTGTCGTCCGCCTTTCAGCGAAGAGACGCAGCAGGCCCTTTACTGCAAGGTGAAGCAGGCCGTACACGATCAGGCCGATGATGTAAGAAAGCATGAGCTGAAAATGGCCGACGGACGGATTCGGCATCAGGCCTTTGAATGGCGCCACAAGCGGACCGGTGACCACATCGATGAACCGCTTGAAACCGCTGGATTCACGTGCGCCCATCAAATCCAGCGCGATGAGCAGACCGAGTAAGCCGTATACAAGAGCGAAGAGATAATCAATCACCTGCGATATCCGCGCCACTTGTCTGGTGCGGGCGATCTCGCTCTCGGTGTCCGACACTTCGTGAATCGCCTTCTGCTTAAGCTCATGCGCGACTGACTCGATTTCGGCTTTTTCGCGGGCGTCGATATCGGATTTGCGCTTGATCTCGTCGTGGACCTGATTTCGCAGTTGACCCTTCACGGTTTCGTGCTGATCGCTCCTTCGATCTTCGTCCTTTCTCAGGCTGTTGGACTTCATGACAAACTCCCCCATTTTCAACATGGCAAGATCCGCTCCAAACCGTAGGGCGTTGAAAAACATACTCGCAACTATAAGTTTGTCAAATGGGTAGCTTGGACCGGAGGGGATTTCTTCAGCGTTTGTCGCTCACCCTGCCCGATGCCATCACCAGTTCACTCGCCGCAATTGATTCTCTTGTGGTGCTGGGATTCGTTTCGCTCCGACGGCCGATTCGAAAAGAGTCCGCGTCAGTAAAGGCGAGACACTGATACACGAAAATGGTGGCCCACGTGTTGAAATGAGTTGGCCGGCAGCCCACAGGGCGGAATGACACAGCGCCGGAGTCGGAGATAAAGGTTTCAAGCCGCAAGCGCAATTCCACAAGCCGGTCGTTCCACGTCTTGCCCTGGAGGAAACCGAAAGATCTAAGCGCGCAGGCAAGGCGTAAACCCTGAGCGATAACATCCGATCGCGTATCATCAATGTACGCAAACAGTGTTTCAAAGCAGCTCGCAGCCTCGTGAATCGCCTCTGGCTTTCCCGAAATGGCGAACTGCATCAGGCCCTCCAGCGCATAAAAGGCGGCATGAAGCTCGCGGCTGTCGACTTCCTCCAGTACTCGTCCACTCCATCGATAGAAGGTGCTCCAGATTGCGGGGTGACTTTTCAATGGGAGCAGGGCCGCCGCGGCTTTCAACTGAAAGGCACCCATTCGTGTCGACCAGCGATCCGGCAACTCGCGCCGAGCATTGATGAACACGGGAAGCATATTGCCGCGAGGCAGTACATGGCGAAGAAGTCTCTGAAGCACCTCCTTTCGAGGCCGTTCCGGAACCAGTCCTCGGACCGCGTGCAGCCCGCGACACATCATGGCGAGGTCGAAGGTAAAGGTCGCGTCGTTGCGCCAATCGTCAGAGTCGGCGAAATAATACCGAGTCGCGGGAGGATGATCGGCACTCGTGATCGTATGTAGCCATCCGACAGCCGCGGTAGCTGCCGGATACGGGTCAATTTCCGGCTGAAGACGAGCCAGAGAAGCGAGCCAGCTCAAGTAATAACCGGTGATTTCCGGATACGCGAATGCCGGTTCTTCATGTTCGTTTAACCAGCCGGCTATCGCGCCCTTGTGCCTGCCTGAGCGAATGCGTACATTGGAGTCGAGTAGCCAGTTCGCAACAGCTCGCAGTAAATACGTGTCTGTTCTTCCGATACTCGTTGCCATGAGTATTGATGCAATGCCTCCGTCGGAACTTCCAGGCGATGTCTGTAGTCAAGGTCCGTGAGGAGCCTGACGATGTGTCTCGCAAAGTCGTGCTGATTCACTATAACTAGAGACGGCAGATTGTCCGATATCAGCCCCCGCCCTCCGTCGCGCGTGGACACGCAGACACGGCCCGCCGCCAGAGATTCAATTACCTTCAAGGAACTTCCGCGGACGCCTTTGTCGGGGTTGATGGTGATGGAACAATCTTGAAGCCACGGCTGTACGTCCTCGATAAAATCAAACACCGTTACTCCCGGCTGCTCAAAGCATCGGTTCTTTGCCGCGATAACCCGAGCGTTGATACCTCCAAGTATCCACAGCCTGACCTCAGGCACCTCCAGTCGAATCGCCGGATAAACATCGCTGAGAAACTCTATAATCCCCGCAAGATTGGGCGGATATCGAAATGGTCCTATAAACAGAATCGGCGCTTCTGCAGGCGAGGGCTGATAATGCCCGGTGAAGTTGGCTCCGTTTCGGACGATGTGGACATTCTCGCGCTGCAGCAAGGCGCGATCTTCAGGACTGCACGTTATGACCGCATCGAATCGGTTGATGTACTTAAGTTCGAACTCGTCTTCCTTGGATGATCCGGTCCCGCAGTCGTTCAGAAGCACATCATGTAGTGTCAGAATCCAAGGCCGGCTGTCCTTCATCTCGATGAGCTTTGCCAATTCGATATACTCGATCTGAACCAGGTCTGGGTTGTGTATTCGGATCAGTGCCTGAAGCCGGGTCGCGAACGCCGCATGGGAATGGCAAAGTATCCTGTCGATGCGGGCATCGCGCACGGGTGCTGTTCTGCCGCTCACCAGACACACTAGATGACACGCCTGGAAATATTTGAAACTCTCGGCCGAGTAATTTTCAGCCTCATCGCTCAGCAACATGATGTCGAAAGTATGTGACAGCCGTTCTATCAATTGGTGGATTCGTCTCGCACCGCCGTGGGCGGGCGGGTAAACACAGTAAGGACTTGCAATCAGGATGAGAGGCTTGCCGGGGTTTCTCGGCCGGCCGTAGTGAGCGTCAACATCCGGAATCCCTTCCGGACGGTACGGCAGATCGAAATGATATTTGAGCCGCGAGCGCAGCGTATCCAGCATGCAGGTCGGCTTTAGCATCTCTTGAAAAGACTCTGCATCGAGCCTCGCGATAGTACCGAAGATCGTTCGTAGTCCATCCGGCGGTAGCGCCATCCGTAGCTGGAAACGCAGTCCGTTGCGCCGGAATATCCGTTCTATTTCGCTGTGTGAGAAAAACTTGAGGTTCGTGCTTCGATGGAAGTGCCACACCTTCGACTGCGGACAAAAGAGCACTTCAAAGCCGTTCCGCCATGCAAGGACCCCCCACTCCACATCTTCCCAATAGAACGGTGCATACGCCTTTGTTCTCTCGATGAAACCGGCAAGGAGTGTCCGTTGGAAGAGAGAACTGCCGCCGCCCGCATACGCATGGGTACGGATGCGATCGTCTTCCGGCGCGAGATCCAAAATCTGGAGAATGCCTCCCACGTTGTGAATCGCCGTGAGGCCGGTTTCCTCACGCCGCCGTGCAGGGTCCCGAAAGTAGATTTGAGATGCGATCGCGAACACGGTAGGGCTTCGCCACTTCGCGACCTCGGCGAGCGCCATGGAATCCACTATCATGTCGTTGTTCAACAGGTAAACCCAATCGTATCTGGCGGCACGCACGCCCAGAGCAACGGCTTCAATAAACCACAGCGGCTCCGATCGAAAGATCCAATCCGCCTGAAAGTCTGTGATCAAATCCTCGTACGTATCGCGCTGCGCTTCACTGACAACAACGATGACCTGTACCGGCTCTCGAAAATGAGCGCATGCTTCTTGAAGGGACCGAAGACAACCACGCAGCAAATGCTTGTTCGCACGCTCCGGTATGACCACGGAGATCCCCGGACTGAAGGCGCCTTTCGGCTTCGGAGAGGATCGGGCAATCGGAAATCGTCGGCCAGCAGCATCGATTGCAATGCTGATCAAGCAGGCGGGCGCCAGCAGCAATTTTCGCAACAGTAACTTCATCGCAATTCCAAACGGCGCAGCGCAAAACCAAGATCCCGGCAATCCGTACTATTGGAATGCGCGGAGGGACGAAACGCGTGAGCAGTGTCGAACTCGAGAAGCAGCCGGTCTCCGCTCGTTGTTGAAATCGGAAACGCGCGATCGAAGTCCAGGAACGTGCGCGTCGGATTCTTAATCGATGCGATTTCGCGACCCGTGGCCGAGATCGACAACGAGTTGTCATATGTCAACGGATCGTGTGGAAGAATGCCCGCGACTCGAAGTTGCCGCGCCGTCGAATCGGCGCGCAGTTCCACGATACTTCTTTTCTTGCTCCATATGGCGGGAGCACCGGGTTCGACCCACCAGCCGCGCGTTAACTGAGGACTCAATCCTTCAGACGCGTGTATCTTGGACTTCCACGGCTCCGGCCGATATGCAGTCTTCCAGACGCACTCGCGACACGCGGCATTCACTCCCGTGACGTACTCGCGGCGAAACCGGCGGTACCGGTCGCCATCCCAGATTTCGCGCAGGCTCACCGAGTGCAGGTTTCCAAGGGCCACTTCATCATGAACTTCACACACAACGACATCGCCGCTTGC
>Ga0207646_10004480_pt1 | contig 15144 bp, 13 predicted proteins | sample KBSK5502metaG_FD_184343 | JGI IMG/M metagenome (GOLD analysis project Ga0207646, IMG submission 184343) | Corn, switchgrass and miscanthus rhizosphere microbial communities from Kellogg Biological Station, Michigan, USA - KBS K5-50-2 metaG... | ecosystem: Host-associated > Plants > Roots >... | reverse complement strand
GACCTATCAGCTTTTGTGTGGTCTCGCGCTACCATGGTGGCTCTTTCGTCGTTTTCTCAAAGGCATTGAACGAGAATCTCGAGGTGGCCGCCGTGGAGGGATCATACGCTTCGGTTATCGGTGGAGTACCGGCGGCAGCAGTTGTCTTCGCCCGTGAAGTCGATGTTCGGATGAAGGCCGATCCGCGGATAAAAGACTTGCAGGAGCAACTCGCACAGGCGCAAGGAACACAGAAGGCGGCTCTGCAAAATAGGTTAAACGAGGTCACCGCGATGGTACACTCCGAGAAGGTGGGCGAGGTAGCGGGCGAGTTCGACCACATTCATAACGTGCAGCGAGCCCGGCGAGTCGGTTCCATCGACCATGTGATCCCACCAGCTGCTCTTCGCCCCTACCTCATCGAAGCGCTGGAACGTGGGATCCAGCGCGAGTTGCAGCGCATCACCAAGCAGAACACATTGTAGAGCCCTACATTACGTCGCGGCCGACACAGCAGTACCTCAGTTCACCGCAGGCAGTTCCTCCAGGGGAAGCCAGACATGGAACGCGCTGCCTCCATCTGGACAGCTTTCGGCCCAGATACGACCATGGTGTAAAGCCACGAGGTATTTACACACCGTGAGCCCCAACCCCAAGCCATTCACCTCCCGGGTCAGACGGGTATCTACCCGGTAGAAGTGCTCAAAGATGCGTTCCAGGTACTCATCAGGAATGCCCAGTCCAAAGTCACATACACAGATTTCCAGGAACGATGGAGTGTGAAGCGGCTGGTCAAGATCGCTGGCAGGTCCTCCTTGAGGAGCGGGCCGCGCAATCACATCAATTCTCCCTCCCGCTGGGGAATAGTGGATGGCATTTTCTAGCAAGTGCTCAAGCACCTTGCGCAAGCTACGAACATCGCCTTTGACAGGGGGAACTTCCTGTGTCTGGTTTCCGCCCTCATCGCGGCACTGAAGATGAAACGTGAAGCGATCTCGGAGTGGTTCGGGTACGTGCCGCTCTGTGAGGGCGATAGCCTCGCGTGCCAATGAAGGAACATCGACCAGGCTATATTCGATCTGAAAAGCGCCAGCCTCGAGCTGAGCGATCTCGAGCAGGCGATCGGTCAGGAACTCCAGGCGCTTGCATGCTTCTTGGATCATCTGGAGAAACTCGCGCTGTTCCTCCGGGGAAAGCTGCCGGTCTCGGCGCAGAAGCGTCGAAGTATACCCATTGATCACCGTCAGGGGCGTGCGGAACTCATGACCAATGGTAGCCAAAAGCTCGACAAGAAGTCGTTCTGTTTGCAGGAACGTGGCCTTTGGCACCCGTACCGTTTCGAGGGATGGGAGTCCCTCACCTGGGAGCATGTTCACCGGTTTCCTCATTTCCCCATTTCCACTGTTCTCCAAGTTCCTCCTGTGCTCATCAGGGGTACTCATATCGTTCTCCTCCACTGTCTTCTGTCTGGTCGATCATTCAAAGTTGTCCAGCCTTTTGCCACTCTATACCAGAAACGTCTCTTTTCGATCACAACAGTGCTTGTGCGTCACACAATTTCATCACAACAATAGTAAGGCAATTTTTTAGGGTTGGTAACAGCTGTTCGTGTGAGCAGGCGATCTCACGTGATCTGCCTGATACATGTAGAGGTTTATGGTCACGTGGAGGCAGGGACGGCCAGGAGATTGGCAAAGCTAGTGGGGACGGCGAAGTAGATGGTGGGACGGAAGCGACGAGTGACGTCGAGGATCACCCGAGGCAGGGCGGGTTCGGCCACGAGCACGCTCGTCGCACCCGCCGCGAATGGGAAATATAAGTCACAACAAGAGCCGGGACCAACAAGTCCCGGCTCTTGTTGACATCTTATGAAATACTTCGTTCACAACGAACGCAAGGATGAAGCTGTGGCGCAAACGGAGCGAAGAACGATGTGCTTCGTTACTTCACGCAGGGATCTATGTTAGCCTGCCATGTGCCAAATGATTTGTCCTTGCCCGCGCGCCACACTCCCGGTCAACTTCGATCATCCCTGGCATCTCCTCCTTTCACTTCCTCACCCCTTGCCATTGCCCTCCTGCCACCTCTCACTCCCAGTATAGCTCCTGGATCATCTCTGATCAACCGTTTGCTATCACAGGAGAGTCACAACTGAAAGGAACGCGCGCAGCCAGCTGTTTGTCTACTTCATGTCGAAGACGAGTCGTGCCGGGACAGCCGCCTTCTCCACCTCCTCAAAGGCGTGATTGACATCCTCCAGGTGCCTGGTCTCATAAATCACTTTTGTGCGACCGTCTGCGTGCAATTCGTAGACTTCCGCCAGGTCCAGGCGAGTTCCCACAATGGAGCCCACGATCTTGATGCCATTGAGCACGGTTTCGAAGATCGGCAGCTGCATGTAGTTATCTGCTGGCAGCGCGACAAAGACCAGAGTTCCTCCCCGTCTTAGTGCGCGGTAGGCTTGCTCGAAGGCTCGCGGCGAAACAGCCAGACTGACGGCCGCGTTAGCTCCGCCCAGCTTCTGAATGGCCTCTACCGGATCTTCCCTCAGGCCGTTGACGGTGTAGTCGGCCCCAAGCTCCTTGGCCAACTTCAGTTTCTCGTCGACCAGGTCGACGGCCACGACGGTGGCTCCTGCAATCTTGGCATACTGCAACGCCAGGTGGCCCAGTCCGCCAATGCCGAAAATAGCCACCAGGTCGGAGGGACGGGCCCCGCTGACCTTGACCGCTTTATAGGTCGTGACCCCAGCGCAGGTCAGGGGAGCAGCCTCCAAGGAACTTACCTTTGCCGGTACTTTGGCGACATATCTGGCAAAGGCGGGAGCATATTCAGCGTAGGCTCCAGGGAGAAAATAGCCGGTGTTGAGCTGCTGCAGGCACAGAGTCTCCCATCCGGAAATACAGTACTCGCAGGTGCCACAGGCATAGCCGAGCCAGGGGATGGCAACCCGGTCTCCCTCTTTGACCTCCGTGACCCCTGCTCCCACGCTCTCAACGATCCCCACGCCTTCATGACCAGGAATGAGGGGAAGAGTGGGCTTGACCGGCCAATCTCCATGCGCGGCGTGAATATCCGTATGGCACAGTCCCGAGGCTTCAATTTTGACGACGATCTTCCCCGGTGCAGGTTCCGGCTTGGCGATTTCTTCCAAACGGAGCGGGGAAGTGAATTCATGCACGACGGCTGCTTTCATTGTCTTCTCTCCTTGTTCTTTGTATCAAAAACACTAAATAGATGCATGGCCTGTCAGTAGTTTTTTGACGAAAGGCTACATCATTCGCTTTACAATCTGATGCAGACAGCCTTGACCTCAGTATAGTTCTCAAGCACTTCGTGGCCCATCTCGCGGCCCCAGCCGGATTGCTTGTAGCCTCCAAACGGCAAGGCGGCGTCGAAAACGTTATAGCAATTGATCCACACGGTTCCAGCGCGCAGTTCTGCCGCTAGCCTGTGCGCCTTACTGAGATCTCTCGTCCAGATGCCAGCACCCAGACCATAGATGGTGTCGTTGGCAACGGGAAGCACTTCATCCAGATCCTTAAATGGCAGAGCCGTTACGACCGGGCCGAAGATCTCTTCCTGAACGACCTTCATGTCTTGCTTTACGTCCACAAGGACAGTTGGTTCGACGAAGTAGCCTGTGTCACCGTAGCGCTGTGCGCCACACAGCGGCCTGGCTCCCTCGCTCAAGCCAGACTGGAGATATCCGGTGACACGAGTGAGTTGTTCGTCGGACACAAGCGGCCCCATTTGCGTCTCCGGATTGAGGCCATGACCCAGCTTGATCTTTTTGGCCTGCTCCGCCACGCCATCAACGACCCTGTCAAATATGCCCCTCTCGATATAGAGACGCGACCCGGCACAACAGCACTGCCCGTGGTTGAAGAAGATCGCATTGGCAGCGCCAATGACAGCGGTATCCAGATCCGCATCTTTGAGTACAATATTGGGAGACTTGCCACCCAGTTCGAGCGAGACCTTCTTCAGGTTGCCCCCAGCGGCCTGCACAATGAACTTACCGACCTCTGTGGACCCGGTGAAAGCCACTTTATCGACGTCGGGATGAGCGGCCAGGGGTGCACCCGCCTCCTTACCAAAGCCTGTCACAATGTTGACCACTCCTTCGGGGATACCCGCCTCCTGCATGAGTTCGCCCAGTCGCAAGGCGGAAAGCGGCGTCTGTTCAGCAGGTTTGAGTATGATGGTGCAACCTGTGGCAAGAGCGGGACCAAGCTTCCAGGCAGCCATCAGCAGCGGGAAGTTCCAGGGGATGATCTGCCCAACGACCCCCACAGGCTCACGCAATGTATAGGCAAAATAGGTGCCGGGCCAGGAAACAGGGATGGTGTTGCCTTCAATCTTGGTGGCCCAGCCTGCCATGTAGCGGAACATGTCGATGGCAAGAGGGACATCGGCCACACGGGCAATGCTCGCTGGCTTCCCATTGTCGAGGGATTCAAGCTGGGCAAACTCCTCGGCATGCTGTTCCATGAGGTCAGCCAGTTTGTTCATGAGACGGCCACGCATAGAGGTGGTCATCTTGCGCCAGGGTCCACTCTCAAAAGCTGTGCGCGCAGCTCGTACGGCCCTGTCGATATCCTCTTTCTCGCCTTCTGGAACGGAAGCAATGACCTCACCTGTGGCGGGATCGTAGACGGCGAAAGATCTGCCCGAAGCGGCATCTACCCATTGACCGTCGATCAGCATTTTCCTGGGCGTGGCGAGAAACTTATGTACTTCTGGTGCAATTGTGATCGCTATATCTGCTCTAAGCATGTTTGTTCAAACCTCCTTGCTATCTGTCGGACAAGCAAAAAACGACATTTCATCTCTTCATAGTGTAGCGTGAGGCAGGTAAAAGGAACGTAAAAGTAGCGATGATCGATGGTTAAACAATAGTGAAAATATTTCATCGTCTGACCTATGCTGTTCAATCAACACAATGCATAGAAGGCTACTCCAGTTCTTGCGACGAGTCGAAGTGAAGCTGTGATCGTTTTGTAAGATAAAACGGTACGGCTGTGATCGTTTTGTGAGGTCGGTGTTATAGCATTGGTAACAGAGTATTGTGGTGGACAGCGACCATGACTTATCTATGGTCATCATTAAGGTCCCAAGAAATTGACTCGCTTCAGGCTGTTTCTAACCGTAGAAGAAATTAGGCGAGGGCAAAGTCGTCATTGCCGTATTGCATCTGCATCGAGGTGGAGCTATGACCAACCAGCGACATCCTGTTCATCTATCCATCGCTTCATCATCGGAGATCGAGCATACTGCTCGACAATTGAAGGTGACTCGTGAGGAGTTTCTGATCTCAGGAATCCTGCCTCAGCATCCCCCACGTCCGATGATCCTGGAGTCCTGGCGACGCTGCCATGCCATGCGGGTTAACCCCTCCCTGCGCTATGCGCCGCTCGCTGTCACTCATGAAGTCCAGCTCTACCACCTGCGTGAAGCCAGCCAGTTGGTCATGCGCGCAGCACGCCCTGTGATGAGCCATCTCTCCGACTTTCTCGCCGACTCAGGCTATGTGATTGTGTTGAGCGATGCTGACGGCTGCCTCCTGGAGGTCACCGGTGATGCAGGGGTGCGCCGTCGCCTTGCCAGCATCGACTTCGTCCCTGGAGGTGACTGGAGTGAAGCCGCGGCCGGCACGAATGCCCTTGGCACTGCTCTTGCTGATGGTCACGTCGTACAACTCTTAGGCGCAGAACACTATTGTAGCGGTTGGCAAGACCTCACTTGTACTGCGGCACCCATCCGCCATCCACTGTCGGGCGAGATCATGGGAATCTTGGATGTCACCGGCAACTACCGTCTTATCCGTCCCTTTCTCTCTAGCTTCATTGCCGCTATGGCCCTACAAGTCCAACAGGAGATGCGAGAGCTGCTTACACCTACACGCAAAGGGAAGTTCCAGGCGACATTCCAAACTGCCACTTTCAGTTCTTCTAGGGGAACCAGTTCCCGTGCATTCACTATGAACACTGATCGGAAACAACATCGAACCGGCGAGGATGTACCGGGAACTTCTACAGGAGACGACTTACGCTTGTTACTACGCATGCAGAAAAAGAGAGTGCACAACGCAGAACTCCTGGCAGCCGCAGTGAGTGCTATTAGCGCTAGCCTGGATATAGATGTTACCCTTGAAAAGGTAGCTAAGCAAACAGCTAACCTCCTACGACTCGAAAGTGCCTCTGTCTGTCTATTTGGTGAGAGCGACGAGATGGTGTCACTACACACCTGGTCTAAGCAGTCTGGATGGCGATTGACGTCCCCTCATGATCTAGTAGCGTTGCTTGGGCAGTCCGAAGTGGTCTCACTCATCCGGGAACGCGGAGAGCCGGTGATTATAGATGATGTCCTCACCTCTGTCATCTTGCCTGCCTCGCTGCTCCAGCAGCGAGGTATTCGTTCACTGTTGTTGCTTCCTCTGATAGCGGCTCGTGGAGCGATCGGTTTCATCCTGGCCCCTAAATGCATTCACTACCATTGGACAGTCGATGATGTGCTGCTCGGTCTAACGCTTGCTGCTCACGCAGCAACGGCCATCGAGAATGCCAGGCTCTTTACCTCCCTTCAGCAGCACACTCACCACGTTGAAGTGATCAATGACCTGGCACAGCTTCTGAGTACCTTACCTGATCCCAGCCAGCAATTTGAGGTGGTTCTGAGGCATATTGTGGAGATAGTGGATATGGACGCAGGGATGATTCTGCTTCGCGATCAGCCTGCGGACGGTTTAACGCTTGCCGCTCATTGTGGACTGCCCGAAGCTGTGCCTCTCGACCTCTGCAAACCTTCCTTGAGAGCCTTTCATAATGTTGCTTGCCTGATCATGACAACAGGAAAATCCCTCATGACCTGCAACATTGAGAGAGAGAGGCATATCATATGTGAGCCTCTTGATACTGTGGGCGTCTGCGATTTGATGGTCGTCCCACTGGCTACCGGCAATACGACCCTTGGCGTTCTGCTCATCGGGAGTCTCTCGCATCGGAAATTGACGACAGAAGACCTCGCCTTGTTGACGAGCATGGGTCAACAGCTTGGCCTGACTTTGACGAACGCTCGGTTGCGGCGTACCGCGAGTGAAATGGAAGCCTTGCGTGAAGCTGATCACCTCAAGAGTCAATTCATCACTGCTGTTTCACACGACCTGCAATCACCGTTGACTGCCATTCGCGCTTCCGTTGAGGGCCTGCTCGACCAGGGAGGGGTGCAATCCGCCCAGATGCACGAGCACTTGCTACATAACATCGCGGGTCAAACAAGCAGGCTGGATCGGTTAGTCGGCGAACTGCTTGACCTCTCACGCATCGAAGCCGGTGTACTCTTATTCGACCGTGATTGGATCAAGCTCCCCGTCCTGATTGCTGACACGTTAGCGAAGTTCGAAGAGCTGCATAGTGGATGCCGGGTGGAGCGAGACCTGGCAGCGGATTTGCCTTTGCAGTACGTCGATCCCATCCGCCTTGCCCAGGTGTTGTGGAACCTTCTGGAAAATGCCTTGAAATATGCCTCATCGTGTACGTCGATCAAGGTGGAGGCCAGGTGGACAAGGAACGAGGTACTCATCGGGGTGGCGGATCATGGCCCAGGCATACCCACAGACGAGCGCGAGAAGATTTTTCAGCACTTCTATCGCCTGGAGAGAGACCAGGGGACGCACACGCAGGGCAGTGGATTGGGTCTAGCGATCTGCCAGGGTATCGTGCAAGCTCATGGCGGACGGATATGGGTTGAGGATCAACCAGAAGGTGGGAGTGTCTTTCGCTTCGCGCTGCCCTTGCCCACGGCAAGTCTCACCGAGCTTGAGCCGCTGGAGAAGACAGAACTATTTGGTGTGAACACGGAGGAATGATGCCGTTATGAGTTATGCCCAACAGCACATACTCCTGGTGGATGATGACCCTGGTATCCTGGTAGCGGTGAAACAGGCCCTGGCCTCCCACGGGTATGAGGTGACGACCGCTACCAATGGGATCGAAGCCCTGGCTGCATTCGAGCACAGGCCGCCTGAGCTAGTCCTGCTGGACCTGATACTTCCCAGACGCAATGGACTGGAAGTCTGCCAGTACATTCTTGAAGAGTCTACCACGCCGATCATTGTGATGAGCATCAAAGGTAGCGAGGCTGATATCGTGTCTGTACTCGATTTGGGGGCCGACGACTACCTGGTCAAGCCTTTCCGCCTGGCCGAACTGCTCGCACGCGTGCGGGCTGTGCTGCGGCGAGCAGGCAAGCTCCCAGCAGCCAGGGTTGTCTGCAGCGCCCTGGAGATCGATACAGAGAAGCACAGAGTCTCCGTAGCGGGCCGTACTGTCCACCTTACACCAACCGAGTACGCGCTGCTGGCCGAACTGGCGGGAAATGTTGGCAGAGTGTTGACCACCCGGTTACTCCTGCAGCGGGTATGGGGTCCTCAATATAGCGATGCAACTCACTATGTGAAGGTTGTCGTACGCCGTCTGCGGACCAAACTGGAGCCCGATCCTGATCATCCGCAGTACATCCTCACCGAACCATGTCTCGGGTATCGACTGAACGATTCTTCGTGAGGAGACCATTTAAAAACGTGCGCTTGCTAGCCAGCCTCTGTAGCCGCCCTGGACGTGTACCACCCCCCTTCGGCTTGCCCGTGCTGCCGCTGGTATACAGGATGAAGAGCATATCCTTGCTGTCCATCGGCTCACAGGGTACGATGGTATCTCTGGGAATATCTTTCAGCAGGTCGTCCAGGTACACCCAGTGCAGTCCCTTACCAGGGTCTGATGACCAGATGCCCTTGTGCGACTGCATGGACGATATCAGCTCGGCTGACAATGCCCACCAGTTTGCCATCATGCAAGACTGGGACGCGCTTGATTTTATGTTCGGCGAAGAGCATCGCAATCTCGCTTACCGTAGTCTCTTCACCTACGACGATGACTTTGTGGCTCATAATATCGGCAACGCACAGCCCTTCTCGGTTGACCTTGCTGATTATATCGGCCTCTGTGACAATGCCGATGACCTTGCCGTTCGCATCGACGACGGGCGCACCGCTAATGTGTTCTTGAGAAAGAAGACGGGCAGCTTCTTGCGCGCTGGCGCCTGGATGGATAGTATGGACATTTCGTGTCATAATGTCACTTGCGATCATCGGACACACTCCTCACAGTGCTGATGTTTCTCTCCGCTGTCCTGATCGAGCAGAGCGCGCAACTTCATCAAGGCCTCTCCTTCGAGCTGACGGACGCGCTCACGGCTAAACCCCAACTTTTTGCCTATCTGGGAAAGCGTGTTGCTTTCCCCCTCGCCGATACCGAAGCGCAGCGCGATCACTGTTTGTTCCCGAGGAGTAAGCAGGAGAAATGCGTGTTGAAGCTCTCCATCAAGTAAGTGCCGAGAGATATTTTCGGCCGGGGGAGGCATGGTGCTATCTACCAAATTATGGCCGAGAGAATAAACAGCCTCGTCATTTACAAGGGCCTCGAGAGAAACCGGCTGCTCAACGATGCTAAGTAAATCTACGACCTCGTTCACCTTCATGCGACATGCCGCCGCAATCGCTTCTGGAGGAGGATCAATGCCACCCTCCAACGCTAGCTGCGCCGAAATACGTCTTATTCTACGCAAACGCACAACGACATGTTCAGGTAGATGAATCACGTGCACTTGTTCTCCCACAGCACGGCAGATAGCTTGCTGTATCCACCTCGTCGCATAGGTACTAAAGTGGTTGCCGCGCTCATAGTCAAACTTCTCAACAGCATGCATCAATCCAAGATTGCCTTCTTGGATGAGATCGACCAGGAGAACTCCTGCCCTCGTGTAGCGACGTGCAAGCGCAATCACAAGACGCAGATTCGACTCGATCAGCTTACGTCGTGCCAACTCATCGCCAGCAGCTGCTCGTCGTGCGAGATCGATTTCTTCCTCATGGGTAAGCAAGTCCAGGCCGCGAATGTCTTGCAGGTAGCTTTCAAACGCATCTCTTGTGCCTGTTGCTGGTCGGAGGACAGATGAACGAGAGTGGGCACGAGCGGGAAGCTCCTCCTGCGCATCGATCTCGCCCCTATCCTCCTGCTGGTCATGCAGGAACAAGTCAGATGCGTCGTCTCCCTCTAAGAAGAACTCCATTTCAAGCAATGGTGTCGTTCTCATCTTGTAGTAGATCCTGAAAGTGGTTTCAACCGAGATGTCCCTCCTGCGAAGCTACATTTTCATGTTGCGGTGATAGATTTATCTCCACTCTGGTTGGGTATGTTTGGCAACAGTGCCCAACATCTACTCAGTGACGACGTTCGTTGAGATCTTTCACCCCTGCAGGGAAAGCGAGTTGCGCCTGGTGTGTGCTGAATCGCAGCCACCTCCTTTCAGCCAGGAAGGTTAGGGACAACAAGCAAGAGACGACATTTCATCTCCTCATAGTGTAGCGCGAGGCAGGTAAATGGAACGTAAAGATAGCGATGATCGATGGTTAAACAATGGTGAAAATATTTCATCGTCTGGATGATCAGTACCGATTGCACTGATACGCCTTTACGCTGATCAGGAGTCTTGCTGTTGTCATAGGCGAAACCTTTCGACTTTTTTGCCTGGTATTCATTTAAGTAAATTTTTATGATGCGATCCAGCTCTTGACAGGAATTTTGACTGGAACGGCGATAAACATCAGCATACAATCACAAACATTGATGAACAAGACCTCGCTCTACAAGCCATAGGGAGAACGACTAAGAACTTCCACGGACAGACTTGGCCGTATCCCCCCTTCGGCATCTACCGATTGAATAAGCGGCATAATAAAGCTAATACCCTGGTTCTAGTGGTTAGTCCGCTTTGCTTTTTTGATCAGATACCGCTGCCGATCCCGCATGCATACTGTGACGGCTTTGTGAGAGGTAAGCCTCCGCATGTGACCTCTCTGTGATGTTCATCCATTCTACTGTGTAGGTGGCGCATTCCAGGAAGACAGATGCTCCAAGCGAAGGTGTGCTTTGCGTGTCTCGATTCGATGGCTGTGCTTGCTGAATGGGTCGGGAGCATTGATGGTCTTTCTCTCCTATATCTTCGACATCACCCCTCTGGGAGCAGGGCGGGTCATTTTTCCCCTTTAGCCATCCTCCTCGCTGTGTACTTTCGAAGGGCGGAGGGACACAACTTGTGAGGCCCAGATGCGTCACAAGAGGTGAGTCATCACCAGATGGCAAGCTGGTACGACAGACAGCATGGTGACGGATGTGTGTTAGGGAGGCTCTCTTTTGTGCTGGCGGTGTGAGACCCATCCAGTCTACTGGGGCGTGGAGGAGTGTATATAGCGTTCGTGCCGCTCTCAGGATGGCCAACACCTCCTGTTCAATCGACGACACAGGTAGGAGCAAAGGAGGTGTTCTATGCTCAAAATGATTGGTGTAGGATTGGCTGTTCTAGGGGCCGTTGCGTTCGGGGTGTACTTGCGCTTCATCCGTCCCTGGCAACTTCGGTGGGGAGCCACCGACGAAGAGGTGGCCCGTGCCATGCCCGGCGACGACGTGGTGAAGCATCCCACGTTTAACGCCACCCGCGCCGTGACCATCCTGGCGCGACCGGAGGAGATCTGGCCCTGGCTGGTGCAAATTGGCTGTAAGCGCGCTGGCTGGTACAGCTACGATTGGATGGATAATCTTGGCATCCCCAGTGCCCAGCGCATCATCCCGGAATTGCAGCATGTGGCTGTTGGAGACCTGATCCCCATGTCTCCCAATGGCAAACAGGGCCAGTGGGTCAAGGCGTTCGAACCGAATCAGTGGATGATCTGGTGGGACAACAAAGGCGATGTCACCTGGTATTGGGGGCTCTACCCGCAGGATGAAAGCCACACGCGTCTGATTACGCGCGTGCATATCTCCTATCGCTGGACTTCACCGGCGATCCTCTTTAACTTACCCATGGATGTGGGTGATATCGTGATGATGCGCAAATGTATGCTGGGCATCAAGCAGCGAGCGGAGCAGGCCAGCGTACAAGTACCTGAGCGCGCCGCAGCAACAGGACACAGTCAGCCTCGAGCGAACGAGCCAGTTATCCAGGGCACCCAGGTCGAGATCAAAGCCACACCGTAGCACACGAAGAAGGAGAACAACAATGACACAGACAATTCCAAATACACCGTCTGCAGTGATGTTTCTCAGGATACTTTTCGTTTTTCTCTCAGATAACGGCTCTTGGACACATTCGGTGTGCCTGCTTGCTTTGAGGGGCCAAACGAGTGCTTCCCTTTTTTGTTGTTCCTCATCGAAAGGCAAAAGAGGCACGAAGGAAGAAGGAGAGCAGGGAGGATCTTCCCCAACTCAGAGACGGGATCAACTGCACATCATGCTCCATGAGGTGCTGTGCATCTGGACAAAGAACACCTTCGCTCCTACACTCTTGGGCAGAAGTGAAGGAAAGGCGCTGGATACAGGGGTTGAAAGACAACAGACAAAAGGAAAGAGAGCATATGTCTGCTCACCAGTCCCACACAGATTCGTTGCTCTCGACCGCTTGCTGGATAGCGGCGGTACGAGCGCGCGAGAGCGAGCGTGCCGATCGCCTTTTCAACGACCCTTGGGCTGCCAGGCTGGCAGGAGAAGAGGGCCAGATCTGGCGGCAGCGTACCACAGGAGGCAAGGATGAAAACGAGGTGGGCCTTGCGATCAGGACACGCTTTTTTGATGACTTCCTGGTGCAGGTGACCGGGGAGGATGCAGTGCGCCAGGTGGTGATTACTGCGGCCGGAATGGACACGCGTGCCTTTCGCCTGAACTGGCCGCCGCAGACGCAGCTGTTTGAACTGGACCTGCCCCAACTGTTTGTGCGCAAAGAGCCCTTGCTCGCTCACGTCGGGGCGGTGCCGACCTGCCAACGCCATGTGGTGCCCGTTGATCTCTCCGATGCCTCCTGGGCCGAGGCGGTGCAGCAAGCTGGCTTTGACTCAGGCCAGCGCGTGGTCTGGCTCTTAGAAGGGCTCCTTTTCTATCTTCCCGCTGAAGTGGTCACCGCTCTGTTTGAGCGGATAACAGCCCTGTCGGTCCTGGGAAGTTGGCTGGGATGCGAACTCAAGAATACCGAGATGCTGACTTCACCTCACACGCGCTCCTGGATCGACCTGCTCGCCAGGGAAGGGGCTGCTTGGATCTCAAGCCTGGACGAGCCCGAAGCCTTCTTGTCAGCGCGTGGCTGGCGCGCGAGGGTGGTCGAGCCGGGTGAAGATGGGGCGCATTTTGGACGCTGGCCGTTCCCTGTCATCCCACGCTCGGAGCCAGGTGTGCCACGCACCTTTTTCGTCACCGCTCTCCGTAGCCAGCCATGAGGGCCTGTTCTCAGGCAAGCATCTGTTCTCTGCTAGCAGCCTCCTCGGCTCTGGAAAGTGAGCATGCAGACGTGTCCTGCTTGTCCTCTGGAGGACGTCCGGTTGTAGCTTTTTGAGCCGGATGCAGCAGCACACGCCGTTGCAGCAGCGGGAAGCCTGCTTGTCCATACGAACTGCGTTTGATCCATTTCACTTTAGTGATGAATCCCTCCACCATGCCGTTGCTCCAGGTCAGACTGCATCCGTTGGCAACCGCCTCTGCGTCATCGGCTAGCCCATCGACAAAAGCGATCAGTTCGGCAATCCCGCTGGCCCGAACGGTGGCTTTCCATTGCTCCAGTCGCACCTGCCCCTCGCGTTTTCGGAGAAGGCGGCCAAAGTCTTGAGCAAGCTTGAACACGACAGCGATGGTCTCGTTGCTCTGGATGAGCTGGTCCAGATAGGCCGTTTGCTCTCTCGTCCGGCTTTGCTCTGGCCTCACTATCAGAAGCGCCATGCCTCGGGAAGAAGGCGGTTTGTCCCAGATAACCGTCTGTTTGGAGACGGGGCGTGCGACTTTCTGGCGAAAAGGACGAAGCCGCAGCTGCAGCGTTCGCTGCGTCCCCGTGTACCCCTGAGCGACAATTTCCTCGTACAGCCGAGCGATGTTGTGGCACCCCTGGTTCCATCGCGCAGTCAGGTAGGCAAGGTAGGGATCAACGATGGAAGAAGAGCGAGCTCGTCGGCGCGGAGGCGGAGGCGTTTCCTGTTCGAGGGCACGGTAGACCCTGCGCGAACTGACGCCGACGAGCTGGGCAATCTGCTCTTTGTGGTAGCCTTGCCGATACAGTTTCCAGATCCGCTTATGGATGCTTACTCGTTGGCGATGACGCGCACGACGCTCTTGCGCACCCTTTTCCGGTACCGCCGTCCTCTCAGCAGAACGTGTTGTGCCTGTGCTGCGTTGCATCGCCTTTTTGAGCGCACGTTCCTGCTGGCGAAAGAACTTCTCCAGGGCTTCGGCAAAGTTCTTCTGTAAGTGAAAACGGTCGACCACCTGTTTGGCTTGGGGAGCGCCAAGAGCGGCGGCTTCCCGGAAGATTTTGCCGCGATCGCGTGAGACCAGATCAATTTCGGGATGCGTGCGCAACCACGCTTTACTCGTCTGCACCGAACGCTCTGCCAACAGCTGCACAATGCGCCGCTTTTCCAAGTCCACCAGGATGGTTCCGTAGCGCTGGCCTTTCTTCCACGCCCACTCATCTATGCCAACCTTCGCTACCTCGCCCTCGCTGGGTAAGGGAAGTTGCAAGACGCGCCGGATGATGGTTTTGGCCGTGGTGTGTACGCCAAAGGACTCGGCAATCTGCGCGCCATCGGCTCCGTTGGTGATCACTCCCGCTGATTGGAGCGCTTTGATGAGCCGGTCAGTCATCCGGGCGTAGCGCTGGACCACCTCTGGGAAGCGTTCGGCAAACATGTGGCGGGAACACGATACCTCTGAACAGATCCACTTGCGCACCAGTAACTTGAGTACAAGATTTCGTCCGCCAAACGCGACATCGGCAATGGTGCGCTGATAGCGGCTGTGGACCCGTGACCCTGCTGTTCCACACTGTGGGCACGCCGCGGTAGGAGACGTTGCATGCAGATGCACGGTGATTGTCTGATCATGTACCTCGATGCTATCCAGGTCCAACGTGGAGGGGAAGCCAAAAAGAGCAGAAAGATCGATGGGAATGCCTCCAGATGACTCACAGGGATTTCACTGCGAGCATTCTACCACAAGAGAACCTCCTTCACCGAGCAAGCAGGCACACTTAAAGTGTCCAAGAGCCTGTACAGAGAGAGTTGCAACAGGA
>Ga0207646_10004479_pt1 | contig 15145 bp, 7 predicted proteins | sample KBSK5502metaG_FD_184343 | JGI IMG/M metagenome (GOLD analysis project Ga0207646, IMG submission 184343) | Corn, switchgrass and miscanthus rhizosphere microbial communities from Kellogg Biological Station, Michigan, USA - KBS K5-50-2 metaG... | ecosystem: Host-associated > Plants > Roots >... | reverse complement strand
GTTCCAAAGTGAATTGCAAGGTGCTCTCGTTCCATGACGTTCTGGCCATGTAGTCGCTACTCGGAACCCTATTCAGCGATATTCCCTCCCGTCTCCCGGATTGGTGACGTAACATCGCGATACAACCCATTGACTAAGGGTTCTGAGTGCGAACCTCTCTGATGACGACACCTTGGTCAGCCAAGGTCAAAACCCCTAAGCGTGCGGTTGTCCTTGCAAATAGGCATCCATCGAGCGCCTTTCTGGATGGATCGAGAACTGACCATAGCAAAGCTTTCGGAGAATAGAATCAGGGCGCTGGAACCAGCTCGCCCACGTGAGTGGCGAATCGCCGTTCATGTCCTTCGCGTCGACTCTCGCCCCAGCATCGAGAAGAAGCTGAATGGTGTCTTCATTGCCGAAGGCAGCGGCGCGATGCAGCGGAGTCTCGGACCTGGTACGGCAGTCGCGCATGAAGGCGCCGGTTTCGACGGACGGTTTGGTCGTGCGGTTCGGATCGGCTCCCTTCGCGAGTAGAACTCTAGCAACGAGATTCTGCGCGGGGCGAGCCGAGGACAACGCGGCATGTAGTGGCATTTCGCCGGTATCGGGCAGAGGCAGGTTCACGTCCGCGCCGTTCTCGATGAGGAATTGGCAGAGCCGCCAGTGCCCGTGGAAGGCGGCGGCGTTGAGGCCAAGATTGTCTCGTAGCGGCTGGAGTGATTCGCCGTTCGCAAGCAAGAACTTTATGGCACTCACATCGCCATAGTACGCACACCATTCGATGAGAGACGTGCCATTGCGATCCTTGGATGTTGCGAGATGCCCTTCACCTAGGTAATCGAACACGAGGTCGGTGCGGCCGTCTGCGATTCGATCAATCATATCAGCTCCTCCAAGTGCGTTCACCAATGGGCAGCGAACGACTTTAGGATAACGCCCCCCAAGGCATTGGATTACTGATTGACATAACGACGTCGGCCTCCTTCGTCCCGAGCTTTTTGGTTGGATACCGCAAAGTCTACTCGGGTCGTCGCGAGGCCGACGTCGCTGTGTCATCAGCAATCGCCTTTCCTACTCCAGATCGGTCAACAAGTTCTGCTGACTTATGACTTGGAGTGATGTTCGGTTCCTCGGATTACCTCAGGAAGGGAATATACGCGGGGACGTTGCGCTGATACTCCCGGAACCGATCGCCAAAACGCGATACAAGCAGCCTATCTTCGATCCGCACGCGGATCTCGGTGCCTATTGCGAATACCAGTACGGAGAGCAGCAGGAATGGCAGGGGTGTAATCAGGAAACCTGTACCACACAATATGCAAAGCATGGATGTGTAGATAGGGTGCCGGACCAGGCGATAGGGTCCCGACATCACAAGTTCGTGATCGGAGCTGAGACCAGCATCAATTTGCCACTGGCGTCCGAGGGCGCGCACACCGGTCCAGGAAAGGAGGCCTGCGAGCAAGAAAAAGATGATGGAAAGCGCAATCCGCCAACCGGGCACAGATCTCTCCCAGAACTTGTTCTGCCCTAAAATCGAATAGGCGATAGCTACCAGCAAGATGCCCCAGCGCGCGCGCCGGTCCAATTCTCTTGGTTGGGAACTTCGCTTAGCAAGCAAGAATGGCGTCATCCAAATGAGCCATCCGGCTCCAAGGATGCCGTATGCAAAGGCCGGCATGTCGATGGATTATAGATCACGTGGCACGTCGGCAGAGTCAGTCAAGCCCCTGAGTAGGAGTTCACTACGTGATTCCTTCAGAATCAATTGAACGGCAAGTGGCGAAACATCGCTTTTGCACTCACGACGGAGTTCTGAGCTTTATCTGTGGATGTTGAAAAAGTCCATTTCTCTCAAAACAGCGAAAATTAGGGGGATAGAAAATATCTAGGAAAACTGAGAAAGTCGTTTGTAGGGCATCCTAACGCGATTTTATTTTTGCGAATTTTGGGGAAGGGAGCTTATCAACATCTGCCTCGCCTGATTACGCGCCATCGAGACGACTCGGCGCCAGCCTGCTCGCAAAACACCAAGCAGCCGGGGCGCCCGGGACCTCCTCAGAACGAATACTTCAAGGAAAACTGAATCAGTCTTGGTGTACCCACGACTGACGTAATGGGCGCAGAACCGCCCGCAGCTGAAACCACCGCCGCTGAAGGACTGGCGAAGGACGGATGGTTGAACAGGTTGAAGAAGTCCGCCCGGAAGCGCAGGTTTTGACCCTCGCCCAGTTTGAACGCTTTGCCCAAAGTGAAGTCCACATTCTTCTGCGGTGGTCCGATGATACAGTTGCGCGGTGAGTTGCCGTAAACGGTCGCGTCGCTGTTTCCGCCGGTGGAGAGCGGTGCAAACGCGTTGGTCTGGTACGCGTTCGGCTTCACCCAGTTGGCTAACCGCGAAGTGATGCCGCCGGAGCTGAGAGCGTTCCCGCAGCTAAAGCCAGAACCGAACGTTGCCGTCGCCAGGTTCGGGCTGCTCAGGGCGTAAGCACTGCCACCAGCCGGATCCACGACCGTGAAGGGAGTGCCCGATTGCAGGGTCAGCACGCCGCTGGCCTCCCATCCTCCCAGTGCACCTTTGGTCAGACCGCTGGCAGTGGCGAAGAACGGGAGTTGGTAAACCCAGCTGGCTACGAAGCGATGCCTGCGGTCGAAATCTGACAATCCTCGGGAATCGCGCGCGTTGTTCTGATTGTTAAAGCGCGTGTCGAAAGCGACACTGGCGGTTGACACGTCGTCCATTGACTTGGAATAGGTATAACCGCTCTGGAAATACAGGCCGTTTGACAAATGATGGGCCAAGCTCGCCTGCAAGGAGTGGTAATGGGAATCCGAATTGGGAGCAAACTCCTCGAAGTTCGGAGGGGCGATTCCGAGGAACGGCGCTCGCGCGGCGGCATTCTCCGCCGTCGAATCCACGATCGTACACGACTGACCCTGAGCTTGCAGATTGGCGCAGCCGGCTCCCGTAATGGTGACCGGATTCTGCTTCGTGGCCAGCGTGGCTTGATCCGGATCGAAGGTCGAGCGCAAGCGCGTTCCCTTGGTCCCCACGTAGCCCACCTCCAGCAACCAGTCCTTGCCCAACTCTCGCTGGATGGTGAAATTCCATTGCTGCGTCGTGGCGGCCACCCAGTGCAGCGGCACCGCTAGGGAAATCAGGCTGCCGATGTTGCCGGAAAATACGGGAAAGCATTGCTCGGGGACCGAAAACGGACAACCCGCGATCGAGAAGCCTTGGAAGGCGGCAGCCTGCGGCACGAAGGTGGAATTATTCGCGGCACTCACTTCGCCCAGCTGTGGTATCCCCGTAGTGAAGCCGCAAGGTGGAGTGGCCGGGTTGCACGCTTGAAATAAGTTGGCTAAGCCGCCATTGGGCGCACCGGCAGGACCGGGCAGGAAGTTAATTCCAATGGGGAAGATTGGCGCGGAGAAGGAAAGATTGTCGACTGCGCCCAGATCTTCACGCACGCTGTAAATGCTGTAGCCGCCGCGGATTGACGTCGTGTGCCGTCCGGGCAAGGCATAAGCGAAGCCAATGCGCGGCTCCCAAACCGAAGCCCAGTTATTGTTCAGACCCGAATGCGGTTGCGTCCCTGTAAGCCCCGCCAGTTTGAACTTGTTGACGCAGGTCGGGTAAATGAACGGCTGCCCGGTCGTGTTGGCCAGCAGCGGATTGGTGTTGCCGATATGGCAAAGTTCATCATATGGAGCGCCCAGAAACTCATTGCGAAAGCCCAGGTTCAGGGTCAGACTCTTGGTCGCGCGATAATCGTCCTGCGCAAACCAGGCGTAGGCGGGGATGCGGTAGTCGTGGTTTCCTGCACCTCCTCCCGCCTCGCCAAAGAACGGGGAGCCTGCCAGAAAGTTCTGAAAATCGCTACCGAATCCCGCCGGGCCGGCGAAGAAGATCAGGCCGTTATCTGCCACCGGGAGGCTGCGCCGCAGCGTGACCCGGTCCGCCTCCCCGCCAAAACGGAACTGGTGCGCTTTGTGCGTCCAGCTCACGGTGTCGAGCCAGACGAAATTATCCGACAATGCCGACTGCAACTGTGTGGGATAGGGGCCGAACGCCCAGCTCCCAAACTGCAGGCGGTACATGTTCGGGTCGCCCAAGCGACCTTGGGCGGTGGGCAGGTTGATGCCGATCTGCGCTCCGGTAATCGGCGCCTTGTTATTCAGTTTGTCGCTGATGATGTTGATGCCGAAGCGGAATTCGTTCACCAGGTTATTGGCGAACAGGTGCGTTTCCGTGATGCTCCCGAAGCGGCCGTGCAGGGGAACCTCCAGCGGGAAGTTCAGATTGTTGGATGCCGCGGGACCACCGGTTTGAATTTGAAAGGAGTCGGCACCAAAGGGTTCAAACGTATCGGAGTTGGACCAGAAGAAGCGCTCTGACAGATGATCCTTGCCGGCGCGGAATTCGCGGTCCCAGTTCGCGGTGAACTGGTCATCGGTGAACTTGCCCGGGCGGGTGAGAATCAGCGACCCTGTGTTCAGCACCGGACCGTTGGCAGTGCTGGTAAACCCGGGTGTGCCCGGGATGCTGGGAAACAGGAAGCCGCCGTTGCCGCTGCCGAACTGGGTGCCTGGCACATTCAGCAAGGCGAGCGTGACCGGATCGATCGCCGTCGCTGCTGGGCCGGGACAGTTTGCACAATTAAAGAAGGTATTGAGCAGCGTCGTTTGGTCGCGCCGCTCCGGCAGGATCGGCATATTGGGATTGTTGATAAACGTGCCTGCGGACGCGCCGCTGCGCTGCCGCGTGCCCTGATAATTCACGTAGAAAAAGCCCAACTTTGCGTTCCTGCCGATCGGCCCGCCGAAGTCGCCGCCGAAAATGTTCTGCTTGATGTCTACCTTGCCCAGGAAGTAGTCGTGGGCGTCGAGTGCGGTATTGCGGAAGTATTCCCAAACGTCGCCATGGAAGTGGTTGGTTCCGCTCTTGAGTGAGGCATTGATGTTGCCACCGCCATTGCGTCCCTGCGAGGCGTCGTAGAGGCTGGTCGAAACCTTGAACTCCTGAATGGCATCCGGATTGGGCAGAGGAGTGTAGGTCAGTTCGCCAAAGGCATAGTCCGAGGCACTGATGCCTTCGATCAGGTAGTTATTGTTGTCTTCCCGCCCGCCGTTGACGTGGATGAAGACGCTGCCACGGCCCAACTGCGAAGCGTTGTTCAGATCAGAAGAAGCGCCGGCCGACAGCGTAAGCAGCTGCTGGAAGTTACGGGTCGCCAACGGCAGAGTCGTAATGGTGGTGGACCCCAGCGACTCCCCCGTGGTGGCGTCGGTGGTGTTCACGTTCTCCACCTGCGATTGCACTTCGACGACTTCCTTCACCACTGCGGCCTTAATCACCGCGGTCATGCGAGTCGTCTCCGTGATGCGCACTACGACGCCCGGGAACCTGGTCACGGGAAAGCCCGTCGCGTTTACTTCCACCGTGTAGGTGCCGACAGGTAACAGCGTAGCCGTGAACAGGCCGGAGGACTCGGTCGTCGCCTGGCGCACCACTTCGCCGGTGGCCTCATTCTTCACCATCACCTTGGCGCCGGCAATGACGGCTTCGGATGCGTCCTGCACTACGCCGCTGATGGCGCCAGTGGCGCCGCCCTGGGCCCACATCGATCCGGTGAGAAATGCGATGCAAGCCACCGTGCCGACCGGCTTGTTCGTGAAAGTCAAGGCGTCCTCCTTACACAAGCTTGCAGTGTTTCGTCTGGAAAAGCAGCTCTGCCAGCACAGTGAGACGACGCTCCAGTCCCTCATCGAGGAGGTTTGGAGCCAGATATAGCGCTAGAGAGTAGGTACTCTGATATACCACAAGCGATCAGCTTGCAAGCTCTTTGTTTCTTTTGGGAAAAGCCATCAAGTGCATGCAGAAAGCTACTTCCGGCAACCTCCTGGCCCTTCCGGAGTCGGATAAGCGAGGCGAGCCGCGCGATAGTGTTGGCTTAAAATCGCACTCACTGACCGTGGTTGTGAGCGCAATCCGTGGCTACGGATGAGCTGCACCGTTCTAGTGTGGCAACTACTGTTGTTGATCAATTGCAAAGCATCTGGCTACCGCAGAGGCAAGTCTCCGCATGTGCTGGTCTAGGAATTCCATGGATTGCGCCAATAGCTCAGGAATCCTCTCTGGTTCTCTAGACCGATTGGAAGCCGACGGCCCACACCAAAGAGTTGCCCGGATTAGGTTTGAGAAATTCAACTCGTGGGTTTTGCCATCGGTGATTACGGCAAACCGGGGTAGGGAGCCGTCATGATCCAGCAACAGGTGCAGCTTGATGGCTCCTTTGGTGCGCCGAAACTTCGCCCAGTCATAAAGGGTGGCGCACAGATCGATGACGGTCGCGTCCAGACTGAGCAGCTTGTTCTTGAAGCGAAACTTGCGTCGCCCGCTGTGGGCCAGCTCCTGACAACGGGCCAGCAGTTCCAGGAACACCGTTTTGATACAACTGCCAGGGGCGATGCTGATTGGCGTAGGCCAAGGTCGAGCGCGAGAGAGCCGTCGGTACTCCTAAATGCTTGAGTTTCCCTTCGGAGGCGGCTAATCCTTGGCAAATCTCCCGCAAGCTATGGGCCCGACCCAATTGACACATTGTTCAGCACCTTGTCGAAGCGTTTGAGGGCGTCGTCCTGGTGTTTTTCCACGAAGCTGACTGGATCCTTTCCAAACCATAGAACTACTAGTCTCTCCACGTCGATTCCTGGACCTGTTCGGCTTTCGTAACAGGATCTAATTTATGCGTGACTGGAGCTAAGATCGAATTAAACTGCGCGCCGTTACATTGTTGAGAACGTGATTTTTCTGACCTCGTAGCCTTCCCCCTATCGCTCAAAAGAGAAACGGGCTGAATTGCGCCGAACACACAACACCCACGATTGAGCGCCACGGAGGAATGATGAAGGCTGTGGTCTCGCAGAATCCCGATGTCGCGCCACTGGCTGGTACCTGCCGTTTTAGTCGACAACAATGGTGTGCCATCAGTCGCGGTCTGGATACAACTCACTTGACAGGCCGACATCAGTTCAGAAGATTAGCCCGCTCTGGAGAGAAGCACGGGCCTGTAGTTTTCATAACAGCGCTTTTCGGCGGAAATACACTATTGGCACACGAATAGTTCTGGACTTCCCATGTCGTTGCGGCGTACATGCGGCCCTATTCGATCAGCTCCATGGAACAAATCAATGAGGACTCACGCGCTTCAGGGGTGGACCGCGCGCCGTGGGGTGTTACTGACGGGAACGGTGCTGCTGGGTTCCGCATTCACCGGAGCCAGCTTCGGACTTGGAACCGTCAACGTGTTGGAGCGGGGCTACAACAGGTTTCGGACCGGAGCGAATACAGAGGAAACGGTTCTCACGCCCGCCAATGTCCAGTCGAGCGCGAACCGGTTCCATAGACAATTCGTGATGAGAGTGGACGGCAAGATTGAGGGCTCGCCGTTGTACGCCTCGGGCGTCTCGATTGCCGGCCGAATGCACAATGTCCTCTACGTCGCCACGATGCACAACACGGTCTTCGCGTTTGACGCGGACACCGGCACGCAACTCTCCGCGCGCTGGCTCGGGAACCCGGTGACGGGAGGCGATCTGCACAATCTCAAGCCCGCCACCATTCACAGCGAGTGGGGCATCCTCAGCACGCCGATCATCGACCCAGCCAGCGGAACACTCTACGTCGTGCGCTGGGGCTACGAAAACGGCATCAATGGGCCGACGTTCCGCCTTTTCGGCCTCGACGTATCGAACCTGAACAATGACAAGTTCGGTTCGGTGCTCCTCGATGGTTTCAGTGTAGGTGGGACCGGTTTCGACCGCTTTCGGCAGTTGCAACGTGCCGGTCTGGCACTCGTCACCAAACCAGGTGGCGCGCAGGCGGTCGTGATCGCGTTCGGTGGTGGCGAGGGGCAGGGGAGCGCCCCGGGTTGGGTAGTCGCCTTAGATACGTTCAAACTGGCTCACGGTGGCGCTCCAGCAAACGCGTGGTGCAGCAATCCGCAGAACAACGCTGGCTCCGGCGGCGGAGGCGGTGTGTGGATGGCGAATGCGGCTCCAGCGGTGGACGACAACGGAGATATCTATGTAGTTACAGGCAACGGTCCGTACAATCCGCAGTTCGCGCTGGACCAACTCGGGGAGAGCGTCGTGCGCCTTACGTGGAACCCTGGAAACCCCGGCTCGCTTACGGTGAGCGATTGGTTCACGCCGTTCCTCGACGCCGAACGGGACGGCGCTCACCGAGACCAGGACCTCGCTTCCGGCGGCGTCATCGCGTTGCCGGACGAAGCGGGCCTAATCGTCGGAGGCAAGGACGGAGTGTATTACCACGTTAGCCGCTCCGACATGGGAAAACGCGACTTTAGCAAACTGATCGACAAGCCATTCGTTGCATCGTTCGACTACCAACCCACCAACGGGCACACATCGCTTTTCGACGACCTTAATCAAGTCACATCGACCGACCCGTTCACCATCGGTCATGCCTCCCGAGGTCGTACGGCACATATCCATGGAACCGGCGTCTACTTCAATAACTTGCTTTTTGTGCAAGGCGAGAACAACAAAGTTCACGTCTTCTCGAGAAATACCGGCCACTTTGGCGCCAGCCCAATCGCGCGCGGCACCGCCACCGCCTCGTGGGGGACATCGTCGCCCGGAGGCATGCCAGGCGGTATCCTTTCATTGTCGGCGAACCGAACATCGAACGGGATCCTGTGGGCCAACGAAGCCTTTGGAAATGTTCCGAATGATCCGGACTCCAACCAAAACCCCACGCCGAACATCCTGCGGGCATACGATATCTCGACGGCGGGGAGCGGCGCGCTCCAGGCCATCTGGGACAGCGAAACCGAGCCCAACGATCGGGTTGGCGCAGCGACGAAGTTTGCCCCGCCGCTCGTAGCCAACGGTAAGGTGTACCAAGCGACGTACGACAACCAAGTTGTGGTCTACGGCCTCGGCGCTCCGTCCGCAACACCCAATCGTGATGTCCGCCGCACGGTGGTCTTCATCTTCGGAGAGACCCAACCCGGTCAGGACATGTTTCTGCGGGGTGGCACCAAAGGCGGTGGCCCGATCCGCATCCGCCATCGCAACTGGCTGAACGAGCACACCAACACTTATCGCTGGGGTGACGCATATCTCGACTGGAACGGCGGCGAGCTTGGTCAAGCGCAGCCAGCAGGCCGCTTCGGCGGGGGATCTCCCATGGATTGGACGACGAACCTTGCGCAAGGGCAAAACCAGCCCTACGTGTCGACGGCAGGTTTCGGCATCGCGGATGAGAACAACTTTGGCATGCACTACTGGATGCTGGACGTCGACATGGACTGCGAGCAAGCGTTAGACGATGGGCATGGCCGGAAGTGGTTTGAGCTGAAGGCATTCATCGCGCCCATTCCCGGCTGGGAGAAAGACATCACACAGACGAGCGACCCGATGCCGCCATTCCCGTCGATCAACCACGTGGGTCTGTGTGGGATGATCAACGTGTTTGTTGCAAACTTCCCGAACCTGCCGGCTGGGCTCGATCCCACCTCCGCGAAGTTTTTGAACCCGAGCTACACCTACCTCTCCCCGGTTGACGACCGAGGCGCTTCGAACGACGTGCTGGATAACACTCCGTGCATCTCTCCGGGCATCGAAACACGCTGTGTGGGCAATCTGGCGCAGACTTGTCAAAGCGTCAATGGCGGGACGTTCTTCCGCTCCGCTCAGGATTGCGGCTTGCAGTCCGCTGGCGGGAACTATGTTCAAATGTGCCAAAAGTCAACGGGCCAGTGTTGCACGCCAGGTGGCGGGAACAACTGCCAATGACAAGACGGCCTGGAACGCCTGGGTGAGGGATAGTGAGTCTCGTTTTCAATTTTCGGCAATAGCGATTATGGTCCGCCTCCTTTAACCCGCCCAGCAACTGGGAGATAAGAGGTGAACGGAGGAGGCCTCCTATGGATGCTACACACGATCGGCATTGATTTCGGCAAGAGTCTTTCACCTGGGCTCGACCTGCGCGGCGAGGTTGCGGCGCGCAAGAAGCTTTCGCACAGGCAACTGCTGCACTTCACGGCGAACCTGAAAGTCGGATTAATTGGCATGGAAACCTGCGGAGGAGCCCATTTTCTAGGGCGGGCTCTCAGAGAACAGGGTCACGAGGTACGGCTGATGCTGGCGTAGTATCAAGCCGTATGTAAGATTAACAAGAGCGACTACATTGACGCCGAGGCGATTGCTAAGGCAGTCGGGGCGGCCGAAGATGCGCTTGGTACCGACCAAGACAGGTGACCAACTGGATCTGCAGTCCGTGCATCGAGTACGTGAGCGTTGGGTGATGCGTCGCACAGCAGTCATCAACCAGATTCGTGGCTGGCTGCTCGAACGCGGAATCACTCTGCGCCTGGGGGCGATGCCATGCCGGCATTGTCCCGGATCCTAGAAGACGCCGCCTCAAGTGCTGCCATTTCTCGGGTAGACTATCCTCCAAAACGCACCCGTCCTGTCGATCTGCTGTAGCGGTTCTCTGATGCCGACCTGGTCACGAAGCACTGACGGTTTGCTAACAAATATAGACGGGAGGATTCGAATTTCACATAAAGACCGGCCTGCCAGGAACCGTTATCTGAGGCTACCGCATCCAAACTCCAAGAAATGCCCCAGTTATTGCTGGTCTTGTGGTTGCGGCGGTGGAATATCCGTCATACGACGTACAACGAAGTTTTCCATCCACTGGAAGAGTTGGGCGCTGAGCAAGCTTCTCGCCTCATCCCATAGAGGTTTGGAAGGGCGTGAGTCGGGGGTTCCATCTTTGCCGGGATCTCTCAAAAATGAAAGATCGACCTCGTCGAGATGTTTGACGGCAAATGCCACAGCAAAGGCTGTGCTCGCAGGTTGGGGCGGCGTACCCCAAATCGTGTTTCGCGATCCGCTCTGCATTGCGTGCCGTAAGCGTTCAATCCTGACGGAATTCACGAAGTTGATGCTCTCGCCATGATCGAGTTTCAGCAGACGTTGGCGGAATACTTCGCTGCACAAGAACGCCTGCTCCATTCCTCCGTAAGATCCAACAATCTGTCGGGCAATCGCAGTTTGTTTCGCATTCGCTAGTTGCAAGCTTTTTCCTGGCAGGCAATTGGGATCACCTTTTAGTTCTGGATGTTCTGCAACTTTCAACTCCCCGCCAGCACCTTGCTCAGAGCCGAATCGGTCCTGCTCGTCGGGCTGACTCGGGACCCAGGGCCGAATCGGATGCGGAGTCGATCCGAGCCAATAGGCACGGAATTCGTTTTCATATTGCTCCCACTTAGATTCAAACATGTAGGAATGTGCCTCTCCTTCGGAGCCTCTTTGTTCTGCGTAAATGGCCTGTCGCTGTTTTTCGTCCAGTGACTTGGAGTTGGCGGCCACGTGCTGAACCTCATGGATCACAGTCTCCGCCAAACGACGGTCGTCCATTTGCGGAGTTACGAATAAGGAAATATCCTTTCCGTCCGTCTTTCCATCCAGGTTTGCCTCCATATTGACGGAATGAGTCACGCTGCCACCAACACTTGGATATTTCACAGTCGGATCGAAAAATTTTCGTTCCCCAAGCGTGACTCCCGACTGGTCGGGCGTAGGCGTGAGTACGGTAAGGGTCGCCAGTCCGGTTCGAATCCATTGCTCGCTGTTTGCAAGCAAAAGCTGAGGATGGCGCGACTTGTGCTCTTCCGTGGCGGGAACCGGTTCTTCCCTGCGGCGGGCCTTATCCCAAACGGTCTGGCCGATGATCTTTGCCACGCGCAGCTGATTCTCGCGATGCTGCCTTTCTGCGGCGACGTTTGCGTCGGGCGAACCCTGGCGTTGCAAGCGCAACTCGGCCCTTCGCAGTTGTGGAGAGAGGGCATCTACAGACGATCCTTCCGAGGATGATGGCAATTGTTGTATGACATGCGCCAACTCATGGGCGAGAAGTTTGCGTCCGGACTCGGTATGAGCGGAGTAATGTTCGGGATCAAGAACAATGTTGTGGCCCACCGTGTAGGCAAGTGCATTCACTGCTCGTGCGGAGGCTGCGGCAGGCGGGTCCGTATGGATGCGTACTTCCTTAAAATCGTGATCGAAGCGCGCTTCGAAGAAGGCTTGAGTCGCGCTATCCAAAGGCTGGCCGGACGAGCGCAGAGCTTCGTGCACGATCGGCGGCGCCGCATTTGGGATAGCTGTTGATCCCGCACCTGCCCGCTGCAGAGTACCCCCGCGAATCTTCTTACATTCCTCGCATTCGGGTCCTCCACTCGTCGAATTCCCGCAGCTGCATCTCCGCATCAAATTGCCATTACCACCGCTCGATACTGGGATGCTGGCTGCCGGATCGGGCATGCGTATGATCTGATCGGCGACGCGATCGGCCTCGTGCTCTAAGGAGTCGTCCACCGCACCGACGCGAAGTTTTGCCTGGATGGGCCCGGGCAGACGCGTGATGAGTCCCCGCTGTCGAAGCTGTGTTTGCGGCACCTCTGGAGGGAATACTGGAATGGCCGCGAAATTCAATCCGATTCCGCGCCCAGCCGGTTCGGCCACGACCGTTGCGAGCTTGATTTCCGACGGAGCCTTAGGCTGCGGCGGTGCCTTCGCATAGGGTCGTAGCGACGAGGGCTTAAGCGATATGAGACGTGAACTCACACTGCACTCCGGTACTGCAGAGGAGCATCGACGCCCCACAACTAACTGGCTCGGGCGACCTTCTCACGGCGCCGGAAATAAGCCAGGTCGTCGTGGCACAATCGTTCTTCAAGCCGTTTCCCGACGCCGGGTTCTGCCCGCCGATAATCCCGCAGTTCTCCTCTCGGCAATGGGTCTCCGTTTCGATCGCGCCCACTCCCACTCGACGGAAAGGACCCCTCCTTTCCGCGCGAACGCTCGATCGACTTGACTGGCAGCGTAATGAGGGTCACCTGCAAAAATACTTGTCTTGGTCTTCTCGGAACTTCTCGGAACGTTTACAGCTCTTCTCGTCGTCTTGCCGGATCTGAAATATACTCCCACCGAAAATTATCGGACTGCCAGTTCTCATTAACAATCTGTCAGGAAAGGTCTTGTCTTCAGTAGTGGCCCTTATCTTGGGGCCGGTGTTCCTGCTCATCGAGAAAATGATTTGCGAACGACCTCTGGCACGTACACTTGAAACGCTAGCCACCAGGTTCGACGAGATTCTGCCTCATGTTTCGGCGACCCCAATCCTCATCGACATTCAGCCGGCGACACTAGCGGCGTTTGGGCAATTCGATCTAAAGTCATCCCTTATTCATTGGCACTCACTTGCTTCTGCTTCTTAGCGCGACGACCCTTTGGCGGCGTGACCTTTCCTGGCCCGGCGATTCCAACCGGCGCAGATGGGGCGCTGATCGGCAGGTCGCCTTGTGCCGAGGAAGTGAAGTAGGAGGCAGTCACCTGCAGCGTGGCAAAGCTCACCCCCACCGGCAACGAGGTATTGGTGACCGTAAAAGTAGCCGAGCTCTGTCCCGCTGGGACCGCTACACTCGCAGGAACCGTTCCGATGTTCGCTGTCATTGGATTACCGTTGGCGTCGAGAGCCTGACCTGAAAGCGCGACTTCCAACCCACCTGTGGGAGCCGCGAGATTCAGCGTCAGTGTTCCAGTGGCATCCTGCCCGGCAATGACTCCGTTCGGTGGAAACGATAATCCGGGTTGGATTGGCAGAACGAGCCAGAACCACATTTCGAAATCGCCACCCCGCTTCCCGTTTCCGCTTTGCGGTAACTGCAATCCAATGTTCGTTCCGCGAGCCTTTCCAAAAGCCTCACCGTCCAAAAACAGAGTTGGATCTTCTTGCCCCCAAATCACACTTCCCTTCAGAGTGAGACGGACGAGCAGGCGTTTGTCCAGACCCTCGATCTTGCTCTCGATAAGCGCGACCAGGAGGTGTTCGAGAAACCCGAGCGTCTGCGGATTGATCAAGGCCCAGCGGATTTCTTTCCCGGACGCCAGTAGACGACCTGGCAAAATGATGGTCTGACTTCCTACCACTACATTGCTGAACAGCAGCTTCACAGGATCCATGGGAAACGGCACGTCAACGGTGACGAAACACGTGGGCGCTTGAACGGAAATGGGATCGATTGGCGCGTCGCACAGAACCCGGATTCCAGGGCGCAGCAGAGTGAACGGCAAATTGCTGTCGTTGAGAAGCTCTCCGTCAGGCGAGATAGTGCGCACGTCAAGCACGTGTATGCCCGGGTCCTCTCCAGTTCCAGTCGTGGGCAGCCCGGTGAGCGGCGGGAACGTCGGCATGCAGGAAGGCCCGATCACGGACCACGCTGTGCCATCGAACTGCACGACAGCCAGCCGGCAGAGGTGTCGATGAATTCCTTTTGGTGGCTCTGGGATAGGATTGCTGAGAGTATCGAGTGGCCATTCAACATCGCCCGTGAGTGTGCGCGCCGGAATCAGCCAGTAATCGCCGGTGGCATACGTTCCGAAAGAAAATTCCGCCTGAACGCCACCTTCCAGGTCGAGCCAGCTTCCCGTGGTTAGGTTGATGGCCCCCGCCGAATCCCAACGCCGGATTTTCGGATTCACTGGAAAATCTGCGAAGTTGACCGAGCCGGTCGCAGTCGCGGGATTAATGGTGAGCGTGAGTCCCTGCACGTTGGCGAGCTGCACCAGCGTGCCGGGCTGGAAGTTCAGTTCGTGTAGATCATCGATGAGTTCCACCCACTGTCCCGCCGCGAAGCCCAGCACGCTGTCGCGGCCAACACTGGTTACGGTCAGATCATTACCGGTTTGGGCGGTCCAGGTAGTTACGATCGAGCCGTTATCGCGCGACCACTTAAAGGTCGCAGAGCCGCCGCTCGCTCCTACATCTCCACTATCGTGAATCTCGACGCGGTAGAGCTGGTTTTCCAGGCGTCGGTAACCTGCCTTTGCCGGAATCGTGCAGATGTCGTCGCTTGTCGGGTCAGGTTCGGCGCGTGCCGCAAGAGTTCCCGTGCTTGGCGCGATCAACGTGTCCCAGCTGGGAACTTCCGTGGAGCAATCAACCGCCGCTCCCGACTCTCCCGCATCCAGTAATCCGACTTGCCATACAGTTTTGGCTCGCGTACAGGTGTCCGGTCCACCCAGAGCCACCTCGCGTATGGATTCATCATCGAGGCCGATAATGTGC
>Ga0207646_10004477_pt1 | contig 15148 bp, 14 predicted proteins | sample KBSK5502metaG_FD_184343 | JGI IMG/M metagenome (GOLD analysis project Ga0207646, IMG submission 184343) | Corn, switchgrass and miscanthus rhizosphere microbial communities from Kellogg Biological Station, Michigan, USA - KBS K5-50-2 metaG... | ecosystem: Host-associated > Plants > Roots >... | reverse complement strand
TTTCGTCGCGGTCGCCCGGCGGAAAAGCGACTGGCGCTCCGTAGAGCAATCGTCGACCTCTGCGTCGAGCTGCTCGGTGTACCTCGCGAGACGGTCATGGTCGAGTTCACACCGCATCCGGGGGAAGAGATCCTGCGCGACGGCGACTGGGCCGCAGATTGGACCCCCTGTGTGGACCCCCTGTGGTCCGCAATAATTGGATCAGTGGTTGTGGGTTGACGAGTCCACGCTCGTTCGTGGCATGATGGCGCGTAATTGCCTTCGCTCGGATTCTTCTGCGGGATCAGGAATCTCGGGCTGTAGCGCTGGGCACACGGGAAGCAGCAGGCTAGGCGGGCGTCGTCCCGTGTGAGTTTAAAGACGCTCATAGAACAGTCGTGCTGTGTCGTCGTACTGTCTGCCAGTGACTCGCTTGCTAGGCCATCAGGACGAACACGGCGACCACGATGGACAATCCAATCAGCGCACCGGCCATCAAATCGACCGCCTGCGGCGATCGTGTTCCTTTGCGTCTCTTCATTAAACGCCCGTTCCTTCGTCGAGCATCTCGTTACGAAACTGCCCGTGCGAGGCGCATGTCTGCGATCTAACGGCTGCCCACCACCACTGCCGCAGCGCTCCAACCACCGCCCAGGGCGCGGATCAGTGCCACGGTCGAGGTCGCGCGCGCGCCCTTGATCTGCGTCTCCAGACGCTGCATCGACAACAGGCTCCGCTGCGCGTCGATGGCATCGAGGTAGCCGGTTGCGCCAGCGTTGTAGCGGACCTGCGCGATCCGCAGAGCGCGGCTTGCCGATGCAACGGCATCGCGCGTCGCCTGAGCCTGATCGTCGAGCGTGCGCACGTTGACGAGGTTGTCCTCGACCTCGGCAAACGCAACCAAGACCTGCTGGCGATAACTCGCCACCGATTCCTCGAGCACCGCATAGGAGCGATCGAGACTGGCCTGATTGCGGCCGCCGTCGATGAGCGGCATCGCCAGGATGGTACCGACGAGCGGTCCGAGCGCCCAAGCGCGGCTCGACCACTTGAAGAGATCCCCGAGCTCGGCGGATTCGAAGCCGCCCTGCGCCGTGAGATTGAGCGCCGGGAAAAACGCAGCTTTCGCGATGCCAATGCGCGAGTTTGCCGCGGCCATGGTGCGGCTTGCCGCCGCGATGTCGGGACGGCGCTCGAGCAGCGACGAGGGTAGACCCGCAGGAATCGCAGGCATGGCGCTTGCCAACGGCGCCGGGGCAAGGCTGAACGAAGCCGCGGGTTTGCCCAGCAACACGGCGAGCGCATGCTCGAGCTGAGCGCGCTGACGTTCGAGTGCGATGGCGTCGCTGCGGGTGGTCGCGAGCTCGGTCCGCGCGCGCGCGACGTCAAGCTCGCCGATATCGCCGAGATCGAACCGCCGTTGCAGCAGTCGGGCACTGTCCTCGCGCAAGCCCACGGTATTACGCAAGAGCGAGAGCTCCTCGTCGGTCTCCCGCAATGCGAAATAGGTTTGCGCGACATCGGCTTGCAGCGCGAGCTGCACCGAACGGAACGTCGCTTCCGAGCCTTCGTAGTCGCTGCGCGCGGCGTTGACGTTGTCCGAGATGCGACCGAACAAATCGACCTCGTAGCTCACCGTGAGGATTCCACGCCACGTTGTGAAGGGCGCGACGTCCGTCCCCGGCGGCAGGCCAAGCGACGCGCTGCTCGGCTTGGCGCGGCTCGGACCGAAACCGGCATCGACGTGCGGGATGCGATCGGCCTTTGCCACACCGACGAGCGCGCGCGCCTGCGAGACACGCGCGGCGGCCGCCTTGAGGCTCTGGTTGGCAGCGATCGCGTCGGCTTCGAGCTGATCGAGCGCCGGATCGTGGAATGCTCTCCACCACTCGCCGCGCGGCTGTTCTTCTGCAGGCTGCGCGGTCTTCCAGTTGCCGCGCTCTGCAGGCGTCAGCTCCTTGAATTGCGCCGGCGTCTCGCTCTCCGGCCGCTCGAATTTCGGAGCCAGCGAGCAGCCCGCGAGCAATGCCGTCAGTACGATTGCAATGTTGCGCATCATCGCGATTTCCTTTTAGTCCGCCGCTGCCGGGGCGGGCGAGATTCCCTGAGCTGCCGGCAGCGTCTTGCGACGCCGGTGCAGCAGCACATAGAACACCGGGGTCAGGAAAAGGCCGAAGAAGGTCACGCCGAGCATTCCCGAGAAGACCGCGACACCCATGGCGTGCCGCATCTCGGACCCGGCGCCGGTCGAGAAGACCAAAGGCACGACGCCCATGATGAAAGCGAACGAGGTCATCAAAATCGGACGCAGCCGGATGCGGCACGCTTCGAGCGCGGCGCGCACCGGATCGTGTGCCGGATCGTGCATCTCCATCTCCCGCGCGAACTCGACGATCAGGATGGCGTTCTTGCACGCGAGCCCCATCAGCACGAACAGCGCGATCTGCGTAAAGATGTTGTTGTCGCCATGGGTCAGCCACACGCCGATGATCGCAAACAGCAGACACATGGGCACGATCAGGATGATGGCGAGAGGCAACTTGAAGCTCTCGTATTGCGCCGCCAGCACGAGAAATACGAGCAGCACACAGAGAGGATAGACGAGCAGCGCGGTGTTGCCGGCGAGGATCTCCTGGTAGGTGAGATCGGTCCACTCGTAGGTGATGCCGCGCGGCAGCACTTCCTTGACGATGCGCTCGATTGCAGCCTGGGCCTGGCCGGAGCTGAAGCCCGGTGCCGCGGCGCCGTTCAAGTCCGCGGAAGGGAATGCGTTGTACCGGATAGCGCGATCCGGACCGAAGCTCGCGTCGACCTTCAGCACCGAGCCGAGCGGCACCAAATCGCCTTTTGCATTGCGGGTCTTGAGCAGTGCGATGTCTTCGGCACGCGACCGGTACGGCGCGTCGGCCTGCACAACCACGCGATAGGTGCGGCCGAAGCGGTTGAAGTCGTTGACGTACAGCGAGCCGAGATTGATCTGCATGGTGTCGAAAACGTCGGTCAATGCGACACCCATGCGCTTAGCCTTGGCACGATCGACGTCGGCAAAAAGCTGTGGCACGTTGATCTGGAAGCTCGAGAACACGCCTGCCAGCTCCGGCGTCTGATACGCCTTCGTCTGCACCGCTTTCATCGCCTGATACAGCGCATCGTCGCCGAGGCTCCCGCGGTCCTCGATCTGCAGCTTGAAGCCGCCGATGGTGCCGAGGCCATTTACCGGTGGCGGCGGGAAAACCGCGATGAACGCGTCCTGGATGCCACCCATGCGCTTGTTGATCTCTCCCGCGATGGCGCCGCCGGAGAGTTGGGGGGATTTGCGCTTCTCGAACTCGTCGAGGCCGAAGAACACGATGCCCGCGTTGGGCGCATTGGTGAAACCGTTGATCGAGAGGCCGGGGAAGGCGACGGCATCTTTCACGCCGGGCGTCTTCATCGCGACATCCGACATGCGGCGGATCACCTCCTCGGTGCGATCGAGCGAGGCGCCGTCGGGCAGCTGCGCGAAACCAACCAGATACTGCTTGTCCTGTCCGGGAACAAAGCCGGATGGGACCCCCTGGAATACAAAATAGGTGAGGGCGATCAACACCACATACACAGCGAACGCGATAGTCTTGCGACTGAGAACCCGCGCCACCGCGCCTTGATAACGGCTCGCCGAGCGCTTGAAAAGGCGGTCGAAACGGATGAAAAACCAGCCGAAGGCAAGGTCCATGAAGCGCGTGACCCGGTCCTTCGGCGCCGTGTCAGGGCGCAGAAGCAGCGCCGCGAGCGCCGGTGAGAGCGTCAACGAGTTGAATGCCGAGATCAGGGTCGAGATGGCGATGGTCAAGGCAAACTGGCGATAGAACTGCCCGGTCAGGCCGCTGATGAAGGCGATCGGCACGAACACCGCGCAGAGTGTGAGCGCGATGGCGATGATCGGGCCGCTGACCTCACGCATTGCTCGATACGTTGCCTCCTTGCTGTCGAAGCCGAGCTCGATATTGCGCTCGACGTTCTCCACCACGACGATGGCATCGTCGACGACGATGCCGATGGCGAGCACCAGCCCGAACAGGGTCAGCGTGTTGATCGAAAAGCCCAACAGCAGCAGGAAAGCGAACGTACCGATGATCGATACCGGTACCGCGACGAGCGGGATGATCGACGCGCGCCACGTCTGCAGGAACATGATCACCACCACCACGACCAATGCAATCGCAATCAGGAGCGTTTCGATTACGGCCTGGATCGACTGCTTCACGAAGCGCGTCGGATCGTAAACGATCTGATAGTCGACGCCGTCCGGGAAGTCCTTCTTGATCTCGGCCATCGCCTTGCGCACGTCGTTGGACAGCGCGATGGCGTTCGACTCGGGTGCCTGGAAGATGGCGATCGCGACCGCGGGCTTGTTGTTGAGGAGGCTGCGCAGCGCGTACTCTCCGGCGCCCAGCTCGATGCGTGCGACGTCCTTCAGATGCAGCACGCCGCCGTCGGCCGACGTCGAGACGATTACGTTGCCGAACTCCTCCTCGGTCACCAGCCGGCCTTGAGCGTTCACCGAGAGCTGGAACTCGGTGTCTTTCACCGACGGCGGTGCGCCGACCACGCCCGCCGCGACCTGCTTATTCTGCTCTCGGATCGCGCGCACGACGTCGGTCGCGGTGAGGTTACGCGAGGAGAGTTTCTGCGGATCGAGCCAAACGCGCATCGCGTAGTCGCCGGCACCGAACACGAGCACCTGGCCCATGCCGGGAATGCGCTGCAGCACGTCCTTGACGTTGAGCACCGCGTAATTGCGCAGATAGAGCTCGTCGTAGCGACTGTCGGGCGAGAGGATGTGCACCACCATCGTCAAGTCGGGCGAGCTCTTCTGCGTTATCACGCCGATCTGACGCACCTCATCGGGCAACCGCGGCAACGCGCGCTGCACGCGGTTCTGCACCTGCGTCTCGGCGAGCTCGGGGTCGGTGCCGATCTTGAACGTGACCGTGAGTGTGAGCACCCCATCGGTGTTTGCTTGCGACGACATGTACAGCAGGTTCTCGACGCCGTTGATCTGCTCTTCGAGCGGCGCGGCGACGGTTTCTGCGATCACTTTCGGAGTGGCGCCCGGGTAGGTCGCGCGCACCACGATCGACGGTGGCACGACATCGGGATACTCCGAGACCGGCAACCGGGTGATCGCGATCGCGCCGGCGACGAAGATGATGATCGACAGCACACCCGCGAAGATCGGGCGATCGATGAAGAAGCGCGAGATATTCATGAGGTCACTCTTTCGCGGCGACGCGCTCGGGCTGACCCGTCGTGCGCGCTTCCATCGGTACGGTCTCCGGGGTCACCGGCGCACCGGGCCGAACGCGCTGCAGCCCGTTCACGACGATGACTTCTCCTGGCTTGAGCCCGCTTTCGACAACGCGTAAACCCTCTGCGAGCCGGCCAATGCGCACTTCGCGGTACTGCGCCTTGTTGTCTCCGTTCACCACCAGCACGAAGCGTTTGCTTTGATCGGTGCCGATAGCGCGATCGGCCACGAGCACCGCTTTGCGCGGTGTGCCGCCATCGCCGAGCTTGACGCGCGCGAACAGTCCCGGCGTGAAGCGCCCGTCCTTGTTGTCGAGAATCGCGCGCATGCGCACGGTACCGCTTTGCGGGTCGACTCGGTTGTCCACGAATTCGAGCCGGCCCGCGTGCGGGAACCCTTGCTCGTCAGCCAGGCCCACGGCGACGGTGAGCGCGCCGTCGCGCGCCTTGCCTATGTACTTGAGATAGGCGCCCTCGTCCGCTTGAAATGACGCATAAATTGGATTGGACGACACAACCGTCGTGAGCAACGGTGAGTTAGAGGCTTCGCCCTGCACCAGATTGCCGACGGTGATCTCGTCTTTGCCGACGCGGCCGCCGATCGGAGCGGTCACGCGTGTATAGGCAAGGTTGAGTCGCGCGGTCTCCACGGAGGCCTGGTTGGCACGGATCTGCGCCTCGAATTGACGCACTTTCGCCGCCGCGTCGTCGTACTCGCGTTTCGAGGTGGCCTGCTCGGCGAGGAGTTGCTCGAAGCGCGTCAGCTCGGTGCGTGAGAGATCGAGCTGAGCGCGGGTGTTGGCGAGCGTCGCCTCCGCGCGCGACACTTCGGCCTCGAGCGGCCGAGGATCGATGACGAATAGCAAGTCGCCCTTACGGACTTCGGCGCCTGGCTTGAAATTGACCGATTGAATATAGCCGTTGATGCGCGCGCGCACCTCGACCGAGGCGATGGCCTCGATGCGACCGGGAAACTCGTCGGTTTCCATGACCTCGCGCTCGACCGCAGCGGCGACGCTGACCGGCGGCGGACCGGGCGGCGGACCGCCTTGAGCTTCGGGTTTGCCGCATGCGGAGAGCACGGCAAGGGTGGCCAGCGCGAGTGCCATTGGGAGAATTGCGGGGTCTTGTTTAATCATGGTGTTTGATCGCTCGGTTGGTGGTGTCAACGGCATGTTTCATTGCATAGTCGAACGGACCGGCCCGGAATCGACAGGTTCAGGTACTAAGCGAAATCCTTGTTTTTGAATAACGATATATATAGCGGAAATATATAGCGATCGCTACATAACGCGGCGCCAATATAGCCGTACTTGCCGTCAACCGTCAAGTAATTTAGTATTGATCGCTATGAAACGCTTGGACGGCGCCCCAGCGAAGCCGCGCGGTCGGCCGCGCTCCTTCGATCGCGATGAAGCGCTCGAGCGCGCGATGGAGGTTTTCTGGAAGCAGGGTTTCGAGGGTGCGTCGCTCCATGATCTCACCGATGCGATGGGCATCAACCCGCCGAGCCTTTATGCCGCGTTCGGTGACAAGGAGCACCTGTTCCTGGAGGCGGTGGAGCGATACGAGGCGAAGCGGGGCGATGAATGTCCCTACGCGGATGCGCCGACGGCGGAAGAGGCAATCGAAAAACTGCTGACTTATGCCGCCACGGAGTTCACCCGCCCCTGCAATCCACGCGGGTGTCTGATGGTGATGGCCGCGACGACGAGCTCGGCGTCCTCGGCTCGGTTGCAGTCCGCACTCGCGCGGCACCGCGCCGCGGCCAGGGCTTACCTGAAGGCGCGCATCGACCGGGGCCTGGCGGAAGGCGAGCTAGCGCACGGCACGGATACTGGCGCGCTGGCGGATTTCTATCACGCAATCGTTGCCGGGATGTCGTTACAGGCGCGCGATGGCGCTTCGCGCAAGCGCTTGATGGCAATGGTCAAGGCGGCAATGCACGCGTGGCCTGATCGCATTGAAGGATCCGCGAAGCGAGTAAGCAATAAGTCCGCATAGTGGCTAGCTAGCGCGCCAACAAACCAATCCTTCCGACTATCGGATGCTGCGCATCAACAAGGCGCGCCCATCGGCGTCCATCCGGTTCGGAGGAAGGACCCGCCTTGGAACATTTAACCGCGAACTTTGTTTGGAGCAATGATGGCCAATGACCGTAGCCGATCAAGCGGGCAAGAGACAATGACATCCGATCGCGCACCCGCCGCGGCGTGTTCGACGGCGCCACCACCCAACAGGCATGACCCCGCGCGATCAAGCCGCGATAGATGCCATACCCGCACGGGCCTGCCTCGTAGACAAACACTAATTCCCGGCCCAGCGACTCGAGCTTGCGCACTGTCCGCCACAACGCACTCATCTCGCCGCCGATCCGACCATGAAGGCGAACCTCGCCGTCTTCCTCGGCAACGGCGATATCGATCGACTCCTTGTGCACGTCCATACCTCCGTACAGCTTCCTAGAGCTAGTCTTGCAATGCATGGCCTGCCTCCTGTTTTTCCGTTGACGCCTTCGTGCTCAACGTGTGGCCCTGCGTGGCTCGCCACGTAATCCACGATAGCAAGGAGGCAGGCCTCCCCCTCTCCATTCTGTCTAACAATCCGCACCTCAAACGGTCGTAAGATCCGCGTAGGTATTAATATTTTGCACTACCTCCTTGGGTCTATTCCGCGGCAGTTTCTCGCGGATTCTGCCTCTGGACGATCGCATCGAGTCAGCTAATAGACCCAAGGTTCCCTGGGGTTAGGGGGAATGTCGACTTCCGACAAAGGCGAATGTCTCCGCAATTACGAAGCGGCGGTCAGGAGTCTCGGAGTGACGCACCACCTTGAACCGACCACCGCTCAACTTTTCGCTGTCGGGCAGCGTCGACCAGATATTGCTGAACACTCGAGCTTGACAGCCTTAAAGGTAACTGTTACAGTTCTCTTATGACCACGAACAGCCGTTTGGCGAGCGCCGTCCACATCATGAGTTTCGTCGCTTACGCCGGCGACGAGGGGACGACTTCGGAGGCAATCGCGAAAAGCCTCCGGACTAACCCGGTCGTCGTGCGGAAGATCCTCAAGCTACTCGAGCGAAAAGGACTGGTCGTTCTTCGCCAAGGCCGCCACGGCGGCGTCGGTCTCCGACACCCGCCATCTCGCATAACACTCGGTCAGATCTACAAGGCGGTTGAGAGCGAGAACGGAGTTTTTGCGAAGCGCAGCCAGGTGCATGACCGATGCGTGGTGGCCTGCGCGATGAAACGAAGGCTTGGCCCAATCTTCAACGCCGCGAACGACGCCGTTGAGCAGGCTCTCAGCAAAACGAGCCTCGCGGAGCTGGTGCGCGACGTCGGCTAAATTTTGGCCAAAACTGTAACCGACACGGATATGAAAGGAAATTAAATATGAAAACGAAATTACAACTGTCCAAGAACGCGACCATGAACAAGTCGGACGAGAAAAGACACGGAATGCAGGTACGCCAGGTTGTCACCGGCCACGACGCCAAGGGTCGCGCTGTTTTTGTGCGAGACGAGCAAGTCGATGGGATGCCCATCCCTGGCCTAGGAGAGCTCGCCTTCCTCTGGAATGCCGATGAGCCCGCAACCTACCCGAACGCGGGGAACAATCCGGGGGCGCCCGGTATTTTTCCGCCCGTAGGTGGCATCCGCTTCATCATGTCAACGTACTTGCCGGGCGGCGTGGTTGCACCAGAACCCACTCCCGAGATGCACATCGAGGATGGCGACGAACCCGGCTTTCACAGGACGGACACGACGGATTTCGGGGTCCTTCTCTCAGGCAACATTGTAGCCGAGCTTGACGAGGGCGCGGAGGTATTGCTGTCTCCCGGCGATGTCCTGGTGCAGAACGGAACTCGTCACCGTTGGCGCGTGGTTGGGGACGCGCCGGCCACCATGGTTGCTTTCATCATCGGAGCCCGCCGACTTTAGTGGCGTCGGCTAAATTTTGGCCAAAACTGTACCCGACACGGCTATGTTTAATCTAAAGGAGTGACGACAATGGGTAGGCTAGCAGGCAAGAATGTCCTCATCACCGGCGGCAACAGCGGGATCGGGCTGGCCGCAGCGCAGGAATTCGACCGAGAGGGCGCGCGCATCGCCATCTGCGGCTTGAATGCGGGGTCGCTGCAGGCGGCTAAGGAGACGCTTGGAGGCGGAAGTCTCGCTATTCGCGCGGACGTTAGCCATCTCTCCGACCTCGACGCGATGTTCGCCACGATCAAGCGGGAGTTCGGACACCTGGACGGAGTCTTCGTAAATGCAGGTTACAGCGAGTTCCTGTTGTTCGAAGACGTGACAGAGCAAAGTTTCGACAAGGTGATAGCCGTTAATTTCAAAGGGGCGTACTTCACGATTCAAAAGGCCCTGCCGCTACTCAGGCGAGGCTCGTCTGTAATCATCAATGCGTCCGTTGGCGCGCATAAGGGGTGGCCGACAACGTCGACCGTCTCGACCTGCAAGGCCGCGGTCGTCCATCTCGCTCGAATCCTCAGCGCCGAACTCGTGGACCGCGGGATTCGCGTGAATGCCCTAAGCCCGGGCCCGACCGACACGGCGATGTTCGGTCGCTTCCCAGGCGAAGAGCAGGGCGACGCGGTTAAGGACATCCTCCGCACCAACAATCCAAGCAAGCGGATGGCCGATCCGCTGGAAATCGCGAAGCTGGCGGTTTACCTCGCGTCGGACGATTCTGCGTACGTCGTCGGGGCAGACTTCCTGATCGACGGCGGGGTGACGGCCATTTCGGGCGTGGGCGCCTGAGGCTCGTATGGGTATCGAGCAGAAAGTTGCCGTTATTACAGGCGCATCGCAGGGCATCGGTGCAGCCCTCGTCAAGGCGTACCGCGATCGAAACTATCGCGTGGTCGCGACGGCGCGGTCGGTCAAGCCGTTGAGCGACGCGGACGTTCTCGTCGTCCCTGGCGATATCGCCGATCGGAAGACGGCGGAGCGTACGATCTCTGAGGGCATGGTTCGATTCGGGCACATCGACACGCTCGTCAACAACGCCGGCATCTTCATCGCCAAACCGTTCACGCAGTACACCGAGGCCGACTACGCGGCGATCCTGGGCGTCAACCTCACCGGCTTCTTTAACATCACGCAACTCGCGATCGCCGAGATGGAGAAGCAGGGCAGCGGTCATGTCGTGCAGATCACCACGAGTCTGGTCGACAACGCAATTGCCGGCGTGCCTTCCGTGCTCGCGTCGCTAACTAAGGGCGGCCTCAACGCGGCGACCAAATCGCTCGCGATCGAGTACGCCAAGCGCGGCATCCGCGTGAATGCTGTCGCGCTGGGCATTGTCAAGACACCGATGCATCCCGTCGAGACGTACGTGCAGCTCGCCGCCTTGCACCCGCTCGGGCGCATGGGCGAGATCTCCGACGTCGTCGACGCGATTCTCTACCTCGAATCGGCCAGCTTCGTGACGGGCGAGATCGTTCATGTCGATGGCGGTCAGAGCGCCGGCCACTGACACCGACCTGAGCGCCCTCGCTCCGGGTGCAACGCCGGAAAATTATCGAAAGGAACGCACCATGAGCCGCGGCAATATCGATGTCACGAGCAACCTGGTCTGAGCGGAGAAGCCGATGATCTACGAATTGCGCAACTATCACGCCGTGCCCGGCCGATTGCCGGCGCTGCTCGCGCGCTTCCAGAACCGCACGCTGCCGATCTGGGAAAGGCACGGCATCCGCCAGGCCGGTTTCTGGACGACGCTGATCGGAGAGAGCAACCAGCAGCTCACCTACATGCTCGCGTGGGACAGCCTGGCCGAGCGCGACAAGCGCTGGGGCGCATTCCTCGCCGACCCCGAATGGCTCGCGACCGTAGCCGAGACCGAGAAAGACGGCCAGCTCGTTCAAAACATCAGCAACGAATTGCTGGCGCCGACCGCGTTCTCCTCAATGAAGTGAATTACGAACACCGCAGGAAAGGAGATCACATGATGTAGTCCGCACCCGAGCAGAGCAAGACGACTGTCCTCGACGCCCTCGACACGCTGTTCAACAAGCACGACTACGCAGCGGCAGAGCGCTTCTGACCCCTGAACCCTTGGAAGGAATAGATTATGCGAATCACTGTCCCCAGTTTTCAAAACTTGCTGCTGGCATTGACGATGCTAGCAGGCTTCACTATGCCGACCCTGGCGTCGGCTGCGACTCCCGACACGACTGTTGTGCTTGTGCACGGCGCGTTCGTCGACGGATCGGAGTGGAACAAGGTCGTACCGTTGTTGCAGGCCCAGGGCTTGAAGGTGGTTGCGGTGCAGAACCCACTGACCTCCCTTGCCGCCGATGTCGAGGCAACAAAGCGTGCTATTGCCGAGCAAACCGGCAAGGTCGTCTTGGTAGGCCATTCATGGGGTGGCATGGCGATCACTGAGGCGGGGGCCAGCGATAAAGTCAGCGCGCTGGTGTACGTTGCGGCCTTTGCACCATCCGAAGGTCAAGCCGCCAATGACCTGGGTAAGGAATTCGAGCCTCCGGCCGGTATGAAGAGATTGCGATCCGATGATACCGGCTACTTGAGCCTGCCCGCTGAAGTTATGGCAAACGATTTTGCGCCAGACGTACCAAAAGCAGAGACTAACCTGATGGCCGTTAGTCAGGTACCGATCAATAGCAAGGGTTTCGATGAAAAGGTTAGCGTGGCGGCTTGGAAAACCAAGCCATCCTACTTCATCGTGGCAGCGAATGACAGGATGATGGCGACCGACTTGCAGTTGTCCATGGCCAAGAAGATTGGTGCGAAAACAACTATTCTAAAAACCAGCCATGCGCCGATGTTGTCGCAGCCTCAACAGGTCGCGGATGTCATTTTGGAGGCGGCAAAGAGGTAGCGTATCCCGCACAGTCGAAACACTACGGAGTTGGTGTTGCAGCCGGCTCCGTTGTCTTCGAGTAGAACACAGCGATGATCTGGGAGTTAGCACCGCGTGACGATTAGATGCGCTGGAGTAATAGACCCTACTTTGAAACGGCGTTCAAGCACACGATCCCGCCGCTCTACTTCGTTTGAGTGCTGAGGGCCACGGGTTGAGTCGCGAGTCATCGAGTCTTCAGAGTTTCGGAGATACATCACAAGAGCGTGCGCACGACCGAGGCGTTATCAGACGCTCACCGATAATGGACGGATGAGTGTGCGCAACCTATCGGCGGCGCCCCAAGTCATCTCCCTGTGGTCCGCAATAATTGGATCAGTGGTTGTGGGTTGACGAGTCCACGCTCGTTTGTGGCATGATGGCGCGTGATTGCCTTCGCTCGGATGCATCGCCCATCGCCTCAGTACCGTTGGCGTTGTTCCAGTTGCTCTGTGCATGCGGCTTCGGCTATGCTTTCAGCGCACCGGAGGAGAATGTATGCGCGCATGGACCGTTGACGCGGATGACATCCGGGTTGCAGAGGATTTCAACGAGTCCCTCCTCCATCGCACTCCCGAAATCGATGGCTTCCTGAGTTCGGACCGGGACGACAAGTTCATCGTCATCGGCACCAAGGGCTTCGGCAAGACCCTCCTTCTCAAGGCCAAGCGCATCCTTTACCAACGTGAAGGGCGGGCCGCCTGCCTGCCGACAAGAGCCCTCCTCGACAAACCGATCGGCGACAAGATCTTTAGCCGAGAGCTCCTGGCCTTCTTCGTAGTGTCTCCCCTTCCGTGGTCGAAGATCTGGCTCTCGGCAATCTCGCTTGCGACTCTCAAGCACGTCGGCGCGCTGGGCGAGCTCAAAGTTGGCCCCGGACTCAGAAGCCTGATCGCCGACGAGCAGCTCCAGAGCGTCATCGACCATTTCGTCCGCCTCCTTGATTTCACACCACGCGAACTCCAACGCTGTGGCGCAGACACAGATGGCCACCTGGTGCCGCGCCTGCGCGCGGTTAACTCGCCGGTGGCCATTTTCATCGATGGCGTCGACGAGTACTTCAACAAGCATGTCGAAGGTCTCACGAGCCATTCGAGCGTCACCGGCGAGCTATCGCCGAACGTGTGGCACTTCGCGCAGCTCGGCTTGGTGGAGGTCGCGTATCAACTCCGCCGGATCAACCATCACGTCAAGGTATTCGCCGCAGTGCGCAAGGAGGCCTATGCACGCCTCACCAAGACAACCGTCATGGCCCAGCAGTATCGCGGCAGCGCGGTCGATATTGCGTACTCGCCCCGGAGCCTGCGCGAGATCTTCATCAACAATGTCGGCCTGATGAAGAGCGACGCGATAGCGAGACCCGATCGGTTGCGCACCGATCCCCTCGAGGCTTTCGTGGGACGGACCGCTGTTAGCGATACATATACGCGCGAGGAGGAAGAGGTCTTCGAGTATATCTGCCGGCACACGCTCCTCCGCCCGCGCGATTTGATGTCTATCGGCGAGCGTCTGTCTGCACTCCCGCCCGATGAGCGTCTAAGCGAGCTTCGCTTCAAGGAGGTCGTCCATCAGGCCGCGACCGAGATCGCCCATGAGTACCTCGCCGAGATCGCTCCGTTCATTGGCGAACTGGAGGTCGAACGGCTCTTTCGTGTCCTTCCTGGCAACGTGCTTACCCGCGACGAGGTGGAAAGGCTCTTTCTAGAGCACAGCATCGCCACCGGGGGCGAGGAGAAGCACGTGTTCTGCGCGCTCTACAGGGTGGGTCTACTCGGCTACGTCCATCACGACCGACTACGCGGAGAGTGGGGCCAGCGATTCCTCCGGCCAGGCGAGGCGACTCTCGAGCCTGTTGGGACGCTCCCGCCGGCCACGCACTACCTGGTCCACCCCGTTTTGACGGACGTGATCGGGCGGGTGAACCCCGCCTATCTACAGCGCGTAGACCGCGTCAACATCGTGGGCTACGCCCGTCCCTGGCGCGAGGTCGCAAGTGTCACCAGCGCGACAAGCTCGCAGACCTTCTGCGTGCTCAAAGGTGACGTGCATGGGTTTGGCGGCCTGATGCACGCAGGAACCGAGGTCCCAGTACGGCAAGCACTGGAGGAAGCCGTCAGGCACTGGGCCCGCAGAGCCGTCGTCGCGGAAACAGGGGCCGGGGATTCCGTTTTGATCATTCACGAAGACCCGGTGTTTCTCGCGCAGGCCGCACGGCACATCATGGACGATGTGTACCAGGCCACCGGCCAACCTCGCCTGCGCATAGCTCTGCACTACGGAGAGGTGCAGCTGCAACCGAGTACCGGCGTTGAGCCACCAAACATCTTGGGAGGAAGCGCGATTCTGTGCGCGAGCAGAGTGGAACCTCATGTGCTGCCCGGACAAATCTGGGCTACGGAAGAATTCCGACACGTGCTCGTGGAAAGACCGTCTCTATGGCGTACAACGGAACTGACAACGCCCGATGGCGGTGACCGTTTCAACGTCAAGAAGGAAGGAAGATCAGAACCGGACCTGTGGGTGCGGTTGTACCGCCTGGAGTTTTAGAGCCATTTGGCCGCGCACATCGGGCCCTCCGCTTCGGCGGCGAGCGGTGCGACCGGCAGTGTCCGCGGCGCACTTGGCGCGTAGCACACTTGTGAACGTCCGGTTCTCTCAAGCTCGACAGACAGCAACGGGTCGATCTCGGCCGGCTATTACGGTCTCAGTTCGGCCAGTTCCAGACGGTCGCCCTCACATCTCCACTTGCCGGGGAGCAGCCGTTGACGAGGCGGCCGGCGACGCCTCGCGATCCGAAGCCGCCGCTGGGTACTGCGCCAAGGCACCTCAGCCGCACGACCTAATCCTCGCGGCCAGTGGCCGCCGGCCCCGCTTGTCGCCTACCAATACGAGTGCTAAAGTTAATAGGCATTAACGATTTGCGGCCTACTGCCGCATTTCTCCTTCGCCGAAAAGATCGTTACTCCCATACAGCACGCAAGATGTACATTGCGTATCT
>Ga0207646_10004476_pt1 | contig 15148 bp, 13 predicted proteins | sample KBSK5502metaG_FD_184343 | JGI IMG/M metagenome (GOLD analysis project Ga0207646, IMG submission 184343) | Corn, switchgrass and miscanthus rhizosphere microbial communities from Kellogg Biological Station, Michigan, USA - KBS K5-50-2 metaG... | ecosystem: Host-associated > Plants > Roots >... | reverse complement strand
GCCTGATCGGTCATTCGCGTCGTAACGTGGCGATCGTGACCAGCGACACTGCCCCGGCGGCGCGGCCTGCCCCGCAGATCCTGACCCTCCCGGCAATCCCGGTATCGGCCGGCGCGCTCATCTTCGACAAGGCTGGCCGGCTGCTCATCCTGAAGCCGACCTATAAGTCCGGCTGGACGATTCCCGGCGGCGTCATGGAGGCGGACGGGGAAACGCCGTGGGACGCATGCCGGCGCGAGGTCCGCGAGGAAACCGGCCTCGACGTGCGCACCGGACGGCTGGTCTGCATGGATTTCCGCCGTCCCCGCCCGGGCAACCCGGGGGGCATCCGGTTCTTGTTCCGCTGCGGCCCCATCGGCGGCAAGCACCTGGCCACGATCGCGGTCCAGCCCGACGAGATCGCCGAGTACCGGATCGCCGCCCTGCCCGACGCGCTCCCGTTGCTCAGGCCGCCGATCAGGCGGCGGGTGCGGGCGGCGTCCTCCGGCCGGGGCCTGGTCTACCTCGAAGACGGCCGCCCGGTACCCCGAGCCGGCAAGCCGCTTTCCGGGCCAGGTGCGGGCGGCGCGGTACGTTCGCCACCCTCACCGCACGGCGCGACGAAGTAACACCGCGGGCAGGCCCCTTGGAGCCGTTCCCGTACGGCCGCAGGTCGCTGTCCCCCGCACTGCGGGCACCGCTCGCCCCGGCAGCCTGCCCGACGCTCACTCACCACCGTAACCAGGCGTCCCGCCGTCATTAAGGTGCCACGCCCGGCGCCCACCATCCGGCCACGTGCCAGGCCCGGACTCGCCGGCCCCGCCGGCAGCCCGCTGCCATTGCCGCGGCTGGCGCTCATCCGCCGGCAGGTCACAGACCGTAGTGAAAGTGTCGCGTCGGCGAACGCGCCGAGCCGCCTGATTGGGCTGGAGCGGTCGGCCGGCCGGATTTCGGGGATGCGCTCAGGACCTCATTCTGCGACGGGGATGTCGGGGGGTGCGGAGGCCGAGCGCGAGTTTCACCATCCGCGTCCAGTGGTGCACGCCGGTTTCGAGGTCCCTGGCGGCGGCGGGCATGCCGAGCGTGGTCAGCTGGTGGTGCAGGCGGGGGATGGCGCGCAGGCAGATGGCCGACGGGCGGTGCTGCCATGGTTCACCGGTCACCTGGCACGCGGCGGCGCAGGCGGCGGGGATCTCGGCGGCGAGGATGATCATGGCGTGGAGGACGCCGGGGTTGACGGCCTTGCCGGCGGACAGGGTGGTGCGGCCGCCGGAGGGGACGCTGTCGCGGGACAGGGCCGGGATGAGCGCCGGGATGAGGGCCGCGAGCTCGGCGCACGCAGGCCCGAGGCTGTCACTCACTGGCTGGTCCTGGCCGGTGGGGCTGGCGGCTGTGGCACCGGCGGGCGCCTCGGCGCGGGAGCCGGTGACGTGCGCGGACGCTAGCGTGCCCTGCGCTGGCAGATTGGCGCTCAGTGCCGGGGTGTTCGGGGTGGTGCTCATGGCCGGCTCCTTCGGCGGCACCCGGTCAGCTGACCGCCTGCGCCGCCTGAGCCGCGTGTCTGCCCTCAACCTACACTCGCAACCAAAAACTAGCAATATATTTCTAGAAAATATGATAATGTTTTGAGGGTGACGAGCTGGAGTTTCCTGACCAACCACGCCCAGGTGCTGCTGTGCATCGCGCGCGACCCGGGCGTGCGGCTGCGCGACATCGCGGCCAGCCTGGGCATCACCGAACGCAGCGCCTACGGCATCGTCACCGACCTGGCCACAGCTGGCTACGTAGTGAAGCAGAAACACGGGCGCCGCAACCGTTACCAGATCCAGGCACACCTCCCGCTGCCAGAACCCGCCAGCCAGGGACTCGTCATCGGCGAAGTCCTGGCCCTCCTCGCCCGCGCCAGCGCGACGTAGCGAAGCAACCCAGATCACCGAGCCGCGCCCACGGGAGTGCCGGCTGTCCGCCCATGCGGCCGACCGGGCCGCCTGGGACGGCCGTGAGTGCCGCCGCGCCGCACGAGCACATCAGGCACCAGAAAGCATCAGATAAGACTCTCATCCCCTCCCGGAGCCCGACGGCGTCTTCGCCGGCCTCCCAGCCGTCGACGGCTGGCGCCAGGACGGCGCCCGCGACTACGTCCTCGCCGTCTCTGACCCGACCCTCGCCGCGCCCGCGGTCACTCGCGCCCTCGTCCAGGCGGGTGCCGACGTGCTGTCGATCGGCGAGTCGCACCACTCGCTTGAGGACGTCTACCTCGAGCTGATCAGCGAGGACGAGGAGGCGCGCCGCCGATGAGCGTCAGCGGGAGGCGCGTGCGGGCCGTCTTCCGCAAGGAGCTCCGGGAGTACCGGCGCAACCGCACCATCGTCACCGGGATGGCGATCCTCCCGCTCCTCTTCCTCATCCAGCCGCTAGTCGCCGTCTTGAGCCTGGGCGCCTCGGCATCCGGCGGTCTGGCCCACGAGCATGAGCTGCTGTACCTGCTGGCCATCCCCGCGCTCGTGTCCGCGACGTTGGCCTTGTACTCAGTGGTCGGCGAGCGCCAGCAGGGCACGCTCGAGCCGGTGCTCGCGACGCCGATACGCCGCGAGGAGTTTTTGCCGGGCAAGGCCCTGGCGTCCTTCGTCCCGTCGGTTGCGATCTCGTACGCGGTCTACGCCTTCTTCCTGGCCTTGGTCGAGATCTTCGCACAGCCCGGCGTCGCGCCGGCGCTGCTGCGAGGCTCGGACCTGCTCGCCCAGCTGGTGTTCACCCCACTGCTGGCCGGCTGGTCGATCTGGGTCGGCATCGCGATCTCCACGCGGTCCAGCGAGGTCCGCGTCGCTCAGCAGCTCGGCGTACTCGCGAACCTCCCGTCGGTCGTGGTGACGTCGCTCATCGCGTTCAACGTGATCCACGCCACGCTCCTCGTCGCCCTCGGCGGCGCCGTGGTGCTGCTGGTCCTCAACAGGCTCGGCTGGCGGACCACGTCGGCGATGTTCGACCGCCAACGACTCATCACCGGTACCAGATGATGAGATGCGGTCACCGAGCCGGATGACCGGCAAGTGATGGGAATGACGGAGTTGGCAACGGACTGAACGGCATCGAGATCGACGTCCAACCGAGGCGCGCCATAACAAGCATTCTGTCGTCGCAACCGTCACTGTGTGCACGATCCCTCTCCGCGCCAGAGTCGGCGATCCGCTCGCATGCCAGACCCCATGCCTGATCACGCTCAGCGACTTGCGCTGGTCTTCCATGAACGCGCAAGTAGCCGCCGTTACGCGCTCGTCGGTCGGCAGCACTTGGTGGGCCCGGGCCGTGCCCTAACCGGGTGAATCTGCACCATCTGGTTCTGTCTGGCCTTCAGGCGAGGGCGCCCGGATGGCGATACGGGCCAGCCGCATACAGGAAGCGGTAGGGCCCGGACCGCGATGGGCCGCCTCCGGGTCGTCGCACCGGGTTTGGTTGCGCCGCGTTGCCCGGCCGGGGGTGTTCAGGTGGCGGCGGGGGCGGGCAGGAAGTCGCGGGCGGCGCGTACCAGCAGGGCAAGTTTGGCGCGTTGCGCCTGGGGGGTGATGGAGTTGCCGGCCACCGAGGTGGCAAAGCCGCATTGGGGACTGAGCGCAAGCCGCTCCGGCCCAATCAGCGAGGTCGCCTCGTCCAGCCGGGCCTTGATCTGTTCCAGCGGCTCGATCCGCGAGGTCTTCGTGGTGACCAGGCCCAGCACCACGATCTTGTCGTCGGGGACCAGCCGCAGCGGGTCAAAGGTGCCGGAGCGCTCGTCGTCGTATTCGAGCAGCAGCCGGTCGGCGTGAACACCGCCAAATATCGGGGCGGCGATCGCGTCGTACCCGCCGGTCACCAGCCAGCGGCTGAGCTGGTTGCCGCGGCATAGGTGGAAGCCGAACGTCGCCGGGCGCCCGGCGTCGATCACCGCGTTATCCAGCTCGATCCCATACCCCAGCCAGCGTTCCAGCGGCCAGCCGCGCTCGGTGTAGAACGCGCGCCAGGCCGGGTCGATCAGCAGCGGGTAGTGCGGCGCATCCAGCTGGATATAGGTGCAGCCCAGCCGCACCAGCTCGGCGACCTCCTCACACAGCACCTGCACCACGTCCGCCAAGAACGCATCCAGCGCCGGGTAGGCGGCCACCGACCGCCGCGGGGACCACAAGTTGGCGAACAGCGACGGGCTCGGCAGCGTGACCTTCGCCTGGCGGCTGGTGCAGCCGCGCAGGAAGGTGAACTCCTCCGCGGCCAGGTTGCGCCGCTTGCGCACCGGCGCGATCACCGCCAGTTCCGCGGGCCGCGCGATCGTCACATCGCCCACCTCGGAGGAGTGCCACTTGCCCCACAGCCAGGCGTTGACGTCTACGCCGGTAAAGCCGTCACAGGCAGCGGTGAGCTCGCTTTGGAAGGATTCGCGCCGCATCTCACCGTCGTTGACTACCGGAAGGCCCACTTCCTCCTGCATCGCGACGACCTCGCGGACCGCCCGGTCCTCGGCCGCCTTGAACTCAGCAGGCGTGCGCTCATCCCGCGCGTAGGCTGTGCGGGCATCGCGCAGGAACTGCGGCCGCAGCAGGCTCCCCACGTGCTCAACCCGCGCATCCACCGTCACAACGCCCAGCGTCCCACACCACGCCTTGCTCACCCACCCTGCAGCCCCGCAGGGGGCCCGGCCAGCAGCCCACGTCACGCTCCGTTGCCGTGGCTGGTGGCGAGCTGACAAGCGAATACCCGCCCAAGTGCGCGGGTTCTTGGTGCGGTGGCCTGGCCGCTTGCCGCGCCCCGATAACTGATCTGCGTACCCTCACCGGTCGCGGCTGATACGGGCTGGTGCGCCCAGACCCGGCAACCCGGTTTCACCTCGCCAGGTGATCCTTCCTGACGGTACTGGCGATCAGCGGGACGCAGCCGATGCCGGGCGGTGCCGGCCGTAACGATGTGACCCGCCGGAACGTTGTAACCGGTGGGAGAGGGGGGCATGCTCGGGCCGCACTGCGCAAGCGGCCGGCCTTAGCCCAGCCCGGTGACGCCCGTGGCCGCCGGGAAGCCCGCAGCGGCGTAGCTGCCGCCTACCATGAGGATGGCCCCGGTGGCCGATCCACCACACGTGCCCGCGGTGGTCATTGCGCTGCCGGCCGAGATCGACATGGCCAGCGCCGGCCGGGTCGGCCTGCAGCTTGGTTCAGCCTGCACCCCTGGGGTCAGAACAGTCATAGCCGATATGACGGCCACCACGTTTTGCGACTCCTCGGGCATCAGCATGCTGGTGCGGGCCCACAAGCGGGCCACCGCGAACAAAACCCAGTTGCGGCTGGTGGTGCCGTCCAGGATCGTCCTGCGTGCCTTGACGCTCGTGGGGATGGCTGATCTGCTGCCGATCTACCCGAGCCTGAGCCAGGCCCTGGCCGCAGGACCGCAGGCAGGACCAAAGGCGCGCCACCAGTGATCACCGGCCGCGCCGCGGCGGCGCCACCCAGGTGACCCCGTGCCCGGTTACCCCGGCGTCCCGCCAGCCGCCCGTCTCCAAGCCACCACCTGCCAGCAGGCTGCCAGGCTGACCGCACCGGCGATGAACGGGCACCCCCGATGACCTCCGGCCAGCGCGCGGGCGACCGGGCCGGAGGGCTTGACCGGCTCAGCCGCCGGTACCCGCGGTGGCGACTTTGGCGCGGCCACACCACCGGCGCCTACTGGGCCCTGCCGCCGCGCGATCACCCCACCCAGCACGGCCTGATCAACGCCACCGACCTCGATGAACTCGCCCGCCGCCTCGCCCAAGCCGAGCAGCACTATGACCCATGAGCCAGCGCAGCGACCTCAGCCAGCGACATCGACGTGCTCCCCGGGCCCGGCTCCGCCCTGCCGGGCAGGCACGCCAGCAGCGGCCAGAGCAGGCACGCCCGCAGCGGCGCACCGCGATGCCCGGGCCCATTCGCCGCCCAGCACGCAGACCGGCATGCCACGCCCACCGGCCCGGCCTAGCCAGCAAGGACAGCACACCTCGCGGCGCAGACCTCGTGGATCCTGCGCGATGCGGCCAACCGCCAACCCGCCGCAGGCAGGCGCCCCCTATCCGGCAGGCCGCATGACGCTCAAGCTCAACGTCGCCTTCAGTGACTAGCCCTGACTAGCCCTGCTCCTGGCGCCCGCGCGCCGACCCGCCGATCTGCATCCGGAATGGTGCTCGGGTGTGGGGCGGTCGAGGTGCACCGGAATGGCCGTTCTGGTCAAGCCTGAGGGCGGTCGCGGGTCTAGCGTCTGCTGATGCACGACAACCCTCCAGCGAGGGGAGGCAGGATGGGCGTGGCACCCTGTCGATGCCGCTGGATGGTTAGTTACCGACCCCGCCGACCCGCACCGCACCCCCGCGACTGGCCTCAAGTCGGAGGAAGCCACTCAGACGCCGTGGTGCCGTGGCGGTCGCGAACGTCGGTCGAGGCCGGGGCGGGCAGACCCTGGGTCAGGGCTGGAGGACGATCCTGCCGGGGATGCCGCCAGCGGCCTTCGCGCTGAACGCCTCGGCTGCTTGCGCGAGCGGATACACCGCCCCGACCTGGGGGCGCAGGTGCCCCTCGTCGACCAGGCGGGCGAGCTCGATCAGCTGAGCGCGGTTCGACTCCTGGAGGAAGGCGACCGTCTTGATATCGTCCCGGGTGGCGGGCGGCGGCGCGGCCACCGAGACCAGCGTTCCCCCGGGCCGCAGGAGGGCGGGCGACCGGGCGACCACCTCGCCGCCGATCGTGTCGAACACCAGGTCGGCCTGGCCGGCCGCGTCCTCGAGACGGTCGGCGTCCAGGGCGACGAAGCGGTCGGCGCCCAGTTCCAGGACCAGGGACCGGGAATGGCTGCGCCCGGTCCCGATCACCTCGGCGCCGGCCCAGCGGGCCAGCTGGACCGCCGTCGACCCGACCGCGCCGCCCGCGCCGTGGATGATCACCGTCTGCCCCTCGGCCAGCTTTCCGTGGTCGAACAGGGCCTGCCACGCCGTCAGGCCGGCCCGCGGCACCGCCGCGGCGTGGACGTGGTCGACGGTCGCCGGCTTCGGGGCCACGTCACGGGCCTCCACGGCGACGTACTCGGCGGCCGTCCCGTCACGCCACTGGTCGGTCAGCCCGAACACCTCCTCGCCCACGGCGATCCCGGCCGTCCCCAATCCCAGCGCGGCCACGACCCCCGACATCTCGGCGCCGGGGATGATCAAGGTCCGCTGATGACCGGCCCGGCAGGTCCAGACGGGATAGTCCAGCTCGGTATGCGTGATGCCGCACGCGGCGACCTTGACCAGCACGTCGCTGAAAAAGGGCTTGGCATCGGGCGCCTCTTCGAAGACAAGCCCGCTGATGCCGGTTGGTTCGTGGATCCGGATGGCCTTCATAGCCCCGCCTCCTTCCGTATGTAGATGCAGTTCTGGTGGCCGGCGCATTAGCGGGCGCCGCCCGCTGCGCGGGCCGCCGAGCCCGCCAGTGGTGTGGTGTCGTGGTACCAGACCTCGTAGACGCGCTCGGTGAACTTCCAGCCGTCGCCGGTGCGCTGGTAGCGGTCGTGGTAGATGGTGTAGTTCAGCTCCGGCCTGCCGTCGCGGGCGCGCCCGAGCTCGTGCATGTAGACACGGCCGGACGCGGTGTCGCCGTCCAGCCGGATCGTGCCCGGGTGCGTGGTCTGCACGAGGTAGTCCACGAGAGCCGGTACCCGCTCACCCCAGGCGCGAATCTCCTCCCGGCCGGCGAGATCGGCGGGGACGTCGGGCATCCGCAGCGCGCCGTCCGGCGTGAACAGCGACGCCACGCGGTCGTAGTCGCGCATCATCACCGCGTCGGTGAACTCGCCGCGCAGCGCCTCGATCTCGACGCGGTCAGCGATGGCCTCAAGGTCGCTCATCGGTCTCCTCCATGTGTCGCTGAGCTGCCTGCTCGCTGGATGGTGTGTTCTTCCCAGCAGTACGACAACACAACCCCCCGGAATGTCAGGCGACGCGCCAGCCTCACAGTCCGGTTCGCTGTCTCGTCGAACTGGTGCGGGCAGATGCGACCAAGGGAGCCCGGCACTATGAGCACCCGATCCGGGCCAGGACACGGCCTGCCCGATCCGGGCCTGAGCGCGATCATGAGCGAGCGGCGCCGGCTGGTCAATCTCGCCTACCGGCTGCTGGGCTCGCTGGCCGAGGCCGAGGTGCCGTGCAGGAGACCTACGCCCGCTGGTACGCCATGTCCCGGCCACAGCAGGACGCCATCGAATCGCCCGGCGGCTGGCTGACGACGGTCGCCAGCCGCATCTGCCTCAACCTGCTCGGCTCGGCGCGGGCCCGGCGGGAACGCTACGTGGGCGAATGGATCCCCGAGCCGCTGCCCGAACCTACCGAGTGGATGAGCGGGCGGCCGGGCGGCACCACCGCCGACCCGGCCGACCGGGTCACCCTGGATGAGTCGGTCGCCATGGCCTTCCTGGTCGTGCTCGAATCGATGACCCCGGCCGAGCGCGTCGCGTTCATCCTGCACGACGTCTTTGGCTACTCCTTCGCCGAAGTCGGCGAGATCGCCGGCCGTACCCCGGCGGCGTGCCGCCAGCTGGCCTCCTCAGCCCGCCGCCGCATCCGCGCCTCGCAGCCACCCGCGACCCCCACGGCCCGCCAGGCTGGCATCGTCCGCGACTTAAGGCAGGCATGGGAAGCCAAAGACATCAACGCCCTCATCGGCCTCCTCGACCCCCACGCCACGGTGATCGCCGACGGCGGCGGCCTCGCCAGCGCCGCGCTGCGCCCGATCCAAGGCGGCGCGCAAATCGCGCGCTATGTCGTCGATATAGCCGGCCGGGCGGGCAGTCTGGGGTCGGCGTGGAACGCGGCTGGTTCCGGCGCCGGTACGCCGGGCTTGACTTACCGAAGCGCTACCAGACCGAGGCCGACCCCGACGCCGACTTCAACGGGGCGGCCGCTGGCCCGGCTGTGGTCGAGGAGGCGCAGGCGGCGTGGCGTGAGGAGATCGCCTTCGCTGAGCGGTTCACGCGCGACCACGGCCTCGGCTTCACCGGCCGCGACTCCGAGGGTGAGCCGATCTCGCTGCGTGAGCTGCTCGTGCACATGATCGAAAGGCCGGGCCACGACAGGTTTGACGCCAGCGCCCACCCACGCCCGTGCTGCGGGTGTAGGTGGAGGCGCCCCGCTGCGCCCGACCGGTCGGCGCTCTCGAGGAGGCCGGTTTGGCGGCCAGTTCACGGGCCGGCCGATCCGAGGGCGGCGTGGACGGAGCGGATCGCGCTGGCGCCGTCGCCCACCGCGGCGGCGACGCGTTTCATCGACCCGGACCGGACGTCGCCGACAGCGAAGAGGCTGGCTGGTCTCGAGCGGCAGCGGGGGCGGCGGCCCAGCTCAGCCCAGGTCGCGCCGAGCAATGCACCGTCCAGCTGGGTGCCGGTGAGCACGAAGCCGCCGTCATCGACAGCGATGTCCTCGAGCCAGCCGGTGGCGGGGGTGGCGCCTACAAAGCAGAACAGGCCCCGGCATGGCTGGTCGCTGTCGGATCGGTCGTCGCCCGGCGCTGCGGTGTGCACGGTGATGGCCTCAAGATGGCCGCCGCCGTGCAGCGCGGTGACCTCCGTGGCGGTGCGCACGGTTATCCTCGCATGAGCGAGGATGCGGTCGGCGAGGTAGGAGGACATGCCGGCGGCCAGGTCATTGCCGCGCACGATGAGGGTGACGGCATTGCCCGTGCCCGGCGAGATACAGCGCCGCCTGGGCGGCGGAGTTCGCCCCGCCGGCGACCGCGACCGGGTCCGGACCGCGGGCCCTGGCCTCCAGCTCCGTTGCCGCGGCGGGCCCGCCTGGCAGTCCTGTTCCTGCCCGCCCAGCCCGCACGGCCAATCCAGCTCGCCCGGCCAGCGAGCTCGGCGGCCTATGAAGCCGAGACAGCCGGAGGCGCGCACGAAGCCGAGACCCAACCGCACCCCGCCGCAGCGGCCCGGTAACCCTGCGGCAGCAAACTGCTGCCCCGCACGCCTGACTGACACCGAAGGGATCACCGCCATGACCGGACCGATCACCCGCCACCGCGACATCGAATCACTCAAGACAGCGGCCCGCTGGCCTGGCGCCGACCGGAACACCACGGTCATCCTCGCCGCCAGGCTCGCGGCTGCCCGCGCGGACGCCGAGGGGTACCGCTACTTCTCCGAGCTCGCCGACGCCCAGCCAGGCGAGGCGCTGCCGCTCACGCTCGCCGGGTTTTTCCAGGCACGGCTGGGCGAAGATGTGGACGCCGCGCTGGCCAAGCTCGACCAGGCCGCGGCCGCCGACCTTGGCCCGCCGCAGTACTTCCGCGGGCTGGCCCTAGCCGGGCTCCCGCCGGACCGGCGGCGGGCCGAACAGGCCGTGGCCGACCTGGAGTTCGTCCTGGCCGTCCGGGACCAGTTCCCGCCCATGCTGCTGCGCGCCGCGTACCACGGCCTCGCCGCCGCCCATGCCGTGCTGGGCCACGACGACCAGGCCGCCGAGGCCGAACGCAAGTCGGGGCTCGGCGCGGCCCCGGCAGACACCCAACTGATGTTCGGCGGCTTCTGGGCGACCGCCCAGGACGGGTTCCGCTTCACCTCGCCCAGGATCCTCCGACCGGAACCCGGTATCCAGGTCGCCCAGGGCCACGACTTCGGCGACCTCGCGTTCGTCGCGACCAGCGACGGCGTCGTCGCGATCGACGCCGGCACCACCCAGGACCGGGTCAGGGCCGCGCTCGGCGACGTTGACCTGCCTGCTGACGGTGCGATCAGCCATCTGATCCTCACCCACGCGCACTGGGATCACATCGGCGGCGCGGGCGCGCTGCGCGGGCCCGGCACCCGGGTGATCGCCCAGGCCGGTTTCCCCGCCGGGCTGGACCGCGGGCAAGGTGACCGGCCACTGTTTCGCTACTTCGCCGGAGCCGCCGGGAGTGTCCCCTTGGCCGTTGTCCCCGACCAGCTGATCAGCCAGCCGACCACGCTAACCGTTGGCGGCACCGAGTTTGTTCTCTATCCGACGCCGGGCGGGGAAACCAGCGACGCGCTGATGGTCCACCTGCCCGCGGTCGGCGTGCTGTTCGCCGGCGACGTGATGATGCCCTACCTGGGGCAGCCATTCGCCGCCGAAGGCTCCCCGGAGGGGCTCCTGGAGACCCTCGCCTTCATCGGCAGCTTGCGGCCCCGCCTGCTCATCCACGGCCACCCAACGCTGACCGAGCAGTTCACCGCCGAGGCGGTCGCCGGCCTGCAGGCGGCACTGACCCAGCTGCACGGCGAGGTGCTGGACGGCATCCGCGACGGCCGCACCCTCCCCGACATCCTGGAGCAGGCCAGCCTCCCCGCGGTCCTCCGCGATCACCCCACGGCGGTCATACCCTACCTGGTGATCCGCGACCACTTCACCGAGCGGCTCTACCACCAGCGCACCGGTTACTGGCAGCCAGACGGGAACGGACTCGAGCCGGTGACCGCGGCCGAGCACGCCGCCGCGCTCGACCTGCTGGCCGGGGGCAGGGAAGAGCGGTTCGCCGAGGCCGCCGCCACCCTCATCGGCCAAGGCGATCCCGCCCTCGCCCTGGACATCATCCAGCCGGGCCTGCTGCGCCACCCCGCCAGCACCGCGCTGGCCGGGCTGCGCGCCACCGCGCTGCACCGCCTCATGGAGCAATACCAGCAGTTCGACCCGTTCAAGTTCCTCATCTACGCCGAGCTCGCCGGCGCCGAGATCGGCCCGGTCGAATAGCCGCCCGGCGCACGCTGGCGCCCGACACCCGGCAAACCGGCCCAGTGACTACCCTCGCCAGCCGCCTGGCAGGTCCCAGGTCCGGCCCGCCGGCGTGGCTGGCGGCGGTGCCACACGACCAACACCGCCAGCGCCCGCGCAGGAAACGCAGTCCGGTGACCGCCAGGCGCCGGCGCGATCCGCTACAGGGCCCTGAAGAACCGGACAGCGGGCAGGGCCGTGTAGCCGGCCTCCTCGCAGACCCGCCGCGCAGCAGCGTGCCCCGGGCCGCCGCCAGCCTCGATCACCGCCACCAGCAGCCCCGGCCGCCGCAGCCAGCCGGTGGCGACCCCGGTCAGGGCCGTGCCGACCCCCGACCCCGGGCGCCGGATCGACTGCGATCACGTAAATCTCCCCCACACCTCTGTCGCGATGCAGCCTGGCGGCAACCAAACCGAAGGGCTCCCCACCGGCCTCCGCCACCCACACCCGCCGGGCGTGATCGGCGAGCACCCCGCACACCCCCTGGCCTGACCAGCCCGCCAGTCACCCCGCAGCCGGACGAACAACTCCGCTCCCAGGATCTCCTCCATGGCGGCAAACACCCGTTTCCGCGCCCCTAGCGACAGCCCGACGACAGGCTCCTCATAGGACCGCTCGAACTCCCAGATGCTGGCCTTCATGAGCTGGAGACTTGCACAGTGGTGCCGCACACCCCCCGCCACACGCGTGCACCGTGGCAGTTAACCGCGCCCGGCACCGGCAGGCCGGGCACGGCCCAAGGCGCTTCCGCAGTCCGCCCGTGACCAGCACAGTCGCGGACACCCCGCCCGCAAAGAAGGCCGGTGAAGGTGCGACAACTCCTCCACGCTGTCCGACCCCGCACAGATCCGGCGGATCGGCGCGTCAGGAGCATGCAGGAATGAACTGCACCTGGGAGCGCAGATTCGGCAGGGAGGATGTGGGTAGTGCTTCCGGCTCCGCCCCTGCTTCCGCGGTTTTGGCGTGGTACGGGCGTAGGGTCGGGGGCCTGGGTCCCGGCCTGACCTCCGATTCGGCTGACGCCGCTCGGGTTGTCCTGCGAGACGATCTGTCGGCCGGGCCCCAGGTTTATGGCACCCACCGGCGGTACCGGCCTGATCTGCCTGGCCTGGGAAGAGGCCGGGGTTCACAGCTCCGGCGGCCAGCGGGCGCGTGCCATCCCTTCACCAGAGAAAAGAGATGGCAGTGACCATCGTAGAGACACCCATCACCGGCGGCGCTGTCACCCATGCGGACGTGCACGTCGCTGCGGCGCTGGATCCCGTCGGCGGGCTGCTCGGCGTCGCAGAGTTCCGCGCCACCCCGGCCGGTTACGCCCGGCTGCTGAGCTGGCTGGGTGAGTTCGGGACCGTCTGCCTGGTCGGTATCGAGGGCACCGGCAGCTACGGCGCCGGCCTGGCCCGCCACGTCGCTACCGCCGGTATCCGGGTCGTCGAGGTCGACCGCTCCGACCGGCAGGACCGGCGCCGGCAAGGCAAGTCCGACGCTCTCGAGGCGGTCAGCGCCGCCCGCGCCGCGCAGTCCGGCCGGGCGGCCGGCGCGCCCAAGGGCCGGGATGGCTCGGTGGAGGCGATCCGCGCGCTGATGGTCGCCAAGCGCAGCGCCCGCGCCGAGCGGACCCAGACCATCAACCAGGCCAGGTCCCTGATCGTGACCGGGCCCGATGACCTGCGGACCTGGTTCGCCCGGCACACCGTGGCTGCCCTGGTGGCCGAGACGGCCGCGCTGCGGCCCCGCCCCGGCAGCACGGTGGGCTACGCCACCCGGATCGCGCTGCGCGAGCTGGGACGGCGCGCCACCTTCCCCGGCGGCCAGCCCGGCCGCCTGGACGAGCTGATCGTCCCGCTCGTCACCGCCCGCGCCCCCGGCCTGCTTGCCCTGTACGGCGTCGGCCCCGACACTGCCGCGCTGCTCCTGATCGCCGCCGGGGACCACCCCGCACGGCTACGCTCGGAGGCCGCCTGGGCGCACCTGTGCGCCGCCGCCCCGATCCCCGCCTCCTCGGGCAAGCGCACCCGCCACCGGCCCGGCCCCGGCGGCGACCGCCAGGCTAACCACGCCCTGTGGCGGATCGTCATCACCCGGGATGAGCCCTGCCCCCCGACCCGCGCCTACGTCGAGCGGCGCACCGCCGAGTGGCTGTCGAAGACAGAGACCATCCGCTGCCTCAAGCGTTACGTCGCCCGCGAAATCTATCCCCGCCTGCGCGCCGCCGGTGACTGACCCCTAACTCCGGGGACGGCCTGACCCGCTAATCGGCTGCCGCATCCCTGCTGGCCTTCGAACGATTCGTCGGCCGTCCCCGGGACCATTCCAGCCTGCTGGCATGTGACCTCCTAAGAGCTTGCCCTCCGCCGCGAGTGGCCCGTCCCTGTCCTGTCCGCCGCCAGCCGCTCCAGGCCGGCGCAATCCGCATTCACCAAACCCAAAGAAAATAGGCCATCGAAATGTCATCCAAGTTCTTGACAACACATAGGAGCATCGCTCGGGGTGCCGAAGGTGCGAGCCTTTCCTCACTCTCCGTGATCAGGCTTGGACTCGGATGCGGCGCGCAGTCCCGCCGTTATACGGGTGATCGAAGATCACCAAGCCCTCCGGGCCGTATAACGCCAGATACACGGGTGATCCTCGCTGATTTTCCGGTCTGATATGCGGAAATGATCACCCGTGTATCACTAGATCTGCGTGCAGGGGCTATACACTAGTCCGCTTTCAGGCTGGTGCCGAACGGGTCGTTCTGTTGGGCCGTGCCTCTGGGCGAAATCAGATCGTGGGCAGCTCAGACAACGCTAGCGGCGACCCGCGCGCCGTGATCTGGGCCAACGACGCCATCACCGACCTGGGGACGCTCGGCGGACCCGCCAGCATCGGGTACGTGATCAACGACCTCGCCAGGTCACCGGCACCTCGGAAACCGCGAGCGGCGCCGACGGCGTGTTCCTCTACAGCGGCGGCACCATGACCGACCTGGGCACGTTTGGCAACAGCACGATCCCCGAGGCGATCAACAACCGTTTCGTTGTTTACGCAACTATCGGCGGTTGAAGGCAACGGATTCGGCTTGTCTAAGCCGTCTCCACGACCGGAATCTTTGCGTCTCGGCGCCGCTGTTTGCGCCCGCTCTGCTCCATAAATGCTCCATCCCCGCGCCAAAGAGCGCCTGATGAGGACCGTCCGCGGTCTCGGAGAAGCGGCGCGATGTGCGACCACTTTTCGTAGAGAGGGGTCTTCGCGTCACGCCCTCATGGCCGACGCGGCGCGCAGAGCAAACTGCCGCGCGCAATCACGCTCGGCGTCGCGGCGCGACGGTGAGCGGCCGGGGGGGTCGGTGCTCATGCGCGGGGGCGGGTGGCCCGATCGCTCGGCTCGTAGATGTGGAGCACCGTGCTGTCGAATGTCTTTGCCTCGATCAGTTCGAGCCGC
>Ga0207646_10004475_pt1 | contig 15148 bp, 12 predicted proteins | sample KBSK5502metaG_FD_184343 | JGI IMG/M metagenome (GOLD analysis project Ga0207646, IMG submission 184343) | Corn, switchgrass and miscanthus rhizosphere microbial communities from Kellogg Biological Station, Michigan, USA - KBS K5-50-2 metaG... | ecosystem: Host-associated > Plants > Roots >... | reverse complement strand
TTGGTCTGCAGCTCCCTCAGCAGCTCGGTGTATTCGCCCTTCCGGCCCCGGATCACCGGGGCCAGGACCTGGAACCTGGTGTCCTCGGCGAACTCGAGCACCCGGTCCACGATCTGCTGCGGTGTCTGCCTGGCGATCGGGCGGCCGCAGACCGGGCAGTGCGGCTTGCCGATCCTGGCGAACAGCAGCCGCAGGTAGTCGTAGACCTCGGTGACAGTGCCGACGGTTGATCGCGGGTTGCGGCTAGCGGCCTTCTGGTCGATTGAGACGGCCGGGGAAAGCCCGTCGATGAAGTCCACATCGGGCTTGTCCATCTGGCCAAGGAACTGCCTGGCATATGCCGACAGCGACTCGACATACCGACGCTGGCCTTCGGCAAAGATCGTGTCGAAGGCCAGGCTTGACTTGCCAGAGCCGGACAGCCCGGTGAACACGATCATGGCGTCCCTCGGCAGGTCCAGCGAGACGTCCTTGAGGTTGTGCTCGCGGGCACCGCGGACTACCAGTCGTTCTGCCACTGTGCGCTCTGTTTCTCCTGGTCTGTGCTAGCTAACCGGGCGGTGAGATCGGGGGAGACAGGGGCCTGCAAGACGCGCGCTCAATGGTATCCGGGCCTACTGACATTTTCCTGAGCTCCTGGGTCCACGCGGCCCGTGCGATCCCGGCCCCGGCCCCGGGGCGGGGGCTCTCAGGCAACGCGGTCGAACTCACGCGCACCTGACGCCCGGATTGCCCTGTTCCCATTGCCCACTAGCTACGAAGCGCGGAGCGCTGAACGTTATTCCCGGCCGTCCCTGCGCCGCGGGAGAGGCGACTTTCCCGGGTAGTACCCGCAGGCCGGACGGCACGGCTGCGGTGGCTCACGGTCCCGGCGACTTTCGTGATCACGGCTCTTTGGTGGAAGATGGCCTGCGTGAGCCAGCCGCTTGGGCCCCTTTCGGTAGACCTGACCATCGCGCGGATCTCCGAGGCCACCGACCGCCTGATCGCGTCGGCGTCCGGCCTCGCCGACGGTCAGCTCCGTGAGCCCTCCCTGTTGCCCGGCTGGAGCCGTGCCCACGTCCTTACCCATGTCGCCAGGAACGCCGACGGACTGTCGAACCTGCTGACCTGGGCGCGGACGGGCGTGGAGACGCTGCAGTACACGAGCAGCGACGACCGCGACGCGCAGATCGAAGCGGGCTCGGGTCGCCCTGCGGCGGAGATCGTCGCGGACCTGTCTCGTTCATCCGAGGCGTTCGTCAGCCAGGCCAGGGAGCTTCCTGCCGAGGCCTGGCTGGCCGAGGTCAGGGGCATGCGCGGACCGGCACATCCGGGCTGGTACACGCTCAACCGGCGGCTGACCGAGATCGAGATCCATCACGTCGACCTGGCAGCGGGCTATGCGTCGGCCGACTGGCCCGGATGGTTCGTCACCGACATGCTGTACGAGGTAATCCACCAGCTGGCCGTCAAGCCGGAACCGCCCTCGGCGGTGCTGACCGACGCCATCACCGGCAGGCAGTTCCTGTTGCCCCCGGACAAGATGGCTGACCTGACGATAACCGGCCCCGGGCATGTGCTGCTGGCCTGGCTGCTCGGCCGGGATAGCGGCGAGAGCCTGTCAGCTGACCCGGACGGGCCGCTGCCGGCCATTCCGCCGTACTGATGACATGCTGTGGTTGACAGCCGAACCGGGAGGATGCACCCATGAGCTACACCGGCAACGTAAGCGTGGGCGGCCCGGCCCAGACCAGGGAACTTGCCGGCCTGACCATCACGAAGGTCGCTGTCGGCCCGGTGGATAACAACGCCTACCTGCTCCGTTGCACGAGCACGGGCGACCTGCTGCTGATCGACGCCGCGAACGAGCCGGAGACGCTGCTGAACCTGATCGGCGGTGAGCCGCTGGCCACGATCGTGACCACGCACCGGCACGGCGACCACTGGCAGGCGCTTGAGGCGGTCGCCAAGGCGACGGGCGCCGAGACTATCGCGCACGTCGAGGACGCTCCTGCCCTCCCGCTGGCGCCGTCCGAGCTAGTCAGCCACGGTGACATGATCAAGGTCGGCGACGCCCGGCTCTCCGTCATTCACCTGCGCGGGCATACGCCCGGCAGCATCGCGCTGTGTTACGACGCGGGCGGGGCGCTCGCCGACCAGGCGCACCTGTTCAGCGGCGACTCGCTGTTCCCAGGCGGCCCGGGTAACACCGACCACGACCCGGTCAGGTTCAGCTCGCTGATCACCGACCTTGAGGACCGTATCTTCGCCCAGCTATCCGACGGCACCTGGGTCTACCCCGGTCACGGCGCCGACACGACGATCGGCGCGGAGCGCCCGCACGTGCCGGAGTGGCGCGCCCGCGGCTGGTGACGGCGGAATATCATCCTGCGGGATCGTCGCTGCCGGTCCCCCACGCCGAGTTCCTGGTTATCGGCGGTGGCGTTACCGGCCTCGCGGCCGCATGGGCGCTGACCCGCCGCGGGCGGGAGGTCGCGGTCCTCGACCAGGCGCCGGTCGGCCACAGTCGCGGCGGATCGCACGGCACCTGCCGGATCTTCCGGCTCGGCTACGACGAACCCGTCTACGTCACTCTGGCTGGGCGGGCCAGGGCGCTGTGGAGCGAACTGGAGGACGCCTGCGGCGAGCAACTGCTGCTGCCTGCGCCCCAGCTGACCGTCGGCCCGCAGATGCCGCAGGTGCATGCCGCCATGCGGGCGGCTGGCGCGGCCTGCGAGCTGCTGACGGCGGCCGACGCAGCAGCCAGGTTTCCCGGTGTCTGCGTGGCCGGCGAGATACTGCTCGAGCCGGCGTCCGCGGTCATCGCTGCCGACCGCGCACTCGCCAGTCTGGCGGGCCTGGCAGGTGAGATCCGCACCGGCGTGCGGGTTACCGCCCTGGCCGATGACGGGCGGAGGGTGCGGGTCAGCACCACCGCGGGAGATGTCGAGGCTGGCCGGGTCATCGTGTGCGCCGGTCCCTGGACCTCCGGCCTGCTGGCCACGGCCGGGATCGCCCTGCCGGGCTCGGCCACGCTCGAGCAGGTTGCTTACCTCGCTCCGGCTGATAGCACGGCAGCCGGCGCACCAACCGCCAGCCTCGCCCCGGCATTCCCGATGCCAATTTTCGTGCACTTTGGCGGCGAAATCCCGTACGGGCTGCCGGTGCCCGGCACGCAACGCTACAAGATCGGAATCCATCACGGCGGTCCGCCGGTCGAACCCGACCATCAAGACCACGCCGCCGACCCGTACCTGGTCCGGCGGATCGAGCAGGTGGCCCGAGAATTCTTGCCGGGGTTCGACCCGAACCCGGTTGCGCTGGAACGGTGCATCTACGACAACTCTCCCGACGCGGACTTCGTCGTCGACCGAGTCGGCAACGTGGTGATCGGCAGTGGCACATCAGGGCACGGATTCAAGTTTGGCCCCCTACTCGGCGAATGGCTGGCGTCGCTCGCGGATGACACGGCAGGCGGCGGCCGCAACCGGTACGGCGCGCTGTCTGCGGTAGCTGACCGGTTCGCGCTGAACAGGTTCTAGCCGTACCGGTGCGCTGCCGCTGGAACTCAACCCGCGCGCCCGGCCAGCTTGGCTGCGATGCCCTCGAGCACGCAGTCCAGCCCGAACTCGAACCGCTCGTCCCTTGTGTCCTCAGCATCCGGGTCAACGTTGTCGCGCAAGATCCGCAGGAAGTGGTCGAACAAACCCGTCGCGGCAAGCCGCTTGCGCCACTGCTCGAGCTTGGCGGCCCATTCCGTATCTGCCCTGACAAGCTGCTCGTGCTCCCGCTGCACCCGGAGCTCGGCGAGTTCGCGGATCACGGCTCCCGAGACATAGGTCCCCACGGTCTGCAGGATGTTCATGGCCGTCGCTGTATCGACTTCCAGGCGATCGAGCGTGGCGAGCGACTTATCGAGATTGCGCAGCGTGTTGGGCCCGAGCGCGGGCCGCGCGGTGATGAAGTCGATCACCCAGTTGTGCCGCAGCAGTACATTCCTGGTGCTCCGCGCCTGGACCCGCAGGTCGTTCTTCCAGTCGCCAGTCGGTTCCGGGACCTCGACGTCAGCCATCAGCGCGTCAAGCATTAGCTCGAGCAGGTGCTCCTTGTTGGCCAGATGCCAGTACAGCGACATGGCCCCGGCCCGAAGTACCTGGGCGATCCGCCGCATGCTGACCGCTTCGGCGCCCTCGCTGTCGGCGATCGCGATGGCCGCGTCGACGATCTCCTCGCGGCTGAGCCCTTGACCGTGCCTGCCGCGGCCCCGCGCGTGCTGATCCGCGCGGCCGCGCCCATCCTCAGTCCGGCCGTGCACGCGCGGCTGTCGCCCGGGACGCCCGCCCGGCTGCGCACCTGGCCGACCGCGTCCGCGAGCCGCCCGCCCGGCCTGCTCCCGGAACGCGGCCGCTGGGCCGAACGGCGGCCAGAGCTCGTCTTGATCCATCCGCATCCATCCAGAGGGTTGACTCTCGTACATTGTACTGTACAGTACGGTGTACGAGCGACAATCGTACGGCGTACTAGGAGACGTGCAGATGAACGAAACCCTGGCACTCGAGGCGATCGGCCTTGAGAAGAACTTCGGCGCCACCAAGGCACTCGCGAGCGTCGATCTCGAGGTTCCGCGCGGCGCGATCCTCGGCATGCTCGGCCCCAACGGCGCCGGCAAGACAACGACCGTCCGCGTGCTGGCCACGCTGCTGCGGCCGGACCGGGGACGGGCTATGGTGGCCGGCCACGACGTCGTCACCCAGGCCGCGCAGGTACGCAGGCATATCGGCCTGACCGGCCAGTACGCCGCTCTGGACGAGTCACTGACCGGGCGCGCGAACCTCGTGATGATCGGCCGGCTCGGCCGGCTGCCGACCCGCGCAGCCAAGGCCAGGGCGGCGGAGCTGCTCGGCCAGTTTGACCTCACCGATGCCGCGGACCGCGGCGTGAAGACCTACTCGGGCGGGATGCGCAGGCGGCTCGACCTGGCCGCGAGCCTGGTCACCAGGCCGCAGATTCTGTTCCTAGATGAACCGACCACCGGGCTTGACCTGCCAAGCCGGATGGTGACCTGGGACGCGGTCCGCGGGCTCGCCGCGGACGGCACGACCGTCCTGCTGACCACGCAGCATCTGGACGAGGCGGACAACCTCGCGGACCAGATCGCCGTGATCGACCACGGGCGGGTGATCGCCGACGGGACGCCCGCCCAGCTAAAGGGGAAGGTTGGCGGCGAGCGGGTGAGGCTGACCGTAGCAGCCCAGTCCGATCTCCGCATCGCTGCGAGCATCCTCGCCAGGCACGCGACCGAGGCGCCCAGGCCCGACCCAGTCTCACGCGTGCTCGAGGCGCCCGTGACCGCAGCAGCACGGAGGATGCCCGAGATCGTGCGCGACCTAGACGCCGCCGGCGTGCTGCTCGATGACCTCGCCATCCGGCACCCCTCGCTCGACGACGTCTTCCTCACCCTGACCGGCAGGACATCGCACGACACGCCTAAGGAGGGCGACGAGTCATGACCGCAGTTACCCTGTCCCCCGGCCGCTCCCCCGGCTCCCCCGGCTCCCCCGGCCACTGCCCAAGCCTGGCGGCTGAGTCCGGCCGCGCGAGGCTGTGGTGGGCCGTCAAAGATACCTGGGTGCTGGCCATCCGCAGCATCAGGCGGATCGCCCGCGAGCCTGAGCAGCTGAGCGACGTGACGATCCAGCCGGTGATCTTCGTCCTGCTGTTCAGCTACGTTTTCGGCTCGGCGATTCACCTGCCCGGCGGCGGCAACTACCACCAGTACCTGATCAGCGGGATGTTCGGGATGGCCATGGCGGGCAGCGCGCCTGGCACAGCGGTCGGGCTGACCACCGACATGTCCACCGGGCTGATCGACAGGTTCCGGTCGCTGCCCATGTCCCGGGCCGCGGTGCTGGCCGGCCGGACGCTCGCTGACCTGGCCACCCAGGTGCTGGGCATCGTGGTGCTGATCAGCACGGGCCTGGCGATCGGATGGCGGATTCATAACGGGGTCGGTGCCGCTTTGCTGGCGGTTGGCCTCTCGTTGCTGTTCGCGTTCGCGATGACCTGGGCAGGCGCCTGCGCGGGCATGCTGCTCCGCAGCCCGGAGGCCGCGCAGCAGCTCGGGTTCATCGTGTTCCTGCCGCTCACGTTCGTATCGAATGCATTCGTGCCAACCCAGGGCATGCCGTCCTGGCTGCGGGCGTTCGCCGACTGGAATCCGATGAGCGCGATCGCGGCCAGCTGCCGTGCCCTCTTCGGCGGCGCCAATCCGGCCGCTACCATCCAGGCGTGGCCCATGCAGCATCCTGAGCTCGCGGTGTTGGCATGGTCGGTCGTGCTGATCGCCGTTTTCGCCCCAACGGCCGTCTACCTATACCGCCGCAAGGTGCTCCGCTAGCCTCCAGTAGCCGATTCCCGGTTATGTCGAAGGATCATGGAATGAGCCTCTGGTAGAGAGCGAGGGCAGCCTCGATGGCCTCGGTCTCGGTCGGTAGGGCCGCCGCCCGGCGGGCGGCGGCCCTACCGAGCTTCGCCGCGAGTTCCGCGTCGTCGAGCACGCTCAAAACGGTCGCGGCGAGCGCCGCCGGGTCGCCGGGCGAGACCAGCAGCGCAGCGTCGTCGCCGGTCAGCTCGCGGACGCCGCCCACGTCGGTGGCCACAATCGGGCGGCCAGCGCGGAGGGCCTCCTGCAGGATCAGCGGCTGCCCCTCCCACTGGCTCGGCAGCGCGAAGACGTCAGCGACGGCTAGCAGTCCGGTCAGGTCGTCTTGCCAGCCGAGGAACCGGACGGCGACCCCCAGTTCCCTGGCCTGACGGGCGAGATCCTCGGCCAGCGGCCCGGTCCCGGCGATGGCGAGCAACGGCTCGGGCCGCCGGTTCTGCCACCGCGCGGCCGCTGCGATCAGCGTGTCGAATCCCTTCTGCGCCGCCAGCCGCCCGGCGCCGAGCACGACGGGTCTGCCATCCGTCCGGAGGTCCGTGCTGTGGTCCTGCGGCCGCGCGCCGGCAGGCCCGAGCGAAGGCGCTGCGACGACGGCCCGCCCGACCTCGCGTGCCCGGACCCGCCGCATCCGGGCCGCCAGGTCGGACGACACGGAGAGCACAACGTCGGCGCGCCGGGCAACGAGCCGCTCAAGCAGGCCGTAGAGCCAGGCCGCCGAGGCCCCCGGCGGCGGCGCGTTATGCACGGTCACGACGAGGGGGGGAGGCCCGCCGCCCGGCCAGCGTGCAGCGGGATAGGGCTGGAGGGCCAGCGCGGCGAGCGCGCTGGCCCGCAAGCCATGCGCATGTACGACATCGGTCGCCATCGCGATCAACCGGCGCCGCAGCAGCCGGACGGCCGCCGTGTCCCCGACCGGGCGGAGGCGGTCACTGATCGACACGGCCTCGAACGCAACCTGGCCATCGGGGATGACGTCACGCGGCCCGGTCTCGGCAAGCCCGAGCAGCGAGGCTGTTTCGGCCGGCCCGAAAACGCCGACCCCGAGCCCGGCGGCCGCGCTTCCTCGCGCCAGCATGCCGACATGCCGCGCGGTCCCGCCCGCAGCGGTGCCCAGTACATAGCACACCCGCGGCGCGCTCACGACGGCAGTGTTCGGCGCCTGACCCGCGCCAGCACGCCGCGCAGGTCGCCTCCGTCCAGCAACGCCACCACGGCGCAGAACGCGGCCAGCCCGCACGCCCCCGCCAGCACGGCCAGGCCGGCGTTGGGCCAGTGTCCTGACACGTGCAGCAGGCGCGTCACCCCGAGGCCCGCGGCCGCTCCGGCCACCGCTCCGGCGAGGCCGGCTCCCAGAGCCCGCCAGACTCCGCGCAGCACCGCAGCGCCTCTCGCCCGGCTCACCGCGGCGAGCAGCGCGATGCCCGCGGCCGTCATTCCCGCCGTGTTGGCCAGGCCTAGTACCGGCACCACCGCGCTGGCGCGCACCCGCGGGACGGCCACGACATCGACCACGATCACGACCAGCCAGCCCGCGACGATCGCCAGGGCCGCGACCCTGTTACGGCCGTCGGCGAGCAGCACCCGCGACAGGACAGCCAGCAGGCCGTAACCGGCCAGGCCCGGCGCGAATGCCAGGAGGGCCAGCGCAAACTGCCCGCTCAGGTCCTGGCCGAGCGCCGGGAAGGCCCGGGCAACGGGAAATGCGACCGCAGCGAGCAGCGCGGCGCCGAGCCACGAGGCGACCGCGGTGGCTCGCGTGGCCGACGCGGCAGCCGCATCGAACGCGGCGCCCTCACGCGCCGACAGCACGGGAAACGCGCTGATCGCGACAGGTATCGCGAGGACGGCATAAACGGAGACGAAGACCTGCCAGCCGTACTGGTAGACGGTGACCGCGGCGCCGTGGCCCGCGCTGTTCGCGTTCGCCAGCCTGGTGACGACCAGGACAGAGGCGTTCTGCGCGATAAGCGCCGCGACGCCCACGCCGGCCAGGCTCGCTGCCCGCCGCGCGATTCCTGGCGGGAAATGGAGCGCAGGGCGAAGCTGTAGCCGCAGCCGCCAGGCAGGGACCATGGCGGTCACCGCCAGCGCGGCGACACCCAGCGTGGTGCCGATCGACAATGTCAGTTGGGCGGATAGCGGCAGGCCGGCGACGTCGGTCGTGAACTGCCTGCCCAGTGGCACGAACAGTACATATGCTCCGATCACGACGGCGCTGGATAGGATCGGGGCCAGCGCCGGGGCGGCGAACCTGCGATGCGCCTGCAAAATCCCGTACAAGACGACGGCCAGCCCGTACAGCAGGATCTGCGGCGCGAACACGGCCAGCATCCCGGACGCGATCGGCAGCAGGTCGGCCCGCGGGCAGCCAGACGCCGGGTTGGCCGGCATCAGCAGCGAGATCACCGGGCCTGCGGCGATCGCGAGCGCCAGGCTCGCCGGCGCGAGGATCACGACCGTCCAGGTCAGCAGCGCCGACGAGATCCGGCTGACCTCCGCCTTGGAGTCGGGCCCGGCACCCGACGCCGAGCGCTCGGCCGACCCCGCAAGGATGGGGACCACGATGGCCGTGAGCGCCCCGCCAAGGACGATGTCGTAGATAACGTTCGGAACCAGGTTGGCGGTGACGTAGGCCGCGCTCAGGCAGGAGGTCTTCACAGTCCCGGCGAAGACCACGGTCCTGACGAAGCCCAGGATCCTGGCAATAATGGTCAGGCCGCCGATCAGGAGCGCGGCCCGGCCTACTCCGGCAGCAGCGCTTCTCGCCGCAGCGGAGGCTGCGGCCGGTTCCGTCTGTCCGGCAGGTTCCGTACTGGCACCGGCAGGTTCCGTCTGTCCGGCAGGTTCCGTCTGTCCGGCAGGTTCCGTACTGGCACCGGCAGGTTCCGCACTGGCACGCCAGCCCGCCGCGGGCTCTCCTGCGGGGCTGGTCATGCCGGCCGAGCCGGCGTCAGCCGGTCCGCCCCGCGGGGTCACAGTGGCCGCGACGTCTCGGCGGGCGCGGAAGCGGAGGCAGTCCTGGTTTCGCTGTCCGGCGAGATCGCGCTTTCTGGGCTGGCGCCGGGAGCTTCTGGGCTGGCGCTGGGAGCGGTCGGCCTGGCGCCGGGAGCCGGCGGGCCCGCAGCCGGCGGGGCAGGCCGACGGCCCAGCATGTCAAGCCAGTTCAGCGCCGGAGTACGGGCAATGACGCTGGTGAAACTGATCTTCTCGCTTGCCGCGGTCAGCGCGGTCACGGCGCCCAGAACCAGAACACGCGAACGTCGTGGCAGCGACGCTGCGGCCACGCCGAGCATCGCGCCGAGCGCGTTGGCGCCGCTGTCGCCCAGCATCGACCGCTCACCAAGATCCTCGGGTAGCAGAGCGGCCGCAGCGCCGGCCGGAGCGGCAACTGCCGCCCGCGCCTCGGGGCCGCCGAATCCGAGCGCCAGGCTGGCCAGCAGGGCGACCTTGATCGCGCGGCCCGGCCGCAAGTCGAACAGGTTGACCAGGTTCGCGCTGGCCGCGACGAGCCCGGTGTTGATGACAACGTCGGTAACCCTGGCGAGCGCGGCGGCCTGCCGGCCCGGAGCGCACGCCGCCCCGCTCCCCGAGCCACGGCGGTCAAGCAGGATGCCGGCTGCGAGGCCAGTTGCGCCGATCCCGGCGATCTTGATGGCACCAGTCGTGACCTCGCCCCTTGCCAGCGCACCGAGATGGCCATGGAAGCCGTGGCGTTCATTGCCTCCGGCCAGGTCGTCGTAGCCGCCGAGGGCGCCCGCCCCCGCTGCGGCAAGGCCCAGTGCCAGACGGGCGCGGCGGTCGAGACCGGGCACGGCAAGCGCCGCGGCCGCGGCAGCGACAGTCACCGCAGGCCCCTCGAACAGCGTCACTGGCTCCCCGCGATGGTTGGTCCTCGTCCAGGTCTGCTCGCCGCCGGGCTGGACGCGGGTCAGCGCGGCATACGCCAGCCGCGCGCCAGACGCCGCTGCCAGCAGGCGCAGCGTCGCCCGCATGGTGGTCATCTCTGCGTCTTCTTCTTCCTTGTCGGGTGCGACGGGCTGGCCGAGGGGGTTGGGCTGGCGCTGGGTGCCGGACTCGGCGCGGTGCCCGGACGGACTCCGTAAGCGGTGGGCTGCGCGCCACCCGTGAGCAGCTGGTTCAGCGTTTGGGCCACGATGATCTGGCCGACCACGGTCTCGGCATTGTCGACCGTCATGAGCTTGACCCCCGCAGAGCCGCCGGCGACAGCGTCGATGGCACTTCGCGGACCTGAGCCCTTGAGCGACCCCGCCAGCAGGGCGCCCTTGCTGGCCCGCTGAAGGTCTTGCGCCAGGGACACCAGCGCGAGACTAAACGGCCCACTTGTCTTGGCCGACGGCACAGTGGCCGGGAGCACGACTACCGCCATCGTCGCCTGCCCAGCCAGGACGGAGCTGCCGTTGCCGTTGACCTGCAGGAAGCCGGCATTGCCGAACCCCGTCAGGACTCGCTGGCTTGCGTTCGCCGTTACGGTGCCAACACTGTCCTTGTTCACGATGGCGGCGGTGATGACCTGCGCGGCGGCCTGCTGTCCGGAAATCTGCGCGTTGGAGGCCGGACCGGGCGGCGCGATCCCGTTGTGTGAAGCAAGATTGATCGCGGTGGTCTTCAGCGCCTGCTCGTTCTCCGATCCGGTGTCGAAGAACTGCTGGGACAGGACGACCCGTCCGGTAACAACGGCTCCGGACTTCTGCAGCGCGGTGGTCACGCCGTCGACGGTCGGGCTATCCGCGCCGGGTGCGAGGACGAGGACGACGTGCTGGCCGGCGAGCAACCCGCGCAGCAGGCTGTCCTCGGCGGCCTGAGCGAACTTCTCGTCGGCGTTGATCTCGTTCTTCAGCTGGTTGTTGTGGGCGTAGAGCGATCTGTTCACCTGCAGCTCATGCTTTGAGGCCAGATCCAGCCCAGTCAACACGCTGCCCTTAATCGCGGTCGAGCCGACCACGATGCCGATGGCCAGGGCGAGAAAGACCGCGACGATGGAAACGAGGTGATATCGGAAATCAATCAAGGCAGGAGTCCCGTCAGCCAGTGCCAGAAGGCGCTCAGCTGCAATTCAATGAACCGGAAGATTATCTGGCCTGCCGGTATGTACGCGAGCGCCACCACGATCGTCACGGCCGCTGCCACCACCAGCAGGACCAGCCAGGAGGTCGAGATCCGGCTCTGGTACAGCCGGCTGACGCCCTTGGGCTCGACGATCTTGTCGCTGAGCCGCATCCTGGTCAGCCACGCGCTGGCCATTCCTGGTCGGCCTTTGTCCAGGAACTCTACCAGCGTGGTCCGCATGCCCACGGCCACGATCAGCCGCGCGCCGAGCTCGTCGGAGAGCAGCAGCGCCACGTCCTCGCTCGTGCCCGTGGCCGGGCAGAGCACCGAGTCGAGCCCGAGCTCCCGCACCCGTTCAAGGCCGGGTGCCGCGCCGTCAGCGTACGCGTGGACGACGATCTCAGCTCCGCATGTCAGCGCCCGGTCGGAGACAGAATCCATGTCGCCGATGATCAGCTGCGGCCGGTAGCCGGCGTCGAGCAAAGCATCGGCGCCGCCATCAACGGCGACCAGGACCGGCTTGAACTCCCTGATGTAGGCGCGCAGGGTCTGGAGGTCCTCGCGGTGCCGGTACCCGCGTGCGACCACGAGCGCGTGCCGCCCCTCTAGTTTCGTGCGCAGCTCGGGCACCCTGATGCCGTCGATCAGCTCTTCGAAGTCACGGCTGATGTACTCGACAGTGTTGGCCATGAACGACCTGATCTGCGCGGCCATCCCGGCCTTGGCATTGATCATCGCCGTGGCGACCGACTCGGACGTCTGCACGATCCCCTTGGCCACAACCGCATCGCCGACATAGAGGGTGTCCCCATCCAGGCGGACCATGCGGCTATCCTTGACCTTCTCGAAGACGTCAGGGCCGACATCATCGATCAGCGGCACGCCCGCTTCGGTTAGCAGCTGGGGCCCGAGGTTCGGATACCGGCCCGACATGCTGGGCGCCGCATTCACGACGGCCGCGACCTGGCAGTTCAGCAGCGACTCCGCGCTGACTCGGTCCAGGTCCTCATGGTCGATGATGGCGATGTCGCCTTGTTGCAGGCGCCTGGTCAGGTTCTTGGTGCGCCGGTCGATCCTGGCGGGCGCTACCAGGCCCGGGAGGTCGGTCGATCCGTTCCCGCGCCTGCCTGCGAACCTCCGCGAGTAGACCCTCATTGCGTAACTAAGTGTGCCAGATCGGCTACGTTGCGGCGCCATCACAGCCTCGGCCATCACCATCAGTCACGCGGATCATTGCGTCCTCGCCGACTCCGCCCGCTCAGCGGCTGCGGCCTCGAGCAGCTCGCCGGCGTGCGCCCGGCCGAACTCAGAGTCCTCGAGCCCGGCCAGCATCCTGGACAGCTCCCTGACGCGGCCCGAGTCGTCAAGCCTCGTGACACCGCTGGATACCACCAGGCCGTCCTCGGCCTTTTCCACCACGAGATGGGTGTCGGCGAAGGCGGCGACCTGCGGCAGGTGCGTCACCACGATGACCTGTGCGAGCCGGGCGAGCCTGGCGAGGCGGCGGCCGACCTCAACGGCGGCCTTGCCTCCGACGCCGGCATCAACCTCGTCAAAGACGAAGGTCGGCACCGGGTCGGCACCGGCGAACACCACCTCGATCGCAAGCATTACCCGAGACAATTCACCACCGGAGGCGCCTTTGTGCAGCGGGAGCGCCGGCGCTCCAGGATGGGCGGCGAGCCGTATCTCGACGTCGTCGCCGCCATGCGGCCCGTACTCGCGCAGCGCACTCACCACGGCGTTGAGTCTGGCGTGGGGCATCGCGAGGGCGGTGAGCTCAGCCGTCACGGCCGCGTCGAACCGCGCCGCCGCCTCCTGCCTGATCGAGGTCAGCTGGCCGCCGAGTTCCCTGACCCTGGCGGCCAGGTCGGCCTCCTGAGCCTGGAGGCTGGCGATCCGATCGTCGTCGCCGTCCAGCTCGGTCAGGCGGGCCGCGGCGCCCTTCGCCCAGGCGAGCACGGCGGCCAAGTCGGGGATCTGGCGGGCGTCAGCCAGGAGCGGGGCGTCACTGGCGCCGGCAGGCGCCCCGAACCGCAGCCGGCCGTCGCTGGCTCCGGCAGGCGCCCGGGACAGCAGCCGGCCGCCACTGGCACCGGCGGGCTCCCCGGACGGCACCCGCCCGCCGACGGCATCGGCCACGGGCGTTCCGTTATCGCCGGAAGATGGGGTGTCGCGGTCGCCGTCAGCAGCCTGCGGGACGGGAGCCGCGCCGTACGTGCGGATCAGCCTGGTCAGCTCGGCCCGGCGGTCCTGGACGGCGGTCAGCCGGACCGGGTCGGCCTCGATCGAGTCCGCGTAGGAGGCCAGTTCGGCGGCGATGTCAGAGACGAGGTAAGACGCCTCGGTCACCCGGGCGGCTAGCTCGCCGAGCGCCGGATCATGCTGCGCCGCGCTCTCCAGCGCGTGACTGGCCGTGCCGAGCAGCGTCAGCGCGTCGGCCGCCTCGTAGGAAGCGCTCGACGGATCGGAGATCAGCGCCTCGTGCGCGGTCGTGGCCGCGGTGTGCAGGGTGTCGGCGTTCGACAGCCGCTCGGCCTCGGCATGCAGCTCGATGTCCTCGCCGTCGGCGGGCTCGAGCCGCTCGACCTCGGCCAGCCCGCGCCGAAGGTCCTCGGCCTCGGCGGCGCGTTCGCGCGCGAGCGCGGTGAGCTCGGCTAGTTCCTCAGCGACCTTGAGGTGCTGGGAGTAGGCCCGCTGGTAGTCGTTCAGCACCCTGGCGAGCTCGGTCCCGGCGAAGCGGTCGAGCGCCTGGCGCTGCCTGCCCGGCTTCAACAGCTGCTGCTGGTCAGCCTGGCCGTGCACGGCGACCAGGTCGTCGGACAAGTACGTCAGCAGAGATACAGGTACCGACCGGCCGCCAGCGTACGCGCGCGAGCGGCCCTCGGCCGAGACCGACCGGACCAGCACGAGCGTCCCGCCGTCGTCGTCTAGGTCGCCGCCTGCGTTGTTAACCTGCCTCGCGACTTCTCCATCCGGGTCGGTTCGCAAGCGGCCCTCGACCATCGCCCGATCGGCACCCGGCCGGATCCTGCTCGGGTCGGCGCGGCCCCCGAAAAGCAGGCCGAGGCCGGACACCACCATGGTCTTGCCCGCGCCGGTCTCGCCGGTGACGACGTTGAAGCCCGGGGACAGTTCGAGCACAGCCTCGTCGATGACGCCGAGGCCGGTGATTCGCACTTCCTCAAGCATCGCCTGCCGGCTCCTCGTCTTGCACCTGCGTGGCAGCCTCCTGCCGTGCACCGCGGCGGCCTCGCCAGCCGGTGACCGGGAGCCCGAACTTGACCACCAGTCGGTCGGTGAATGACGCCCCGATGTCGGTGCCGTGCAGCCGCGCCAAAAGCACCGGCTGGGCGCCCCGGCGCACCTCGACCCGCGCGCCAGGTGGCAGGTCGACCGTGCGTCGGCCGTCGCACCAGAGCACGGCCCCTGACGTCTCACCGTGACCGCCGGTGGTGCCGATGATCTCCGCTGCCAGCACCGATTCCGGTGATACCACCATAGGGCCTGCGAAAAGGGCGTGGGCGCTAATCGGCACCAGCAGCAGTGCCTCCACGTCCGGCCAGACTACAGGCCCGCCAGCGGAGAAGGCGTAGGCCGTCGACCCGGTCGGGGTCGCGAAGACCACGCCGTCGCACCCCCAGCGGGACAACGGCC
>Ga0207646_10004473_pt1 | contig 15151 bp, 15 predicted proteins | sample KBSK5502metaG_FD_184343 | JGI IMG/M metagenome (GOLD analysis project Ga0207646, IMG submission 184343) | Corn, switchgrass and miscanthus rhizosphere microbial communities from Kellogg Biological Station, Michigan, USA - KBS K5-50-2 metaG... | ecosystem: Host-associated > Plants > Roots >... | reverse complement strand
CGCTCACTCGTTGCGTATCCCGTGGGATAGCCAGCCAGAGCCAGAGCACCTGCTTGGCACAGAGCAGCCGAGTGCGCAGTTCGTCCAGTTGAAGGTGCGGGAGCCAGAGATGGCGGAAGGAGCGCTCGTGCAAGATCTGAGCATGCTCGCCAGCGCGCGTCAGCCACGTGGTGATTGTGGCCTGACGGTAACCGAAGACCCGCTCCGCGGCGGAAGGGTCGAGCCCTTCGGCCAGCGCAGAGAGCACCCTTGCAACCTGATGGGAAGGGGTTTTCAGACGGTACAACGGTGTGTCGTGTCGAGCGCTGAATGTGGCGTGACAGGCTTGGCAACGAAAGGTCTGGATCTGCTCAGCTCGACCATGTGTGCCATCCCCAACCAGAGCATGGATGGAAGCGTCTGTGATGCCGAAGTACGGGCACTGCGGGTTGGGACAAGCGAAACCTTCGGTGTTTATGCGTTTGGGGGCTCCTCGGCGGCTTTTGACCTCGCGCCAAGGACGCACTGGCAGAGGCACTAACCCTCCACCCAACGAGGCAGTGAAGGCGAGACGACAGGCAGGGCAATCGTGTGGGCAGCGAGGTTTGAGCAGACGGTGGAGCCTCGTGCGTCTCTTGGCAGCTGCTCTTGGCTGGGCAGGACCATGATGGTGCCAGCACAGGGCACACAGCAGCACGAGAAAGAACATGAGGAAGAACAAGAACATAGGTTGGTTCATGAAGAATCCTCTGAGTATGAAATGAGGAGAAGGACAGTCTTCTTCTGGGAAGGAAGAATACGGAGCGTCGAGAGGGAAAGTCAAGCAGCTAGGAGAGAAGTTCGAATTATCCACCACCAACAACGGCAGTACCCGTGTCTCTGGAAGACCGACAGCATGAAGTGAAACCATCTGCCTGAATGAGGTGACCCTTGCCCCTTCATTCAAGCGTCTGGGTGAGCTACGCCTCGTTTCCAGACCTTCTTGCTTCCCACTCTTACCCAACAAGAGGAGGGCATTCTTTGATGCCCTCCTCTTGTTGGGTAAGAGTTAGGCACTCAATAACACTTTCACCATGACGACCCCGGCAATGACATGATTGCCGGTGAAGACATACAACGCGATGATGCCTTCCTGAGCCTCGCCCTGAAAGCTTGACGAATAGGAGAGACTCGTCGCAATGGTTGGTTTTCCAGTGCCATTTGCCTGCGGGATCGCAGTCTGTCCAATCTGGGTGCGATCATGATCAAAGACCATGATGGTGTTGGGTTTTCCGGCAAAGGCAGGATTGACGACCCCTCTCACCTGTACGGGACTGGTCAGCTGCTGCGCAGACTGGGGAGAGGTGAGCGCCATGCCATCCGTTGCAACATCCGTGACCTCCCAGATGCCCCCGTTGGCGTTGAGTTCCAGCCGACTCAGCGAGAGCTTGATGGTCGCACTGCCCATAGACGGGTTCTTGAGCAGGATTTCTGCCCTCGCATCGTGTGTGCCACCACCGCTGAGCACGGTCGTGGGTGCATTGGGATCCCATCCCAGGACGTATTCAGCGAAATTCTGAGCGGTTGTGACAGCACTCAGCCGCCATTGCTGAAAGCCCTGACCCGTGTTCACCTCGCCCTGCTCGTATTCCGCCTGGTAGCGGGTCAGATCAGGATAGAGGCCAGGGAAAGTCACTTGCACGAGGGTCCCGGCGCTATCGGACCACTTGAATTCGCGGTAGAGGTCTTGCTGTACTGGTGTGGGAGTGGCTCCTGCTTGCTGGCTGGACATTGGATCAATCTGTGCCGTCAGAAGCGTATTGTAGTTGCTGATCCTCACATCACCATGCGGCAACCCATTGAGGCGAAAGATGCGCGATGGGGTCGTGCCGGTGATATTGGTGTAGACGGCGATGTCCAGCAGGCTTTCAGTGCCCCCGTAGCGCACCTTGACGATTGCTTGCAGTGTGGGTGTGCCCATCAGGTAGGCGCACAGCACTCCCTCTACCTTTTGTGAAGCGCTCGTGGCCACGATCGCCTCCCAGTGAGCAGCGGATTGTACAGCAGCGGGGCAGTGCTGCGGGCCCAGCTGGATGCCTGAGGATTGTGGCGTTGTGTGCCCATTGCCACTGCTCGGTGTGGCCGTTTGGTTCCCGTTTCCTCCTCCGTCAAGGCTGCAGGCTGATAGCGCGAGTATCAGCAGCAGGCAACTCAAGAGCCAGCACCTAGCGTGTCGCATATATCTCTTCATGGTTGCTCTCCCTCACAACGGTCATAGCAGAACTCTTTAGTGTTCTTTCCTGAAGAGTACAACGCAGCAGCGAACCTCTGAGAACTTCCCTCCCCCTTTCGGATAGTCGCTTTCGGATAGTCACTCTGTCACAAACACTGTGGGAGTGATGCTCTCAAAGAGCCTAGATGCGTAGACGGTATCTGCTGCGCACACTTCTCTCTCGCTGACACGAGCGTCTACCACGGCACGATGGTGGGAGTGACATCCAGGCAGCCATCAGAAAAGCAACGCGCGATCTGTGAGATCTTCCAGGCTCCGTCCTCCACATCCAAGGTAAATTGAAATGGCCGCTCAACCCCGTCGGCATACCCACCAGGCTCAATTGTTTGCAGTTGGAGGAGACCGGTCGCCGACGTATCGCTCACCTCACCGATGCTACACTCCACGATCTTGAACCAGCCGTGTGGAGGTGGGGATTCCGTCCGCTCCTTTTGCAGACGCGTCGCGTACTGCCCCCAGGCTCCATTCAAATCGTGTTGATCGATGGCGTTGCAGAAAGTTGTCAGCACCTGAGCCAGGGTGGGAGAAAGCTGAGGAAACGGCTTCGGTGAGGGAGTAGGCACTGGTGTTGGTGAGGGTAGTTCAGGAGGTGTGGAAGTCACCGACGGATGAGAGCGGGTTGCATGCATACTGGCGGGAGTAGCATCTGCTCCATGGCTCAGCACAACGCCTGCGCTGAGCACGAGGAAGAGCGACAGGCACACCAGCCCGATGATCCGTGGCAAGAACCAGTGCTGCCATGGGGTGAGTCGAACATCTGGACTGCGCAGCACAACAATCAGCACCAGCGCGACGAGCGCGATGCTGCCCACGCCAATCTGCCAGATCGGGTCACCCAGACTCTCAACGATCACCTGCATAGATCCACCACGTGTTTTCTCCCTCGCTCCTCCTGTGAACAGAAGAGCTCCACAGTGTTTTTCCGCCTTTGCGCTAGACATGTTGCACCGAGAACACGATCAGTTCTCCTCAGTTAGCCCCAATCGATCGCGAAGCAACCCTCCGACATGATAGTGCAAACCCCGCTGATTGTCCACACGTTGTCCTGATCGCTCATCGTGAATCGATAGTCAATGTCTCCGCTCCTGCCAAACCGATCGGTAGAGCCAGGAACCAGCGTCAGGGTCAGGATCGTCCAGGCCGCCGGGTCCCCGCTCTGCTCTGGCATGCTACAGTGGGTATACCTCTCCCATGCCGCAATGACCTGAGCTTCCGGATGTGTGCGCTGAAGCGAACGCGCGTATTGCAGCCAGGCCGTTTGGTAATCCCTGTGGGTAATGGCGTTGCAGAAAGTTGTCAACACTGCCGTAATGGAACGGGCAAGCCGGGGTGTCGCGGTCGGCGTAGGACTTGGTGACGGGACTGAGGTGAGCGTTGGCGAGGCCTGCGGTACAGTCGTTGGTATAGTGGTGGCGGCGCGACTGCTTACCTGTGGAGGCAAGGCCTGCTGGGAGTGGAAAAGGATTTCCCCATCGCTCATGAGCACGAAGACGACCAGACACACAACGAGCACGAGACGGCTCTCCAGGCGCTTTCGCGCTGCTGATAGGTGAGCATCACGAGTCCGCACGACCATCAGCATCAGGAGTGCAGCCAGGACGAGGGCAATGGTGAGGGCCTGCCAGATCGCGTCGCTAAGCGTTTCCAGGAGAAGATTCATGCGTGCGCACTCCTTCCATCCAGGGACAGCGTAACAGCTCTTTCAACATAGACAGAGAGATTCAACATGGTCTAACAAAGCTTCTACCACCAGGAGCGCCTGGTCTGGGTGGAAGCACCGTCCTTTCATGCAGTTCTAGGTACGACAGGATAGCGCAGACCAGAGATGCACCTCTGTGTCAGCACCGCCCGAAGCAATGTGTGTACTGTCGGGTGACCAGGCCACGCTCAAGGTCCCATCGGCATAGGTTGCGCTCGACGCAACAGGATAGCTGCTGATGAGGTGCCCAGTCATGGCGTTCCACACCTGAACGGCCTCGTTCGTTCGCTCATCACTGATATTGCCGCTCGCCGAGACCATGCACTTCCCGCTCGGCGACCAGGCTACGGCCCAGACGGGAGCGGTATGCCCGCTGTAGGTGAAGAGGCGATGCCCAGTCGCAGCGTCCCACACCTGTACCGTTCCGTCCTGGCTTGCTGAGGCGATACGTGTGCCAACGGGCGACCAGGCGACTCCTCTCACCGGAGCGGTATGGCCTCGATAAGTGAGGAGGTGGCGCCCTTGCACGGCGTCCCAGACTTGTATCGTGCTGTCATTGCCGCCGGACGCAATGCGCCTGCCATCAGGCGACCACGCCACGGCCCAGATGGAGCCGAGATGCCCGGTGTAGCTCAGCAAGCGCTTCCCGCTGGTCGCGTTCCAGACCTGAATGGTGTTGTCGTTGCCATCCGAGACGATGCGCGTCCCATCTGGTGACCAGGCCAGCGCTCTCACACCCGCTCTATGGCCGGTATAGGTGAGAAGCAGATGCCCATTGGTTGCATCCCAGACCTGGACGGTGCTGTCATCACTACCCGAGACGATGCGCCTGCCATCAGGCGACCACGCCACCGCATACACGGTGCCCGTATGCCCGCTGTATTTCGTGAGCAGATGGCCCGTTATCGCGTCCCACACCTGGACGGTGCTGTCATCGCCTCCGGAGGCGATGAGCTTCCCATCCGGTGACCAGGCCACCGCGAAGACCGTACTGGTGTGTCCATGATAGGCGGTGATGGCGGCTCGCTGCATTGGACCGCTTGCCGTTGGCGTGACGGAAGAAACAGCGGGAGCAGGAGCACAGGCCGCAACGAGCAGGAGCAGGCACAGGCCCAACCAGGATGCGTGACGCCTTGCAGCAGAAAGGGAAATCCGTTGTTCACCTGCTGGTTGAGGGATGTGATTTTGTCCCATGTACATCCTATTCTGTCCTTTCTCCGTGCGCATTTCTCACCACCAGAATGCGCTAGACGAGCGTTCCACTACACAACGACCCCGATCCCTCCACCCCGCTCAGCTCGACGCAAAGCAAGGTACAGCATAACATATCCGGCGCTGAGCGTGATCAGGGTGGCGGCTGCGAGCGGGAGGAGATTCTCCCACACCTGCGGTGAATTCCAGGAAGCTCCCGTTAACACAAGCGCCCGTATGACCGCAAGCCCATACGTTTGAGGCAGGATGCCGCTCAGGATTCGTAGCCATCCAGGCAGGACGCTGAGCGGCACATAGAGACCGCTTGCCAGCATCACCAGATAACGATATGACCAGGTGATGGGGTCCTGCCCGCTTTTGACTTCCAGCAGCAAAAAGGCGCACAGCACGAGAGGCCAGGCAATGCCGGTCCGTATCGTGACTCCACCGAGAAGCAGCAACACTAACAGCGCCAGCATTTGCAAGCAGGTCGAGAAGAGCACTTGCCAGCCCAGCCGCCCAATGAGGTTGGCCCAGATGCCATGCACCGAGAGACGGTACGTTTCCAGCCGCTTGTCCCAGAAGGCGTCCGAAATCGTCGTAAATGGCCCGTTGAGGGCAGCCAGACAGACCTGATTGAGCAACACGCCGAGTACGACATAGGCCAGGTAGTTACCCCCGTATTGCTCGATCTCCTGGCTCACGCCCGCATTCAGGAAGCGTCCTACAAAGTACCAGACCCCGACCGCCGTGAGTTCGGCAACCGCTGCCAGGGCGAGGTTGGACGGGTAGTAGCGTAGATTGCGGTATTCTAACCAGGCGGCCACCTTACAGGCATGCAGAAACCCCAGCAGTCCGCCGCGTTGTTGTTCGCTCGCATGCATCGCTTACTCTCTCCCTTCTGGCAGCTGCAAACGGTGCTCGGCAAGCGCCTGAAACACGTCGGTGAGCGTCACTGGTTCCGCCTGCATTGTCGTGAGTGTGCAACCCTGCTCACGCACCCATGCAAGCAGCGCGGGTATGGTCGTGCGAATGTCGAGCGACTCTACGTTCACGGTCAGACTGGATGTCGAAGCCGCACTGACTTGCACTGTAGTCGCCGCCGGCAACGTCAGCGTTGGCAGCACAGCTGCTCTCACCTCTCCGTTTCGCTGCTTGAGGGTGGCCGTAATGGGCCTCGTCATGCGCAGCGAGCGCATTAATTCGGCTGTGGGCTGATGTGCCACGAGCCTGCCCTCGCGCAGGAGGGCGATCTCGCCGCAGAGTTCCTCCGCTTCTTCCATCACGTGTGTGGTCAGCATAATGGTGACCTTGTGCTGCTGATTGAGGTCAGCGATCATCTGTCGCACCGAGCGCACCCCCTCGCTATCGAGCTTATTGGTCGGTTCGTCGAGAAAGAGCAAGGGCGTCTCAGCCAGCAGCGAACGCGCCAACGCCAGGCGCTGGCGCTGGCCCGCACTGATATGCATGGGCCAGGAATCGGCCTTATCGGCCAGACCCAACCGTTCCAACAAGCCGTCGATGCGACTACGCGCAAGCCTGCCATGGAGGCCGAAAATGGGAGCCCAGAAGGCCAGGTTCTGGCGCACCGTGAGATTGTTATCGATCCCCACATCTGCCGTCGGAGCCACCAGGCTCACCAGACCACGAATCCTGTCGTGCTGGTGCAGCAGATCGTAGCCCAGCACCGTTCCCCCACCGCTATCGGGGCGGAGCAGTCCTGCCAGTATTTTGATGAGCGTCGTCTTGCCCGCGCCATTGGGACCCAGCAGACCGAGAATAGTCCCTGGGGTGAGGCGCAGATTGACCTGCTCCAGGGCCGAGACGCGCCTGCGTCCCGAAAGGGTGTACTGTTTGCCGATATTGTGCACATCAATTATTGCCATCGGGTTAACGTCCCATTCCGTCTCGCGCGCTCGATACCCGACCCATAGGCAAAGACACCGAGCGGCACTAAGATGACCGTGAACAGCGTGAGCGCGATTCCATCAATCAGAACCGGGGAGAGGCCGGGAAAGACGTGTTGGATGGGCAGGACCGGCACATTTGGCTGAGCTCCGGGGTCCAGCAAACGACGCAACGCGTCATAGGCGTAGGTATGAGGGATCAGGCACGCGATCCATTGCAAAGATCGAGGCAAGACCGTCACGGGATAGTAGGTACCCGCCAGCAAGGTAGCCAGTAATTCTTGAATCACAAACTGAATGGGCTCCGTCCCCTTTTTGATATCGAGCAAATAAAACGAACTGGCGCTGAGCATGCCGAGGCCAAAGCCAGCGGCTAGGAACAACACCGTAAAGAGCAAGGCCAGCGGCCAGTATGTGAAATTGAAGGTCGCTCCGAACAAGAGCATGCCAAAGCCAAAAGTAAAGAACAGGCGCGGATAATCATCCAGGATGGATCTGGCCATCAGCCCCAACAGCGGTGTATAAATGGACATCGGGCTGAGCAGGAAGAGATCCATGGTGCCAGTAAAATAACTGCGCTGAATGCGAAAGAAGGGATCGCTCAGATTGGTAGCGATGAAGATATTGACAGTCACCCCGATCACCACAAAGGACATGTAGTTCGTGCCGTATGCTGGCCCCAGCAGGGAAGCAGCCTGATCGGCAATAGTCTGGCCGAGCAGGAAGAACAACAAGGTGGTCACCAGAATATTCGTCATCCAGAGTACCTGGTTGATGCGATAAGACTGCCAGAGCCGATACTCGCGCAGGCCGAAGGCCCAGAGCGCGGCAAACTGGCGCCACAGGGGTTGTCGATGTTGCCCCGGCTTGTGCATCGGTTCGGTATCGGGTCGTTGGGGATGGAAAGTAGTCAAAGGTGTGCCTCCCTGTGCGCATGCTCGCTCTCGTCGTGCCCGCCGGTTGCAGCGCCTCGGGGCAGAGCCAAAACATCTTGTAAATTCGGCGCGGTCTCGGCGAGGAAGACCACCCGTCCGCTTGGCTGGACAATCCAATCGAGGACAGTCTGCAGCGCTTCGGAGGATGTTCGGGCATACACACGCCAGGTACGCACCGAGAGAGCGCCAGGGCGTTCAATGTGCTCAGCCGCCAGGACCAGCGAGGGAGGAAGCGTCGCTGGACTCTCCATCTCTTCGGTATGCACCTCGATCACGGTCATCTCTTTCAGCGCCGCGCGCAACTCGCCAGGTATCCCAAGCATCACGAGTTCACCCGCATCCAGGACGGCAATGCGGTCCGCGACGCCTTCCATTTCCGCAGCCTGGTGGTCCGTGAGCACAATCGTCTGGCCGTACGAGCGCAGGCGACCTCTCAGCAAGTCAAGCAGGAGCTGGGTATGCACCGGGTCCAGTCCGACTGTCGGCTCATCCAGCAAGATCAGTGGGGTGTGGAAGAGCAATGCCCGTGCCAGGATAACTCGTTGCCGCATGCCATTCGAGAGCTGGGACGGGTACTTGTGACGGTCCTCCCACAGATTCACAGTGTGCAACGCCTCCTCAGTGCGCACGCGCGCCAGTGGGGTGGGCATGCCGCAGAGCGTCGCGAAAAAGCGAATGTTCTCCTCTGCCGTGAGTGGCCACTCCAGGCCCATCCAACCAGTGGTCGAAACGTAGGAGACCTTGCGACGAATCTCGCGGGTGTTCGAAAGGCACGTGCCAGCGACGGAGCCGTTTCCGGAGCTGGGTTGCAGTAATCCGGCCACAAGCTTCATCAGCGTGGTCTTCCCGGAGCCATTGGGACCAACCAGCCCAAAAATCTCCCCAGGCTGGATGCGAAGGCTCAGGTCGTGTAGCGCCTGCACCGGCGGGGCCTTGTTGCTGGTCAGGCGCGCCACTCCCAGCAGATTGTGGAGCCAGAGCGCCGGGCCTCTCCGTTCGAGCCAGGCGCCGCGCGGAGATTGCTCGACCCCTGGATAGGTTTTTGTCACGTGTTCGAGGAGCACTGCGTCCTCGGTTGTCTCACTCATCGTACCTCTTCCATCTAGCGCGGGAGCGGAACCGACATCTGCTGCAAGCCGCAGACACCACCTCACTCCCGGGATCATAAGCATGCCGCATCAGCTTGAGCGTAGCGAGCAGGTGCTGCAGGTTAATGCTGAGCTCCTCATCGTGTCTCCTCGTGAAGACTTACATGCCGAAAGATGGACCACAGCGTGAGATCATAGGCTGCTTTGAGTGTCCCGGCCAGGATAAAAGGCAACCCAAGGATGAGCAGAGGACCTTGCAGCAGGAGACCGGAGAAGACCGGGCTGGTAGACGAGCCGACGCTGCGCGCCAGGGAAGTCACGCTAGCTGCTGCTGTGCGTTCTTCCGGAGCGACCAGGGCCATGGTGTAGGCTTGCCGGATGGGAACATCCATCTGTGACAGCGCCTGGCGTAAGAGCAGAAGGGTCGCCGCGATGGGAAACGTGGGCGCGAAGGCCACCAGGATCAAGAGCACATTCGAGGGCAGGTGGGTGAAGACCATGGTGTTGAGCAGCCCAAAGCGCCGCGCAAGGGGTACCGCTGCCAAGAACGAGAGCGCTGAGAGGAGATTGGCCCCAAAGAACAGGATCGAGAGAGTCGTGAGTGGAATGCCGAAGCGCTCGAGAAAGTAGAGCGCCATCAGGCTCTGCACCACCAGCCCTCCAGCCAGCGCATCCACGCTGAAGAGTGCCGTCAGTCGCCACACGATGCCAGCTGAGCGATGCAGCGGAGGGACAAGCCGAGACCTTTTGCTTTGCACGTGCATAGAATCCTGCAGCTTTCCTTCGACATCCGAGGACAGCCGAAGGGACAACGCTGCCACGATGAGCGCCAGCACAGCATACACCCCGAACATGAGACGGACACCCGAGGCAAGCGGCAACCCTGTCCGCGTTAACAGACCTGGCACCCCTGCCATCAGCGCTCCCACCGCAGCGCTGAAGGAGGCGACCAGGTTGTAACGGGCGAAGAGGGAGGTACGCTGCTCAGGCGTGGTCACCTGCGCAATCATCGTCTGGTCAATCGGCAGAAAGGGGGCGGTCTCCGAGGCCGAGGTGCCGAGCGTGCCGAAGAACGCCGCGAGGAGCAACACGGCATAGCTCGTCATCAATCCAAAGATGATCCCGGTCGCAGCCATAAGCAGTGCGAGCAGCGCCAGGGTGCGCCGCCGTCCCCAGGTATCGGCGAAGAGGCCGATCACATACGTCCCGACCATGTCACCGACCAGGGACACCGTAATGAGCGCACCGATAGCTACAGGCGTGAAGCCCTCTCCTGCCAGGGCCACGCCTAGCAGCACAGCCAGCAATCCGTACGCAAGCGAGCGCAGTCCGCGCATCACCAGGATGCGTTGCGCATCTCGACGTCGCTCGTGGGTGTCGGCTGGCAGAGAATCAGTCCTCGTTGTGGATCTTCCTTCTTCCGCACCAGGTGAACCTTGCATTACGAGACAAAGTCGCCATTGGGTTTGCCCAGGCGCACCATTTCCTGACAATAGGCGTAGAGTGCGTCATACACGATCCACTCGGCCGCGTTCTGCTCGTGATCATCCTTGAAGCCAAGATGGCGGAAACCCTCGGCAATAGCCTCCAGACCTGGTCCCTCGGGCTGGTTCCAGAGCGTGTTGTCGGTATCGGCGCCGTTGACGATCTTGCCCAGAAGCACAAGCGCCGCATCATTCGTCAGGTTATACTTCTTGAGGATGGCCTCAAACGAACACTCCTTGCCGTGATGGCCCAGTTCCACATTTTTCACGTCGTAGGGTGTGGCACCCTCGCGCTGCGCCACCTCCATCACCTGGTCGGTTGGCACAAACAGAAACTCGGCATCCTTATCGATAAACTTTTTAATCAGCCAGGGGCAGGCCACGCGGTCTACCTTGACACGTTCACGGGTAATCCACTTCATGACATACTTCTCCTTCTTGTTGCATTGACTCTTGTTTCAACTGAACAGCGATGAGGAACGATGGTAGCTGGTTACTGCACCTCACGTTCCTCATACACTGCGACACGGCAACTGGGCAGGAAGACGTAGAGGCGTTGTCGACGTGCGTCATACGCAGTGGTATGGGCACCTGCCTCAGTCGTAATCTGCTCCTCGACCGTCATACTTTGCGTGTTCACTACGTCGATGACACCAGGCGCCTCATCGAGGATGCCGAGGTGCGCGATAGCAACGTAGAGCCGCCCTGTGTGGTGATTGTGCCAGATTGCGTCGGGTGGGCCTGCAATCGGTACCCGCGCCTGTTCTCGACCGCTGGCGAGATCGAGCGTGACCACTGTGTTTCCATCGCAGGCCACAAACGCCCGGTGGCCATCCTGATCGAGGTCCAACCCATGGGGGCCAGGGCTCCAGACGGGGAACTGCTCAACCAGTACGAACGGGTCTGCCGAGAGCACCGCTACGCAGGCCGGTTCACGTATATTGACCAGAAAGCGATCTCTCGCCTGCTGGTAAACGGCCCAGCGCGGGCGACCCGGAAGTTCCACAGAATCTATCACCTCGCCCACCTGTGGATCAACCAGCCGTGCGGTATTATCCTGTACATCCGCTACCAGCAGATGTCTGCGGAGCGAGTCCCAGGCGAGACCATTGGGGCGAGTCCCCACGGCGACGGTTCGCAGTACGCTGAGAGCTATGGGATCGATCACCAGCAGTTTGCCCGCTCCTCGTGCTGCCGCGAAGATCAGCGCGTCGTCTTGTGCCGCGAGAACGCCGCTGGCCTCTGGGCAACCGGGAATGGTTGCCAGGTGACGGAGGTGTTCCCCATCGATCACCTCAACGGTGCCAGCCGCTGTGTTGGCAACGAAGACGCGGCCACTCTCGAGGTACACATCTCCATGGTCATAGTCCCCTGCCGGATGCGGTGGCAGGGGAATGTATTGGCGCAGAGCCAGTTTGCTTGCCATAGTTGTGCTCCTTCCTTCTCGTTAAATCGTGATGACATTGACGACAAAGGACACCAGGGTGAGCAGCACCCGTGCCTGCTCAAAGCGCCTGGTATCGAGTGGAGGCCGGAAGGTGGCGTAAAAGCCGATGAACAGATACGTCACCAGGGGACAGAGCACATCATTGGGGCTCACCAATGGAATAGCATCGTTGTTTAAGGCCCCGGTATTCCCAACCGACCGCCACACGACGACTGAGATGCCCACGACCACAGCGACCAGCAGGCAATCAACCAGTGAAAGCATCATGAAGCGCGATCGCAGGACAACCAGCACGAGCAGCGCAATCGCTGCCGTGATGGTCGCCGTGAGTGCAATGTGCGCAAACGAAAAGACGGAAGGACTCGTAGCCATAGGCTCCTCCTCTGCTAGCGTTGCTGGATTATGGCTCGGCCGGTTCGCTGGCGAACTGCGCATACAAGGCCTCATAGACAAGTCTCCCCCGTTCCAGAGCGACCCGGTCATCAGGACTGACCAGGCGGATCCCCTGGCAGATCACATCCAGACCGGTTGCCACAGGCTCCAGCATCACGTCCTGTACCGTGTCAGCCTCATCCACCACACGGGCGATGCGCTGCAAGACCGGATCATGCAGGTCGTACTCACGCAACATGGTGTAAAAGGTGCAATGGCCCCGGTGATGGGACAGCCGTACGCCGGGAATATCGAATGGCTCTGCCCCCTCCGGAAGTGGTGACTTTCCGGCAGGGATAAACAGGAATTCTGCTTCACGGTCAATGTATTTCAGAATGAGCCAGGCGCAGGCCATACGGTCCACGCCTACCTGCTCCCAGGTCACCCATTTCATGTTGTCAATCCTCCTCTCGCACTCATGAGTCGCTCCCGCACGTGTGTCCCCAATGCTGAGTGAAAGTAGTCTTGCGCCCGCACCTGTTGGTACTTGCGAGAAAGTGCCACCAGGTCGGCGTCTTCCTGTTCCAGTTCCTCCAGTATCTTCTGGTAGGCCGCATCCACACGCGCCTGGAACTGCTGGACCAGTGCCTCTGCCTGCCCGTTCAAGAGCAGGTGCGATTCCCACAGGTGCGCCTCTCCGTCCAGTTCGCCGATCTCCACAGCCAGCCACTGGAACTGCTCGCGTGTCCAGGCAGTGGCAGGCAGCACCCAGACAGCGTCATGCAACAGCAGCGCCCCCAGCCGTTTCAGTTTCCGCCAGACCTGCGCTCTACTGGCCGTGGGTTCTCTCGGGATTTTGTACACGAGTAACACCCATGGTATCTTTTGCTCTTGTTCCACGTGACGTTCCTCCTAGTGATGGAGCAGCGAAAACACGATCAGGCCGACGACGGCGGCACCTAAGACGACAAACGGCTCCGGGATCTTCTTCCACCGCCACAACAAGACCAGGGTGACGAGCGCCAGCGCAATCGTGGGGATGTCCGTAATCGTGCGCCGTCCCAGGACAATGACCGCCCCGGTGATCGCACCGATGGCGGCAGCCGTCACTCCCTGCACGAAGGCTCCGATCGCCGGGCGCTTGCCGTACTTCCTGAAAGCGGGCGCGGCAGCGACGACAAAGACGTAGCACGGCAGGAAGGTTCCCAGAGCAGCCACAGCGGCCCCGGCAAATCCGGCCACCAGGTAGCCGATGAAGCCGGACGTAATCACGACGGGTCCAGGCGTAATCATGGCGACGGCTACCGCATCCACGAATTGGCGATCGGTGAGCCAGTGGTGCCCCTGCACGACGCCACCGTAGAGAAAGGGAATAATCGCCAGCCCACTACCGAACACAAAAGCTCCTGCGATGGTGAAGAAGGAAAAGAGTGCCCAGAGTGTCCCACCTGTTGTTGCCACCGCTGCAAATAAGGCTGCCAGGGTGAGCGGTGAGAGGCTCACAACTCCTGTCTTTTCTTTCCTCCAACTTCTCCACCAGGTCCACGGTCGGGCTTTGACCAGCCAGACCAGAAAACCGGCAGCCAGGAAGAGCAGCACCTGTTCGGTCTGCGTGAGGACGGTCACTGCCGCCATCACGAGGTAGATCCCCCAGAGCAGCGGGTCACGTCCAATGGTTCTGTTCGTCAGCTTGATGGCGGATACGGCAATGATGCCGATGACGCTGGCGCCTACGCCATAGAACACGGCCTGCATCCAGGTAAGGCCACCGTAGAGCGTATAGAGCCAGCCGAGTGCAACCACCATCAGAAACGACGGACAGATAAAGGCCAAGCCCACGAGCGTGGCTCCCGGGATACGATAGCGAACGTAGCCCAGGTACATGGCTAACTGAGCGGCAAGTGGACCGGGGGAAAGCTGTGCGAGGGCCAGTCCCTCTTTATAGTCAGCTTCCGCAATCCAGCCTCGCTCTTCTACGAGGTCGCGCTGCATATACCCGACCAGTGCGACCGGTCCACCAAAGCCGAGGGTGCCCAGGCGCAAGAAATAGCGCACCAGCTGCCAGAGAGTGTAAGGCACTGGTTCTAAGGTGTGTGCCGAGGTTGAATCGACTGTCTGTGATGGGTCCATCCGTTCCTCGCTCTTCCATATCTACAGAGGCAAGCTTTACGTCCATACAACAACGGTTTTCACATTTCATAACCACTGTTAGAGTATACCTGATGTGGGAGAGATTTGCAAGCATGATGATACGCCTGCGGGGTTCATCTAAAAAAAGAGTACCATGCTTGACCTTTTCCACTTTGGAGGAACTGGAAACCAAGCATATCAGCTACTCAAGGTCGTGCACCCGCGAGTTCGAGGCGGGTTCGAAAATGCCTGGCTAACTATCACGGTGGATTCAATCGGCTTCCCGGTGCGTTGCCGATGCCCTGAAAGGGAGGAGCGATACTCCTTGCTGACACCTTTTCTGACACCGTAACCGGCGGATAACAGCGAATGACGGTAGATGTTGGTGGACGACAATACAGGTGGAAGGGCACTGGGAGCACGCTGGTGGACATGGGCGGACGCAAGGGGCCGAGTCCCCCCTTCGGCATACTTGCCTGAAGCCAGGATACAAGCGGCTTCAGGCGGTTCTCGTTTCCACTTGACACCTTAATTGACACCCTATCCTGTTATTGGAAGCATCAATTGGCTCATCCCGTGGGTGGAGATCGTTCCAAAACAGGGCGAACTGCTTCCTCCGTTTCCCTTTGAATTGGAATGGCCTCCAA
>Ga0207646_10004470_pt1 | contig 15154 bp, 13 predicted proteins | sample KBSK5502metaG_FD_184343 | JGI IMG/M metagenome (GOLD analysis project Ga0207646, IMG submission 184343) | Corn, switchgrass and miscanthus rhizosphere microbial communities from Kellogg Biological Station, Michigan, USA - KBS K5-50-2 metaG... | ecosystem: Host-associated > Plants > Roots >... | reverse complement strand
GGGGTCGCGGGTGCGCGTGGAGGGCGAGCTGAAGGCGATGGAGCGCGGATCGACCGCCAACGTCGTGGCCCGGTTGCCCGGCACCGATCCCAAGCGCGCCTCCGAAGCGCTGCTGCTGACGGCGCACATCGACCACCTGGGGGTCGGCGAGCCGGTGAACGGCGACGCCATCTACAACGGCGCCAACGACGACGCTTCGGGGGTGGCGGCGGTCCTCGAGCTGGCCCGCGCCCTCGCGGGCGGCCCGCGCCCGCGGCGCACCGTGCTCTTCGCGCTGTTCGGCAGCGAGGAGCAGGGAGGCTACGGGGCGGCCTATTTCCGCGAGCGGCCGCCGATCCCGCTCGATCGCATCGTGGCCAACATCGAGTTCGAGGAGATCGGGCGGCCCGATCCGAAGATGCCGCCCCACACGCTCTGGCTCACCGGATGGGAGCGCTCCGACCTGGGCCCGACCCTCGCCGCTCATGGCGCCCGGCTGGTCGCGGACCCCCATCCCGAGCAGGACTTCTTTCGCCGCTCCGACAACTACGTCCTGGCGCGCCGGGGCGTGGTGGCCCACACCGTGTCCAGCGACGCGATCTACCCGCAGTACCACCAGCCGTCGGACGAGCCCGGCATCCTGGATTACGGCCACATGGCCGAGGCCATCGGCTCGTTGATCGAGCCGATACGGTGGCTGCTGGACTCCGACTACCGCCCGCGCTGGCGGCCCGGCGGAAAGCCCTAGCGGGCGACGGACTCCTGGAGGAAGGCGGCCACGTCCTGGTGGAGCTTCGCCAGCTCCTTCTTGTCGATGTACATCATGTGGCCCCCCTCGTACTCCCGCGTGCGGACGTTCCGGCGCAGGCTCGGGTCGAGCCCCATGTGGCTGAGGGTGTACTCCACGGCGAAGTACGGCGTCGCCAGGTCGTAGTAGCCCTTGGCGACCAGCAGCTTCATGTGCGGGTTCTTGGCGAACGCGCTCCGCAGCGATTCGCTGACGTCGGCGAAGCCGTTGCTCGTTCCCCAGTCCCACGGGCCGATCCCGCCGCCGAGGATGTGGTAGGTCAGGTCGCTCTTGTAACCCAGCTCGCCCCGCACGTAGTCGTTGAACATCGCGGTGTACGGCGGGCGGATCGCGGCCAGGCTGGGATCGAAATCGGGGCGCTCGCCGGCGGCCAGGGCGTCGCTGCCCTGGAAACGGCTGTCCAGGCGACCGACCGTGCGCTTCTGGTCCCGCAGCAGCTCCTTGTCGAAGCGCTGGATCTCGATCCGCAGGTCCGTCTGGTCGAGGAAGGCCTTGTCGAGGCCGGTGTAGCGGGCGAGAGTGTCGACGACGGCCTGCCGCTCGCTGCCGGACAGCCGGTCCCCCTTGGCCAGGGCGAGCGTGTAGTCGCCGAGCGCCCAGCGCTCCGCCTCGTCGAGCGCCGCCCGCAGGGGCTTCGCCTGAAGATCGTCGGGCAGCTTCTTGTGGTACCAGGCCGTCGCGGTGTAGGTCGGCAGGAACAGCACGTAGGGCAGGTCGTTGCCCTTGGTGAAGCGTGCGGTCTCGAAGTTGAGGATCGTCGAGATGAGGATGATCCCGTTGAAGGCGATCCCCTTCTCGATGAGATGGCCGGCGAGGCCGGCGGCGCGCGTGGTGCCGTAGCTCTCCCCCACCACGAACAGCGGAGACGCCCAGCGCTGGTAGCGGCCGAGGAAGAGGCGGATGAACTCTCCCACCGATTCGATGTCGCCCTGCACGCCCCAGAACTTCTTGCCCAGCTCCGGTTTCGTCGCCCGGCTGTAGCCGGTACCGACGGGGTCGAGGAAAACGAGGTCGGTCTGGTCGAGCCAGCTCTCGTCGTTGTCGACGAGCTCGTAGGGCGGGGCGGGCATGCGGCCGTCGTCGAGCATCTTCACCCGCTTCGGGCCGATCGCGCCCAGGTGCAACCACACCGACGAAGAGCCGGGGCCGCCGTTGAAGGAGAACGTCAGGGGCCGCTGTGCGGCGGGGCCCGTGCGGTCGACCGTGTAGGCCATGAAGAAGATCCGAGCCTCGGTCTCCCCCGTCTCGCTCTTGAGCGGCATCATGCCGGCGGTGACCGTGTACTTGACGAGCTTGCCCCCGATGCGGGTCTCGTGGCGCGTGACGACCGGCGGCTCCTCCTTGTCGGGAAGCTTCTCCGGCTTGTCGGCTTTCTCGACCTTCTCCGCCTTTTCCGTGGATGGAGACGGTGATGGAGAGGGCGAGGGCGGCGGCGGCGCAACGAGAAAGACCGCGAGGAGGACGCCGGTCACGGGCTCGTCGACTCCGTGCGGGCCTTCTTGAGGACGTCGGGCGCCCTCTCGCCGAAGTACTTCACGACGAGCCGGCTCCAGGTCGGCGTCCGGCGCAGGTTCTCGATGTACGCGTCCAGGACCTTCCGCAGCTCGGCGTCGCCCCTGCGCAGGCCGTAGGCGAGGCTCGTCGGCGGGCCGAGGAACAGTCCCAGCTGCAGCGCCGGATCGGCACGCTGGGCGCTGATGGCGTTCTCGACCCCGAGCACGACCGCGCTCACCTGTCCCGACTTGAGGGCGGCGGGCAGCGTGCCGGAGGGAACGCTGCTATCGACGTTGGCCGGCGGCACCGCGGCGGCTGCGATCGCCTCCGCCAGGCTCGTCCCCTTCACCGTGCCGACCTTCTCCTCGCGCAGCTCCGCGATCGTGCGCACCACGCGGTGCGGCCGGCGCGTCATGACGACGTTGCGGGTGGGAAACACCTCGGAGGTGAAGGCGATGAGCTTCTTGCGGCTCTCGGTCACGGTGACGCGGCCGGCGATGAGATCCCCCTTGCCCGCCAGCAGCTCGGGGATCAAGGCATCCCAGCTCGCCACCGGCACCACTTCGAGGCGCACGCGCTGGAGGCTGACGAACCCCTCCAGCACCTCGCGGTCGAAGCCCGGCTGGGCCCCGGCGGGGGCGAAGAACTCGTCCCCGCTGCGCACGCCCACCACGAGAACGCGCAGCGCGCCGCGGCTCTTGACGTCGGCGAGATCGGCGGCGGCGGGAACCGCGCCCGCGAGCACGGCAAGACCGAGCAACGCTCGGGGGAAGAGCATAGGGCAGCTATTCTAGCGTCAGAGCCCCCCCGAGCGTCCGGCGCGCGGAGCGAAGCGCGCCGCATCCGGCTCCATGTCGCTACCCCAGCGTCCGGCGCGCGAAGCGGAGCGTCTCCTCTGTCGCCTGGCGCCGGATTCACTCCGGCGCCAGGCGCTTGATGAAGACTGCGCGAAGCGGAGCGCGCCGCATTAGAGACCAAGAATCGCCTTCTCCACGTTGACGACCCGCGCGCGGATCTTCTCCTCCAGGATCTTGCGCACCGCGCCGTACTCCGACGACGGCACCCCCAGGCGGAAGGCTCTCGATCGCCCGCGCGGAACCAGCAGGAGGACGATCTCCGGCGTCTCTCGGATGGCGATGCGGCCGATGTTCTCGTAGCGCAGCAAGCCGGCGTCGGCCCACACGCCGTCGCGGTAGAGGCCGAGCTGGATGCGAGTCAACAGGGGCACCATCACCAGGAAGTACACGGCCATCGCTCCCTGGCTGTAGACATGGTGGAGGGGACGGCCCAGCGTGCTGTTGATGACGGTGAGGGCGGCCGCGACCACCCCCAGGGCGAGCTGGAAGGGGAAATGCATCGGCCGGCGCACCGGCCACGTCAGCAGCGCCGTCGGCCGCACCTTGAGGAAGAGCCGGTAGCCGGCGAGCCCCCTCGCGATGAGCGCCGAGAAGTAGATGGCGAGGGCGGCGAAGACGAAGGAGAGGAAGGTGTCGTTGGAGACGCTCAGACGCCCTCCAGCGCGCGATCGGCGTCCTCCACGAGGTCCGCGGCGTCCTCGACTCCGAGCGCCACGCGCACGGTGCCGGGGTCGACGCCCGCGGCCTTCAGCTGCGCGTCGGTGTAGCCGTAGTGGGAGGTGTGCACGGGCAGGCTCACGAGCGTCTCCACGCCGCCCAGGCTCGCCGCGCGCGCCATCAGCCGCAGGCCGTCGTAGAAGCGCTCGGCCGCCGGAAGCCCGCCGTGGAGGACGAAGGCGAGCACGCCGCCGAAGCCCGACATCTGCAGCCGCGCGACCTCGTGGCCCGGATGCGAGCGCAGCCCGGGATAGAGCACCCGGGCCACCTTCGGATGGCACTCGAGCTTCAGCGCGAGGGCGAGGGCGTTCTCGCACTGGCGATGAACGCGCAGGTGCAACGTCTTCAAGCCGCGCAGCGCGAGGAACGCGGAGTGCGGGTCCAGGCAGCCGCCCAGCACCTTCATGAGCGACCGCGCCTTGTCTATCCGCTCCCGCGAGCCGATGAGCGCGCCGCCGATGAGGTCGCTGTGCCCGCCCAGGGCCTTGGTGAGGCTGTGCATGACCAGGTCGGCGCCCAGGCCGAGGGGCTGCTGCAGGATCGGCGTGGCGAACGTGTTGTCGACCATCACCGCGACGCCGTGGTCGTGGGCGGCCGCGCACACCGCCCGGAGGTCGATCACGTCGAGCGACGGGTTCGTCGGGCTCTCGACCACGACCGCCTTCGTCCGCGGGCCCGCGAGCGAGCCCAGCCCCGCCAGGTCGGCCGGAGGCACGATGCGCGACGTGACGCCCAGCGACGGCAGCACCTCGCGCACGAGGCGCGTCGTCCCTCCGTAGAGCGAGGCGCTCGCGAGCACCTCGTCCCCCGCCTTGACCAGGGACAGCAGTCCCGTCGTCGAGGCGGCCATGCCCGACGACAGGACCAGGGCCGCTTCCCCTTCCTCGAGGGCCGCCAGCGTGTGCTCGAGCTCCCGCAGCGTCGGGTTCTCGTAGCGGGTGTAGAGGTACAGATCCTCGTTGCCTTCGAGGTAGCGCCGCATCTCCGCCGACGAGCCGAAGACGAAGGTCGACGACTGGACGATGGGTGTCGTGAGCGGACCCGGGCGCGGGTCTTTCGCTCCGTGCACGGCGCGCGTCCCGATCCCGCGCTTGCTCACAGCTCCACCGGCTGCGTCTCTGCGGCCTCCGACGCCCCGCGCCGCCGGGGCTCGGGCACCGCGCCCACCACGGGCTCGACGAACATCCGGTACGCGTCGCGGTAGCCCTGCTCGATGAGGTCCTCCGGCGTCTCGAGCACCTCGGTGGCGGGGTCCTGCGCGCCGTCCAGCTCGAGGGGGCCGAAGGCCCGCCGGTCGGGGCGGATCACGTACACCGGCACGTCGCGGTAGATGCGGCCCGTAGCCGGGTCCTGCCAGGCCCGGCCCCCGTCCTCCATCCGATGGCCGAGGGTCTCCACCATCCGGCTCGTGCGCTCGGCCCCTCTCACGTCTCCCTCGAGTGCCTGGCGCTCCAGCGCCGCCAGGACGCCGTCGGCCGCGGCCCGCGGCCCGCGGCGTCGCGGCGGCGGGCTCGCGGAGTGCGGCGAGCCCGACGCCACGATCACCTGCTCCGCGCCCGCGGCGATGGCCTCCGAGATGCCGCAGCCCGCGGCCAGCGTCGCGTCGGCGAGCCGGTGCGTCTCCCCCGCGAAGATCCCTCCCCGGGGGAACGAGACGCGGCGGACGGGGGCGATGAGCGGCGGCAGCAAGCCCGTCACCACCGCGTCGAACAGCAGCGAATCGTGGCCGGGCTCGCGCAGGTCGACCGCGGCCGGAATGCCCTCCAGCCGCGACCGCGCTCCGCGCGCGCGCGTGGATGCAAAGGCGGCCCGGGCGGCGTCATGGAGGAGGACGAAGGGAAGCACGTTGCCGGTCTCGAGGTCGGCCGCGCGCAGGATCAGCTCGCGAAAGCCGGGCTGGCCGAGGTTCTCGGCGAGGAGGGCGACGAAGCGCTGGCCCAGCTCCGACTCCGAGGGCGGGTCCGCCGAGATCGCGGAGCCGCGCGCCACCTCCCACAGCGCTTCGGAGAGCCGCTGGCGCGCCGGGCGGGCGTCGAGGGGCGTCTCGAACGCCTCGGCGAGCCTCCGCCCGTTTCTCAGCCAGCCCACGAGCAGGTAGACCACCACGAGCACCGACAGCGCGAAGACGGGCACGGCGAGCGCGGCGAGATAGGGAGCGCGGAGCACGGAAGGCGCGGCCCACAGCCCCTCGATGAGCCGCGAGGGAAGCCCCGGGGCCACCACGTCGACGATCAGGACGAGCGGGAAGAGCAGCCCCGCGAGGAGAGCGAGGCCCACCGGAAAGAGGAAGACGCCGAAGGCCGTGGCGAGCAGCAGGAGGGCCACGCGGAGCGCGGGCGGAAATCGATAGAAGGAGGCCCATCCCGCGCCGTCCCAGAATCCGCCCGTGTCGTAGAGCTTGCGGCCGCCCGCAATCGCGGCGAACGCCGCGGCCACGGTCCCGACGCCCGAGCCGACCACGAGGTCGACCTTGACGCCGCTCTCGTCGAGAGCACGCATCACCCCCGCGTGGTAGGCCCCCGACGCGCCGCTACCGGTGAGCACGAGGGCCGTGCGGCGCTTGGGTGAATAATCCCTCATGGCGCGCGAGGCTTTCTACGTTACCACATCGGTCACGCGGGCGATCCTCTGCGCCAGGCCGCGCGTGTCGCCGCCGTCGTCCACGACGAGGTACTCACCCGTGCGCCGGGGCGCGTGGAGCCAGGCCGAGAGCCAGCGGCGGTCGTCGCGCGGCGGATCGGGCAACGGCCAGCGCAGGCGGTCCACGGCCTCGGCGAGACCTCCCTCCCCGACCCTCACGCTCGCCTCCTCCAGCACCGCCCCTTCGCGCACCGGGTACAGCTCGATGGCGTCGCGGGCCTTCTCCACGACCAGGCCTCGCGCACCCGAGACGGCCGCCACCCAGGGCGGCGCCCACGACGCAACCTCCGCTGTCCGTTCCTCCGGGCGCGAGAGAAGCGCCTGCGCCCGAACCGCGAGCGCACGGTAGTCCTCCTCGCTCGCCCGCACGAGGCAGGGCGCCGCGCAGGTGCGGACCTGCGCGTACAGACAGCCCAGCCCCAGCGCGAGATCGACGGCCGGCTCGAACGTGAAGTCGCACGGCCGGAGCGGAAGGAGCTTGTGAAGGGCTTCGATCGCCCGCGCCGCCGCCCGCCGGTCGCGAAATGGCCCGAAGAGGTTGCGCGGGGGCGCATCGGGACCACGGACGGACAGGCGGGGGAAGCGCTCCTCCGTGTCGAGGTGAATGTAGGCCGTGGGCTTCAGGTCGCGCCGCGCCTCCGCTTTGACGTGCTCGGCCATCAGGCGCTCGTAGACGAGGCGCTGGTGGAAGGCGGACGTCGTCCCGGCCCAGCGCACGGCCTTCGCGACCGGCCGCAGGTCGGTGCGCGGCCGGCGTCCCTTCGCCGCCGGGCGGCCCTGGCCCAGGTGTCCCGCGGCCCAACGACGGAGGTTGGCCGCCCGCCCGATCACGAGGTTCTTGCCCTCGGGTCCGAGGATCTGGCCCACGCCTGGGCGCGGGGGCAGGGCGCCGAGTACGGCGGCCAGGTCCGGCTCCAGGGGGGTCAGGGTGAGCGGAGTGGCGGCCACGGCCGGCGGCGGGAGCGTCAGGCCTCCGCGGAAGAGTCCTCGACCTGGTCGTGGATCGTCACCAGGCGGGTGATCTCGTACTCCCTCGTGCCCGAGGGCACGCGCACCTCGACGACGTCGCCCTCCTCGTGGTTCAGGAGGCTCTTGCCGATGGGGGACGAGGGTGAGATGCGCCCCTGTGTCGGGTCCGCCTCCTCTGGGGTCACGAGGTCGTAGACGATCTCGTCGCCGCTCGCGGTCTCACGGAGCGTCACGGTCGAGCCGAGGCCGACCTTGTCCTTCGGGATCCGGTCCAGGTTGACCATGGAGAGCGCGGCGAGCCGGGTGCTGAGCTGGCCGATCCTGGCCTGGAGGAAGCTCTGCCGCTCCTTGGCCGCCTTGTACTCCGCGTTCTCCCGCAGGTCGCCGTGCTCCCGGGCCTTCTGGATCTCCTTGGGGAGCTGGATCTTCAACTCGTGATCGAGCGTCCGGATTTCCTCTTCGAGACGCTTCTTGATGTCGATCATCGCTATTTTCGCGATAGTATCACGCCGCCGCGATGGATGAAGGCATCATCCGCAGCCGCAGCAATCCCCTCGTGCGCCGCTTGCGGGCGCTCAAGGAGAAGGCCGGCGGAGAGCTGATGCTGCTCGAGGGCCCCAAGCTCGTCGAAGAGGCGCTCGCGTCGGGAGTCGGGTTGGTGGAGGCCGCCGCTTCCCCGCGCCTGGCGCCGGGCGGCCGCGCGGGTCTGGTGGAAACGCTTCGCGCACGCGGCGTCCCCGTCCGGCTCGTGGACGATGGCGTGCTGGCGTCGCTGACCGAGGTGGAGACGAGCCAGGGCATCCTCGCCCTCGCCCGCCGGCCGGCCTTCGACGAGGCGCGCCTCTACGAGGGCACCCCGCTGGTGCTGGTGGCGGCGGGGATCCAGAACCCGGGCAACCTCGGGGCCCTGCTGCGGACGGCGGAGGCCGCGGGGGCGACCGGCGCCTATCTCACCGACGGCGCCGCGGACCCTTTCTCGTGGAAGGCCCTCCGGGGCTCGATGGGCAGCGCCTTCCGCCTGCCCCACCGGCGGCGGCTGACGACGGCCGACGCGCTCGCGCGGCTCGAGGCGCACGGGGTGAGCATCGTCGCCGCCGATCCCCGCGGCGCCCTACGCCATGACGAGGCCGACCTGCGGCGTCCCGTGGCGATTCTTCTCGGACCGGAGGGCGCGGGGCTCGCGCCGGGGGTGCGGTCGCGGGCATCGGTCTCCGTCGCCATCCCGATGGCGCGCGGTGTCGACAGCCTCAACGTGTCGGTGGCCGCCGGCGTGCTGCTGTTCGAGGCCGCCCGCCAGCGCCGCCCCTGATCACGGAGCCTCCGGGGGCAGGGAGGGCAGCAGGACGAGCACCGCGGGCGGCGACACGGCGGCGGCGTGGCTCTGGAGGGCCTCGCGCAGCCGCCCCAGGCCGTCGAGGTGCGCCGATACTCGCAGCGTGCGTCCATCGCGCGCGCGGATGAGGAACGCCTCCCACAACGCCGAGAACCGCACGTCCGCGACCTCGGGCCAGCCGATCTCCACGCGACCCCCTCCGAGCCGCGGCTCCACGATGCCGCGATGGTCGATGCGGATCCAGCTGAGCGCCACCGCGATGAGCATGGACGCCGAGAGCACGAAGGCGCCGCCGAACATCGCCACGTAGGCGATCATGAACCAGAGGCTCCCGATGGCCTCCGTGCGATGGGCCCACAGGCCGAGCGCGAGGAAGGCGCCGAAGGCCGTCGCCAGCGCCGCCCAGAAGACGCGCACCCGCGGGCCGTGCTCGAGGACGAAACCCATGCCGTCGGCGGCCGGGCGCGCCTCCGGCCGGCGGCCGGCCTTCACCCATCGCTCGATCCGGCGCGACACGTATTCCCCGAGGAAGACGTCCAACATGCTTTCGGGTTAGTCTCTCACCATGCCCGCCTCAAGGGATGACTCCTCGCGGCTGCTGTTTCCGACCCCGCCGGCCACGCCCGAAGCTCCCCGGCCCGATGCGCCCCTGGCCGACCGGATCCGGCCGCGCACGCTCGAGGAGATCCTCGGCCAGGACGAGGTGCTCGGCCCCGGAAAGCCGCTGCGCCGGGCCATCGAGTCCGACTACCTCCGCTCTCTGATCTTGTGGGGTCCGCCGGGATCGGGCAAGACGACGCTCGCCCACGTCATCCGCCTCCGCACGCGCCACCACTTCGAGTCGATGAGCGCCGTCCTCACCGGCGTGAAGGAGCTGAAGGAGGTGCTGAAGGAGGCGGAGGTGCGGCGCAAGCGGGACCAGCGCCGCACGATCGTCTTCATCGACGAGATCCACCGCTACAACAAGGCCCAGCAGGACGCGCTGCTCTCGCACGTGGAGTCGGGCGACGTGGTGCTCATCGGGGCCACCACCGAGAACCCGTCTTTCGAGGTGAACGCCGCGTTGCTGTCGCGCTGCCGCGTGGTGGTGCTGAAGCCTCTCGGTGCTCCGCAGCTCATCGACGTCCTGCGGCGCGCGCTCACGGACGCCGAACGCGGCCTCGGCGCCGCCGGCGCGGAGGTGGGCGACGACGCGCTGGAGTTCCTGGCCCAGGCGTCGGACGGCGACGCCCGCACGGCCCTCAACGTCCTCGAGATGGCGGTCATGACCGCTCCGCCGCAGGACGGCCGGCGGCAGGTGGACCTGAAAGCGATGCGCCAGGCGTTCGCGCGCAAGTCCCTCCTCTACGACCGCGCCGGCGAGGAGCACTACAACATCATCAGCGCGCTGCACAAGTCCATCCGCAACTCCGACGCCGACGCGGGCCTGTACTGGCTGGCGCGGATGCTGGAGGCCGGCGAGGACCCGCTCTACGTGGCGCGCCGGCTCGTCCGCTTCGCGTCCGAGGACGTCGGCATGGCCGACCCGCAAGCGCTGGTGCAGGCCATGGCCGCGCAGCAGGCCGTGCACTTCGTCGGCTTGCCGGAGGGCAGCCTCGCCCTGGCGCAGGCCGTCGTGTACCTGGCGGCCGCGCCCAAGAGCAATGCCCTCTACACCGCCTACAGCGCCGCCGCGCGCGACGCGCTGGAGACGCGGGCGGAGCCGGTGCCCCTCTGGATCCGCAACGCGCCCACCCCGCTCATGAAGCAGCTCGGCTACGGCAAGGGCTACCGGTACGCGCACGACGAGGAGGAGGGCGTGTCGGGCATGGACTGCCTCCCCGAGGCGCTGGCGGGAAAGCGCTACTACGAGCCGACGCCGCGCGGCGAAGAGCCGGACGTTGCCGAGCGGCTGGACCAGGCCCGTCGCCTCCGCGAGCAGAAGAAGGGCAGCGAGGCGAAGTAATCAGTTCGATCTGGATTCAGCGACCGCGCGGCTGAAGCTCGCGCGTTCTTCGGTCGAAGGTGCCAGGTTCGGATTGTTTGGAAACCCGCGTCGCTCGTTGAACGTCGTCAGCTTGGCCACACCCGACAGCAAAGCCGCGGAGTCCAGGCGCAGGCCTCTCATCGTGACGATCGAGATGGCATCGCAGCGCAGCTCTATCTCCCTCACTGTGTCGTATCGCCGGTTGCGGCGGGCGGCTTCGTACTCATCGGAGAAATACTCGTGAGCGAGCTCGTGAGCGACGACGGCCTGTAGCTCCTCGGCCGTCAACAGATCGATGGCCTCCTCGGAAACAAGGACCGCCGCGCCCTCCAGGAAGCCGGCCCACGCCAGCCTCAACCGGAGAATCTTGACCTCGACGACAGTGTCTCGCTCCAGGTATTCCAGGACCGGACGCAGGGCATCCAGCTTGGCTTGCCTTGCGGCTGACGGCTCGATCATGTCTTCCTTCCGGACCATGGCGAGCGAGCGAGCTCTGCGGTCCGGGGAGACGGCGGCAGGCCGGATCCTCTTGAGACAGTCGTCCCAACTGCGCGGCCCGGTCGACGCGAAATACTGGAGCGCACGCACGCCAATCGCATCAGGAGTGCCGGGGAGGAGAGAAAGCGGCGCCGCGTCGGTGCGAAGAGCGGGGGACAGAGCTGTCAGCGCCAGGAAGGCGGCGAACACACCTTGGCCAGGAAGCGATCGAGGGGACATCGGCGACTCCTTTCGGGGAGCCGCCTGGCCAGGCGTGACTCTTACGTTGTCCTAAAGAAGATAGGAGGCTAGGATCTCGTAGTCCCCGGGGTTTTCCGGGGATTTCCCTGCTTTCGGCCCGCCATGCGCGTCGGCTTCGGCGACTTCGTCCTCGACCGTGCGACCCGTCAGCTCTTGAAGAACGGCGAGGTTCGGCCCCTCGAGCCCAAGGCCTACCAGCTGCTGGACTTGCTGATCAGCCGCCGCCCCGCCGCAGTCTCAAAGCAGGAGATCCGCGATGCGCTCTGGCCCGACACCTTCGTCTCGGAGTCGCACCTCAGCTCGCTGGCCGCGCGGGTGCGGCGCGCTCTCGACACCGGGGTCGAGGGGCCCGGCTTCGTCCGCACCGTGCACGGGTTCGGTTATGCGTTCGGTGCCGAAGCGACCGAGGAGGACAACAGGCGCCGGCCGGAGCGGGCGGTCGCGCAAATCGAATGGGACAGGCGCGTCCTCCCGCTCATGGAGGGTGAGAACGTGATCGGCCGCGGCGAGGACGTGGCCGTTCGCATCGATGTCGAAGGCGTCTCCCGCCGACACGCGCGCATCGTCGCGGACGGCGGGCGGTTCACTCTCGAGGACCTCGGGAGCAAGAACGGCACCTACCTCCGCGAACAGCGGCTGAAGGCGGCCGCCGCGCTCGAGGACGGCGATGCCTTCCGGCTCGGCCGGACGGTGGTTGTCTTCCGCGTTCCGCGCAGCCGCGGGGCGACCATCACCGAAGACTGAACGGCGCCGGCGCGTCCACGCGCCCTCGACATGGACGCCGGGCGTCCTACCGGAAGTTCTCGATCATCATCAGGTCAGAGCCCTGGTTCTCACGCTCTCTGTACAGGATCGTCTTGCCGTCGGGAGAGACGGTGAGTCTAGATGCCGTGTCCAGTTTCCCCAGGAGCCGCTCGCGGCCAGTGGCGGGATCCAGCAGGTATAGCGGCATTGAGCGCTGGTCCGCGGTACAGCCGAGATGGTAGATACCGCCCGGGCCGACGGCGAAACCCCATGACGACACGCACTGCAAGACGTTTCGCTCCGGCCCTGCGGCCAGCGGGAGAGCAAAGAGGGGGCCGTCGGCTTCAAGGGTCCGCGTGAAGAACAGAGTCTTTCCGTCCATCGACTCGTAAGCAAGACCACCGCCGCCATGGGTGACGCGCTCCTCCGACCCACCGGTAGCGGGAATACGCCAGATCTCCTCTGCGCCCGCGCGGTCGGACTGGAAGTAGATCCAATGGCCATCACGGGACCAGCTCGGGACGTTCTCGTTGCCGGGATCCAACGTCAGTCGGCGCGGCGAGCCCCCTTCGGCGTCGATCGTCCAGATGTCCCACGTCCCATCCTCGGCCTGGGAGTCGAAGGCGATCCGCTGGCCGTCCGGTGACCAGCGGGGCGAGCCCTGAAAGATCCCAGGTCCGTGGGTGAGCTGCATCGGATTGGACCCGTCGGCCGCGGCCAACCAGATTTCGTTGCCCTCGTCGCCACGTCGCGACTCGAAGGTGATCCGGCGGCCATCTGGCGAAAGCTGTGGGTTGTCGTCCTGGAGCGAGGACCCCAGAAGGGCCTCGGGCGGCTGCCCCTCTTCGAACCGGTAGATGTTCCAAACGGTTCGGAGATGCACGAAGGCGACGCGGTCCAAAGAGGCCGCCGTCGCAGGCGCGAAGGCGTTCGGCCCGGCGAGCTCGATCCTTTCGGGCGGTCGGTCTCCTACGACCCGGACTCGCCACAGCCAACTCGTCGCCCAGTCGGCGTAGATGAGAGAATTCCCGTCGCGGGTCCAGGCGAGGCCGAGGATCCAGCAAGCCCGGCGGGTCAGACGGCGCGGCGGCCCCGCCGGCGCGTAATCCGCGCCCAACTCCACAACATCGATATGGCACGAGAGAGAAATGCTGCAGGACGGGCAGGACACGTAGGCCAGGTGGTGCCCGTCCGGAGAGAGGATGGGGTCGTGGTGGCAGGCGGGCACTTGGGCCGATGTCATGGGACGGGGCTCACCGCCAACCACAGGGATGAGATAAATGCCCGCCGCTCCGGGGTCGTTCTCCGTCGCGGAGCCGTGGCGCGCCGCGGCCAACCAGCGGCCATCCGGCGACCACGAGAGCGTCGAAAATACCGGGAAGTCGCTCAGTTTCCGGTCCGATCCGCCAACGGGCGAAAGAAGGTGGATTGTGCCCTGGCCCTTGAGGTCCCATGGGTTGTACCCAGCTTGAGAGCGGATGAACGCGATCTGGCGCCCGTCGGGAGACCAGCTCGGATCAGAGTCTGGCGCCGGGTCCGACGTCAATCGGCGGGTCTCCGAGGATCCGATCATTTTGAGGTAGATGTCCCAGTTGTCGCCCTTCTCCCCCTCCGAGGAGAAAGCGATCTGGCCGCCGTCGGGCGAGAAGGTGGAGTGCATTACATGCCCGCGCATTGAAGTGAGCGTCACCAGCCGGGGCGGTGCCAGCTCGGGCTCACGGGGACGCCACCGGAGCCAGGCCGCGACAGGCAAGAGCAACGCACCGGCGAGCGCAGCCGCGAGCCACCAGCGGCGACGCCGCCGGGCCGGCGCCTGCGCGGCCGCCGGCTGTGAGTCCGACTCCTCCTTGATCTCCTGGAGCTCGACCTTCACGTCCGCCATGTGCTGGAAGCGCCGGTCGGGCTCCTTCTGGAGACAGCGTAGGATGACCTTCTCCAGATCCCTCGGCACGCCCTGCGTCAGCTCGCTCGGGGCCTTCGGCTGCTCCCGGAGCACCGCGGCGAGCGTCTCCGCCTTCGAATTCCCGGCAAACGCCCGCCGCCCCGTGACCATCTCGTAAAGCATGGCCCCGAAGCTGAAGACGTCGCTCCGTGCGTCAACCTTGTTGCCCATGGCCTGTTCGGGCGACATGTATTCCACGGTGCCCGCGACCGTCCCCGGCCGGCTGAGAGGGCCGGCGTCGCCGTCCTCCGACCTCGTCTCGCGCTTAGGCCTGTCCGCCTCCTCCTGATCGACGAGCTTGGCCAGGCCGAAGTCCAGGACCTTCACCGCTCCGTCCGGACCGACCATGACGTTCGCCGGCTTGAGATCGCGGTGGACAATGCCAGCCGCGTGGGCCCTGGCCACCGCATCGGCGATGGGAATCGCGATCCGCAGGACCTCACCGAGCCTCATCCCCTGGCGCGGGATCACGGTATCGAGCGTCTTGCCGGGCACGTACTCCATGACGATGAAGTCGTTCCCATCCGCAGACTCGATCTCGTAGATGGTGACGATGTTCGGATGGTTGAGGGTGGAGGCGGCCCGGGCCTCCTGGACGAAACGCCGGCGGCGGTCCTCGTCCGCCATGCGCTCGGCGGGAAGAACCTTGATCGCGACCACCCGGCCCAGGCGCGTGTCGCGGGCACGGTAGACCTCGCCCATTCCCCCCGCGCCCAGCAGCGAGAGCACCTCGTAGGACCCGAGCTTCGACCCGAGGGGCAGGGTCATTCGTGTTCCGAAGAAGGGCTAGGGCTCGTCCTCCAGCTCCTTCAGAAGCGCCCGCCGCTCACCCGGCGAGAGCTGCCTCGCCTCGCGCAGCAGCGGACGTACGTCGGCCGGCTCGTCCGGTGTCGGCGCGACGAGGACGAGGCCGATCACGTACAGGGCCAGCGTGAAGAACGAGATGTAACCCGTGGCCGGCGCCACC
>Ga0207646_10004469_pt1 | contig 15156 bp, 10 predicted proteins | sample KBSK5502metaG_FD_184343 | JGI IMG/M metagenome (GOLD analysis project Ga0207646, IMG submission 184343) | Corn, switchgrass and miscanthus rhizosphere microbial communities from Kellogg Biological Station, Michigan, USA - KBS K5-50-2 metaG... | ecosystem: Host-associated > Plants > Roots >... | reverse complement strand
TCGGCGCCGGTGACTTCAACGGCGACGCCGGCGGAGCTCGGACGGATTTTCGCAGAGCCATTGCCGGTAGAGGGGATGTCCGCCGAAGAGATCCTGACGCGCTTCGAACGCGACGTAGCGCCACACGCGATGCAGATTCCCAGCCCGCGCTACTTTGGCCAGTTCAATCCGACGCCGCTGGCGATCGGCGTGTGGGCCGACGCGCTCTGCTCGGCTTTGAACCAGAACGCAGGAGCCTGGCGCAATGGTCCCACTTCCGCGTTGATGGAAGCGCAAGTGATTCGCTGGCTTTGCGAGTTGATCGGTTACGGACCCGAGGCTTTTGGCACGCTCGCCAGCGGCGGTTCGGAAGCTAATCTGATCGCATTGAAGTGCGCGCGCGACCACGCCGCGCGGAAGATTTGCGAAGTTGGTGTGCGCGCCGCGGAAGGCGACCTCACCGTCTATGCTTCAGAGCAGTGTCACTTTTCTCTCGAGAAAAGCGTCGACATTCTGGGTCTTGGCCGCAAGAGTTTGCGGAAGATCGATACCGATGAGCGCTTTCACATTCGCCTGGATTCACTTCGCGAGGCAATCGAAGAGGATAGGAACGAAGGCCGCATCCCTTGCTGTATCGTAGGCATGGCCGGCGCAACTTCGACGGGCGTGATCGATCCGCTGCCTGAACTCGCCCACATCGCCGAACAAAACAATTGCTGGTTTCACGTGGATGCGGCGTACGGAGGTGGTCTGGCTTTCTCAAATCAACACAGAGAGAAGCTGCGGGGAATTGAATTGGCGAATTCGATAACTTTCGATCCGCACAAATGGATGTTCGTGCCGTTTGCCTGCGGCGCGACCTTTGTGAGAGATGGTGGCAGAGTCCTGCGCGACTCGTTCGACATTACGCCGGAATATCTCAACGAGGATCGCGGCGGCGCCGATGTGCAGTACGATTTTTTCCGCTATGGACAGATGGGCACGCGTCGCTTCAACGCGCTGAAACTCTGGATGGCTTTCAAGTTCATGGGCCGGCGCGGCTATGGCGAAACGGTCGAACGGCATATCGAATTGACGCAGCACCTGGCCGAGCGCCTGGACGAATTGCCGGACTTTGAAAGGGTCGGCGAGATTGAGACCGCGGTCTGTTGCTTCCGCTATTTGCCCGAAGCGGTGCGCGCACTCGGGCCCGAGGAGCAGGACCGGATTCAGGCGCGCCTGCAGCAACGTATTGAAAAAAGCGGCCAGGCTTTCTTTCCCTCGACGATCCTCCACGGCCGCCGCGCGTTGCGCGTGAACATTAACAGTTATCTGACTGAGCGCCGGCACGTCGACGATCTGATAGAATTACTCCAGACTGAAGGTGACGCTTTACTCAGGGAACACGCGTAGCAGCAACACCATGACGGCCCGACATACTCACAAATCATACCCGCGCCAATGGTTGTTGGCTTTGGCGTTCTGTTTATTGGCGGTGGGCAGCGGGTTGGCGCAAAAACCTGCCGGCGCTCCGTCGGGACCGCCGAGATCTCTTCCGGCCATTCACTCGCGCGCGGAATTCGATTCGCTGGCGGTGGTTTACGACGTCAACACTCCCTATGCGTTGCCGCACGTCTTGTTTGTCATCGATCGAAAAGATCGGAACCGCATCTACTATATAGACACGCGGCGTTACAAATTTCATAAGGACTTCGTCAACGGAACCTATCTGTCTCTGGAGCGCGGCCAGCAGTTTTTCGAAAACAACTATCTGAAGCCCAACCGTCGTTTTATTATGGGCACGATCGCATTCCAGACTCCGGTGCGACGTTGGACTTTTGAATTCTGGGAAGGCGATCTGATTCCTCCCGATCAGATCAAGCTCGCGTCCGAGATCATCAAGGCGTCATTTTTCACGCCGGTTGCTTTCAAGCCAAACTCTTCCAGGCAGGATAATGACTCAGTCAACATCGCCGGTTTGCAGCGGATTCTACAGACCGAGATTTCAAAAGAGCAGGAATATCAGGCGCTAAACGTCGCCAAGGGACTGGGCCGCATTCACATCATCCCGAAACTCGATGAGCACGTCGAGATCGGCTACAACGAAATTCTGGTATTGGACGAAGTGCCGGTGCAACTACCGCCGGTCGCGGGGATTATTACCACCAAATCTTCTACGCCGCTGTCGCACATCAATTTGCTGGCGAAAGGTTGGGGCATACCGAACGTCTACATCAAGAACGCGCAGGAGCTTTTTAAGCAATATAACGGTTGGTGGGTCGAGTTCGACGCGCGCCGCGACAATTACTCGATCAAGCGCGCCGACAACAATGCCCTGGATGAATATCTGAAGAGACTGAAAGAGCGCCTGGATGTGATGAAGCCGCGCTCTGATCTTTCCGTTAGGCGACTGGCAAATCTAAACGAGCAACGCGCCGCCTCGAGCATCGCCTACGGCGCGAAGTCGGCAAATCTTGGCGAGTTAATTCATGCGCGTTTACCCGGCGTAACTGTGCCGCCTGGCTTCACCATCCCTTTCTTCTATTACGACCAGTTCCTGAAAGAGAACAAACTGGACGACGCGATCGGCGAAATGCTGAACGACCAAAAGTTTGTTCACGATCCGGCCTATCGGCGTGGCTACCTCACGAAAATGCGCGAACGATTTCAGCAGGGAGCCGTGAACCCGCAACTGAGAGTTGAGGTGCTGCGGCGTCTACACGCTGAATTTCCCGGCCAGGGAGTTTTCGCGCGGAGTTCGACCAACAGCGAGGACCTGCCTAACTTTAGCGGCGCCGGTCTATACAGTACTGTCCCCAATGCCCGCACTGACCAACAGATCACCGAGGCACTCAAGACCGTCTGGGCGTCGGTCTGGAACTTTGAAGCCTATGAAGCGCGCGAGCGCGCCGGCGTACCCCACACGGAAATCTACATGGCGGTGCTGATTCAGGAAGGAATTAACTCTGAAAGTTCGGGGGTGATGATTACTGCCGATCCATACAATCGAGAAGATAAAGACGCCATTTACATCAGCGCCAAGCGCGGTTTGGGAATCAAGGTTGTGGAAGGGCAGAGGATTGCCGAGCAGGTCGTATTTCGCCCGCGAGCCAGCGCCGTGCAGGTGCTCACCCGGTCGGAGGAGGACAGCCTGCTGACGTTTGACGAAAAGGGCGGCGTCAAGGAGATTCCCATTAGCGGCGCGCGCGTTGTGCTGAGTGATGAAGTGATTCGCCGTCTGGCTGCCGCGGCCACAAACATCAAGCGTGTCTTTCGCGGGAAAGATCAGGACATCGAATGGGCTTACATGAAAGGCCAGATTTACATTGTTCAGTCCCGGCCATTCATTGCCGGCGGATAGGTTAGATCTACGAACAGACGTTTTACGAGCACTCCAGGTTCGACTACGGCATTTCCAGTCTCACTGAGTTTCCCATATTGCTATTCACAACGAAGGTTGCGGACTATGATTAGACATTTGTCCAATTCAAAGCGAAGCCGAATCGCGGCGGCGCTCGCTTTTGTTTTCCTGATGGCGACGTGTGCTCCGGCCATAGCGCAGCAATTCAATCCCGATCTCTTCAAGTCTCTCCACTGGCGCAACATCGGCCCGTTTCGCGGTGGTCGTGTGCGTGCGGTAGCCGGCGTTCCGCAGCAGCCAAATGTTTTCTATATGGCACAGGTCAACGGCGGGGTCTGGAAAACAACTGACTATGGCCGCACCTGGACGCCCATCTTCGACGATCAGCCGACTGGGTCGGTCGGCTCGATTGCCGTCGCGTCCTCCGATCCAAACATCATTTATGCTGGCAGCGGTGAAGGTTTGCAGCGTCCCGATCTGTCGGTCGGCGACGGTGTCTACCGATCAAGCGACGCAGGGAAAACCTGGACGCTTTTGGGCCTTCGTGATGGCCAGCAGATCCCGCAGATTGCCATCGATCCGCGCGATCCGAATCGGATCCTGGTGGCCGTGGCCGGGCATCCCTACGGCCCCAACGAAGAGCGTGGAATATTTCGTTCAACCGACGGCGGCCAGAACTTCGAGAAGGTCCTGTACAAGGACGAGAACACGGGCGGGGCCGACGTGTTAATTAATCCTTCGAACCCCGACGTCGCATACGCGGCGCTTTGGGAAGCGCGCCAGGGCCCGTGGGAAAACGCGGCGTGGAACGGCACCGGCGGCGGGATATTCAAATCAACTGACAATGGCAAGACCTGGCGACAGTTGAAGGGCGGACTTCCGGAAGGAATCATTCAAGCGAACCTGGCAATCGCGCCAAGTTCGCCGAATCGGCTGTTCGCCTCAGTCGGAACGCCGACTGGCGTCAACCTCTTTCGAACGGATGATGGTGGCGACAACTGGATGATAGCCACAAAGGATCCCAGGCCAGCGGGCCGAATCGGTGGCGGCGATCTCTCGGTTCCGCGCTTTGATCCAAAAACTTCCGATGTGATTTATGTCGCCAGCACGGTCAGTTGGAAGTCCACTGACGGCGGGAAGACCTGGGCGGCGTTCCGCGGTGCGCCGGGAGGCGACGATTATCAGAACGTCTGGATCAATCCCCACAACCCTGACGTTATTTTGCTGGCCAGCGATCAAGGCGCGGTCATCACCGTAAACGGGGGAAAATCGTTCAGCAGTTGGTACAACCAATCGACCGCACAGCTCTATCACGTCAATGCCGACGATGCTTTTCCCTATCGATTGTGCAGCGGTCAGCAGGAGAGCGGCTCAGCCTGCGTCGCCAGTCGCGGCAACGACGGCGAGATAACCTTTCGCGAATGGCATCCGGTGGGCGCTGAAGAATATGGTTACGTCGTCCCCGATCCACTTGACGCGGACATTGTGTACGGCGGAAAGCTGACGCGTTACGATCGTCGCACCCACCAGGCGCAGAACATTCTGCCGAAACCATTTCGGGCTCCGGATTTTCGCGTGCTGCGAACGCAGCCGATCGTATTCTCGCCCGTCGATCCGCATGTGCTCTACTTCGCGGCCAACACCTTATGGAAGACAAAAGACGGCGGGCGAAAGTGGGATCAAATCAGCCCCGATCTGACACGCAAGACTTTTGACATCCCGGAGAGCATCGGCAAGTATCGCTCGCAACCCACCGCACAGCCAACGCAACGCGGGGTGATCTATGCGGTCGCGCCGTCACCTCTGGATATCAATTTGATCTGGGCCGGCACCGATGACGGCTTGATACATCGAACCACCGACGGCGGCGCGCACTGGACTGAGGTAACCCCGAAACAACTGAAGCCGTGGCAGAAGGTTTCTATTCTCGACGCCAGTCATTTCGATAAGAATACGGCCTACGCGGCAGTCAACACGCTGCGGCTGGACGACCTCAGGCCACATATCTATCGCACGCGCGATGGCGGCGCTAACTGGACCGAGGTCACGGACGGCATTCCCGCGAACGAAAACACCGACGTCGTGCGCGAAGACCCGGAAAGAAAAGGTCTGCTGTTCGCGGGCACAGAACGCGCCGTCTATGTCTCGTTCGATGACGGCGATCATTGGCAGTCGCTCAGACTTAACATGGCCGCCAGTTCGGTGCGCGATTTGATTATCAAGGGCGACGATCTGTGTGTGGCAACACACGGCAGAGGCTTCTGGATTCTCGACAACATTACTCCGCTTCGTCAGCTGCAGTCATCGATAAATTCCGCGCCTGCCTTACTCTTCCGGCCGCAAACAGCTTTGCGGATACGTTGGAACATGAATACCGACACGCCTCTGCCGCCTGATGTCTCGGCCGGAGAAAACCCGCCGGATGGCGCGATGATGGATTACTACATCGGCACGTCCATATCGGGCGAGGTCAAGCTTGAAATTAAGGACGAAAACGGTTCAGTCGTGCGTCGTTATTCCAGTGATGATCCGATTCCCACCCCGGATCCGATGCTGGCGATTCCGTCTTACTGGGTCAGGCCACCGGAGAAACTCGCAAACGAACCGGGCCTGCATCGCTTTCTTTGGGACCTGCATTACGCGCCCGTTCCGGGAGTCCAGCCGCAATATCCGATCGCCGCCGTCTATCGGAACACCGCGCCGGCCGCGACTTCGCCCTGGGCCATGCCGGGCAAGTACACGGTTGTGCTCACCGCCGGCGGAAAGAGCTACACGCAAACCGTAACCTTGCAGATGGATCCGAGAGTCAAAGCCTCGACTGCGGACCTCGCCGAGCAATTCAAACTTTCGAAGCAGGTTTACGACGAGTGGCTGATTCTGAACTCAATGTCAGAAACGATCAGGATTATCCGGGGTCAACTTACCGATTTGCGGCCGAGGGCTTCGGAGGATTTGAAGAAACACATCGATGCGCTGGGCGAGAAACTTCAGGCACTGGCGGGAGGCGGCGGACCACCCACGGGTGGCGCGGCCGGAGCCAATGCGAAACCGACGATCGCTTCGGTCACGGGCAGAGTGAGGACACTCTTCAATTTGTTCGAAGGTGTGGACGCCGCGCCGACGCCGGCAGCCGCCGCTGCGGTCCCGGTTGTCCGCGAAGAGTCGCGTGCACTTCAAGAGAGTTGGCAACTCATAAGAAACCAGGATATTGCGGCAATAAATCAGGAGCTGGGCGCGGCAGGCTTGCCGATGATAAAGTTAACGAGGTGAGGATGAATTCTGGTGTTAGTCCCGCTCAATTGTCAAAACCACAGGCGACCGCGGTAATATTTAACTCATAAGGGAGGCCGACGACGATGAGCATGGAAGTGGGAACGTTATTGACTTCTTCTCCGGAAATCCGTGACGGCAGGCCCTGCATTCGCGGCACGGGCATCAGTGTGCATCGCATCGCTATTCTCCACAATCTGGGCCACAACCCCGAAGAGATTGTCCGCAAGTATGAACATCTGACGATTGCCGGCGTCCACGCCGCGTTGGCGTACTATTTCGCAAACAAGCAGGAAATCGACGCCGAGGTTGCGGCTGATGAAACTGATGCCGCCGACATCGAAAGGGAGTTTCTTAGTGGCGAGCAAGTGGCCTGATGCGTATCCGTTTGTATTTTGACGAAGACGCCATGGATAGCGACCTTGTGCGAGCTTTGGGCGTTCGTGGAATAGAAGTCATCACCGCATATGACGTTGGATTGATCGCGTTACCCGATGAAAAACATTTGTCCTGGGCTGCTGAGAACGGGCGTGTTCTTTATTCCTTTAACGTGAGCGACTTCATGCGCTTCACGTCTCTTATCTGACCTCGGCAAAGGACCACGCAGGAATAGTTCTCGCACAGCAGCAACGCTACTCAGTCGGCGAACAAATGCGCCGGTTATTACGTCTGGTAGAGATGAAGCCGGCGGAGGCAATGCGAAATACTGTTGAATTCCTGAGTGTTTGGGGCTAGAGCGCTACATGTAATCCCGGCGTCCAGAAATCAAACGATGACGACTTCACACCAGCACCGCAAAGCCGCAGCTCTGCTCGAAGGACTTGACCTTGGCTCGTCGATTGCGGAACAGGACACCCTTCTTCAATCCGCGAGGGTCGAAACTTCAGCGTTTAGCGATCTGCTACAAGACAAAGTCGATCTGATTCCAGGGACTAAGGGTTCTGGAAAGAGCGCCTTGTTTCGAATGTTCGTTGATTTCTTACCAGAGCAGTTGTTGACGGGAAGAAAGGTTGTAATCGCTCACGGAGTACAAAGGCACGGCGACAATGTTTTTCATGCTTTCGAAGATCAATTCCAAAAGCTTCGCGAGAATGACTTTGTAAGCTTTTGGTGCATCTATTTCACATCGTTAATACACGAACAGTTTATCAAGGGAGACATTTACCAACCATACTTGAAAGGTTCACGCACTGAGATTGAAAAATTTCGAGACGCTTGTGTCAAGGCAAGAATACCTGAAATAAGGGCGAAGAAGTCTCTGTTGGACATCCTTGCCTGGACACTTGGCGTTCTTCGATCGTGGGCACCAAGACTTCGTTACAAATTGCCAGGCGATGGTGGAGACTTTGAAATGGATCTGTTCGGCGGACCTATTTCGTCAACTGGTAATCGCGGCGATCTAATTGGCGAGGTAGATCTACCTCGGTATGTGGCCGAGCTGAAAGACACCCTTGAAGCAGTCCTTCGGAAAGCAGATTTGAGTATCTGGCTGATGATTGATCGCCTCGACGAGATCTTCTTGCGGCGAAGTAAACTTGAGGCTCGAGCGCTTCGGGGGCTTCTTCGTTGTACCCGACTGTTCTCAACCCCTTCAATTCGTATCAAAATTTTCCTTAGAGACGACATGCTTGAGCAGATTCTATCATCGGGCGGAGGATTTACAGCCCTGACACACTTAACGGCCAGACAAGCAGATACGTTGCGATGGCCAGACGATCAGATTCTTACGATGCTGGTTAAGAGAGTTTTCGCCGACGACCGTCTGCGAGAATATTTCGACGTCCATAAGGAACGTCTTGATGTAAGCAGTGACTATCGAACGCAGTGCTTTTACTTGATCTTTTCCAAAACGGTTTATCGACCCCCTAATCAGAGTCCTACGTTACGCTGGCTCTACACACATACAATGGACGGGCGAGGTGTTGTTACGCCGAGAGACGTTTTGGATTTGGTCACAAAAGCAATCCAAAAGCAGCAGGATCTGTTTCGTCAGAGCCCAAATGGCCAGTCTCCATGGCTGATCGGCCCCGAAGCCGTTAAGTACGGGCTCGATGAACTCTCGAAGCGAAAGAGAGATACATATCTGAAAGCGGAGTTTCCTCACCTGTGGCCGCACATCGAAAAGTTTCACGGAGGAAAAGCGGAGTATTCACCTTCGACACTTGCCCAGTTGCTCGGTTCAGACTGGGAATCGATTTGTAAAGACCTAATTTCAATAGGCGTCTTCAGCCGAACAGTCGTCAGGAAAACAGGAATTGAGGCATATCAGTTTCCTTTTGTGTATAGGGGCGGGTTGGAACTAACTCGAGGTCGTGCATGAGGGAGAGTCAGATTCCTTAATCAAAATTCAACCCAAGTCCCGGCGCTCTGCTGCTGAGCCTTTCGATAGACATGTTCCGCGGCGGCGAGGTCTTCGATCGCCAGGCCGAGGGATTTGAAGATTGTGATCTCGTCAGGCGAGGTGCGGCCGGGCTCGGCGCCAATCAGAACTTCGCCGAGTTCAGCGCGAATGTGCTCCGGGCCGATGGCGCCTTCCTTTGCTGCGATCAAGTAATCTCCAGCTTCATTCAAAGCCGATTCCCTTCGATCCACGAAGAGACTCGCGGCCGCCATCGTCGCCGTATCAATTTCTCGCGCCGCCGGCGAGTAAGTTCCAATGGCATTGATGTGCGCGCCAGGTAAAATCCACTCGTGACGGATTACTGGTTCACGGGACGTGGTGGCCGTCACGATCAAATCGGCGTCGCGGACCGCTGCTTCCGCCGCCTCAACCGCTTCAATCGGAAACGTGAATCGTGGTTGCATTTCGCTGGTGAACTGGCGAGCACGATCAAAACGCGAACTGGCGATCCGGGCTCTCCTGATTGAACGAGCGCAGGCCATTGCTTCCAGATGCGAACGCGCCTGAATACCCGCTCCGATAATTGCCAGCGAGCTGGCGTCTTCACGGGCTAATGAGCGCGTGGCAACAGCGCTCACTGCTGCAGTGCGAATCGAAGTAATCGCGGAAGCATTCACCAACGCCAATGGCTCTCCTGTTTCGCCGCTGAAAATCAGCACGCCACCTTGGTGCGCGTCTTTGCCAGTGGCCGCGTTACCGGGGAAAACACAAATCGCTTTCAGGCCGAACATCGGCTTGTCGCTCGCACGAAACGCCGGCATGATGGCCAGCACGCCCTTAACCTCTGGCGGCTTTAGGATCGTCCTGAGTGGCTGGGAAATCTCGCCGCGAGCCAACGCACTCAACGCCTCAGACATGACTTCAATACATTCTGTCATCGCCAGTAGTTGAACAACCTCGTCGTGATTCAGAATCAGAATTTTCATTCGTTTACAGCCCTCTCCATCGCTTTCAGCGAATCCCTGGCGAATCGTTTTTGCAAATGGCGGCTAATCGGATACCCGAGTCTCGCAAGAATATGTCGCGGCCGGGAAAAAGCAAACAGGTCGTACCAGACAGAATTGTCCGCAGGATGATATTCCACACTAAACCTTTCTTCACCCTGTTCGACATGTCCGGGAAGTGTTCCATAGGCAAAACCGAATCGCTCCGGAGCGCCATGCTCTTCGATTACATAAACGATTCGGGAGACACTTAGCGACCTAAAGCCGAAGTGCCGCACCGTAATAGCGACACAAGATCCCTCCATAATCGGCGCGTTCCCTGGGGCGATTTCGATCCAGTCAATTTCAAACATCTTCCAGTGCTTGAGGGCCTCAACAGCCTTAGCAAATGTCTCCCGGCCCTCGCCCAGCTTGAGTCGATGGTGGTCCACGTTATATCCGTCCGGCACGACCAGACGCGACGCTCCGATCTCCAGGTAGGAAAACGGCTGGCTTTGTTGACCAGCGAGAAAACCCCGAACGGCTTCATTGGTTGGCCTCTTAACGAGGAACATGGGCGAGATAATAGCAGGAGGAGGTTGCCGGCCGGTTGACACTGAAACGCCAACGGGCTTAGGAGTTTCACCAGAATTGGCGAATGCGGCGCCCCAAACCTCGACGATTATCCGATTCCACCTTGGCCAAACCCGCCTAATCCTTGGAATTTTCAATGAATTCAGCCTTTAAATGCTTCGGGAAGGTTAGTTTATGAAGGGCCAGCTAACTACGGGATTGGGTGGTAATTCATTAAGCCTGCGCGACGGCGCGGGAGCTTTGTTTCGGCGCAGAGGTCTGGTCGTATTCATCTTTGCCGCGGTGGTGCTGGGCACCGCCGTAGTCACGTTTCTCTTGCCCAACAAATACGACTCGCGCATGAAAATTCTGGTCAAGAACCAGCGCGTAGACGTCGCCATCACAGCCGAACAAACCTCAGGGGCGGCGGCTCCGACTGTCGAGAATGAAGTCAGCGAGAATCAGATCAATTCCGAAATCGAGTTACTCACCAGCAAGGATCTGCTAACGCAAGTCGTCACCGATTGCGGTCTCGCCAGCACCGAAAAGAGTTGGTTCTGGCGCTCGGCGCCACCGCAGGCGGTCATGGTCGAGACGGCCGTCAACCGCCTCACCAAGGATTTGGTTATTACGCCGGTCCGCAAAGCGAACGTCATCACCATCAGCTACTCGTCTAACTCGCCGCAAGTTTCGGCGGCCGTGCTCCAGAAACTCGGCGAGCTGTATCTGGAAAAGCATCTGAAGTTGAATCATCCGCCGGGTGCTTCTGATTTCTTTACTCAACGGGCCGACGAGTACCAAACGCAACTGCGGCAAGCAGAGCAGCAAATGACTAGCTTTCAGCAGAGCAACAACCTGGTGGTGCTCAGCCAGCAGAAAGAATTGACCTTGCAAAAAACGGCCGATGCCAAATCGAAACTGCTCGAAAGTGAAACCGCGCTCAACGAAGCGACGAATCGGATTGCACGTGTCGAGCAGCAACTGGCGGCTGTGCCCAAGCGTATCGTGACCCAGAACCGGCAGCTTCCGAATCAGTATTCCGCCGAGCGCCTGAACACCATGATGGTCGAGCTGGAGAACCGGCGCACGCAATTGTTAACCAAGTTTCGTCCTGAAGATCGCCTGGTGCGCGAGGTCGACGAACAGATTCGCACGACCAGAGAGGCTTTAGCGAAAGCCGAACAAAAGACTGCCGTCGAAGAGAACACCGATCTGAATCCCTTGCGACAGACGCTGGAAACAGAACTGTCGCGGGCTCGCCTCGACCAGGCTGGAGCGCGCGCCCGGCGTGACACGCTCACGGGACAATTGCAGCAATACGAAGCCGCGCTCAAGAAACTCGAGGGCGACACGACCAAGCACAACGACCTACAGCGCCAGGTAAAAGAAGCCGAGGACAACTATCAACTCTACGCGAAGAAACGGGAAGAAGCGCGGATTGCCGACGAACTGGATCGGCAGAAGATCACCAACGTGTCGATCGCCGAGGCGGCCACAGCACCACAGATTCCGTCGTCGCCAAATCGTGGAGTGAATCTGGTGCTCGGAGTGTTTCTGGCGGCGTTCCTTAGCTTAGGTAGTGTCTTCTCAGCCGAAATGCTCAGCGATGCGGTTCATACGCCAAGGCAGCTCGAAGCGCTCACCGGCGCGCAGGTGCTGGCGACCGTTCCTGAGAACAGCCGGCGAATGATTATGCGCAACACCGGTGAACCGATCGAGATCGAAACCAGGTCAATCGCCGAGCTCCAAAGTTAACAGGTGGAAAAACGAGTGCAAGTTGAAGATCAAATCATTGGAACCCCAATGCCCCCGGCCCGCAGCCGCGTGAAAGGTAATCGGCGGCACAACCTGCAACTGTTGCTGGCCAGTCTGCAGAACGGCGCGCAAAGATTGCGCGAGGGCGCGGCTATAGCATTCACCTCGGCTTCGCTGGGCGAGGGCGTCAGCCACGTCACGCAACTGTTTGCGGTTGAAATGGCCCGTTATACGGGCCGCCGCACACTGATCATCGGCGCCGAGCGATTGCAGCGTCTCGGCGTCGAAGACTATTTGCAGATGCCCTGGAACTGTCATCAGACGAACGTTGAAAACGTCTGGATGCTGCCGACGAAAAAATCGCGCAAACGAAACGGAGCCGCTGACTACGATGATAACGAGCCCCAGGAACCTCCAAAGCGATCATTTCTGATGCGCGTCGCCAAGCACGGTGAAGAAATCGACACCGGCCTGGATTCAGTGGATGCCCTGCGGGTGGCTTTTGACAACATCCTGATTGATTGCCGCTCGGTGCGAAACTCTTCCGACGCGGCGGTACTCGCGTCCAGTGTCGATGGCGTGGTGATCGTGGTCGAGGCCGGCCAGGCCAGACGCGATGAGATCCTGAACGCCCAACGAACGATCGAGACGGCCGGAGGAAATTTTCTCGGCTTCGTTTTGAATAAGCGCCGCTATCCGGTGCCCGAGTGGCTATATCGAAGACTCTGATATTTGTCCGGCAAACTTCAGTTTGTCGTATTGCTCAGACGGCGACAAGCTGAAGCTCGTCGAACATCCAGGGAGTGCCGATGAAACGTAACTTAACTTTAGCTATCACCATTTTAATTCTCGCGCTTCCTTTCGTTGCGCGCGCCCAGGGCCAAAGACCTCCGCGGTTGACGACTGTGACCGAAGAACGGTATCGGCTGCAGCCCGGCGACGTGATCGAGGTTCAGTTTCGCTACTCGCCAGAGTTCAATCAGACAGTAACGGTCCAACCGGATGGGTACATCTCGCTCGAGATTGGCGGCGATCTGAAAGTTGCCGGCCTGACGGTTGAAGAAACCCGCCGATTGATTTTAAGGAAAGCGGGCGCGCGTTTACAGGATCCAGTTGCGACCGTGCTGCTGAAAGAGTTCCAGAAGCCATACTTTGTGGTGGCCGGCGAAGTGACCCAGCCCGGCAAGATCGAAATGCGCGAACGGGTTACCGCGATTCAGGCAATCATGCTTGCCGGCGGAATGAAGGAAGGCGCGAGATCGTCGCAGGTAATCGTGTTTCGCAAAATCAATTCGGATATGGCGGAAGTTAAGCTGTTGAACCTCAAGAGTATTAAGCGCACCGGTGATCTGGAGAACGATCTGACGTTACAGCCGGGTGACATGGTGTTCGTTCCGCGCGACAAGATTTCAAAAATTGAGCGCTTCATGAAACTCGCCAGCGTCGTTGCGTTTATGGCGCCCCGACTTTAAACCCACAGCGAAAAGAAACCCGTCGGGCAGGGTGGCTCGACTCTAAAAAATTCAATGGTTACTCGTCACGGATCAATTTCCGACTTTTGCTTAAAGCTAAGCGACCTTTCGCTGGTGTTGATTTCACTCGGATTGACGATCGTCTATCGATATTCACCCGCGCAGAATCCTACCTTCGTCATTGACTATCTTTCGCAGCGAGTAAAAGTAGCGAATGCAATTCTGGGTTTCGCGCTTTTGCTTTCATGGTATGCGGCATTTGCGGCGCAGGGACTGTACGTTTCGCATCGGCTCAGCTCGATGGCCGAAGAGCTGAAGGAAATTGCGACCGCCGTCATGATTTCTTCGGGCGCTTTACTGGTTGCCGCGCAACTCGGCAACTGGCCCACGATCAATGCGATCACAGTGGCTGAGTTCAGCCTCCTTGCCTTTACGTTGATTGCCTGCGTACGTGTCGCCCTGCGATTGAATTTGCGGCGGCTACGTGCGCGCGGCCACAACGTAAAATCGCTCTTGCTGGTAGGCGGCGGCGCCCGTGGCCGGAGGTTTGCGGCGCAACTCAAGCGACGTCAGGACCTGGGCTACAAGTTAATAGGATATGTCGATACCGATCTTGCTTTTGCGGGCGATGAACTCGCGGGGGCGCCCTGGCTGGGACAAATTGCGGACCTGCCGCGGATCGTGGCGAACGAGGTAATCGACGAAGTGACAATCGCTCTGCCAATCAAATCTCACTATACACAGATAGAAACAGCCGTTGCCTTACTGGAAGAGCAGGGAATTACAACCCATCTGCTGTCGGATCTGTTCCCGCAAAAGCTGGCAAGATCACATCCGAGTGACTTTAACGGTCTTCCAATTGTGACGCTGGACAGTACGCCAAGGTTTAGCTGGCGCACTGAAGCGAAACGCATTATCGATCTCACCGGCGCTGCTCTCTTGCTCCTCTTTGCCGCGCCGGTACTTTTGCTGGCGGCGATTGCGATTAAATTGGATTCGGCCGGGCCGGCGTTCTTCGTTCAGGAACGCATCGGGCTGAACAAGCGGCGTTTTCGCATGATTAAGTTCCGCACGATGTCCGCGGACGCCGAAAGCCGGATGAAAGAGATCGAGCACCTCAACGAAAAAACCGGGCCGATTTTCAAGATTCGCAACGACCCGCGAGTTACGCGCGTGGGCCGTTGGTTGCGGAAGACCAGCATTGACGAGCTGCCGCAACTTATCAATGTGCTGCTGGGCGATATGAGTATCGTTGGCCCGCGGCCGCTATCAATGCGCGATGCGTTGCGCATGGAATTGGCCTGGCAGAAGCGCCGCTTCAGCGTCAAGCCCGGACTCACTTGTCTGTGGCAGGTATCAGGTCGCAGCAATCTGTCCTTCGAACAATGGATGCAGTTGGATCTCGAGTACATCGATCACTGGTCTCTCGGCCTGGACGCGTCG
>Ga0207646_10004468_pt1 | contig 15157 bp, 10 predicted proteins | sample KBSK5502metaG_FD_184343 | JGI IMG/M metagenome (GOLD analysis project Ga0207646, IMG submission 184343) | Corn, switchgrass and miscanthus rhizosphere microbial communities from Kellogg Biological Station, Michigan, USA - KBS K5-50-2 metaG... | ecosystem: Host-associated > Plants > Roots >... | reverse complement strand
CGGGGTTCCGGTCTCGGCCTCGACGCCACCCGTCGGCTGCTCGCTCGGCGAGGCGGACGGCGGGGTGCTCGGCGGAGTCGACGGCGGAGTCGACGGCGGCGTGCTCGGCGGCTCCGACGGCGGGGTGCTCGGAGGAGTCGACGGCGGGGTGCTCGGCGGAGTCGACGCGGTCGCCCCGACCTTGTAGTTGTCGTTCTTCGAGGCGACGCTGCAGTCCTTGACGAAGTTCAATGTCGTCGAGTCGGCGGAGAAGCCGTCGCAGGCCGCGACCTGGTCGGCCGGGGCGAGGTCCACGCTGTACTCGCCGCCGCTGTTCGGCGTGTCGGCATAGGGCAGCAGCTGGACCGGCGTGCCGCCGTTGCAGCCCGAGGAGCCCTCGACGTGGTTGCCGGAGCCGGAGACACCGTCGATCACGCCATTGACGACCTGGACCTGGCGGAACTTGATGGCGTCGCTCGAGAGGAGCGTCGCCCCGCTCGGATCCGTCACCTGGAAGTAGTAGTCGCCGTCCGGCAGCCCGTTGCCGTTGCCGCAGTTCTGGGGGCCGCCGTTGAGGTAGACGTCACCCTTGTTGTCGTAGATGTTCGCGTTGACGCTGGTGCCGTCCGCGAGGGACGTCCAGATGGCGCCGTTGAAGCTGGCCGCTGCAGCCGTCCCGGCCGTTGGGCCAACGAGCGCGCCGGCCACCAGACCGGCCACTGCCAGCCAGCCCACCGCTCGATAGGTGATGGGTCGTCGTTTCATTGCTGATCCCCTGCTGCGATGCCTGGTCCCCGACAGATGAGTGCTGCTCGCCCAGATGGGCTTGCGCATCATCAGGGACGGTCCCTGCGGCGTCTAGTACGAAAGTTCCCCTATTTCGCGACGCCGAATTGACAGTTTCCGCCTCGGACCGCACCGGACCACACCAGACCGACATCGGAGGTCGACGCGAAGCGGTGACCGGCGGCACCGAGGGTCCTGGGAACATCGGCGGGATCGCGCCGATTCGTGCCCGCTGCCGGCGTCGTCGGCAAGGGTGCTCTTCAGCCGGGCCGGCCCTCCGCCTTCAGTGCGCGGAGTCGGTCGTCATCGATCCCGAAGTGGTGAGCGATCTCGTGGATCAGCGTGTCCTCGACGGCCGCTCGAAGACGAGCCGGGTACGGGTTCGCCCGGGTCAGCGGCCCGCGGAACAGGGTGATCTTGCTCGGGAGCGGGACGTTGTCGACACCCCAGCGCGTTCGGGGGACGCCCTGGTAGAGCCCGAACAACCCGCGCGCACCCACCGATGCGAGTTGATCCGCGGTCGGCTCGTCCTCGACGACGATGGCGACGGAGCCCAGCCGCTCGGCGAAGGCGGCCGGAAGGCCGTCGATGACCCGGTCGATCACCTCGTCGAAGTCGACGGGCTCGTTCATCGGGTCGTGCGGCTCCATGCCCGGCACGATAGCCGGTCCGGCGCGGTCAGCTGGCGAGCCGAGCCGCGACGAGCTCCACGCTGACGCGGCTGCCTTTCTGCTCGTAGAGCTCCTGGGCCTGCCGGAACGTGGCCTCAGCCTCGTCGCGACGCCCGGCTGCCCGCAGGATGTCGCCGAGGATCACGGCGCTGTTGGCGTGGAACGTGATGAAATCCGTGCTTGCGAAGTAGTCGACCGCACTGCGCGCATGCCGCTCGGCCTCGGCAAGGTCACCGGCGCCGAGATGCGCTCCCGCGATGGCCGAATGCAACAGCGCTCGCGTCTCATGACCCTTCTCGTCCGCCATGACGGTCAGGCGCGTGATGTCCACTGGCTGACCGCTCGCCAGCTGTGCGAAGGCGTGGAACGCCTCGAGGTTCGCGTGCCGTTGGCCCAACGCGACGTACCAGTCGCATGCTTCCGCGAGCATCCTCTCGGCAACGTCGTGCCTTCCTGCGAGCGTCTCGACGTCCGCCGCGACTTCCTTCAGGGTGTTTGCGAGCTTTTGTTCGCCGCTCTCCGTGGCGATCTCCAGGCACCGGGCCGCGAGCGATCGTGCCAGGTCGAACGCGCCCAGACGGGCGTGCATGTGGGCGAGGGCGTGGGAGATGGCCATCTCGATCGCGCGGTCGTCCGGTGCTGATGCCAGGATGTCGTTGCTGAGGTGGATGGCATCCGAGACGGGGGTCGGCCCAAAGTAGAGGTCGATGCTCAGATCGAGCACGATGGACGCCGCTTCCCAATGGGATCCCGCGCGACGTGCGTACTCGAGCGCTCGTGCGAGGGCGACCTCCTCGCCGGCCGCGCTCCCCTCACTCCACGAAGCGCTGCCGCGCAGCCTCCATGCCAGCGCCAGCCCCCGGTCGTCGCCGAGTTCCTCGAACGTCGCTGAGCATTCGTCGGCGATCTCCCGGAAGTCGCTCGGCGAGAGGTCGGACTCGACGACGAGGTATCGCATGACGCGAGCGCGCGCCAGCGCTCTCCGGTCGCCGGCGGCCTCCGACCGCTCGAGCGCCTCGGTGAAGAAGGCCGTCGCGTCGTCGAACCGGCCGCTCGCGTTCAGGACCCGACCAAGGTCGGGCAGGATCGCGAGGCGAGCCGGGTCGTTCGGCTGCAGCAGCGTCGCGCCGCGGCCGTACAGGTTCACGGTCGCGGCGATGTCCGACCGCTCGAGCGCCCGGTGGCCCGCTGCGATCAGGCGTCCTCCGGCGCGGCGCGCAAGGTCGCGCGATCGGTCGTCGACCGGGGCCAGCTCTTCGCGGTATCGGAATGCCTGCTCCAGGTGATATCCAACCATCTCCTCGACTTCGCTCCGACGGTCACCTGCGGCCTGATCCAGCCAGCCGGCGAACCGCTCGTGGAGCTCGGCGCGCTCCGACTTCGGGAGCCGCTCGTACGCGGCATCGCGGATGAGCATGTGGCGGAATCGGAAGGCATCGCCCTGGGCGACCCCGGAGCGATCGGGTCGAATCAGCTCCTTTCGAACCAGCCCGAGGAGATTGCCGGGGATCTCGGAGCGACCTTCGGCCGGCGACAGGGCCACGACGGACGGCTGGTCGAAGACGCGTCCGACGACAGACGCACGCTCGGCGACCGCCCGCTCGGCGGGATCCAGGCGGTCCAGGCGCGCCGCGAGCAGGGCTTGGATCGTCGGCGGCACAGCGATCGAATCGAGATCCCGCGACGCGATCCACCCCTGAGGCCCGGCAACCAGCGCGCCGTCATCGATGAGCGTGCCCAGGAACTCCTCGACATAGAGGGGATTGCCCTCGGCGGCGTCGGCGATCCGGGCTCGGATCGCCGACGGGAGTGCGCCACCGGGCACGAGCTCGTCGATCAGGGCCATCGCCGATCCTTCGGTCAGGGGCTCGAGGAGGATGGTCGTCGCATTGAGCTTGCCGCCACCCCAGGTCGGTCGTTCGTCCAGGAACTCGGGGCGGGCAGGACAGACGAACAGGATCGGTGAATCCCTGGTCAGGTCGGCGAGGGACTCGACGAGATCGAGCAGCGTCGGCTCGGCCCAGTGGATGTCGTCGATCAGGACGACCAGCGGCCCTGCGGATGCGATGTGCTCCAGGGCCCTGCGGAACGCCCACACGAGCTCCTCCCGAGCCGCCGACGCCTCCAGACCGATGAGACCGACGAGGCCGCGCGCGATCGCCGCCGCCTCCGGCAGTCCTGCGACGAACGCGTCGATGGACTTGATCGCCGTCTCGGCGGTGTCGCCGTCCTCGATGCCGGCTGCTTGCCGGACGATCTCGGCGACCGCCCAGTAGGTGATGCCCTCCCCGTACGGGAGGCACCGGCCGCGGACGACGCGGGCCCGATCGCGGACGACTTCGAGGAATTCGGCAACCAGGCGGCTCTTGCCCACTCCGGCCGACCCGAGGATCGTGAACAGCTGGCACGACCCATCGGAGACGGTCCGTTCGAAGGCGTGCTGCAACGCGTCGAGCTCCCGATCGCGTCCGACCATCGCGGCATCGAGACGCCGACGGTGACCTTCGGCCCCGGGGGCGACGTCGCGGAGCCGATAGGCGACCACCGGCTCCGTCTTGCCCTTGAGCTCGAGCGCCTCCGACGGGCCGACGTCGACGGCGTCGCGCACGAGCGCATGGGTCGCGCCGCCAATGACGATCTCGCCGGGTAAGGCCGCCGTCTGAAGGCGGGCCGCGACGTTCACGGCGTCGCCCACGACGATCGACTCGCCCGGGCCGCCGGTGCCGACGACCACGCCGCCGGTGTTGATGCCCGATCGCGCTTCGAGGGTGACCCCGCGCTCCGCAAGCAGGCCCACATTCAGCCGCTCGAGCGCCTTGCGCATCTCGACCGCGGCCCGGACCGCGCGGAGGGCATCCTCGTCATGGATCAGCGGCACCCCGAAGACGGCCATCACGGCGTCGCCGATGTATTTCTCGACCGTGCCGCCGTGACGCTCGATCACCTCGCGCATGCTCGCGAAGTAGCGGCCCATCACGTCACGCAGCGATTCTGGGTCCAGCTGCTCGCCCAGCGTGGTCGACCCGGTGACGTCGGTGAACAGGATCGTCACGATCTTGCGGGTCTCGCGCGCGACGGACGATGCGCCGAGCGCGGCTCCGCAATTCCCGCAGTGCCGGAAGCGCTCAGGGTTGTCTTCGCCGCATGACGGACAGCGGACCACCCACGGAGTGTAGGGGCACGCTCAGCCGTCACGAGGACGATCCATGGGTCGGCGTAACGCCGCTACCATTGGATGCCCGATGACCCTGGCGCCCAACGACTTCACCCACCTTCACGTCCACTCCGAGTTCAGCCTGCTCGATGGGCTGGGACGGATCACGGACCTCGTGGACACGGCGGCCGCGCAGGGCTTCGACAGCCTCGCGCTGACCGACCACGGTGCGCTCTACGGAGCGGTCGCCTTCCACCAGGCGGCGAAGGCAAAGGGGATCAAGCCGATCATCGGGGTCGAAACCTATGTGGCCCGCCGGTCGATGACCGAGAAGGAGGGCAAGGCCGACGCGCAGCCATTCCACCTGATCCTCCTGGCCAAGGACCTGGTCGGCTACCGCAACCTGTGCCGCCTCGTGACCGATGCCCACGTCGACGGCTATTACTACAAGCCCCGCATCGACCGCGAGCACCTCGCGAAGCACAGCGAGGGCCTCGTCGGGCTGAGTTCCTGCCTCAGCGGAGAGATCCCGCGGAGCCTCGAGATCGAGGACTGGGACACGGCCCGCAAGCTCGCGTCCGAGTACCAGGACATCCTCGGCAGGGACAACTTCTTCCTCGAGCTCCAGGACCACGGCCTGCCGGAGCAGCGGGTCCTGAACGAGAAGCTCCTCCGGCTCGGCCCCGAGACGGGCGTCCCGCTCGTCGTGACGAACGACCTCCACTACGTACACGAGCCGCAGGCCGACGCCCACGACGTCCTCCTCTGCGTCGGGACGGGGAACAACCTCGACACGCCGGGGCGGATGCGGTTCGACACGCGCGACTTCTGGTTGAAGTCGGCCTCCCAGATGGCGGCCCTCTTCCCCGACCAGCGCGAGGCGATCCTGAACACCCGTCGGATCGCCGAGATGACCGCGGTCGACCTGCCCCTCGGCCAGCTCCGGATCCCGCACTTCCCGGTGCCCGACGGCGAGACCGTCGAGACGTGGCTCCGCAAGGAGTGCGAGCGGGGCCTCGCCGCCCGCTACGGGACGGTCACCCCGGAGCTCCAGCAGCGGCTCGACTACGAGCTGGGCGTGATCATCTCGATGGGCTACGCCGGCTATTTCCTGATCGTGGCCGACTTCGTCCGCTTCGCCCGCGAGCAGCGGATCCAGACCACCTGCCGGGGGAGCGCGCCGGGCTCGATCGTGACCTACACGCTCTACATCACGCCGGTCGACCCGATTGCCTACGAGCTGCCGTTCGAGCGCTTCCTGAACCCCGACCGGGTCACGATGCCGGACATCGACGTCGACTTCGAGGACGAGCGGCGGGACGAGGTCATCAACTACGTCTCGCGCAAGTACGGCAGCGACCACGTGGCCCAGATCATCACCTTCGGGACGATGCTCGCTCGAGCCGCGATCCGCGACGTCGGACGGGTCCTCGGCCACAGCTACGGCGAGGTCGACCGGATCGCGAAGGCGGTGCCGAACCTCCTGGGGATCAAGCTCGAGGACGCCCTCGAGATGGCGCCCGAGCTCAAGGGCATGGTCGACGGCGATCCCGCGGTGAAGCGGATCATCGACTTCGCCCGGCAGCTCGAGGGTGTCGCCCGCAACGCCTCCACACATGCGGCCGGCGTCGTCATCAGCCGCGAGCCCCTGACGGAGCTGATGCCGCTCCAGAAGGCGACGAACTCCGACGCCCTGATGACCCAATACGAGATGCACGGGATCGAGGCGCTGGGCCTCCTGAAGTTCGACTTCCTCGGCCTGTCGAACCTCACGATCCTGCGCCAGGCGGTGGACCTCGTCCGGCAGGAGCGGGGGATCGAGATCGACCTCGACGCGATCCCCCTCGACGACCGACGGACGTTCGACCTGTTGGGCTCGGGCGAGACGACGGGCATCTTCCAGCTGGAGTCGGCGGGGATGCGGCGCTACATCCGCGATCTCCAGCCGAGCTCCGTCTACGACCTGGCGGCGATGGTCGCCCTGTACCGGCCGGGCCCGATGGACAACATCCCGGCCTACATCCGGCGGAAGCATGGCCAGGAGAAGGTCACCTACCTCCACCCGCTCCTCGAGCCCTACCTGGAGAAGACCTACGGGATCTTCGTCTACCAGGAGGACATCATGTCCGCGGCGATCGCCCTGGGCGGCTTCACCGGGCCCGAGGCGGACACGCTGGGCTACGCGATCCGCAAGAAAAAGTCCTCGGTCCTCCGGGCCCAGAAGGAGAAGTTCGTCAGCCAGGCCGCCGAGCGCGGCGTCGATGCCCGGGTCATCGACCAGGTCTTCGCGGCGTTCCAGCCGTTCGAGCGGTACGGCTTCAACAAGGCCCACGCCACGTGCTACGGCCTGATCGCCTACCAGACCGCGTATCTCAAGGCGAACTACACGGTCGAGTACATGACCGCGGTCCTGACCGCCTTCCGGTCGAACGAGGAGAAGGTCGCGGCCGCCGTCGCCGAGTGCCGGCGGATGGGCATCGAGGTCCTGACGCCCGACGTCCACCGCTCCGACGTCGAGTTCACCGTGGAGGGCCCCGCGATCCGGTTCGGGCTTCTCGCCGTGAAGAACGTCGGCCAGAGCGCGATCGAGTCGATCGTGGCCGCGCGCAAGGAGGGCGGCCCGTTCCGGTCCCTGACCGATCTCTGCTCGCGGATCGACCTTCGGCTCGTCAATCGCAAGGTCCTCGAGGCGCTCGCCAAGGTCGGCGCCCTGAACGCGCTCGGCCACCCGGCGCAGGTGCTGCTCGGCCTCGACGACGCGATCGCCGCGGGCCAGGCGGCCCAGCGCGACCGGATCACGGGCCAGACGTCCCTGTTCGACCTCGGAGCCGACGATGCGACGGCGATGGAGCGGCCGCTGCCCCAGACGACCGAGGTCCCCGTCCCGGAGCGCCTCCGCTGGGAGAAGGAGCTGCTCGGGCTGTACCTCTCGGCCCACCCGATGGGCGAGGTGGCCGAGCAGGTCGGGGCGTTCGTGACGGCCTACAGCAGCGACCTGAAGGACGAGTCGCTCGACGGGCAGCGCGTGGTCGTCGGCGGGATCGTGACCGGCTTCCGGACGATCATCACGAAGACGCGCTCGACCATGGGCGTGGCGACGATCGAGGACCTCCAGGGAACGATCGAGGTCGTCGTCTTCCCGCGGTTGTACGAGACGACCGCAGGGACGTGGGCCGAGGGCACGATCCTGCTCGTGGCGGGCCGGATCGATCATCGGGGCGAGGAGGTGTCGCTCCTCGCCGACCTCGTGACCGACTGGGACGGGGCGATCTCCCGCGGACCCGACGCCTTCGCCCGCGAGGTCGCGGCCGGAGACCGTGGCCGGGGGCCGCGACGCGGCGGCGGACCCAATGGCGGTCCGGGAGGCGGCCGGCCTGCCGTGCCGGTCGGGCCGGGTCCGATGGTCGACGAGCGCGCGCTCGTCGGGGCGGCGGTTGCCGGGGGATCGAACGCCGCCGGGATGCCGATGGCGCCCAACCGTGGGCCGGCCGATCCGGCGACCGCCGTGAACGGGCACGGCCCGCGGCCCGACGAGATCCGCGCCGGCGTGCCCCGCGTGTCACCGCTCCGTGCCGAGGCGCAGGGCCGTGGCGCGAGCCCCCTGCCCACGATCAGCCCGGCGGAGCCGATCCCGACCTACCGCGAGCCGCCCGGGCTCTCCGACACGGCCGCCGGCGGCGGCTTTGCCGAGCGCGACGACGAGCCCGCGCTTCCCGACGAGGCCCGCGCCCGTGCGGCGAGCGAGTCGGCCGCCCCGACGCCGCAGGTCGAGAGCCAGCCCGACCAGATCCTCCACGTCCGGTTCGGCGGCGCCGCCCCGGACCGGCTCGTCGTCGCGATGGAGACATTCCGATCGCTCCTCCGGGAGCGGCCCGGCGCGACCCGCGTCGTCCTCCACGTCCCGGCCCCGACGGGCTCGGCCACCCTGCCGATGGAGCTCAGCCGTCGCGTCGCCTACGACGCCGAGCTGGTTTCGGAGGTTCGCCGCCGGCTGGGCGACGGACTGGTCGACCTCAGCCTCGGCGGTTGAGCGTGAGCGAGCTCGTCGGGGCGGTCCTGACCCGGCCCCAGGTCGAACCGGCCGAGGCGCGAGCGATCCTGGCGCGGGATTGGGCCATCGAGGGCGACCTGCGGCCACTGCCGAGCGAGCGAGACCAGAACTTCGCGGTGGCGATCGACGGCCAGGACCGGTTCGTCCTGAAGCTCTCGAACGCATCGGAAGACGCCGCGTTCCTCGATCTCCAGCAGAAGGCGATGGCGCGGCTCGTCGCTGGGGGCGTCCCGTGCCAGGTGCCGGTCGTGGCCCTCGATGGGCGGGAGGTCCTCGACGTCGGCTCGGACGGCCGCCCGATCCTGGCCCGCGTCCTGACGTGGCTGCCAGGACGGCCGCTGGCGACGATCCCGCCTGCTCACCGCCCCGAGCCGCTCCTGCGCGACCTGGGCCGGGTGATGGGCCGCGCGGCCACGGCGCTCGGTTCTTTCGAGCACCCCGCCGCCCATCGACCGTTCCAGTGGGAAGCCGGGCAGGGGCTCGAGGTGATCGCCGCCCATGCGTCCGCGGTGGCCGACGTGGAGCGCCGCGAGCTCCTGCGCCGCTGGATCGACCGCCTCCGCCGCCTTGCTGACGCGCTGCCCGGTTTGCGTCACGGCGTGATCCACAACGACGCCAACGACCACAACGTCCTCGTCGATGACGCCGGAAGCGCGATCGCCGGGCTTCTCGATCTCGGCGACGCGGTGTATTCGGTCGTCGCGAACGAGCTGGCCGTGGCTGCGGCCTACGCCGCCCTCGGCGCGCCCGATCCGCTCGCGGTCGTCGCGACGATCCGGGCCGGCTTCGAGGAGACGTGCCCGCTTCGCGACGACGAACGCGCGGTCGTCGTCGAGCTCGTCGCCCTGCGCCTCGCCACGAGCGTCGCGCTCTCCGCGCACCAGTCCCGGCTCGATCCGGCCGACGCGTATCTGACCGTGTCCGAGGCGCCGGCCTGGGCGTTGCTCACGACCCTGATCGATATCGAGTCAGCGGCCGCGGGAACGCGGATCCGCGCGAGCCGGCCATGACGGTGACGGACCCGGCGAAGGCTCCGACCGAGGCGACGATGACCGCGGACGAGATCCTGGCGGCGCGTCGCGGCCTCCTCGGGCCGTCGCTCTCGCTCAGCTATCGGAGGCCGCTCCACATCGTCCGTGGCGAGGGCGCCCATCTCTTCGACGCCGACGGGCGGGCCTATCTCGACTGCGTCAACAACGTCGCCCATGTCGGGCACGCCCATCCGCGCGTCGTTGCCGCCGGCACCGCCCAGATGCGCCTCCTGAACACGAATACCCGGTACCTCCACGAGAACGTCGTGCGGTACGCGGAGCGGCTGACCGCACTGCTGCCCGACCACCTCGAGGTCTGCTACTTCGTCAACTCGGGGTCCGAGGCGAACGAGCTCGCGCTGCGCCTGGCCCGAGCGGCCACCGGGCGACCGGACGTCGCCGCCGTCGACGTCGCGTATCACGGCAACACCCAGCGCCTCGTCGAGGTCAGCGCCTACAAGTTCAACGGACCCGGCGGCGCCGGCCAGCCCGACGACGTCCAGGTCGTGCCCCTCCCGGATCCGTACCGCGGCACCCACCGCGGGTCCGGTGCCCAAACGGCGGCGGCGTACGTCGCGGACGCACGGGGCGTGCTCGAGTCGGCGGTCCGAGCGGGTCGTCAGGCAGGCGCGCTCATTGCGGAGGCGATCCCGTCCACGGCCGGCCAGATCGTGCCCCCGGCCGGATGGCTGGCCGGTCTCTTCGACGCGGCGCGTGGGGTCGGCGCCGTGCCGATCGCCGACGAGGTCCAGGTCGGCTTCGGCCGGGTCGGTTCGGATGTCTGGGCGTTCGGCGCCGCGGGCGCACGGCCGGAAATCGTCACGATGGGCAAGCCGATCGGCAACGGCCATCCGCTCGGCGCGGTCGTGACGACTCGACCGATCGCCGACGCCTTCGCAAACGGGATGGAGTACTTCAACACGTTCGGCGGCAATCCCGTGTCGGCGGCGATCGGGCTGGCCGTGCTCGACGTGATCGAGGAGGAGGGTCTCCAGGAGCACGCCCGGGTCGTCGGGGAGCGGCTGCTCGCAGGCCTGCGCGAGCTCCAGGCCCGTCACGAGGCGATCGGCGACGTCCGCGGGCTCGGCCTCTTCCTCGGGATCGAGCTCGTCCGCGACCGCGAGACCCGGCAGCCGCACCCGGAGCTGGCACGCGACCTCGCCGACCACGCCGCCGAGCGGGGCGTGCTGCTGAGCACGGACGGTCCCGACCACAACGTGATGAAGATCAAGCCGCCGCTGATCTTCTCCGATGCCGACGCGGATCGCCTGATCGAGACGGTCGACGCGGTGCTCGGGGATATCGCCGGCTGAGGATCAGGCGCCGCTCGCGCGGCGCACCGCCTGGACCGCCGACAGCTGGTCGTGGAACTCGTCGCGGAGGGCGTTGACCTCGTGCGGATCGAGGTCGAGCTCGCGGGCGATCTCGTTCACGACCGACGCCTCCTCGGCGACGATCGTCCCGTCGACGGCGGCGATCGCGAAGCAGCAGCGGACGAGCGAACGGCGCTGCTCGAGCGTCGCGATCGAGCGGAACTCGCGGGTCACGACGAAGTCCTCGGTGCCGCCCTGCGAGCGGGCCTGGAGCTTCGCCATCTCGACAACGAGGACGGCCTGCGCCTCGTCGAGTCCGCCGGACTCGACCGCGAAATGCTCCATGAGCCGGGTCTCGTCGTCGCTGATGTCCAGGTCGGCGTTGGCCGCCCGGCTCATCACGTAGGCGAAGCCCGCGAGATAGCGCGCCTCCTCGGCTGGCAGCGCCTCGAGCCGCGCGACGATCCGGCGGACCGTGGCCGTCTCGGCGGCCGACGCGGCAACGGGGGCCGCCTCGTCGCCGTGGGGTAGGCGCGGATCGGTGGCGGGGCGGCGATCGAGACCAAGAAAACGACGGAACATCGAGGAACTCCTACCAGCGGTCGTATGCGGGATGGCCGGGCTTGACGGCGACGAACGTGCCGCGACCGGTGGCGGTCACGGTCTCACCGGACGAGATCTCGGCCTCGACGGTCGCCCGGTCGTCTTCCGCGTCGACGACGCGGGCGCGGAGGCGGATCGGGCCGTTCGACGGGGTCGGCCGCCGCATCCGGATCGCGTACTCGAGGGTGACCGTCGTCGGCGGGTGGTCGACGCCGCGGGCGCGCATGAGGTGCCACGCCGCCGTCCAGTTGGCATGGCAGTCGAGAAGGGTCCCGAGGATGCCGCCATTGACGACGCCGGCGAACGCCTCGTGATCGGGGAGCGGGGTCCACTCGGCGACGAGAACCGCGTCGTCGGCCGGGTCGGGCCGGCTGCCGATCCGCAATCCGATCGGATTGAGCGGGCCGCAGCCGAAGCATCGGCCCTCGGGCGCGTACCGCTCCTGGAGGCTCGGTTCGTGGGTCGCCGGCTCGGTCATCGGAGCGAGTATCGCAGCCGGAGCCGGATCGGCCCGAGGTGGTCAGGGCGTGGGCGCATCCGGGAGCTGGACGGCTCGACCGCGGGTCGACGGCTCCGAGGCAGCCGCCGGGTCGACCGGCAGGCGGACGACGAACGTCACGCCCGACGGATCGCTCGTCACCGCGACGGCGCCGCCCGAGGCCTCGACGATGGCCTTCACGATCGCCAGGCCGAGCCCGGCGTGGCGTCCCGGCTCGATCGATCGATCGGACCGGTAGAAGCGATCGAAGAGACGCGGCAGGTGCTCGGCCGGGATCGGCGCGCCGGTGTTGTGGACGCCGACGACGACCGAGCCGCCTTCGCGGCGCCCGGACAGGCGAACCAGGCCGCCGGCCGGGGCGTGTTGGACGGCGTTGTCCACGAGGTTCAGGAGGGCCTGCGTCAGTCGGTCGCGATCGGCTACGACGGGGAGCCGCCCGCCGAGATCGACGACCACGCGCCGATCCGGACCGATCACCCGCGCAGCCTCGGCAAGATCGGCCAGGATCTCGCCGACGTCGAGGGGCTCCGGGTCGAGGCGTCCGCCGCCGGCCTCGAGCTGGGTGAGGAGGAGGAGGTCCGCGGCCAGCCGGGACAGACGGTCGATCTCGCGTCGCATCGAGCCGAGGATGCGCGCCGCGGCATCGGGCGCCTCGTGCGCGCCAGCGACGAGGACGTCGACGTACCCACCCAGGACCGTGAGCGGGGAGCGCAGCTCGTGGGACGCGTCGGCGGCGAACTGGCGCTGCGCCGTGAACGAGGCCTCGAGGCGGCCGACCATCCGGTCGACGGCCCGCCCCAGTCGCCCGATCTCGTCTCCGCCGGACGGGAGTCCGGTCCTCGCCGTCAGGTCCCCGTTGGCGACGCGATCGGCAACGGCCGCGACCCGGGCGAGCGGCCGGAGGCCGATCGACGTCACGAGGAAGATCACCGCGATCGCCACCGCCAGGGCGGCGATCGCGACCGCGAGCAACGTGGACCGAAGACCGGCCAGCGTTGCATCGACGTCGCTCAGGGAGATCGAGAGCTGGGCGATCGCGTTCGGCGGTCCATCCTGCGCGCTCGCGTCGCCAAGGCCGCGGCCGTTCCCGTTGCCATTCCCGTTGCCCTGACCGTGGCCCTTGCCTGGGCCGGCCGATCCCGACGGCGCGCTGCTGCTCGGGCCGGCGCTCGAGGGCGGCGCCGGATCTGCGGACACGCCGGCGCTCGCGAAGCGGATCGGCACGGCGACGACGAGGACCCGTCCTCCGGCGAGCCCGGGCGCGGCGACGACCGCGTCGACGGCTCCGCCACCCGCGAGGATCCCGGCGTAGGCGGTGGTCTCCAGGCGAGCGTCGGCGACCGCGGGCTCCGCGCCGTTTGCCTGGGAGGCGAGGGTGGCACCGGAGGAGTCGAGGATCGCGACCGCGGTCGCCTGTCCACCCAGCAGGCCTGCAAGGTCACCAGCCGTCAGCGTCGTGGCCCGGGCGTTGCCGCGGCCCGGGTTCGACGGGGCGATGAGGCCGGCCTCGACCTCGAGGCGGGAAGCGGTGCTCTCGACGAGGGCCCGCTCCACGAGCACGTTGACGACCACGAACGTGGCGGCAAGGGCGATCGCGATCACCCCCGCCGACAGCAGGCCCAGGCGCCACTGGAGCGATCTCGGCAGCAACATGCGGCGGGTCAACCCGGTTCCCGCAGCGCGTAGCCGACGCCCCGCAGGGTCTGGATCAGGACGGGCTCGCCGAGCTTCCGCCGCAGGTAGCCCACGTAGACCTCGACGAGGTTGTCATCGAAGGCATAGCCCCAGAGTCGGTCGAGGATCGCCTCCTTGGAGAGCGCCTGGCGAGGATGGCGCATGAACAGCTCGAGGAGCTCGAACTCCCGTGCCGTCAACCTGATGGACGTTCCGGCGCGTCGAACCTCGCGGGTGCGAGCGTCCAGCTCGACATCCTCGAACCGAACCGTCGACTGATCGGTGGTCGTGACGCCAGCGCGCCGGAGGTGCGCTCGGACGCGGGCGAGAAGCTCGGCGAAGTGGAACGGCTTGGCGATGTAGTCGTCGGCGCCGAGGTCGAGGCCGCGGACGCGATCGTCGAGGTCACCCCGAGCCGTGAGCATGATCACGGGTACGTCGCTCTCCGTGCGGATCCGGCGAAGAAGATCGAAGCCGTCGGCGTCCGGCAGCCCTGCGTCGAGGATCACGAGCTGCGGCTTCGTCCGTCGCACGAGAGCCATGCCCGTCGCCGCGTCGCCGGCGGAGACGACGTTCAGGCCCTCGTGCCCCAGCCCGAGCTCCACGAAGTCGACGATTCCCGCCTCGTCGTCGATGACCGCGACGGTGGCGATCGCAGGTCCCTCGCTCGGCGTCCCGCTCATGACCCCATTGGAACGCGGCCGGCTTCGCGACGCAACACCCCACAGGTCCGGTCAGGCTGGCCGCCCCGAGCCTCGATGATGAAACGGCACCCGTTCGCCGGGGTCAGTGGCCCTGGCCACCACCCATGATCCAGCCGATCCCCGGCGTGATGCCGAGGTTCAGTTGCTTGCGGATCCGGCCCCAGCCCAAGCCTCCGTCGCGCATCGCGAGGATCTGGGCCGGGGTCTTGCCGCTGGCGTGGGCGAATGCCAGCGTTCGCACGGCTCCACCGACACCCACCTGGGCGACGAGCGCCTTGAAGGCGGCCTCGGTCGTCGTGATCCCGGCGGCCTTGAGCTTCCCGACGATGTCGGTGATCTCCGCCGCGCTCGGGGCGGCATCGGACCCCTCGTTGGCCTCCGGCGATTCGGACGCATCCGGTTCCGGCGCATTGGATGCCTTCGGGGTGGCTGATGGTGCTTGGGAGGCCGTGCTCGGCGACGGCTCCACCGACGGCCCGATGCTCGGCGTGCTCGACGCACTGGGCTCGGCGCTCGGCGTTGCTGAGGCCGAAGGCTCGACGGAGGGATCGGCCGCAAGGACGGTCCCGGTCGACAGCACGAGGACGGCCAGGAACGCAATGACCCGCATCGGCATCCCGATCCGAGACCCGGATTGCATCTGGCTTCCTCCGGTCAGGCAAGCAAGAACGGCGAGGACCTCGCACCCGGAC
>Ga0207646_10004467_pt1 | contig 15158 bp, 12 predicted proteins | sample KBSK5502metaG_FD_184343 | JGI IMG/M metagenome (GOLD analysis project Ga0207646, IMG submission 184343) | Corn, switchgrass and miscanthus rhizosphere microbial communities from Kellogg Biological Station, Michigan, USA - KBS K5-50-2 metaG... | ecosystem: Host-associated > Plants > Roots >... | reverse complement strand
CGCCGATGTCGCGACGCCGTAATTGGTTCCGCCGATGATGCCGGCGACATGCGTTCCATGACCGTTACAGTCGGCAGTGCCGACGTTGTCCGTGAATGCAGTGAAGCCTGAAGCAACCCTGCCGGTGAGGTCGGAATGCAAAGCGATGCCGGTGTCGACGACATAGACCGTCACTCCTGCACCGGTTCCATTGGTTACATAGCTGTTGTTCAGTGGGAGAGAGCGCTGATCGATTCGATCCAGTCCCCATGGCGTCGAAGCCAGAGAAACAGTGGCATCCTCTTCGACGAACTGCACGCGAGAGTCGCGAGCGAGCGCTTGCGCGTCGGCATCGCTGATCTCAACCGCGAGGCCTTTGAAGCCGCGCGAATATGTGCGATGGACTTTCCCGCCGTTGAGATTGCGGACAGAGTTTGCAACTGTGGCAGTATCGGAGCCCGGGGCGAGCACCACTATATATCGACCCGGAATGTGTTTCGCACTGCGATGAACACTTCCGTCGCCACCGAAAGCCGCCGTAGCCACCACCACGAGACCCGCGAGTAAGAATTTACTTCTCATAATGGGTGGCAGTTTACGCGCCGGGAAATCGCGAATCCTGTATCGATGGTTAGGCCCGGGCTATATCAATGGATACACCCCAAGATCTACCGTTAGATGCATGTTCCCTCTCCCGGCTAGGTTCAATATTCACGGACACAAATGAGAGTCACATCACGTTGGGCCGTGCCGCTGTTAGTTCTTGCAGTTTGGGCCAACAACGCTTTCGGCGTCGATCCGGCGCTCTCGCTCGACCAGAACGTTGTTCGGACGTGGGGAGTCGACCAGGGCCTTCCGCAAGGTACGGTTTACGCGCTGGCGCAGACCGCCGACGGTTACGTGTGGGCTGCAACGCAGGAAGGTTTCGTTCGCTTCGACGGAACAGAGTTCCTTACTTATGACAAGGCATCCGCGCCGCAGATCCATAACAATATGACCCTGGCCTTGCTGCCGGCGCGCGACGGCAGCCTTTATGCCGCCACCAACGGCGGAGGCCTGGTCAACGTGCAAGGCCGGAAGATCCGTTCCTATGAGGTGGCCGACGGAATGCCCAGCGACGCCGCCACCACATTGTATGAATCCGGCAACGGCACCATCTGGATTGGAACGCAGAAAGGTTTGGCGTCGCGTCAGGCAGACGGACGCATTGTGACGATTGCGGGCACTCAAACCCCATCACCGATGGTTGTGACGACGCTCGCGGAAGACTGGTCCGGTCAACTGTGGATCGGCACGACTCACGGAGTTGCTACCCTCAAGGACGGACGACTCGTGCGGCACGACACCGACGGTTTTCCGACCGCTCAGATTCTTTCGATCCGCATCACGCGCGACGGCAGTGTCTGGATCGGCACACGGGGAAGCGGACTCCTTCGCTACCGTACGGGTCAGTTCCGCACATACACCGCCGCCGATGGATTGCCTTCCGCGAACGTCAACGCCATTTACGAAGACAGCCACAACACGTTGTGGATCGGCACTCTGGACCACGGCGTGGGCCGCTTCCGCAACGAACATTTCGACTTCGCCTCCGACCCGATCGGCATCGGCAACAAGGCCGTCTCGTCGTTTCTCGAGGATCGCGACGGCAACCTCTGGATCGGCTCTACTAATGGTCTGACCCGCGTCGCGGAAGGCAAAGTCACCTCCTTCACGATGGCGCAGGGACTGCTGGCCGACAAAGTGCGAACAGTGAGCGGTGATTCCAACGACACGTTGTGGATCGGTACCGGGAAAGGCGTTCAGACTCTCGGCGGTCGCCACTTCAGCAAAGGCAGCGGACTGTCGAGCGACATGGTCATGTCCATTTTGAACGGCCGCGACGGCAGCTTGTGGGTGGGCACGTTCGACGGCGGACTGAATCGCGTGTTCCAGGGACACACTACGGTTTACGATTCGAAGAACGGTCTCAATGGCGATCTCGTTCTTTCGCTTTATGAAGACCGCGGCGGTGTTGTGTGGGTCGGAACGGCGCGCGGACTTCAGCGCATCGTGAACGGCACACTCGCGCCCGACACATTCAAACTCTCCGGGGAAGCGGTGGGCGTCGTTTTCGAAGACAGCAATGGCGCGATCTGGGCCGGCACCCAGGATGGCGGTCTCAATCGCATCGTTGGTGGAAAGGTCACATCCTTTACAAAGAGCAACGGAAGACTCGCCAGCGATCTCATTCTCGCTCTTCATCAGGACAGCACAGGCGCGCTGTGGGTCGGCACTGCTGGCGGAGGATTGAGCCGCTACAAAGGCGGACGTTGGGCCACCATCTCCACCCGCGACGGCCTTTTCGATGACAGCATCTTCGCCATTCTGGAAGACGACAACGGCTACTTCTGGATGAGCTGCAACAAGGGAATCTTCCGCGTGTCACGTCAGCAGCTCGACGATTTTGCCGAGGGGCTTGCGCCGAAAGTCACGAGCGTTGCGTACGGAAGATCCGATGGCATGCAGAGCCGCGAGTGCAATGGCGGCACGCAGCCGGTGGCGTGGAAGACGAGCAACGGCAAGCTCTGGTTCGCCACGGTCAAGGGTCTGGCCATGATCGACCCGAACCACGCGCGCGCCGCGGCCGCACCGCCGGTGATCATCCAGGGCATCTTCGCGGATCGTCACCAGATCGATCCGGCCGGTCCGCTCACGCTTGCTGCAGGAACGAAGGCCCTCGAGTTCCGTTACGCCGGAATCAACCTGACTACGCCGGAGAAAGTTCACTATCAATACAGGCTCGAGGGATTCGATCGCGAGTGGATCGATGCCGGCACGCGCCGGATGGCCACATATACGAACCTGAAGCCGGGCTCGTATCGCTTCCAGGTTCGCGCTGCAAGTGATGATGGTCCGTGGAGCACGGGCACGACCATGTTCCGGCAGCGCGCGTTCTTCTATCAGACCTCCTGGTTCATGACGCTTTCCGCCATCCTGGTGCTCGGTACCGGAGCCGGCGCTTATCGCAGCCGCATCAAAATGATCCGCGCGTCGGCCGAGCGATTCAAGCAACTGTTCGAACGCAACCCCGCCGGCGAGTACCGAGCTAATGGCGTCGGTGGAATCCTCGACTGCAACGACGCTTGCGCCCGGATGCTCGGCTACGGCTCGCGCGCGGAGTTGATGGCGCACGGAATCTCCGAAGCGTACGGGTCCGAAACCGAGTGGCAGACGCTCGTCGCGCGGCTGCGCGAGCAGGGATCGCTTGCCAGCGTCGAGATTCCACTGCATCGCCCTGACGGCACGCAAGTGTGGGTGTTGATGAATGCCAGCATGTTGAGCGATGGCAACGGCCATCCGATCGTGGCGGCCACGCTGGTCGACATCACCGATCGAAAACGCGCCGAGGAAGAAGTTCGGTACCGGGCGCACCACGACGTGCTCACGGGATTGCCGAATCGCGCACTCTTCAAAGACCGTCTCACGATCGCGCTCAACTACGCACATCGCGCCGGGAATCAGTTGGCGGTGCTGTGCCTCGACCTCGATAGTTTCAACGTCGTCAATGAAGCGTTCGGCCGGGAAGGTGGAGATCATCTTCTGCAGGAAGTTGCCAAGCGGTTGAACGCGTGCGTGCGCGAGGAAGACTCGGTGGCCCGCGTCGGCGACGACGAGTTCACGCTGCTGCTCATGAAACCGGCGAACGTCGGAGACGTGACGCAGGTGGCGCGCAAGATCCTTCAGGCGGTCGCGCAGCCCATCTTCGTCGATGGTCATGAATTCAACATCACCACCAGCATCGGCATCGCCTTCTACCCGCAGGATGGCGGCGATGCGGAGTCTCTGCTGAAAAACGCCGACAGCGCTCTGTTCCAGGCGAAAGAGGCGGGACGAAACAGCTACCAGCTCTGCTCGCCCTTCCTGGCGCGCAAGGCGGCGGAACGCCTCACGCTCGAGACTGCGCTGCACCAGGCGCTGGAGCGCCACGAGTTCGTCCTTCACTATCAGCCGCAGCTCGACCTGCGCAAGCAGGCGGTCACCGGAATGGAAGCTCTGATTCGCTGGGACCGCGGCGGAAAGAACATGATGCGTCCGGCCGACTTCATCGGTGTCGCCGAAGAGACCCGTCTGATCCTCCCGATCGGCGAGTGGGCCATCGAAGAAGCCTGCCGCCAGGGACAGGCGTGGTCCAGCGAAGGCACGCCGATGAAAATTGCGGTGAACGTCTCGCCCCGTCAGTTCCAGCAGCCGAATGTCGTCTCGATGATCAAAGGTGCCGTCGACCGTTCAGGCTTCGACCCGAAATTACTCGAGATCGAGATCACCGAGAGCACGGCCATGTTGGATCCGGCTTTGACCGCTGAGATTCTTCTCGACCTCAAGAACCTGGGGATGAGCATCGCCATCGACGATTTCGGCGTGGGGCATTCCTCGCTGAATTACCTGAAGCGCTTCCCGATCGACACTCTGAAAATCGATCAGTCGTTCGTCAAGGACATCACCCGTGGAGGAAGCGACGGAGCAATCGTTTCGGCCGTGATCGCGATGGGCAAGGCTTTGAACATCCGAGTGGTCGCCGAAGGCGTGGAGACGCAGGAACAGCTCAACTTCCTCAAGGAGCACGGCTGCTACGAATTCCAGGGATATCTGTTCAGCAGGCCGATGGCGGCGAACGCGCTCACTGAGATGATCCACACCGCATCGCCCGGCGCCTACACGCACCATTACGCGCGCAAGATTCACTCCGTTTCCCTATCCGCCGACCACTAACGGAGAGCGGCCGAGACGGCCGCTCTCCGAGTCGTTGCGCCGCTCGCCCGACGAGGGCTGATATTCTTCGACTACTTACGTGACCATGCGCGCGGCAACCCGCTTGGGGCCGTACGAGCTCATCGCCCTGATCGGGGCGGGTGGAATGGGAGAGGTCTATCGTGCCCTCGACCCGCGAATGGGTCGCGAGGTGGCAATCAAGGTGCTTCCGGCGCAATTCGCGACAGATCGCGAGCGGCTCATGCGCTTCGAGCAGGAGGCGCGCGCAGCAGGCGCTCTCAACCACCCGAATCTCGTCGCCATCTACGATATCGGCACACACGAGGGTCAACCCTACATTGTTGAAGAGTTGCTCGAAGGCGAGACCCTGCGGCAGAGGCTGCGCGGCGGCGCGATTGGCATGCGGCGATCAGTCGATTACGCCATTCAGATTGCGCGTGGCCTGGCCGCAGCGCACACCAAAGGGGTGGTTCATCGCGACCTCAAGCCCGAGAATATTTTCATCACCTCAGACGGGCGACTGAAGATCCTCGACTTCGGCCTGGCGAAGTTGAGCTCTCCCACCACGGACGATAGCGCCGAGGAGCAAACACAAGCCGGACAAGTCATCGGAACAGCCTCTTACATGTCGCCCGAACAAGTGCGAGGGGAGCGGGTCGACGCGCGCTCCGACATCTTCTCGTTCGGTTGCGTGCTGTACGAGATGCTTGCCGGCTCGCGCGCCTTCGATGCCGCGTCGCGAGCGGAGACAATGAACGCGATTTTGACTTCCGAACCGCGTGAAGTCGCCAACATGACTCCTGCGCTCGCGCGTATTGTGAACAAGTGCCTGGAGAAGCACCCGGAGGCGCGATTCCAGTCGGCAAGCGATCTGGCGTTTCACCTCGAGGCTGTCAGCGACATCTCGGCCCCGGCCGCTCCATCAAAAAGGCGCGCTTACTGGCCACTATGGGTGGCGCTGCTCGCAGCGGCAATCATCGCAGTGACAACTTGGTCGCTGGCGCGTCGGCGTCATCCGCAATCGTCAGACGATCTCATCATTCAGCGGATCACGAATAGCGGCAACGTCGGCGCTGCCGCCGTGTCGCGCGATGGCAAATATGTGGCGTTCACAACCATGGGCGACGGCATGGAGGCGCTATCCATTCTTCAGTTATCGACCGGTAGTCAGGTGCAGATCATCCCGGCCGCCGCAGGGAGCTACGGCAGCCTTGCATTTTCCCGCGATGACGACTACGTCTACTTCGCGCGTCATTCGGCTGCAGCGCCCTGGTCGCTGTACCGCATTCCAACCCTCGGCGGGAGCGAAATGAAGGCGCTCGAATCGCCTTTGCCGTCATCGGTATTTGCACTTTCACCCGACGATCGGTCCGTAGCGGTCATTGCAGTCCCCTCGTGGCTCGGACCCGGCGAGCTGCGCATCATTTCGCTTGACAGCGGCAGCATCAGGATCGCTGCAACGCGGAAAGGGCGGGAATTCCTTCGCAATGCCAGACCAGCGTGGTCGCCCGACGGAACGCAAGTCGGATATTTTGCGGGGAGCTGGGAGCCGCATTGGCACGCACAAGTCTTCGTCGCCGAGTTACGCAATGGCCAGACGGCACTACTGACGAGGGATGAATGGAGCCCTTTCGGCGGAGCTCTCGCCTGGACGCGAGACGGCCAAAGCCTCATTCTCAATGCATCGAAGAGTGACGGCGCGAGCCAGCAGCTTTGGTCCATCAGTGTTGTGGATGGAGCGGCTCACCGCCTCACGCACGACCTCGCCTCCTACTACGACGCAACTGTCACAGACGATGACACGGCACTCGTCTCGAGGCGAAGTGAATCCGATTCGAATCTCTGGATCGTGGACGCGACGAATGCGCAGAACGCACGACAGATCACGTTTTCCGCCGGTGCGTCGTACGCCGACTGGAGCATCGATTGGCTGCCGAACGGTCGCATCATGTATTCGTTCCTGGAGCCCGACAACGCCCAGCTGTGGGTGATCGATCGAGGCGGGAAGCAACCGAGGCGCGTAACGAATACGCGCGGCCGCAGCAACGTCTATCCCGCCGTATCGCCGGACCGCAAGAGAATCGCATTCTGCTCGGAACGAAGCGGCCGCTGGATGCTTTGGGTAATGGATATCGATGAAAGCAATGCGCGCATGTTCCGATACGCCGATCGCGGCAAACGGCCATCGTGGTCGCCGGACGGCCGATGGATCGTGTACAACGGCGATTCAGACGACGCGTGGCGCGTTTCCGCTGCAAATCTCGATGCGCACCCGCAGCGCCTCAATCCACATCCCTGTATGTTTCCTACCGTCACGCCGGACAGCCGTTTCGTGCTTTGCGAAGAACCGCAAACCGCTGCGCAGCCGAAGCGCACCGTCCTGATTCCCATCGATGGCGGCATTGCTCAGAGCACCGATGTTCCGCCGACGACGACCTCATACCGATGGACGAAGAACGGAGACCTGGCGTACACGGTTCGGGAAAAAGATGCAACCAACGTATGGATGCGGCTGTTGCGCGGCGGCGAGGCCCGCCAGCTCACGCGCTTCGACTCCGGCGATATCAACGACTTCGCTTTCTCGCCGGACGGTTCAAAAGTGGTCGTTTCTCGGGTGCATTCGCAATCCGACGCTGTGCTTATCCGCAACTTCCGGTCGGGACGATAGGTTCTATTGCAGAGTGATGACGACTTTTCCTCGAGCGTGCCCCTCTTCAAGATAGCGGATCGCTTCAGGCACTTCATTCAACCGGTAACGCCGATCGATGACTGGCGTAACTTTTCCGGCCTCCATGAGCTCGCCCAAGGTGGTGAGGTCCTCTTGGCTCGATTTCGCCACAAACATGACGAAGTTCTGGCTCACGAAGCGCGATAACACCAGCACTTCGAACGCCATCGTCACGATGGACCCGATTCTCACGGGTCCTCCACCGATGACGCATGTGCCATTCCGATTCAAGACGCGCCTGTACGCCTTGAGCGAATGGGTCGCCGCGAGGTCGAAAATCAAGTCGTAACGCTCGGTGCCTTCGGTGAAATCTTGTTGGGTGTAATCAATGACGCGACCCGCGCCGATGGAGCGCACCAAATCCAACTTCCCCGTGCTGCAGACTCCAGTCACATCCGCGCCGAACGACTTGGCGATCTGCACAGCGAACGTCCCCACGCCTCCTCCGGCACCGTTGATCAGGACCTTCTGTCCCGCCCGAATCTTTCCCTTGTCGCGAAGACCCTGCAATGCCGTAAGTCCCGCCACCCCTACAGAGGCCGCTTGCTCGAACGTCACGTTATTGGGCTTCGTGACCACGGCTGACTCGCGAGTACACACGTACTCGGCAAGGGCCCCGCTGCACAGGCCGAACACTTCGTCGCCCGGTTTGAACTGCGTCACGTTCCTGCCGACCGCTTCAACCTGGCCCGCAACATCGCGTCCCGGTCGTATCTTTGGTTTGCGCAGCCCGAACGCAATGCGAAGGAACGGCGGCGCTCTCATGATGTGTCGGTCGAGTGGATTGATGGAAGCGGCGTGGACTTTGATCAAGACCTCACCGTCCTCGGGCGCCGGCTTCTCAACCTCTTCGCACCCGAGCACATCCGGTGAACCGTAGCCTCGATAAACGACTGCTTTCATGGCTGCATCTTGGCGCCCTTGATCAGGAGCCAGAGCATGAATACCGGCTCTCCAAGGAGCGCGGGGAAGGTGAGGCCGGAGATCAGTTCCTCGAATTGCGGTAACAGCAAGCCCGTTAGGCTGGTGATCACATAGGCGATGCCGTTGATGATCAACCAGTAGCCGAGGAAGCGGGGGAGGAAGCCGGACCGGATCACAAGGAGCGCTAAAGGGATAAGCCACAGACCCCAGAAGATTTCGTTGGCAACCACACCATGGTGATGCAAGCGGAGGAACAGCATGGCCAGCGCGTCCCGCTGAGGTTTGTCGAATGCGGACAGGAAATCGGCGCCTCGCGCGAGCAACAGCGCCGCGGCGTCGTTCAGGGTGTTGAGGAAGTAGATCGGAGCGACCATCAGGCCGCCCAGGATCACCACAAGCGTGGCGAGGTTCTGGTCCACTCCCTTGAACAACCGGTAAAAAGCCAGCACCACGAAAATCGCCATGGTCCCCGTGAACAGGTCGGCTACGATGCCGAGACGAAAAAGCAGCTCGTGGGCGGCGATGTTGTTGGCGGTGGCGGTCGCGTCCCCATGCACAAACAGGGTGCTGGGAATGTAGATGAGGCGCAACGGAGCGAACAGCAATGTTAGATAGAGCGCTCCGGCGACGCGTGCAGCTTTGTCGGTCGGGTGCATGGCTCTCTCCTTTTGTGGAGGACAGCGGCCCTCCGCTGTCCGGACAGCCGAGGGCGGCTGTCCTCCACCATCATGTGATTCCCTTGATCAGCAGCCAAAACCCTGGAGTGACTTCGAAGATGAATATCGGGGCAAAATAGGCAGCTGTGTTGTTCCGGCTCGAGCGTACGGGGTGTCATGCCGCACCTCTTACCGATGGCGCGGCGACTCCCTTGATCAGTAGCCACAGCGCGAAGGCCACCTCGAACACGGCCATCGGGATCCACATCAACGACGTCACCAGGCCCTCGATGAATCCGGCCATCTGCAGGGGGAGGCCCACCACGAGCAGGACCGACGCCAGTACGCCCAACCAGGCCAGGGTCACCGGGATGGTGCGGGCGCGCAGGAACAGGTAAGAAAAGATCGTGCTGCCGATGGCGAAGAGCGTCGCGGCGACGAGCGTGGTCAACCCTTGCACGTTCAGCAGCACGGAGCCGAGCGCGTCGGCTGCGGCAGCGTCCGCGCCGACGGCCGCTGTCGCGACCGACAGCAGTGCCCGCTTTGCAACGGCACCCATGCCGCCGATTACGCCCTCGGTGACGCGACACAACAGCGCCAGCAGCGCCAGGTCACTGTCGTAGTCGCGCGTGAGCGCGTACAGCGCCACGGCCAGCACGAAGGGGTTCATCATCATGAGCAGCGAGTAAACGGCCTCTGCGCGGACGAGCGTGGCGTGCTGGGCGACGCTCGCGAGTTTCGCGGCCGTTGTCTCGCCACGGGTTGCCGGCGCGAACACGACCATGCCGGCGATGCCGGTGGCAATGTAGAAGAGAAACATGAAGCCGGCGAGCCGCGCGCTCGTTGTGCGAGTCATGCTTGCTCCGCAGCGGGCTTTAGTCCCTTAGACAGCAGCCAAAAACTCATGGTGATTTCGAAAATGCCCATCGGTGAATCGAACCACCACAAGTTCACGACTTTGCTGTAGTTTGGAAAAAGAATCAGAGCGATACTACATACCGCCGCCCATGTATACGAGATCACGCCAAAGGCGGCCAATGCTCTGGGGATGTAATTCGACTTGAACCACAAGTAGCTCCAGACAGCCGATCCCAGTCCCCAGAACAGCAACCCAAAGTAGTACTCGTCGAAACGCGCGCGAAAGTAGAGTCTCGCCAATGCTTGTAATTGTCCGGTTTCGAATGCTCGCAAGTACGGGGCGCCGCTCAGGAACCGCAGAACGTCAAACAGGTTGAGGGTCATGAGAATCCACATCAAGACCCACACGAGACTCCAGAATGTCGCAAGTAAGGCAAAGTTTCTGTTGATTGGCGTGAGAATGATATTGAGCGCAGTCACCAGCAGTAGAAGGCCCGCACAGTAAAACAGTCCGAGACCGATTCCGACACGAAACAATCGTTCGTGGGCCATGATGTTGCGAGCCGTTTGTACGGCATCCCCGGGGACGATCAGACGTTCGTGGATGGCAAAATTAGCAACCACCACCGCCGCCGTTGCGAAAAGATACGTGAGCCCGGCGACTCTGGCGGCTTTGCGTTGTGACTGGTCGATCATTTCATTGCCCCCGCAAGGCGAGTCAGGACGCCCGACTTGAAAATGATCCAGGCCATCAGGAGGCAGGAGAGTCCCAAGAATACGAGGCTGATGTTGTACGTGTGAGCCCGCAGCGTTAGAAACAGCAGCGCCAGGGCACGCAAGGGTTCCAGGTCGAGGATGTTCAGGTACTGAGCGCCTCTCAAGACGACGAACGCGGCAGCGTGAAAGAGGCCCGCGAAAACCGCGATGGCGCATCCCAGAAAGCTGAAGGATGCGGTGACGAAGGAGAGGCGTTTGCTCACCGGCTTGAACATTTCGTAGAAGAGCAGCGTCACAGCGACATAGCACAAGATCGAGATCAGGTCGGCCGCTAAGACCATCCAGAAGAGCTGCTGATGCGTCAGGATGTTCGTCGCGATTGCCGCGGCGTCGCCTGTAAGCCTCCAGCGGACGAGAGCCGCCGCCCCTGCTGTCAGGATGCTGGCCAAGTAGAAGGCGCCGGCAATGTTGGCTGTGGAAAACTGCGGTGTTTCTGCAATCGGTTCGGACATCGCTGCTACGCTCATTGCCCTGTTTCCTTATGGGAAGGTGCTTTACTTCTTCGGCTGTGGTGTTGCCGGCTGTTCGCTGCTTGGAGGAACGATGTTCTTCAGGCGCAGGTACGTGACGATGTTGCCGTAGTGTTCCACTGTGTGCATGTTGTTTACGGTCAACACGTCGCGTTTTCGCGTGTCGTCTCCGAAGAATTTCACCGTCTCATTGCCGGAGGCGTCGGTCATGCCGTTGTAGGCTTTGTCGCAGTAAGCAAAAGCATCTTTGAGTGAGGCGATCAGATCGGCTTTCGAGGTCTTGGTCTTTTCGATTTTCAGGGACGGATTTTTCTCGCCGAGCACCATCGAACAAAAGTAGTACTGGGAGTCGGCGACGTGCCCGAGGACCTGGCCGAAGCTGCGTACTACTTCTGTCGGCTTGAAGTTGTAATTCTCCTCGGGCATTTTTTCCGCTGAGCGGAGCACGAGATCCTTCAGGTGTCCGTACGCTTTCACATTGAATGCATTGAGCGGACGATCGTCGGCCACCGCAACAGCGGCCGGCACAAGAAGGCTAATCAAGAGTGTTCGCGTGATGATGTTGAGTTTCATTTTCCTTCTCCTTTAGATTCCTCTCTAACGCCGAAGACCAGGAGCCACAGAGTGAGCGCTCCTTCTCCGATCATGCCAGGGGCCATGTTGTAGGGCGATAGTTCGTGTGCGAGCGACGGTGACAGAAAGGTCAGCCAGCCCAAACCGCCGATTGCCATCAGCACGCCCAGAGTTCGCGGCAGGAAGGCCGACCTGAAAATCAGGTAGCCGATCAGAAGGCAATAGAACCCGAAAAACACCAGGTTGTTGATTTGGAAAGGGGCGAGATGAAACATGCTGAGCAGCCCCATGACCAATCCCAGGAGGCTGACGAACGCTGCCAGCAAAGAGAGGCTTCTGCTCACAGGCTTGAACAGGTCATAGAACAGCAGCGTCACGGCGAGATAGCAGGCGGTCGCGATGAGGTTGGCCGCAAACCTGCCGCTGGAGGAGACCAGGGCAAATACTCCTGTGATAAAGGTGAGCAAATAAAAGACGCCGGCAATCCTGGCCTTCAGTTGCGGCGAAGCTGCTGCAATTGGTTCCTTCATTACCGCTGTGCTCATACTCATTTCTCCTTACTGCGAATCAGATCGGTTCTCGATAGCGACGCAGCCGCACCGCTGCGGCGAGAAATGCCGCGGCGAACGCCAGCCCGATCCACAGACCGGGCGTGCTGAGGAATTTGCCCGGAGTGAGCGCCGATAGCGGGTCAATCGTGGCGCTACCATGCTCATGGGGTACGAAAGCCTGCGCAAACCAGCCGATCAAAAGGTATTTCAGGAACGAGGCGACGTAAGATGTGTTGAACGCGCCCTTCTCGAAAGCGGCGATCGCGAGAAACGGGAAGACGGCCCATAGAAACGTTGCGCGCCGCGCCCAACCGGAGACCAGCAGAAACCACGCATAGAGGGGCGCGTGCCAGAGCGCAATCGCCACCAGAGCGTAGAGCAACGCCAGCCACAACTGGACAAACGGCAACCGGGCCCACAGCATCGCGACGCTCTGCGGGTTCCCCAGCAACACCACGGTGCTTGACAGCAGCATGATGAGGTGCGTGGCAACGATGATTGCGAAGATGAGCAGCGGCAGAACCACCAGCGGAATGCCGGCCTTCGAGAGCACTGCGGTCCGATCAGAGATCGGCAGCGACTTCCAGAAGAGGATGCTGCGGTCGCGGCGTTCGCCGTGCAGGGCGTCGAGACAGTAGAACACCCCCACGATGAAGGCGGTCAGTATGATCAGACCGGCCGTCATGTCGAGCGGCATTTCAATTGCCACCCGTTGCTTCGCCGGGTCGAGCGCCAGTGCGGCACTCATGCGGCGCGGCAGAGTCATTGTGCTGATCAGAAAGCCGAACTGCATGACGGCGGCTACGATCACAGGCGCCATATAGATCGAACGGTTCTCCCACAATTCGCGGCGTACCGACCAGACCATGTTCGATGGTGTATTCATCTAGACCAGTCCTGTGGCTACGCCACTCTTTCGAGGATCGCGTCGTTGCGCGTAGCAACGATCGGTTTGCTCTGCTGTACACGTTTGCGAGACGACACGCGATACAGCGCGAAAAGCATCGCTCCAACGAGGAGCACATGCGGCACATAAAGAAGGTTTGTTTCGTTTAACCACTTGGGGAAGAGGTGTGCCCGGCTGGGGTAAAAGGAGAGTGTGGCAAACAGCAGCGCCAGGCACATGCGCCACAGATGTCGCGCGATGCGTTGCGCACCGAAAACACCGCCGCGCAGGATCATGCGAACGTCAGAGGCGGCGAACAGCAGAGCAATCGAACCAAAGATGAAGTACAAGAAAGGCGGATATCCATCTTTCAAACCTGACTTGCTGATCGCCGCTTGAACCCCCCACGTCACGCCGGCGGCTCCGATCGCCAATACAACGAGCAGCGCGCTCCAATCGAAAGCGCCTACTGTCCGATCTCTGCGCCTGGCGGCCACCCACGCCGTTGCAACCAGATAAAAAGTCAGAACGCCGCCCATAATGTTGCCGTTGTTGGGTTTGATGAATGCCGCCATGTATGCACCGGCTGACGACATGCTCAGCATGGACACGAAAAATATATTTCCAGCCGCGCCGTGGAGTCCCGATCCCTTGCGGAACGTCATGGCCATGAAGCCAGACAGCAATCCCACAATGGCGCCGCAGACATGAATCATCATTAAGGCCGTGTGCATTGTTCTCTATCTCCAACTGCAGCCGGCCGCCTCTAGTGGCCCATCGGCGTTGTAAAGCGGCGCGAGATAGATTCCGTGCCGTGCAGCAATTGTCTCCATCTCCTTGACGCGCTCGGGAGTGATGGCCCCTCGTCCCTTAGAGAACGGTTCGAACCGGCCTTCCAGAGCAAGCGCCACACCCTCGAGCAGACATCCATGGACCACATCGGGGAACGGATGCCGATTCAGAATTCCATGAAGATCGGGCGCGAACCTCATTCCGCCAGTGATCTGCCCCAGACCTCCGAAAAAGACCTTAGCGCCCGGCATCTCCCCCCTTGGAGACAAGTTCTTGGGGTAGCCGGCATCACAAACGATTGCGTGCGACGCGATCCGGCCTAACAGAAGCGCCGGAGAGGCCAGGCTGGCGGCGCAGATCACGACGTCGGCTTCTGACGAGAATTGCTGGAGATCTGTTGCGACCTCCACCTGAGCTCCATCCGCTTCCAGCTCCGCTGCCAGCCTGCGTAGTCGCTCCACATTGCGTGCGAAGAGCAGCACGCGCCTAACGAGAGGCGCGAGACAACGGGCGCAGCCGGAACCCACATCTCCGGTTGCTCCAACGATGAGCAGCGTTGAACTTCGGATGTCCCGATCCTCCAGCGCGCACATCTTCCTGATGCTCTGAACGATGTAAGCGACGGTCAACGTATTGCCTGTCGTGAAGACCGTGCCCTCTCTTTCCGGTAGCTGATCGAAGTCGCCCTCGATCAGAATGGAGCTGAATCCGCCGAGACTCACGATCTTCGCGCCAGCATGAATGGCGTTGGCTGCCGCCGCTCGAACGCGCGCGAGGTTTTCGCGGACGCAGGCGGCGTCGAGACGGTCGGGAGGAATAAAGGAGTCGATGTAGACGCCGCGCGCCTTCGCGCCGACAACCGAGTCGACGTCGACATAGCAAAGTGCTCTGGGCGGAATCCATGGAAAGATGTCCCTGATCTCATCGTCCGGCAGTGGCGTACGCTGGGGTCCGCGCAGGACAGCGAGTACATCAGCTACGGCTCTCCAACTGTCCTGATGTCCAATCAAAGCGAAATCGAGGTCGATCATTGGGCTCTCCCAGCTACACCGGCAACTGAGTCACCCATGTAAGCGTGACCTGGCCGGGGATCCCCAGCATGTCGAGCGTCTTCAGATACTGTTGCAGCGAAGCTCCGCGAAGCTGGACTGCAGACAAACTGACCTCGAACAGCGATGGCTTGACGCAACTGGCGTGGCACACTTCGCAATG
>Ga0207646_10004466_pt1 | contig 15166 bp, 11 predicted proteins | sample KBSK5502metaG_FD_184343 | JGI IMG/M metagenome (GOLD analysis project Ga0207646, IMG submission 184343) | Corn, switchgrass and miscanthus rhizosphere microbial communities from Kellogg Biological Station, Michigan, USA - KBS K5-50-2 metaG... | ecosystem: Host-associated > Plants > Roots >... | reverse complement strand
ACCATCCCGCCCATGGCGTCGATCCTGCGGAAGTACTCGAGCGCGTCGGCCTCGATCTCGTTCGTGAGCTTCTCGACGAAGTACGACCCCGCGAGCGGGTCGGCCGTGTTCACCACCCCCGACTCGTGGGCGATCACCTGCTGCGTGCGCAGGGCGATCGTCACCGCTTCCTCCGTGGGCAGGGCGAGGGCCTCGTCGAGCGAGTTCGTGTGGAGCGACTGGGTGCCGCCGAGGACCGCGGCCAGCGCCTGCAGCGCCGTCCGCACGACGTTGTTGTACGGCTGCTGGGCCGTCAGGCTCACTCCCGCCGTCTGGCTGTGGAAGCGGCACATCCAGCTCCGCGGGTTCTTCGCGCCGAAGCGCTCCTTCATCACCCGCGCCCAGATCCGCCGCGCGGCGCGGAACTTCGCGATCTCCTCGAAGAAATCGCTGTGCGAGTTGAAGAAGAAGCTCAGGCGGGGGGCGAAGTCGTCCACGTCCATGCCCGCGTCCACGCACCACTGCACGTACTCGACGCCGTCGCGCAGCGTGAACGCCAGCTCCTGGGCCGCGGTCGAGCCGGCCTCGCGGATGTGGTAGCCGGAGATGGATATCGAGTTCCATTTCGGCAGGCGCTCGGTGCAGTAGCGGATCATGTCGACGACGATCCGCATGCTCGGGCGGGGCGGGAAGATGTACTCCTTCTGGGCGATGAACTCCTTCAGGATGTCGGCCTGCACCGTGCCCGAGAGCTTCTCCGGGCCCACGCCCTGCTTCTCCGCCACGATGATGTAGAAGGCGAGCAGCATCGCCGCGGGGGAGTTGATCGTCATGGACGTGCTGACCTGGTCGAGCGGGATCCCGTCGAGAAGGATTTCCATGTCCTGCAGCGAGCTGATCGCCACCCCGCACTTCCCCACCTCGCCGAGCGAGAGCGGGTGGTCGGGGTCGCGGCCCATCAGCGTCGGCAGGTCGAACGCCACCGACAGGCCGTGGCCGCCGTGCTCGAGGAGGTACTTGAAGCGGGCGTTGGTCTCGCGCGGCGTGCCGAACCCCGCGAACTGCCGCATGGTCCAGACCTTGCCGCGGTACATCGTGCGGTGGATGCCCCGGGTGAACGGGAAGTCGCCGGGATCGCCGAGGTCGCGCGCGTAGTCGAGGTCGGCGACGTCCTCCGGGCGGTACAGCGGCGCGATGGGCCGGCCGGAGATCGTCGTGTGCGTCGGCGAGGCGGGCGTCTCGACGACGGGGGCCGTCTCTTCGACTGCCTTCTTGGTCACTGGTCAAATTGTAACAGCGTGCCGACTAGCTTGCTCCGGCGCCAGTGTTCGGCGCGCGCAGCGGAGCGCGCCGCATTCGTGATTAATGCTCCCTAAGGAGTTCTTCCACCGCGCGCTCCCACCGGTGCGCGTCGGCGTCGCGGCGAGCGGCCTGGCCCAGGCGCTCGGCCAGGCCACGGTCGCGGCCGAGGGCGTCGAGCTGAGCGGCGATGGCCTCGGCGGTCGGCGCGCTCACGAACCCATTCTCCCCGTGCCGGACGAGCTCGGCCGGCCCGCCGCTGTCGGTGGCGGTGAGCACCGCCTTTCCCGATCGGAACGCCTCCAGCGTCACGAAACCGTAGTCCTCGTTCCAGGGCGCGAAATACACGGCGCGACAGCGCGCGTAATGGTCCACGAGCTGCGCGTCGCTGACCGGCCCCAGCAGCTCGACCCGCGCCTCGAGCCCGAGCGCGCGGATCCGCTCCCTCAGGCGAGGCTCCTCCTCGCCCTCGCCGGCGATCTTGAACGAGAGCGAGCGGTCCCGGGCGAGCGCGGCCGCTTCGACGAGCAGGTCGAGCCGCTTCAGCGGGTGCAGGCGCGAGACGGCGAAGACGTAATCTCCGTAGCCGTCGGTGCGGTAGGGCCTTTCGGGCGGCGGAGGGTAGAGCACCTCGCTGGCGATGCCGCCGAAGCGCTGCAACCGGGCCTGGATCGTGCGTGATTGGGCGACGAGCCGCGTGACGTTCCGCGTGAGCAGCCAGTGGTCGAGCGTGTGGAAGACCCTCTTCCGCACGCCCTCCTTGAGGCGCCCCTTGCGTCCCAGGCCGCGCACGAAGCGCTCCCACAGGTCGTAGTACTCGCGCATGCGGTGGTTCAGCCAGCAGACGTGCCGCGGGTGGCGCACCGCGTAGGAGGGGAAGCGCAGCGAGATGACCTGGTCGACGGGCTTGCCGTCCGCCGTCTCCCGCACGTCGGTGAGCCACGTCGCCCAATACGCCGAGAGCTGGTGGCCGAACCGGTTCTGGGGAGTGACGATCACGTCCGCCAGATGCCCGGCGCGCCGAAGCGCGGCGGCGGTCTCCTCGGCGATCGTGAGGTGCCCGCCGCGCACGAAGAGCGCGCCGGAAGTCACGACCAGGATCCGCCGCCCGCTCATGCGGACGGAGCGTTCCCGTCCCGATGCCGCACCACGCGCGCGGGCACGCCCACGGCCACCACGCCGTCGGGAAGGTCTTCGGTGACGACCGCGCCCGCCCCGACCACCACGTCGCGGCCGATGCGCACGCCGTCCATGACCTTCGCCCCCGCCCCCAGCCACACGTTCTCGCCGAGGGTGATGCCCTGGGAGCGCCGCGCCTGTTCGACGACCGGCACGCCGGCAAGGTCGAACTCGTGGCCGCCGCCGACGAGGTAGGTGTAGGCGGCGAACAGGCCGTAGGCGCCGACGGTCACCGACGAGCCGGAGAAGATCTCGGAGTGGAAACCGACGTTGACGTGGTCGGCGAGGACGATGTCGCCGTCCTTGCACGAGAGGATCGTCCCCCGTCCGAGGAACACGCCGTTTCCCACGCTGATCCCGCGGTTGGTCTCGCCCTTCGCGTCGAGGACGACCAGGTCGTCGACGACGACGTCGTCGCCGAGCTTGATCTTGGCCGGGTGGCGCAGCACGACCCCCGAGCCGAACGTCACGTTGCGCCCCACCGCGCCGAGCAGCCACGGATAGCAGATGCGCCGGAGGACGAGCCCGAGCGCGCCGGGGACCCACGACGTCGTCGTGATCACGAGCTCGTGGAGGAGCAGGCGGAGGAGGCTGCGGCTACCGACCACGAGGTCCTGGTACTTGCCGAGCGCGGAGCGTCGAGGGTCGCGGATGGCCTGCTGGATGGCGATCGGCCGTCGCTCCTCCAATCGTTGACCCTTTCCGGGCGGCTACTGTATCATGCCGTGTTTGCGGGGCATCTCGGGACCTCGACCATCCGTCGTCCCCCTCGTCGTGAGTCTTCTCGCCGCCGCTTGCGGGTCCGGCCCCAGCGGGCCCAGCGGCTCTCCCACCCCCACGCCGACGGCGACGCCTCCTCCGGGGCCCGTGGCGGGACGGTACCTGCTGCAGATCGTGCCCGGTCCGGGCTGCAACATGAGCCGAGCGCCGCTCACGTTCCCCATGGTCGCCGCGGCGGCGGGCACGTCCCCGCATCCGGGCGTGCAGGTCGTGCTCGACGGGAATCCCGGCGAGCTGGAGTGGGAGTTCCTGTCCGAGAACTTCACGCTCCGCGGCGGCCTGGGCACCACCGGAGACGGCGTCCTTTCGAACGAGTCCACTCGTCTCTGGACCCACGTGATCGGGACGGGTTCGGTCACGCGGGCGAGCGATGGGCGGGGTGAGGTCGTGAGCGGCAACCTGATGGGATACGTCGCCATCGGCGGTCGCGACGACGGCGAGGGCGCGCTCGGGACCTGCTCCGCCCGGGACCACACCTTCTCGCTGAGGACGCGATGAGAGGCGTGACGGCGACGGCCGCGGTGCGGTGGATGATCGCCGCGGCGCTGCTCCTGGCGAGCCCGGGCCCCATCGCGCGCGCCAGCGCCGATCGCGGACAGGTCCATCTCCGGACGAGCGAGGCCTTCGCGCCCTGTCTGGCCCCGGCGGTGGCGGCGTTCTCTCGCGAGTCCGGCCTGAGCGTCGTGCTCGACGTCGGCGACCTGGATCCCCCGCGCGGGGCGGACGTGGTGATCGGCGACGATTCCGAGATGACGCGATTGCTCGAGGGAGGGATCGCGGACCTGGAGACCTCGTTCGACCTCGGCTCCCTGCCGTGGGTGCTGGTCGTGCCCGCCGGATCGCCGGTCGGCTCGCTCTCGGCCCTCGCCCCCGATCGAGTGTCGGTGATGGGTGGCCGGGCCAGCCGCGCGGCGCGCGAGTCGCTTCAGGGGTTGCCCGCAGAGCGCGTGCGGGTGTCCCGGGACGCGAACGAGCTGCGGCGGGCCCGCTATGCGCTGGTGCCCCGCTCGCTCGCCGGCCCCGGCGAGCAGCGGCCCTCGGGCGTGCACCCCTTGATGGCCGTCACGGCCCTGATCGCCGACGCGCCCCATCCTTCCGGCGCGCGGGCGCTCCTGGCCTTCCTGCGCAGCGACCGCGCGCGGCGTCTGCTCACCCCGTGCCTCGACGCGCCGCCGCCCGATGCCGGCGCGAAGGCGAGCACGGCGAGGTCCGCGGCCGGCGGGACTTTCGCGCAGTCCGTCGTGGACTGGTGGCTACCGGAGTGCACGCTGACGCACAATGGCTACAACGACCCGAGCAAGGTCCTCGGGCCTCCTGACGCAGTTGCCCTCGGCATGAAGGACCAGTACACGGGCATCATGAGCCTGGGCCAGGGCGGGTACGTGACGGTAGACATGGGCGACACCGCGGTCGACGGTCCGGGCGCCGACGTTCGTGTCTATCAAGAAACCGGGAGCGAGCCGGTGACGCTCTACGGGGCGACCAGTCCGCAGGGACCCTTCGTCCTCATTGGCCTGCGTGAGGATTGCGGCGAGAGAACGCCCGGCCTACCTCCGCCGGATCACCACTGCGACTTCGACCTGCGCGGCACGGGCATGTCCGAGGCGCGCTACTTCAAGATCGAAGACGGCGAGATCTATCCCTGCCTGGCCGGAGGCACGATCACGGAGGGCGCGGACATCGACGCCATCGAGATCCTCAACAAGAAGACGTGAGGCGGGGCGTCCTCGTGCTCGCGAAGGTCGGGGTGAGCCTGGCCCTGCTCGCCTACCTGCTGTCGACCACGGACCTCGCCGCCCTGACCCGGCGCGTGCGCTCCGGGGATCCGCTGCTCCTGGCGGGCGCTCTCGCCCTCTACACGCTGACCCTCGCCCTCGCCACCTGGCGCTGGCGGCTGCTGCTCCGGGCGCAGGGCTACCAGGCTCCGATGGGACACCTGTCCGCCTCGTACCTGGTGGCCACCTTCTTCAACAATTTCCTCCCCAGCAACGTGGGCGGAGACGTGATCCGGGTGCGAGACAGCTCGCGGCTCACCGGATCCACGACCGCTTCGCTGGCGGTCGTCGCCATCGACCGGATCCTCGGCCTCGGCGCGCTGTACCTCCTGGCCGTCGTGGCCTACGTCTTCGGAGGCCCGACGGTGCGGGGCCTCGCCGGGGCCCTGCCGGCCCTCGCCGTGCTGGGCGTCGTCTTCGGCGTGATGGCGTACGTCTACGTCACGCCGGGCACCACCCGGAGGGTCATGTCGATCCTGCACCTGGACGCTTTCCCGTGGATCCGGGAGCGCTTCGAGGTCGCCCAGGACGCGGTGCACGTCTACCGGGAGCGGGTGGCGGTGGTGTGGACGGCCTTCGCCGCCAGCGTGGCCCTGCAGGCGCTCGTCGTCTGCTACTACTACGAGGTGGCCCGCTCGCTGCGCATCGCGCTCCCGCTCTCGGCCTGCTTCCTCGTCGTGCCCCTCTGCACGCTGGTCCAGACCGTGCCCGTCTCCTTCAACGGCTGGGGCATCCGGGAGAGCGTCTTCATCGTCTACTTCCGGCAGCTCGGCCTGTCCCGCGACAGCGCTCTGGCGTTCAGCCTCGTCGGCGCCGGGCTCATCGTCATCCTGTCCCTGTCGGGGGCGGTCGTGTGGAGCTCCCGCACGGCGCCGCCCGACCCGACCCCGCCCTCCTGAGCGATGCCGGTCGGCGTCCTTCACGTCTGCGACAAGTTCGGAGTGGCCGGGTCGAGCATCCACGGCGTCTCGCGGCTCTTCTCGTGGTGGTTCCCCCGCTACGACCCCGCGCGCTTCACCGTCTCCTTGTGCGGGCTCAAACGCCCGGAGCCGGCGTCGCGGCTGCTGGAGGAGCAAGGCATTCCGGTGCGTCACCTCGGTCGCGGCCGCTTCGACCCCCGCATCCTCGGCGACCTGGTACGCGTCGCCCGCGAGGCCCGCGCGGCGATCCTTCACGTCCACGGCTACGCGGCCGCTGACTTCGGACGGCTGGCCGCCCGGCGCGTGGGGGCGGCCCTCGTCCTCCACGAGCATTTCGCCGATCCGCGGATGCCGGCCTATCAGGGCCTGGCCGACCGGATGCTCGCGCGCCTCACGGACCGGGCCATCGCCGTGAGTGGCTCGACGCGGGACTTCCTCGTCCGCGAGCGCCACGTCCCGGAGACGCGGGTGCGCCTGATCTGGAACGGCGCCCCCCTCGCCGAGTTCGCTCCCGTCATGCCCGCCGTGGCCCTCTCCACGCGCCGCGCGCTGGGACTGCCGGCGGACGCGCCGGTGGTGGGGTCGATCAGCCGGCTGAGCGAGCAGAAGGGCCACCGCCATCTGCTGGATGCCGCCGCGCGCGTGCTCCCGCGAAGGAAGGACGCGCGGTTCCTGATCGTCGGGGACGGTGACCAGATGGAGCCGCTGCGCCGGCAGGCCGACGCGCTGGGCATCGCGCCCTCGGTGGTGTTCGCCGGCCATCGCACGGACGTTCCGGCGCTGCTGGGGGCGGTCGACGTCTTCTGCATCTCATCGGACTACGAAGGAACGCCGCTCGCGCTCTTCGAGGCGATGGCCGCGGGCAAGGCGATCGTGTCCACCGCCGTCGACGGCTGCCGCGAGGTGCTGGAGGACGGGGTCACCGGCCTCCTGGTGCCCCCACGGGATCCCGACGCTCTGGCGGCGGCGCTCTTGCGCGGCCTGGACGACGCGGCGCTGCGCGCCTCGCTCGCGAAGCGGGCCCGCGAAGCCTCGGCCCGCTATGACATCGCGGCCTGCGTCGCGCAGATGCAGGACCTCTACGACGAGGTCCTCGCCGAGAAGGCACGATGAAGCCAGGGCTCGGACGACAGCTCCGTGAGTCCTGGGAAGTCCCGCGCGATATCCTGCTCGGCCGCTATCCGGCGTTCGTGACGGGCGGCGCGCTGCCGCGGGGCGACGTGCCGGTCTTCGTGTTCCACAGCCTCGAGCCGGACTCGTTCGGGCGCAAGCTCCACTACCTGGCCGACAACGGCTACCAGACGCTCTCGTCCTCCGAATATCTGGAGGTCGTGGCCGGAGCGCAGCCGGCCCCCGAGCGGGCGGTGGTGCTCACGTTCGACGACGGGCGCGGCAGCCTGTGGACGGTGGGCCAGCCGCTTCTCGAGCGCCACCGCATGAAGGGAATCGTCTTCGTCGTTCCCGGTCGGGTGGCTTCTCGCGCCGGTCCGCGTCCTCCGGCCGGAGACGACGCGTTCCTCTCCTGGGAGGAGATCGCGGTCCTGGCGCGGAAGGGCCGGCTCGAGTTCCAGAGCCACACGCAGCGTCACGCCCGCATCCACGCCGCGCCCGAGGTGGTCGGCTTCCTCACGCCGGAGATGCGGCGGGGCTACGCGGCCATGGACGTTCCTCTGATCGACGAGAAAGGCGCCGACCTTCTCGCCGCCGACGTGCCCCTCGGCACGCCCCTCCTGCGGTCGGAGCCGCGGACCTCCGAGGCGCTCCGCTTCCGCGAGGATGAGGAGATCCGTCACGCGTGCGTGCGGCTCGTGGCGGAGGAAGGCGGAGACCCCTTCTTCGCCCGGCCGGGCTGGGAGCGGCGGCTGTGGAGGCTCGTCCGCGGACGGCGCGTGACCGGCCGGTTGGAGACGGCCACGGAGCGCGAGGAGGCGATCCGCTTCGAGCTGGCCGAGGCGCGTCGCGAGCTCGAGGAGCGCACGCCGCGCGAGGTCATCCACCTCTGCTACCCGTGGCATGCCGGAGGGCGCACCGCGCGCCGCATCGCGCGCGAGTCCGGTTACCGCACGGCGTTCTGCGGCAAGGTACCCGGGGTGCCGATCACGCGCCCCGGCGGCGATCTCGAGCGGATCGCCCGCATCGGCGAGGACTACGTGGAGCTGCTGCCGGGGCGCGGCCGGCAGAGCCTGACGTCGGTGCTCGCGCGCAAGTGGTCGCGGCGCTTCCAGGGCCGGACGTAGTACCATGCCGCGCACCATGGAGCCGGGCGATGCGCCTTCGGGCAACCTCCTGCTCCCCGTCCTCCCGCTGCGCGAGATCTGCCTCTTCCCCGAGGCGTCCCTCACGCTGGTGACCGCGGCCTTGCCCGCCCTGAAGGCGGTGGAGGTCGCGCACCGGACCGGAGGCCGCGTGCTCGCGGTCTGCACGAAGGACGAAGGCCCGCGCGAGACCCACGCGGTCGGGACGATCGCCCAGCTCGCCGAGGACCTTTCCCTCGCCGAAGGCGGCCACCGGGTCGAGCTCGACGGCCAGCGCCGCGCCCGCGTCGTGAGCCTCATGGGAATGGACCCCTGGGTGGCCGAGGCCACGCCGCTTCCCGAAGGCAACCCGGGCGACCACTGGGGGCCGGCCGTGGAAGCGCTGGCGCGCTACCTGCATGCCCACGCCGACTTGCGCTCCTTCCTCGACCAGCAGCGGCGGTCGAAGGAGCCCATGGCCTGGGTGAACCTGGCCTGCCAGCACCTGCCCATCACCGCGACCGCGCGGCAGAAGCTGCTCGACGCCGATGCCCCCGAGCGCTGCCTGAAGATCAGCCGCGGGCTCGACGCCCTCCTGCGCAAGGAGCAGGGGAGCTGACGGAGCCGTCCGCGGCCGGCGACGCCTCCACCGGCCGCCGCCTCGCCCGCAACACGGTCTTTTCCGCCGTGGGCGAGGGCAGCAACCTGCTGCTCTTCCTCCTCGGCTTCCTCGCCGCGCGGTACCTCGCTCCCTCGGCGTTCGGCGTCTACAGCGCGGCGCTGGCGTTCGTGGGCCTCTTCCGCATCCTCCCCGACTTCGGCATGTCCTACGCGTCGACGCTCGCCATCAGCCGGGACCGATCGCAAGCCTCCGGCCTCGTCGGCAACCTGCTCGGCTTCCAGCTCGTGCTCTCGATCCTCACCTTCGCCTTGTGCCTCGGCATCGGCCGCGTCCGCTACCACGGCGTCCTGTGGACGGCGGTGCTCGTGCTCTCCTTCGACCTGATCCTCAAGTCCTTGAAGTCGACGCTGCGCTGGCTGCTGAAGAGCCACGAGCGCTTCGGGGCGGAGGCCGCGTCGCTGCTGCTGGAGCGCAGCCTGCTGCTCGGCCTCGGCACCGCCAGCCTCGTCGCGGGGCGCGGCGTCGTGGGCTTCGTCCTCGTCTTCGCCGGCGTACGCGCGCTCGACACGACGGGCCTGCTTCTCTGGGTCCACCGGCGCGTGCTGGCCCTGCGCCCGGCGTTCGATCTGCCGACCTGGGGGCGCCTGTTCCGCAAGGGCCTGCCCTTCGCCTACGCGGGGGCAATGATCACCATGTTCTTCCAGGTCGACGCCGTGATGCTCGAGCGCATGCGCGGGGTCGAAGAGGTCGGCTGGTACCGGGCGCCCGTGCTCGTCCTCGAAGGCCTGACGCTCGTGCCGCGCATCTTCGGCTACGCCCTGATCCCCACCCTGGCCGCCCTCCATCCCCGCTCGCCCGAGGGTGTGACCGCGCTCTACCGCCGGGGCGTGAAGTACCTGCTCCTCACCGGGCTGCCCATCGCCGTCTTCGGCCTGATCGCCGCCCGGCCCTTCGTGGCGCTCCTCTTCGGGGCCGACTACCGTCCCAGCGTCGACGCCGCCCGCATCCTCATCCCGGCCGCCGCCTTCATGTTCCTCTCCAATTTCGGCGAGACCGCGCTCGCCTGCATCGACCGCTGGCGGACCATCGTCGTCGTGTCCACCGCCTGCCTGCTCCTGAACGTGGGACTGAACCTTCTCTGGATCCCGCGCCTCGGGTACCGAGGCGCGGCGTGGGCGACCCTCGCCACGGAGTGCGCCTACTTCGGCGCGACGGCGCTGGCGCTCTGGCTCTTCGGCCACCGCATCTCGTGGCTCTCGGTGGTGGCGCGTCCGGCCCTCGCCACCGCCGTCTTCGCCGGCGTGCTGTGGGCGACCGGCGGCCTCGGCCTGTTCGCGTCCTCTCTGCTGGCCTGCGCCGCGTTCGCGGGCGCGACCGTCGTTCTCCGCGTCTGGGACCCGAAAGAGAGAGATCTCGTCCGCAGCCTGCTACAGGGCGCGGCCGCCGACCCCACCGACCTACCCTAGCTCAGGCCCGCATCCAAGAGATTGGGCGGCAAAACTATGTGAACCAAGCGGCGGGGAGGGGCGTCTCACAAGCTAGTGAACGACCACCGCTGCCTGACGCCCGCCGCCCTCGCGCTGGCGACGATCGCCTTCGCCGCGCCGCTGATCGCCGCGGACCGGCCGCGCATCGAACCGGTGCGGGTCACGACACCACCCGTGATCGACGGCCGCCTCGACGACGACGTCTGGCAGGGCCCCCCGCTGGCGCTGTCCGAGTGGCTCACGTACAACCCGCTGAACGGAGACAAGCTCGCGCAGCAGACGCAGGTCCTCGCGGCCTACGACGACCGCAACCTCTACTTCGCCTTCCGTTGCCTCGACCCCGAGCCCGGGAAGGTGCGCGGCAGCCTCAGCCGCCGGGACGATCTGTGGAACGACGACTGGGTCGGCCTCAGCCTCGACTCGTTGGGCAACGGCCAGACCTCCTACGACCTGTTCGTGAATCCTCTCGGCGTCCAGGCCGACGTGCTCACCACACCCAGCGCGGGCGAGAACAGCGCTCCCGACTTCGTCTGGGAGAGCGCCGGTCGCCGCACCGACCAGGGATACGACGTCGAGATGCGGATACCGCTGACGACGATCCGGTTCAAGAGCGGCGCCGAGGTCAGGATGGGGATCCTCTTCTGGAGACGGGTGAGCCGGCTCGGCATGTCGGCATCGTGGCCGGCCGTCCCCGCCGGGCGCAGCTTCATCGACTCCCATGCCGTGATGGCCCTCCACGACCTGAAGCAGCCCCTGACCCTGGAGCTGATTCCCAGCCTCACGTACTCGCGCCGAGAGGTGCGGGCCACTCCCGACGCGTTCGGGCCGGCGGACTCCAAGCCCGACGCGGGCCTTTCGGTGAAGTACGGGATCACCTCCTCGGCGACGGTGGAGGCGACGATCAATCCCGACTTCAGCCAGGTCGAGAGCGACGCCTTCCAGGTGGAGGTCAACCAGCGCTTCCCGCTGTTCTTCTCGGAGAAGCGTCCCTTCTTCATGGAGGGGCTCGGCACCTTCGAGCTGGCGGGCGTGGGCGGCGACGCCGTCATGCGCACCGCCGTGCACACCCGCAGGATCGTCGACCCGTTCTGGGGCGGAAAGGCGACGGGGGCGGCCGGCAAGCTGAGCTTCGCGATGCTCGCCGCCGGCGACGACGCGCCGGGCCGATCGCTCGACGGCGAGACGAACCCCTTCCTCGGCGACCGCAAGGACTTCATGATCGGCCGCGCCCAGTACAGCCTCGGGCGGTCGAGCTACGCGGGCGCGATCGTTACCGACACCGAGTTCGGGGCGGGCCACAACCGCGTGTTCGGGGGCGACGTCTCGCTGAAGAAGGGCGCGCACGGAGCGAGCGCCACGTTCCTGACGACCACCACGCTCTCACCCGACGGCAAGGAGAGCAAGGACGGCGTCGGCGGACAGGTCTTCTACGGCTACGAGACCAAGGGCCTGGCCTTCGCCACCCAGCTCCAGCACTACGACCGCGGATTCCAGATGGACACGGCCTTCCTGAACCAGGTGGGCATCACGCAGGGCTGGACGTTCGTGGCGCCGAGCTTCTATCCCGACGCCAAGAAGCATCCCTGGTTCAAGCGGTTCGTGCCCTTCGTCTTCGCCCAGTACGGCAAGGACCGCATCCAGGACGGGCTCCCCTGGATCGTCGTGCCCGGGATCCGCATGCACTTCACGCGGCAGGGCTTCTTCCGGGTCGACACGATCTTCGGGCAGGAGCCCTGGGTGGGCCATACGTTCCGCGTCAGAAACACCCGTGTGTTCGGCCAGGCGCAGTTCACCCGCTGGCTCAATTTCTTCGGCCAGTACAACTTCGGCCGCTCGATCTTCTACGACCCGGTCGATCCCTACCTCGGCCGCCAGCGCAGCCTGTATGCCCAGATCACGCTCCAGCCGACCGCGCGGTTCAACGAGTCGGTGTCCTACAACCGGGTGACGTTCGACCACCTGTCGGGCGGCGCGCGGGTGTACACCGTCGACGTGCTCAACACGAAGACGACGTTCCAGGTCGACCGGCGCTTCTCGCTGCGGGCCATCGTGCAGTACGAGAGCTCCCGCTCCCGCATCCTCACCGACCTCCTGGCCTCCTGGGAGCTGCGCCCGGGCACCGTGGCCTACGCGGGCTACGGCTCCCTCGTCGAGAGACAGCAGTGGGACGGGACCGGGTGGCTACCGGGCGTGGGTTCCTACACCACCACCAACCGCGGCTTCTTCTTCAAAGCGTCCTACATTCACCGTTTCTAGCGCCTGTCCACGTCCAGGTCGATGTGGACGAACGCGCCCACCGTCCGGTCCGTTCCCGGCAGGGGCGCACCGCGCGTCGATCGGAAGTGGAGCACGTGGACGAACGTGTCGTACCACGCGAAGCCGGGTGCGGCTGCGAGCTCCGCCGTCGCCGGCTCTCCGGCCCCGACGCGCAGCGTCTGCGTTCGCCCGCCGGAGCTGACCGCGACCTCGTCTCCCGCCGGCCCGCCGGTGACCGCGACCTTGATCTTCCGCACCGGCTCCAGGGCGCGCAGGATCACCTCTGCGCGGGTGCCGCCGCGCAGCCAGAAGCCCGGCACGCCCTCGCGCTCTTCACGTCCAAACGTGCCGTCATCGGGGAAGTACAGGTAGTAGGCCTGCGGATCCGCCGGCTGGTTGCGCCGCGCATCGCCCTCCGTGTCCCCCACCGGCCGCTTCTTCCGCCACGGGTCGGTGAAGACCGACAGATCGTTGAGCATCGTCAGCTCGGGCGGGAGCGCGCGGAAGGGCTGGTGCATGGCGTGATCGCCGGGACGGAGGGAGTGGGCGACGGGCGCGGCGAAGACGGGGGCGAGCCAGAGCGCGCAGAGCACCCCCGAGGCGGCCACGGCCCACTCGGCTCCTCGGGGGACGAAGAGGATCGCCAGCGGGAGAAGGTTGAGGAAGTAGCGGTTGCCGATCGTGCCTCCGCCGCCATACCAGTTGTCGGGGATCGCCCATATGTAGAAGAGGTAGGACAGAGCCAGGGCGGCCACCGCCAACCAGCCGGCCGGGGTGCGGGGGCCGCGGACGAGGAAGAGGACGAGGGCGACGAAGGCCGGGAAGAAATACGGAATCACGCCCGCGTAGCGGCCCACCCAGAAGTAGCCCAGGTTGCGGAGGAACGACGCGCGCATCTCGGCTCCGGAACGCGGAGGGGCGGCCCCCCGTGCCGGTCTGGCGGCGGTGGCCTCGGCTCCGCTCTCGTCCACCGACGGCCCCAGCTCGTTGGTCGTAGCCCAGATGCCGCTGTTGCCGAACGTCACCGCCTGCGTTTCGAAGGGGAACGTGCCGTAGAAGGTCTTGCGCTCGCCTCCCTGGTAGTTCATCTCGCCGGTGATCGCCCGGTTCGCTCCGAAGAGCGCCAGCACCGTGGCCGCAACGACGGCGGCGCGAAGCGCGGACGCGGCGAGGCCCTTGGTAAAGGAGGGCGACCCGCGCCACAGCGGTTCCACGCCGAGCGGCAATGCGAGGAGGACGTTGTAGGGTTTGGAGTAGGCGGCGAGCCCGATGAGGACGGCGGAGAGCAGCGGACGCTCCCGCCGCCAGGCCACGAGGGCGGCCGCGACGAGGGCGAGGTTGAACAGCTCCGGCTGCGGCCAGATGAGGTACAGCGGGGCCACCGTCCCCAGGAAGAGGAGAAGCGCCGCCGCCAGCGCGCGCCCCGGGGAGGCGTGCCGCCGCAGTTCGGAGTATGCGAGCGCGATGGCCAGGCAGAGGCAGAGGGCGTTCGTGATGAGCAGGCCGCGCGTGCCGAAGAGCTTCACGAACGGCGCCGCGGCCAGGGGATACAGGAACGCCTTCGCGAAGTAGATGCGCGGCTCCTTTTCCCCGACGCGCCGCAGCCACGGGAAGCCGGCCGCGCGGTCCCCGATGAGCCCACCGCTCGCCCGCTTCAGGAAGATGCCCTGCGGGCCCGAGGGCAGCTCGCGCCGGACGCGGAAGATGTCGCGCGCCTCGTAGCGCAGGTCGCCGTCCTCGGCCAGGCTCCAGGCCATGGCGTGATAGGTGGCGCCGTCGGCCCAGAACTGAGGGATGCGCGCGGCGAAGGCCAGCGCCACCAGGACGCAGGCGGCGACGGCGAGGACCGCGCGGGCCGCCCGATCGCTCACAGCCAGCCCGCCTGGCGGTACCACGCCGCCGTCCGCGCGACGCCGGTCTCCAGGTCCACCTTCGGCTCGTAGCCGAGCCGCCGCTGCGCCTTCGCGGTGGAGAAGGCTCGGCTCTTCGTCCAGAACTCCACGCGCCGGCGGTGCAGCGGCGGTTCCACCCCGAGCGGCACGCACACCGCCTCGCAGAGCGCGCCCAGCCACCGCAGAGGCGCCGCGGGAACGCGGAACGGCAGGATGCGGCCGCCGGTGGCACGCGCGATCGTCTCCGCCAGCTCGCGCTGGGTGACGTAGCTCGGGCCGGCGATGATGAAGGCCTGCCCCACCGCCTCCGGCCGCTCCAGGGCGAGCAGATATCCTTCGATCAGGTCGTCGATGTAGACCGGATGGTAATAGGCGCGTCCCGACCCGACGATCGCGTAACGCCCGCGCGCGATCGCGCGGAAGAGCTTGAGCAGGCGCGTCTCGCCCGGGCCGTAGATGGCCCCCGGCCGGATCACGCTCACGGGAAGGTCCCCGCGGCGGTGGAAGTCGAGGGCGAGCGTCTCCGCTTCCGCCTTCGTGGCCTGGTAGACGTCGCCGGGAGCCAGCGGCGAGTCTTCGTCGGCGGGCGGATGCTCGACGTCGCCGTGGACGCCCACGGTAGAGGTGTGGACGAAGCGTCGCACCCCGGCGCGCGCCGCGGCCCCGAGCAGGCGCGCCGTCCCCTCCACGTTCACCGCCCGGTAGTACGCGTCGGTATGGCCCGCCGTCCGGTACACGGCGGC
>Ga0207646_10004463_pt1 | contig 15170 bp, 9 predicted proteins | sample KBSK5502metaG_FD_184343 | JGI IMG/M metagenome (GOLD analysis project Ga0207646, IMG submission 184343) | Corn, switchgrass and miscanthus rhizosphere microbial communities from Kellogg Biological Station, Michigan, USA - KBS K5-50-2 metaG... | ecosystem: Host-associated > Plants > Roots >... | reverse complement strand
CCCGCCTCATGCTTGCGGCGCTGTGCCTGATGACGCCGTCCCTGCTCCGCCTGGCCGGGATCGAGCCGATCGACCCGGCCCTCGCCGACTCCGCGATGCTCACGCGGAGGGAGGAGGTCGCGCTCGTCGACCGCGAGATCCTCTGGCACTGGCTCCGGACGTCGCTGGATCTCACCGCCCTACTCGTCACCATGTCGGCGCTCAGGCTCCGGGAGAAGGACCGGATGGATCGCCTCAAGCGCTTCTTCTCCCCGCATCTCGCCGACCTGATCGTGCGGGGGGGCGACGAGGATCCCCTGAAGAGCCATCGTCGCGAGGTGACCGTGGTCTTCCTGGACCTCCGGGACTTCACCGCGTTCGCGGAGTCCGCCGAGCCCGAAGAGGTGATGGGAGTCCTGCGCGAGTATCACGCCGAGATCGGGCCGCTGGTGCTCGAGTCGGAGGGCACCCTCGAGCGATTCACGGGCGACGGCATGATGATCTTCTTCAACGACCCGTTGCCGGTGGCGAACGCGAGCGAGCGCGCGGTCCGCATGGCGGTGGCCATGCGGGCTCGCGTGGACGCGCTCCGAGCGGAATGGCGGAGGCGCGGCTTCGAGCTTCACCTGGGGGTGGGCATCGCGCAGGGACCCGCGATGCTGGGGGCGATCGGCTTCGAGGGGCGCTGGGACTACGGGGCGATCGGCACCGTCACCAACACCGCGGCCCGGCTGTGCGCCGAGGCGCTGCCCGGGCAGGTCCTCGTCTCCACCCGCGTGCTCGCCGACGTCGAGTCCATCGTCCTGGCCGAGGCGGTCGGAGAGCTTTCGCTCAAGGGTCTCTCCCGGCCGGTGCCGGCCTTCAACGTGGTCGGGCTCCGAGGCCCGGCCCCGCCGCCTAGTGGCGGAACGCGGTGACCGCCGCCGCCACGTGTCGTAGCTCTTCCTCAGTCAGCTCCGCGTAGAGCGGCAGCGAGAGCACCTGCCGGCAGGCCCACTCGGCGCACGGGAAATCACCCTCCGCGTACTCCAGGTGGCGATACGCCGGCTGGCGGTGCGCGGGCACTGGGTAGTGGATGCTGGTGCCGACCCCGCGCTCCCGCAGGTGCCACTGCAGTGCGTCGCGCCGGGCCGAGCGGATCACGTAGAGGTGATAGCCGTGCCGCGCCGGTCCAACCTCGACCGGCGGCGCCACCGGCGCGTCCGCGAGAAGCCGATCGTAGAGCGAGGCGAGACGTCGGCGCGCTGCCACCCACCCGTCGAGATGGCGGAGCTTGACCCGCAGCACCGCGGCCTGGATCTCGTCGAGCCGGCTGTTGACCCCCGGCACGCGGTTCTGGTACTTGGCCTCCTCGCCGTAGTTGCGGAGCATGCGCACCCGCTCGGCCACCTGAGCGTCGTCGGTCACCACCATGCCCGCGTCGCCGTAGGCCCCGAGATTCTTGGTCGGGTAGAAGCTCCAGCACGAGACGTCGGCGAGGGCGCCGATCCGGCGGCCCCTGAACTCGGCGCCGTGCGCCTGCGCGGCGTCCTCGATCACCCGGAGATCGTACTCGGCGCAGATCTTCATGATCGCGTCCATGTCGGCGGGATGACCGTAGAGATGAACCGGGATGACCGCGCGGGCGCGGAGCGCGGCCGGCTGCGCGATCAGGTGCGCCCGGAGCTTCTCGGGATCGAGGGTGAAGGTGCGTGGGTCGACGTCCACGAAGATCGGCAGCGCGCCCGCCGCCACGATCGCGCAGACGGTGGGCACCGCGATGTTGGGCGCGGTGATCACGTGATCGCCGGGCCGCACGCCGCAGGCTCGCAGGGCCAGGTGCAGCGCGTCGGTTCCCGACCCCACGCCGACGGCGTGGCGCGCGCCGCAGTAGGCGGCAAACTCGCGCTCGAAGGCGGCCAGCTCCTCGCCCAGCACGTACCAGCCGCTCTCGAGCGTCCTCGTGACCGCCGCGCCGATCTCGGCTCGGATCTGCCGCTGCTGCCGCGCGAGGTCCAGGAAGGGCACGTCCACGACACTCACCAGTACCGCGGCCGGTGGAGACGGTAGTAGCGCACGGTCCGGGCCACGCCGTCGTCCAGCGAGGTGGTGGGCTCCCAGCCGACCACGCGCTTGATCTTGCGGATATCCGAGCAGAAATCGCCCGGCTCCTGGGCCGCCCGCTCCGGGGAGAACGGCGCGAACGCCCAGCGGCCGCTCCCCGCCACGCGCACCACCGTCTCGGCCAGCTCCCGGAAGCTGGACGCGCGGCTATTGCCCACGTTGAAGACCTGGCCATACGCTTCCTCGGTGGCCGCACACCGGAGCATCGCCTCGACCGCGTCCTGCACGTAGACGAAGTCGCGCAGGAGCGAGCCGTCCCCGAACACGTTGATGGTCCCGTCGTCGAGAGCCTGCCGCACGAACCAGTTGGCCACCCCGAAGCGGCTGTGCTTCATCTGCCCCCGCTCACCATAGATGTTGGTGAGCCGCAGCGTCACCGACGCGACCCCGTGGTTGTCGTGATAGATCTGGAAGAGCTGCTGCGCGGTCAGGCTCGACAGCTCGTAGATCCCGCGGGGGCGCATCGGGTGATCCTCCGCCACCGGCAGCATTACCGCCGGCCCGTATTCCCCCCGGGTGCCCCCGTAGACGAGGCGGGCGGACCGATTGACGCGCCGGCAGGCCTCGAGCAGCATGGCCGAGCCCTTGATGTTGATGTCGATGTCCGGGAACGGATCGCGGAGGCTCAGTACGTGGTCGTTCTGCCCGGCCAGGTGGAACACGTAGTCCTTACCGGCCACGAGGTACTTGAGGCTTGACTCGTCCCGGATGTCGCTGAAGTTGATCAGCACCCGATCCCGGACCGGCTCGACGTTGAACAGGTTGCCGCCGTGGTCGTCGAGCATCGCGTCGAGCACCGTCACGCGGGCGCCCAGCTCGACCAGCCGGATGGCGAGGTTGCTGCCGAGGAACCCGAGACCACCCGTGATCAGCACCTGCCGGCCCCCGAAGCAGTCCAGGTCGGCGGTCATGCCAAGTCGGCGGTCATGAGGGATGCGCTTCCGACGGAGACGGCGCGGGAACGCCCGACTCGACTACCTCCCGCACCACGAACTGGGGCGTCTGATTCTCGGTCAGGAAGAGCCGCCCCAGGTACTCGCCGAGCAGACCGAGCATCACGAGCTGCACGCCCGAGAACAGGACGATCGGCACCAGCACCGAGGCCCAGCCGACCGGCACCCCGGGCCGGACCAGGCGCTCCACCAACACCTCGACGCCCAGGGCCAGCCCGAGCACGCTCGAGGCCAGCCCGACCACCGTGCTCACCCGCAGCGGCATCACCGAGAAGTTCACGAACATGTTGAGCCAGAGGCGCAGCAGCTTCCGCGGCGTGTAATTGGAGCGGCCCTCGCGCCGGGGCGCGTGGCGCACCTCGATGATGCCGATGTTCCTGGTGCAGCGCAGGGCGAGGCCGTCGATGTAGGGATACGGGCCGCGGTACTTGAGGATCTGGCCGACCAGGAAGCGGCTCAGGCACTTGAAGCTCGACAGGTAGAGATGCCGCGGTTTGTTCAGCATGAAGTTGGCCACGCGATCGTTCAGGCGGCTACTCAGATTGCGGAGCCAGTGGTGATGCTTGACCGGGGAGTGGGTGTAGACGATGTCGTAGCCGTGGCGGCGGGCGTGATCGATCAGGCGCCCGACCTCCTCGGGTGGGTTCTGGAAATCGTCGTCCATGATCACCGCGTAGTCGCCGCGCGCGTGCCAGAGCCCGGCCATGACCGCGTTGTGCTCGCCGAAGTTGCGGCCCAGCTTCACGTACGTGACCATCCCGGCGTGGCGACCGCTGAGCGCGCGGCAGACCTCGTCGCTCGCGTCGACGCTGCCGTCGTCGACGAGAACGATCTGGAGCGGGCTCCCGCTCAGCGCCGCGAGCAGCCGCTCGACCAGCGGGCCGATGGTGCGGGCGCCGTTGTAGACCGGGATCACGACCGAGATCAGCACGGCCGGCCGGCTATCCCGCCCCGGGCGGGCCGAGCCCCGCGGCCGGGCGCAGATCGTAGAGCTCGGGATTGCCGCCTCGGCCTTGACCGCCGGCCCTCGCCGGCGTCGAGCGCCAGAGCGCCGGATCCACCACCGCGCCGTTCGCCTTGATCCAGTCGGTGATAGGGCGCTGCGGCGACTCGCCATCCGCGCGCCGGGCGAAATCGCCGCCGAGCAGCACGAAGCGCACCTGGCCGTCCGCGGTCATCGCCGCGAAGCGCTCCGGCGTGAGGATCGGGTCGGCCCCCATGAACCCCCCGATGGCCATGACCGGCTGGCCCGTCCGGATGATGATGGGAGCGGCCAGTCGGGCGTTGAGCGTGGCCAGCAGATAGCGCTCGCCCAGGCGATTGGCCTGGAGAAAGGCGAGCAGCCGCCCGTCCCGCGCGATGCCGGCGCCGCCCCGCCAGGAGGGCTGGCCAGTGGGGTCGTCCCGAGCGGGCGCCCCCGGCAGCCCGGCGTACGGCAGCATCACGTTGGCGCGGGCGAGGCCGGCGCCGAGCGACCACGTGACGGGCGTCGCGAGCAGCGCGGCGAGCCCGATCCCGAGGGCCACCGCGGCCCACGATCGGGCCGGCAGGCGCCTCAGCCGGAGCCCGAGGCCGCCGAGGAGGCCGGCGCTCGCCCCGAGCGCGCCCGCGAGCATCGCGAGGCAAAGCCACACGCGCCAGTCGCGCGCGGGCTCGGCCGCGCGGGCCAGGTCGCCTGACCAGATGAACAGCTGCCACCCCGCGGTGAGCAGCAGGGCGGCGGGCAGCAGCAGCGCGATGCGCCCGCCTCGGCGATACCACGACCAGAGCACCATCACCCCGACGCCTGCCAGCGCCGCCAGCGGCGGGGCCATCGTGACCAGGTAGTAGGCGTGGAAGATCCCGCCGGCGTAGCTGTAGACCACCGCGTAGCTGAGCGCCCAGCCGGACCAGAGCAGCAGCGCCTGGTGCGTCTCATCGAGCGGCCAGCGCCGCTCGATGCGGAACACGGCCACCGCCATCCCGAAGAGGGCCAGCGGGAGCAGCCAGCCCACCTGCGCCGCCAGGTGGCCGTCGGCCAGGCGCAGGGGGCCGACCGGGACGTTGTCCAGCTGACGCCACCGCCCGCCCGGCGCGCCGCTGGCCGCCCCCCCCTGGCCCGGCGCCACCGCGGCGGCGTTACCGCGGGCGAACATGCCGCGGCGGCGCACGAACCGCTCCATCCCGTTGTGGCCCACCGCCAGCTCGATCATCGAGTTGGACCGGCTGCTTCCCGCGAACGGCCGCCGCTCGGGGGGCGTCAGATCGTAGAAGGCGACCCACGATAGCGAGACGACCGCGACGACCGCCCCGCCGACCGCGAGGTGCGCGAGCCGGCGGCGCCAGTCGAGCGGCGCCCCCGCCAAGTAGACGAGCGCGAACGTGGGCAGCACCACGAACGCGGCCAGCATCTTCACGTTGAATCCGACGCCGACCAGCGCCATGGCCGACGCGAAGACCGCGGCGCTTCCGCGCTCCGTCGCGACGGTGAGCGCCCAGGCCGCGAGCAGGAGCACCAGCACCAGGCAGCTGTCGGTATTGCTCGAGCGATCGATCACGACACTGATCGGGGTGAGAGCCAGGAACAGACCGGCGAGCAGCCCGGCCGGCGCGCCGAAGCGGCGCGCCACGAGATGATAGACGAGGACGACCGACGCGAGCCCCTCCAGCACCTGCGGCAGCAGCACGCTCAGGCCGCTGAAGCCGAGCAGCTTTGCGCTCGCCACCTGCACCCAGAGTGCGATCGGGGGCTTGTCGAGCGAGACGAAGCCGGCCGGGTCGAAGGAGTTGAAGAGGAAGTTGTGCCGGCTGTCCAGCATGCTCCGGACGCCGGCGCTGTAATACTCCGTGCCGTAACCGTTCTGGTCGAGCCGCCACACCCGGAGCCCGAGCCCGAGCGCCATCACCCCGCCGAGCCCGGCCCACGGTGAGGATCGCCAGGCCGGGCGGAGCGCGATGATCGGGGCCGCCGTGGGCTCCCGCGACGATTCCATGGCGTGTCCGCCTGACAGACGAGCGAGGAGCCCTCCCGGTTGACCGAATGATCCGGCGGAGCCCCGCGTCGAAATGTGCTAAAAGCGAGAGCCAACAGGAGGGGGTTCCCTGCATGAGCGGTGAGGTGAGTGGATCCGAAGAGATAGGCCGGGCGGCCCTGGATCCGCCCCACCGGTCGGCACGGCGCTTCTGGGTGATCTGCCTCGTCCTGGCCGCCATCCTGGCCGGGGGGGGCTATCTTGCCCTCAACCGCCCCGGGCGCGCCCAGCCCGCGGCGGCCAAGGGGCCCGGCGGCCCGGGCCCGCGCCCCGTCCCCGTCGTGACCGCGACCGCCCGCAGCGGTGATCTCGGCGTCTACCTGAACGGGCTCGGCTCCGTCACCGCGCTCAGCACGGTGACCGTGCGGAGCCGGGTCGACGGCCAGCTCATGCGGACCCTGTTCCAGGAGGGGCAGACCGTCAAGGCGGGCGATCTGCTGGCCGAGATCGATCCGCGTCCCTTCGAGACGCAGCTCGCGCAGGCCGACGCGCAGCTCGCCAAGGACGAGGCCGCGCTCAACAATGCGCGCCTGGACCTCGAGCGCTACCGCACCCTCGTCAAGGGCGGGTTCATCCCGCAGCAGCAGCTCGACACCCAGGCCTCCTCCGTCTCGCAGCTCGCGGCGACCATCAAGGCCGACCAGGGGCAGATCGACAGCATCCGCCTTCAGCTCACCTACTGCAGCATCCTCGCCCCGATCACCGGCCGTGCCGGCCTGCGCCTGGTGGATCCCGGTAACATGGTGCACGCGACCGATCCGGGCGGGCTCGTCGTGCTCACCCAGGTGGAGCCCATCGCGGTGGTGTTCACGCTGCCGCAGGACAACCTGCCCGCCGTCCTCGCGCGCCAGCGCGCGGGCGGGCCGATCCGGGTGGATGCCTTCGACCGCGACGGGCGCACCAAGCTCGCCAGCGGTATCCTGACCGCGGTGGACAACCAGATCGACGCGGGCACCGGCACCGTCAAGCTCAAGGCTTCCTTCCCCAACACCGACACCGCCCTGTTCCCGAACCAGTTCGTCAACGCGCGCATCCTGGTGGCGGAGCTCAAGAGCGCGGTGCTGGTGCCGAACGAGGCCATCCAGCGCGGCGCCCAGGGCTCCTTCGTCTACGTGGTCAAGCCGGACAAGACGGTGGAGCTCCGCAAGGTGGTGCCCGGCCCGAGCGAGGGCGGCGTCACCGTCTTGAAGGAAGTGGCCGCGGGCGAGGCGCTCATCGTGGACGGCGCCGACAAGGTGCAGGAGCGCACCCGCGTGGAGCCCGCCAGCCGCGAGCGTCCCCCCGCGCGCGGGAGCTCATGAACCTCTCGCAGCCGTTCATCCTCCGGCCCGTCGCCACCTCCCTCCTCACCTTCGCGATCATCCTGGCCGGATTCGTCGCCTACCGGCTGCTCCCAGTGTCGGCCCTGCCCCAGGTGGACTATCCGACCATGCAGGTGCAGACCTCCTATCCCGGCGCCAGCCCCGACGTCATGGCCTCGGCGGTCACCGCGCCGCTCGAGCGGCAGTTCGGCCAGATGCCGGGGCTCAAGCAGATGACGTCGACCAGCTCCAGCACCAGCTCCGTCATCACGCTGCAGTTCGACCTCAACCTGGCGCTCGACATCGCCGAGCAGCAGGTGCAGGCCGCCATCAACGCCGCGACCTCCTTCCTGCCCGCGGACCTGCCGACTTCGCCCATCTACAGCAAGGTCAACCCGGCCGACGCGCCAATCCTCACGCTCGGTCTCACCTCGGCCACCCTGCCCCTCACCACCGTGCAGGACCTGGCCGACACGCGGCTCGTGCCCAAGATCTCCCAGCTCCCCGGGGTGGGGCTGGTCAGCTTGAGCGGCGGTCAGAAGCCCGCCATCCGGATCCAGGTGAACCCCGCGCGCCTCGCCGCTAACGGGCTCACCCTCGAGGACCTGCGGACCGCGGTCGCGAGCGCGAGCGTTAACCAGGCCAAGGGGAGCCTCGACGGTCCGCGCCAGGCGTTCACGATCGGGGCCAACGATCAGCTCATCACGAGCGATCAGTACCGGAACCTGGTGGTGGCCTACCGGAACGGGGCGCCGGTGCATCTCGCGGACGTGGCCGACACGGTCGACGACGCGGAGAACCTGCGCCAGGCCGCGTGGATGGGCGATCAACCGGCGGTCATCGTGAACATCCAGCGCCAGCCGGGTGCCAACCTCATCCAGGTGGTGGACCGGATCAAGCAGCTGCTGCCCACCCTGCAGGCCACCCTGCCCTCGACGGTGCGGGTGGCCATCCTGAGCGACCGTACCACCACCATCCGCGCCTCGGTGCACGATGTGCAGCTCGAGCTGATGCTGGCGGTGATCCTGGTCGTGCTCGTGATCTTCCTGTTCCTGGGTAGCCCCGCCGCCACCTTCATCCCGTCGATCGCGGTGCCGGTCTCCATCATCGGGACGTTCGCGGTCATGTACGCGCTCGGCTTCAGCCTGAACAACCTCACCCTGATGGCGCTCACCATCGCCACCGGCTTCGTGGTGGACGACGCGGTGGTCATGATCGAGAACATCGCCCGCTACATCGAGGCGGGCGACCCGCCGCTCGAGGCGGCGCTCAAGGGCTCGGGGCAGATCGGCTTCACGATCCTGTCGCTGACCGTGTCCTTGATCGCGGTGCTGATCCCGCTCCTGTTCATGGGCGATATCGTGGGACGCCTGTTCCGCGAGTTCGCGCTGACCCTCACCGCGGCCATCCTGGTCTCGGCCGCGGTGTCCCTGACCCTCACCCCCATGCTGTGCGCGAAGCTCCTGCGGCGGCGCGAGGAGCACGAGGTGGGCCCGATCGCCCGGGCCTCGACCACCGCCTTCAACGGCCTCCTCTCGGTGTACGCGCGCACGCTGCGCTTCGTGCTCGGCCACCAGTCCGCCACCCTGCTGGTGGCGGTGGGGACGCTCGGGCTCACCCTCTCTCTGTACACCGTGGTGCCCAAGGGCCTCTTCCCCGTCCAGGACACCGGCGTCATCCTCGGCATCTCGGAGGCGCCCCAGACCGTGTCCTTCCCGGCCATGGCCGCGCGGCAGCGCGCGGTGGCCCAGGCCATCCTGCGCGATCCCGCCGTCGACGCGATCTCGTCCTTCATCGGCATCGACGGCACAAACGTGACCCTCAACAGCGGGCGCATGCTGATCACCCTCAAGCCGCTGGAGGAGCGCGGGGCGGGCGTGCTCGCGGTCATCGAGCGGCTGCGCCCGCGCCTGGCCGAGGTGGGCGGCATCACGCTCTATCTCCAGCCGGTGCAGGATCTGACGGTGGAGGACCGCGTGAGCCGCACCCAGTACCAGTACAGCCTGGAGGATCCGAACGTCACCGAGCTCAACACCTGGGCCCCGCGCCTGGTGGAGCGTCTCCGAGCGCTGCGGGAGCTCCAGGACGTCGCGAGCGACCAGCAGGACCAGGGGCTCGAGACCTCGGTCCGCATCGACCGCGACACCGCCTCCCGCCTCGGCATCACGCCGCAGATGATCGACGACGCGCTCTACAATGCCTTCGGGCAGCGGCAGATCTCCACCATCTTCACGCAGCTCAACCAGTACCGGGTCGTGCTCGAGGTCAAGCCCGAGTTCCGCCAGGACCCCGCCGCGCTGCAGCAGATCTACCTGCGCTCGGCCAGCGGGGGCTCGGTGCCGCTCTCGACGTTCACCACCCTGGAGGAGCGGGCCACCCCGCTGCTGGTGAGCCACCAGGGCCAGTTCCCCGCGGTGACCGTCTCCTTCAACCTGGCCCCGCGCGTCTCCCTGGGCGCGGCGGTGGAGGCCATCGAGACGATCCGACGCGATCTCGGGATGCCCGCCGCGATCGAGGCGCGCTTCCAGGGCGCCGCGCGCGCCTTCCAGGCGTCGCTCGCCAACCAGCCGCTCCTGATCCTGGCCGCGGTGGTCACCGTCTACATCGTGCTAGGCGTGCTCTACGAGAGCTGGATCCACCCGGTGACCATCCTGTCCACCCTGCCCTCCGCGGGGGTGGGCGCGCTGCTCGCGCTCCTGGCCGCGCGGCTCGACCTGAGTGTGATCGCGCTCATCGGCATCATCCTGCTCATCGGCATCGTGATGAAAAACGCGATCATGATGATCGACTTCGCGCTCGACGCGCAGCGCACCGAGGGCAAGCCCGCGCCCGAGGCCATCTACCAGGCCTGCCTGCTCCGCTTCCGCCCGATCCTGATGACCACGATGGCCGCCCTCCTGGGCGGGGTCCCGCTCGCGCTCGGACGCGGCGTCGGCTCCGAGCTGCGCCAGCCCCTCGGCATCGCCATCGTGGGCGGCCTCATCATGAGCCAGCTCCTGACCCTCTACACGACACCCGTCATCTATCTCGCCTTCGACCGGCTCGCCACCCGCGCGGCGCGGCGCCGCGCGGCTCCCGCCCCTGCGCCCGCGGGCGCGTCCGCAAATCCCTCTCGGCCGTGAACATCTCCGGGCCCTTCATCCGCCGGCCGGTCGGCACCACCCTGCTCACGCTCGCCCTCGTGCTGCTGGGGGTGATCGGCTTCCGGCTCTTGCCGGTGGCCCCGCTGCCGCAGGTCGACTTCCCCACCATCAACGTCTCGGCGGGATTGCCGGGCGCGAGCCCCGAGACCATGGCTTCCGCGGTCGCCACCCCGCTCGAGCGGCAGTTCACCCGCATCGCCGCGGTCAACGAGATGACCTCGACGAGCTTCCTCGGCTCCGCCAGCGTGGCGCTCCAGTTCGATCTCTCGCGCGACATCAACGGGGCCGCCCGCGACGTGCAGTCGGCCATCAACGCGGCGAACGGCCAGCTTCCCTCGAACCTCCCAACCAATCCGACATATCGCAAGCTGAACCCGGCCGACGCGCCCATCATGATTCTCGCGCTGACGTCGCCGACCTTGAGCCCCGGGCAGCTCTACGACCTGGCCTCCACGATCCTCCAGCAGAAGCTCGCTCAGATCGAGGGAGTGGGCCAGGTGTTCGTGGGCGGCAGCTCCCTGCCCTCGGTGCGCGTGGAGCTCAATCCCCACGCGCTCGCGCGCTACGGCATCGGGCTCGAGGACGTGCGGGCGGTGCTGGCCAGCGCCAACGTCAACCGGCCGAAGGGCCAGATCCACGGGCCCGACCGCGCGTGGGAGATTCGCACCAGCGACCAGCTCCGGTTCGCGGCGGAATACCGGCCGCTGCTGGTGGCCTGGCGCAATGGGGCCGCGGTGCGCCTCGCCGACCTGGGCGAGGTGGTCGACTCGGTCGAGGATCTCCGCTCGATCGGCCTCGCCAACGGAAAACCCTCCGCGCTCATCATCATCTTCCGCCAGCCCGGCGCCAACATCATCGAAGCGGTGGACCGCATCCGCGAGGCGCAGCCCGAGCTGCACGCGCTCCTGCCCGCCGACGTCCGGCTGACCCCGGTCCTCGACCAGACCGTGACCATCCGCGCCTCGGTGTCCGACGTCGAGCACGCGCTGATGATCTCGGTGGCCCTCGTCGTGCTGGTCGTGTTCCTCTTCCTGCGCGACTGGCGCGCCACCGCCATTCCCGGCGTGGCGGTGCCGGTGTCCCTGGTCGGGACCTTCGCCTTCATGTACTTGATCGGCTACAGCATCGACAATCTCTCGCTGATGGCGCTCACGGTGGCCACCGGCTTCGTGGTGGACGACGCCATCGTGGTCGTCGAGAACGTCATGCGTCATCTCGAGGCGGGCATGCCCGCCCTGGAGGCGGCGGTGACCGGCGCGCGGGAGATCGGCTTCACGGTGCTGTCCATCAGCATCTCCCTGGTGGCCGTCTTCATCCCGATCCTCCTCATGGGGGGGCTGATCGGCCGCCTCTTCCGCGAGTTCGCGGTCGTGCTCTCCGTCGCCGTCCTCGTCTCCCTGGTGGTCTCGCTCACCACCACCCCGATGATGTGCGCCCTCCTCCTCCGCTCGCGCGACGGGCGCCCGGGCGGCCCCTTCTACCGGGGCGGCGAGCGCGTGTTCGGCTGGGTGACCTCCGGCTACCGGCGCACGCTCGACTGGGCCCTGGCGTACCCGGGCACGGTGCTCGCGATCGCGGCCCTCACCTGCGCCTTCACGGTGTACCTCTTCGTGGTGATCCCCAAAGGCTTCTTTCCCCAGCAGGACAATGGTCGGCTCAGCGGCTCTGTCGTGGCCGCGCAGGACATCTCCTACCAGGCCATGCGCGAGAAAATCTCCCAGCTCGCCGCGATCGTGCAGGCCGACCCCGCCATCGCGACCGTCACCGCCTATACCGGCGGCGGGGGTGGGCGCGGCACCACCGTCAACAACGGCCGCATGTTCATCGCGCTCAAGGGGCGGCGCGAGCGCGACGCCACCGCCGACGAGGTGATCACGCGGCTCCGTCCGAAGCTCGGCCGCGTGCCGGGGGCCACCCTCTACCTGCAGGCGGTGCAGGACATCCGCCTGGGCGGGCGGCTCGGCAACGCGCAGTATCAATACACCCTGCAGGCGGACCACCTGGCCGAGCTGAGCGAGTGGGCGCCGCGAATGCTCGAGACCCTGCGCGGCCTGCCCCAGGTCCGCGACGTGTCGAGCGACCAACAGGATTCGGGCCTGCAGGTGCCGCTCACGATCGATCGCCCCACCGCGGCCCGGCTCGGGGTGAGCACGAAGCTGATCGACGAGACCCTCTACAGCGCGTTCGGGCAGCGTCAGGTGTCGACGATCTATACGTCGCTCAACCAGTACCACGTCGTGATGGAGGTGGCGCCCCAGTACTGGCAGAGTCCCGACGCGCTGCAGGACATCTACGTGCGGTCGGCCAACATCGGCTCGTCGGTCCCGCTCACCGCGGTCACCCGGTTCGTGCCGAGCGCGGCCCCGCTCCAGGTGAACCACCAGGGCCTCTTCCCGTCGGTCACCCTCTCGTTCAACCTGGCGCCCGGGGTGTCGCTGGGCGAGGCGGTCATCGCGGTGGAGGCGGCCGGACGGCGCATCGGGCTGCCCTCGAGCATCCGCGGCAAGTTCGCGGGCGTGGCCCAGGCCTTCCAGGACTCGCTCTCGACGCAGCCCCTGCTCATCCTCGCGGCGCTGGTCGCGGTCTACATCGTGCTCGGCATGCTCTACGAGAGCTACGTCCACCCGTTGACCATCCTCTCCACCCTGCCCTCAGCGGGAGTGGGAGCGCTGCTCGCGCTGATGGCCTGCGGGATGGAGCTCTCCATCATCGCGATCATCGGCATCATCCTGCTGATCGGCATCGTCAAGAAGAACGCGATCATGGTCATCGACGTGGCCCTCGACCTGGAGCGGCGCGAGGGCCGTTCCCCGCGCGAGGCGATCCACACCGCCTGCCTGCGGCGGCTCCGTCCCATCCTGATGACCACGATGGCCGCCCTGCTGGGCGCCCTGCCCCTGGCCCTCGGCACCGGCACCGGCTCCGAGCTGCGCCGGCCGCTCGGGGTGTCGATCGTGGGCGGCCTCATGCTGAGCCAGCTCCTCACCCTCTACACCACGCCGGTCATCTATCTGTTCCTGGAGCGCTGGCGGCTCCGGATGGCCAGGCTCTGGGGCCGCTTCGGCGAGCGCATCGGCATTCGCCGCACCGCCGAGCAGATCAGCGGCGGCAAGTAACCCGATCTCGAGAGGAGTCTCGCGCATGGAGCTCGATCCCCGCACGATGAGGCAGGAGTCCACCTACAAGCTCCTGATCGGCTGCGTGGTGCCGCGGCCGATCGCGTGGGTGTCCACGGTGGGCCCCGACGGCGTGAACAACCTCGCGCCCTTCAGCTTCTTCATGGGGGTCTGCCAGGAGCCGCCGACCATCGCGTTCTCCTCGGGGCCCCGGGCCAAGAACCGCAAGGACACCGTGCGGAACGCCGAGCACACCGGCGACTTCGTGGTCAACGTGGTGGACGACGACCTCGCCGAGCAGATGAACCTGAGCTCGGGCGATTACCCACCCGAGCTCGACGAGTTCGCCCTCACCGGCCTCACCGCCGCGCCCGGCGTACGGGTACGGGCGCCCCGGGTGGCCCAGGCGCCCATTAGCCTCGAGTGCCGGGTGGCCCAGATCATCCCGGTGGGCCGCGGCCCCCACAGCCTGGTCCTGGGCGAGATCCTCTACTTCCACGTGCGTGACGATATCTACGACGCGGTCAGCGGGCGCATCGACATGGCCCGCCTCAAGCCGGTGGGCCGCCTGGCCGGCCACCAGTACGCGCACATCCACGACATCTTCCAGATGAAGCGGCCGTCGGAGAGCTACCGCGGCTAACTAGCGGACGGGCTCTCCGCGCCGCGACCGCTCTCCGGCTCGGCGGTCGCGATGGTGAGCCGCCCGCCCCGGGCCACGACGAACGAACCCCCGATTCGGTTGACCTGCCGGGGCCCACGGGGGACATTTTCCCCCCCGGCGGGGTCAACCGAAGACCCCGCCCGCTCGTCGCCCTAAATGGAGGCGGCACGTCCGCCGTCAGAGGGGTAGCCGTCGGAAGAGGAGGAAGCCTTGACCATGACAATGCGTCGTGTCGGATCGATCGTACTGGCCGCCGGCCTGGCGGTGGGGCTGCTGGCGGCGGCTCCCACGCCGAGCCTGGCCTGGAGAGTAGGAGTCTTCGTGGGACCGGGCGTTGTCGTCGGGCCGCCAGTCGTGGTCGGGCCCCCGGTGTACGTGGCACCGGCGCCCGTGATCGTCGAGACACCTCCGCCGGTCTACCAGGAGCAGCCGCAGGCCGCGCAGCAGCACTGGTACTACTGCCAGGACCCGCAGGGCTACTACCCGTACGTCCAGCAGTGCCCGCGGGGCTGGCAGCCGGTCAGTCCAACTCCGGCCCCGGCCCGGTGACGACATGAGGATCGTCGCGCTCCTGCTGGTTGTCGGGCTGGTCGCCGGGTGCGCCACCGTGCCGCCTGGCCCGAGCGTCTCGGTGTTGCCCGGCCGGGGGAAGAGCTTCGACGAGTTCCAGGTCGATGACGCGGCCTGCCGCCAGTGGGCCAAGCAGCAGGCGGGCACCACGCCGGGCACCTCCGCGGCACAGAGCACGGCTGGCGGCGCGGCTATCGGCACCTTGCTGGGCGCCGGCCTCGGCGCCGCGCTGGGCGCCGCCGCCGGCCGACCCGGCACGGGCGCGGCGGTGGGCGCCGGGGTCGGGCTTCTCGGCGGCACCGCCGTGGGCGCCAGCGCGGGCCAGGCCTC
>Ga0207646_10004462_pt1 | contig 15174 bp, 9 predicted proteins | sample KBSK5502metaG_FD_184343 | JGI IMG/M metagenome (GOLD analysis project Ga0207646, IMG submission 184343) | Corn, switchgrass and miscanthus rhizosphere microbial communities from Kellogg Biological Station, Michigan, USA - KBS K5-50-2 metaG... | ecosystem: Host-associated > Plants > Roots >... | reverse complement strand
GAAATAGCCTGATCTACTCTGGAACCACAGCGACTTCCATAGGTGATACATGCCCATACGAGTGTTGTACAGTTTCCCACACAAACTCGGTGCCGGGAGAATATGTTACACCGCATGGCAGCAGGTCAGTGGGTTGGCGGCTGCAGGGGTCGATGTATTGCTATTTACAGGTGCCGTCCAGAAGCCAGTCGCTGCTGCTAACGTTACGACCCGTACGACACTAGGCTTGGGTAAACTCCGGATTCCTTATCGCCTTCTCGGAACCATCCGAGCATGTGCTCTCCATGATTGGATTGTTGCAAGGAGCCTGGAGAGGCTAGCGGACAGAATTGACATCGTGCACACCTGGCCCTTAGGCGCACTGGAGACGCTAAAGACAGCTGCCAGACTAGGGATTCCCTCGGTTCTGGAGAGACCCAACGCTCACACACGCTTCGCGTACACAGCTGTGGAGAAGGAATGCGAGCGCATAGGTGTTCACTTGCCGGCTAATCATGAGCACGCGTTTAAGCAAAACGTATTGGATCGTGAGGAACCGGAATACGCGATGGCGGACCGCTTACTCTGCCCGTCTGACTTTGTGGCTCGCACATTTAGAGAACAAGGTTTTCCTTCGACCAAATTGGCTCGGCACCAGTATGGCTTCGATCCGGCTATTTACTTTCCGAATGCAAACGGATCGGGAACCAGCCGACCTTTTACCATGTTGTTTGTCGGTGTGTGTGCGGTGAGAAAAGGCCTTCATTTTGCACTTGACGCTTGGCTGCGATCGCCAGCGCATAACACCGGAAGGTTTTTGATCGCAGGAGAGTTCTTGCCCGCATATGCCCAAAAGCTTTCTGGCAAGCTTGATCATCCTAGTATCCAAGTACTCGGTCATCGAAATGACGTTCCCGAGTTGATGCGTAATAGCGATGTTGTGGTTCTGCCTAGTATCGAAGAAGGTTCCCCGCTAGTCTGTGCTGATGCGATAGGAAGTGGCTGCGTCCCTGTCGTATCGGAAGCATGTAATGGCTCCTGCTCACACATGGAAAATGCGCTTGTTCATCCGATTGGGAATGTTGATAACCTTACGGAACACATCACGATGGTGTATAAGGATCGGACACTTCTCAATCAGCTGCGTCGTACGGCTCTGGAGAGCGCACCCACAATCACCTGGACTGCGGCTGGAGTCAGGCTCCGTGATGTCTACCGCGATGTTATCGCAGACAGTAATGGTACCAAGTGTAACTCAGATTTTGTCCGAGAAGCTCTCGCTACTTAACGCGCTGGCTGAACCTCCCGAATTTTCTAAACCGCCGATCATTGAAATATCGCCTAACTTTTCGCGTTCTCATGCTACATAAGCTTTCGGATAACAAACATCTTGTAACAATACCGCTAACAGACGACGTGAATTCTTATCGGGCGACCCCGGCAAATCGAGTAGACCTGATACCGCGATTCTCCTACGGGAGATACTGATCTGGAACTAAGAGTGGTTCGACAACATATCTAGTTGGAGGCAAGGTTGATTCAAGCATTCGATACTTCGTTACCCGAGGCTGAGGCAGTGCTGGTCGAGGAGAATTCAGTTCCTAGATTAGTTACTCCTGTTGCTCCGGCGTTCTGGGCGGAGCTGAAAAGGCGGTCCAGCTCCGGTCGTGCTGTTTTGGCAATACGCGGAGGTGCTTGGAGTATTGGCGGCTATATCGCCACGCAATTGTTGCGAATGGCTGCAACGCTGGTGCTGGCCCGACACTTTCTCGGACCTGACGCGTTCGGGGTAGTGGGACTTGTCGGCGTATTCCTGAGCGGCCTTAACATGTTTTCCGAATTAGGTATCGTCGCCAATATCGTGCAGCATCCGCGCGGCGACGAACCTGAATTTCTGAATACAGCCTTTTCTATTCAGGCCGGACGAGGCATTGCCATTTGGGGGGGAGCAGTCCTGGCGGCGTACCCGCTAGGGCTCTTCTACAAACAGCCGGAATTGACTCCTTTGTTGGTGGTCGCAGGCATCTCGGAGATGATCCGTGGGTTGACCAGCACAAACGTTTGGACTTTGACCCGCCACGTGAAGCTTAAGAGCGTAACGCTTCTTACGGTGGTCTCTGAAGTGGTGGCTTTCGGCCTCGGGGTTTTGTGGGCGGTAATTTCACCTTCGGCATGGGCACTTGTGGGCAAGACCATCGCAGGTGCAGCGGTTTACGCTGTGGGGAGCCATTTTCTGGGCAGGCGTGGAGTTCGGTTTGGCTGGGACCGAGTGGCGGCAAAGGACATTCTGCACTTCGGGGGCTGGATTTCGATCGCGACCGCAACCTATTTTTTGGGAGGTCAGGGTGAGCGGCTAATGCTCGGCAAGTTCATAACTCCGGCTGAACTCGGTTGCTTTTCGTTGGCTCTGATGATTACGTCAATGCCGGCCGGCGGCATCAATCAGCTGGTGAGTCAGATATTTTTGCCGATCATATCCCGCAGTGTTCGTAGCAGCCGCACAGATGCAGTTCGAGACTTTCAGCAGGCAAGACGAGCTTTTTTTGCGATCGCGGTTTTTGCTGGAGTCGGATTCTTAGCCTTGGGGAAGCCATTCGTAGCGCTGCTGCTAACCCCAAAATATCGAATGGTAGGTTGGATGTTGCAGGCCCTTGGATTTCGAGTGGCACTAGATATCTTTGCCGCGCCCGCCTCAAGCCTAATTCTGGCGTACGGGCGAACCAAATATTCGGCGGCGGCGAATACGATCCGGCTGGTACTCATGATCGCTGGAATCTGGATTGCATTTACCATGTTTGGGATGCGTCAAGCAATTATAGCTCTGATCATTGCACAAGCTCTTTCGTACTTTCCCGTAGTGATGGGACTGAAGCAACTCTTGCCCGAGGTCGCTCGAAACGAGGTGCGATGGTACGTGTTCTTTCTCGCGGTGCTGGGTGTGGCGGCACTTGTACCGTGGCCCGCATAGTTTCGAGTGATGACCGCTGACGAGTTCTACTGCGGAAGCATGCCAATCTATCAGCTAGATCCAATTCACGATCCGCGCTGGCCTAAGTTATTAGAAAGGGATGGTCGCGCCTCTGTGTTTCATACTAGGGGTTGGTTGGAGTCGTTGCGGCGCAGCTATGGCTATGATCCAGTGGTTTTCACAAGTTCCGCTCCCCACCAAGATCTGACGAGTGGCGTAGCTTTCTGTCGGGTGAACAGTTGGATGACGGGCAGGCGAATGGTTTCGCTTCCATTTTCTGACCACTGTGAGCCACTAGTGAACGGCCCCGATGAAGGATCAGAAATTCTGTCATTCTTGCGAGATGAAGTGGAGAGTCAAAGGCTCAAGTATGTAGAAATAAGGCCGTTGAATCCGATCCTGGAAGCCGCAGCTGGATCCTGTGAATCGGGAAAGTTTTGCTTTCATAAATTGGATCTGCTGGCTGGAACGGACCAGATTTTTCGAGGGCTTCACAAGGATTCGATCCGGAGAAAGATCCAGAGGGCCGAGCGAGAGGGTTTGGTTTACGAAAAAGGCAGCGATAGGGCCCTTTTAGAGAAATTCTACAACTTGTTTGTTATGACCCGCAGGCGCCACGGCTTGCCTCCATCGCCTCTGTACTGGTTCAGCAATCTCCTGGCCTGCCTAGGCGAAAAAGCGCAGATTCGAATTGCATCGAAGGGCGGACAGGCCGTAGCTGGGATATTTACGTTGACTCACAAGAATTCGATTGTTTACAAGTACGGCGGCTCGGATATGCGCTCCAGCAATCTCGGAGGAACGCCGTTTTTGTTTTGGCGGACAATAGTAGAAGCAAAAGCAGAGGGTCTGCACGAACTGGACCTGGGTCGTTCAGACATCGACAACGAGGGTCTGATCACCTTCAAAGAGCGTTTGGGAGGCGTGCGCTCCATTTTGGTCTACCGGAGGCTCTCCAAAAAACACACGCAGGCTTTCCACGCACCTTGGAAGTCACGAGTGGCCAAACGCATGCTTTCATACGCATCTGACTCAGTGCGTATCCAGGTGGGAAATCTGCTTTATCGACATCTTGGCTGACCTGCGCCTGCCACGGTACGGAGCAGCTATCAGAATGAGGGTTGAGCTCATGACTGTTTCGGCTGTTATACCTACCTACAATCGCAAAGCTTATATCCGCCGCGCCATCGACAGCGCGCTGGCACAAACAGTTCCGGTAGACGAGGTAATCGTAATCGACGATGGTTCGACGGACGGGACTGCTGAGGCTCTCGATGTCTGGTACGGCTCGCAGGTCAAAGTCGTTAGACAAAAAAACACGGGTGTTTCGGGTGCCCGAGTACGAGGGATCCAAGAGGCGCGCGGGGAATGGATCGCGTTCCTCGACAGCGATGATGAGTGGATGCCCGAGAGAAACAGAGAATTGCTGGCAGCGGCCGCTCGTGTACCTAAGGATGTGGCATGGATTTTTGGTGACCTTCAGTTTGTGACGGACGAGGGAAGTGACATAACCCTATTCAATGAATACGAGCTCTCGGTAACTGAATGCCCGCTGGTATTCTCTGATTCGCTGAGCGTGCAGTACCCATTCCAGTTTTGTATGCTACAGGGCAGTTTTATCCGGCGCAATGTACTCCTCGAACTTGAATGTTTCAGTGCGGGACTAACAAGTGACGACGACTTGCTTACAGGTTTTCAGATCGCATGCCGTTACAGATTTGCCGCAATTCCGACAGTCGTAGGAAAGTACTTCCGCACATCAGATCTGGAGGCGAGCTCAGTCGTGGTGAACGGAAATCGCGCGCCTGATTATTTCCGATCCAGGATGATGGCCTTCGCACAGGTAATCGAGACCGGACGGAGAAGACCTTGGCATCAGTACTATGCTGCTGAGGTACGCGGGTTATGCCAGATGCTTGCGAGCCGGGGCCAAAGTGTCAGAAGATTGGCGCTGCAGCAGTTCCGATTCGGTGGCGTGTCCGCAAAGGGGATTGCGTTTCTTTGTGCGGCCATGGCCGGTGGGAAAGGAATCCAGATGTGGAACGCAATTGCTGAATTCCACAGGGAACGTATACGAAGAGAGCCTCCAAGAGTGACCACCAAAAACCGTCATCGAGCGTATTTTCAATCGCTGGCCGAGAAGAACCATATCAGTGGAGCAAGTTAAGTTCGCGCCTAGATTTCGTCCCAAAGTTTCCTTTTGCGACCCGCATTTGCTAAAAGCAAACATGAGACATCATTGATGATCGATAACGTCCTCGTGGAGAGCTTTCGTTGTCCCGAGGAGATGTGCTCCTTCGACCTAGCTAGTGGGCTTTCGGCGGATCAAGGGTACTTTCGGTTTGGCGAGGACACGATCTGCTATGGACGTTGTCTCGGTCACGCGGCAAAGGATCCTGCTGGGCTTCTTTATGATGCATTGAACGATGTCCGGGTTAATGGCTCGACTGTAGTACTGCCATTTGACCCTGCCGAAGTAATAGCAAACCTGCGATTCGAGCGATATACGGCGAACTCGGCGGGCCCTCGCGACAGTGTTCTGTCGGGAGCGTACTACTGGGCTAGACCTCTCATGCCTGTCTGGTTTCGAAGGCATCTGCAGCGATTGCGTTTAAAGGGCTCCCGTGACGCAACCTTTCCGCACTGGCCAGTAGACTGTACTGTAGAGCGGATCCTGGAGACCCTTCTAAGATTAACCATCAAAGCTCAAAAAGAAAAAGATATCCCATTTCTTTGGTTCTGGCCACATGGTCTTCCCAGTTGTGCCATCATCACCCACGACGTGGAAGCTCAAGCAGGCCTGGAATTCTGTCCTGCATTGATGGACATCAATGACTCTTTCGGGATTAAATCCTCTTTTCAGATTGTTCCTGAGAAGCGGTATTCCGTTTCCGACGGCTTTCTAAACAGCATGCGGGACAGAGGGTTTGAGATAAATGTTCATGATCTAAACCATGACGGTCATCTCTATTCTGAGCGCCAAGAGTTCCTGCGCAGAGCTTTTAGGATAAATCAATATGCCCGCAGCTATGGCGCAAAGGGGTTCCGCTCTGGTGCACTTTATCGAAATCTAAACTGGTACGACGCTCTTGATTTTGAGTATGACATGTCTGTGCCGAACGCTGGACATCTAGAAGCGCAGGCAGGAGGCTGTTGCACGATTCGACCGTATTTCATAAATGAAATGGTCGAGCTTCCGGTGACAACAACCCAAGATTACTCGCTTTTCCATATCCTGGGCGATTACTCGATCGACCTGTGGAAACAACAGATCCAAACGATCATCGAGAGACATGGGCTCATCTCGTTCATCATTCATCCGGATTACCTCGTGGAGAAAAAGGCCCAAGAGACGTATCGATCGTTGTTGAAGTACCTCTCACAGCTGTGGGCTCAGGAGAAAATCTGGATTGCTCTGCCTGGCGAGGTCGCCGGCTGGTGGCGCGAGAGGAGCCAGTTGAGCTTGACGCGCGATCCTGGCTGGCAAGTTGCGGGTAAGAGCCAAGAGAGAGCTAGGGTGGCCTACGCGTGCGGTGACGAGCACAAGGTCGCGTACAGGGTATGACTGTCATGAAAAAGCAGAGACCCGAGGCTGCATATTGGTTGAAGAAATTGCTGGGCATGACCGCGAAAGCACATGGACGGGCGCTTTCAAGCATTGTGCTGCTCGTTCTCATGTCATCCACGTGCCATACCCAGGAAATCGTTTTGATTCATGGTAAAAAAACGGGTTTCGATGAACAAGTTCACAAAGTCGTTGATTTTTACGACCTCAAGGTCGCTTCGATTGAGGTTGATTCTCCATCGACAGCCGGTATCGCGATCAGACGCTTGAGGAAGCGAGGCACACTGGGGGTGTTGATCTCACAGGAGGCTCTCGCTGTGCTCGATACCAAGCAGGTACTAGCGGCGCTACGAAGGCCGGGAAGCACTATTCCAATCTTGATTTTTGGAATTGTGGCAGATGAGAACTCAACGGAGTTGAAGCTTTGGTCCGATGGTGTAATTCGCGCCTGTGTACCGGCGGCGAAGGATTTTCGGCCTGGTGCGCTGAAGGTAGAAGATATTCCTACGCTGGCCCGCACGCTTGTAGGTTTGCAGCTTCCTGCTGTCAGCGCCCCGACCTGTACCATGCAATTCGAACCTACGGAGCGAGTAGAGACAGCGCTGGCCGCCGAGGGGAATGGCTCGAGCATCGCGGTTCTCGTTCGTGCTCGATCCGAAACCCATGAGATTTTTTTTGCCCCGCAATTGGAGCTGTACGATACTTCCTGGGTAGGGAATCCTGGGGCCCTTCCACAGGCCTTTTCTTCGCTGGCCCCATTCCTTTTGTTTCTGGACCATGCAACCGGGGATTATGGATGGCATCTGGATGGTCACTATGCGAATCTGACGATCGACGATCCATGGCTGATTGAGCCCTATGGTCATCTGCACTACAACGCGCTACTAGAAGAGATGGAGAAACACAACTTTCACACGACCATAGCGTTTATCCCCTGGAACCACGATCGCAGCAAGCCCGAGGTCGTGGGTCTGCTTCGCGCTCATCCGGAACGATATTCGATTTCCATTCATGGAAACAATCACACGCACCGGGAATTCGGAAACTATGGCGGTGACGCCCCCTGGGAGCGGGCCGCCAATCTCAAGCAGGCAATCGCAAGAATGGAGCGTTTCCGCGCTTTAACCGGTATTCCGTACGATAGACTCATGATTTTTCCACACGCAGTTGCCTCCGAAGCGACATTCGCAGCGCTCAAAGCGTTTGATTTTCTGGGCACCGCGAACTCTCTGAACGTGCCCGCCGGAGCGCCCTTCCCGACAGATCCGACTTTCCTGCTACGCCCCTACACACTTAGTTATGGCAACATCCTGAGTCTGTTCCGATACTCCGCAGAGGGACAAATATCTCGGATGGAGATTGCCATTCAATCTTTTCTCGGCAATCCTCTCCTATTCTATGGCCACGAGAAACTCTTCGACAACGGGATTGGAGAATTCAATAAATTCGCTGATTCGGTCAATGGAATCGAGCCAGATACGCAGTGGAAGTCGCTGGGTGAGATCGCTCGTCATCTTTACCTCGTGCGCCGGCGCGAAGACGGCGGATTTGATGTCAGAATGTTTTCGAATGAAATGGCGCTCCGAAACCAGACTCAGCGGGACTCCGTATTTCACGTTGAAGTCGATTTGAATGGTTTGGCAGCGATGCCTAGTCTGACCATCGACGATTCTCCCGCCGTGTTCGAACGCTCGGGAAGCAAGCTGACATTTCGTCTTCTGGTGCCAGCCGCGCAGGTTAAGAGAGTGCGTCTCCATTATCAAACCGAAGACGTCACCGCTGCGGATGTTGGGGACACTGGCCTCTACGCATCTACACTGCGCCACGCTTCCGACTTCCGCGATTTGTATCTTTCTCGATTTTCCGTAGGTCGGTTCGTGACGGGGGCTTACTATCAACATGGCTTGGATTCGTTAGAACTCAAGGCTGAAATGGCATGGAGGATGGCTGCTGCGGGTTTGGGCGTAGCTTTTGCGGGCATATGGTACATCCGGCGGAGGACGGCAGGCAAAAAAGCTTGCAGAGACTCGCAAAGTAACGGCCAAGAGTCCCGGTGCACCTGAACCGATTTCAAAACAAAACAAAGACAGGCCGACTACTCAGATTCGCAGTACTTTTTTGCTCAAAACGAGGCAAGCATTGTGTGCACTTTTAGTGTAGAACCTTCACGCCTCATGCGCATGAAGGGCTTCATCGCTCTTGCTAACGAAATGTTCATTGCGTATTCACAACCAACCAATGACGCCGCTTGCTCTTGGTAGTCATTTACCCGTACTCTGACATGACAGCATGCATGATGACATACTCGTTTTATGAGGGCGATACCCGCGTGATGCGATACGCGGAAGCTCTGGCGGCACGAGGAGATCGGGTTGATGTAATCGCGCTGAGACGCGAAAATCAATCCACAAACGAACTTCTGAATGGTGTAAACGTCTATCGCATTCAACGTCGCTCGCCAAACCACGGCGCGCGAGGTTCTTACATAGCCGGAATTCTGATGTTCTTTTTCAGGGCGATGTTCCTGTTGATGCGCAGGCATGTAAAAGCCCGCTATCAGCTGATCCACGTGCACTCAGTACCGGATTTTCTGGTATTCGCCACTTGGTTTTCGAAGCTGACAGGCACAAAAATCATACTCGATATTCACGACTTGATGCCGGAGTTTTACGCTAGCAAATATTGCTCAAAACATGGCTCTCTCGCATTCAAGTTACTCCTTCTGGCTGAACGTGCTTCTGCATCTTTCTCCGATTATGTCATCGCTGCGAATGATCTTTGGAGAGAGAGACTTGTTTCCCGCTCAGTCAAAAGCGACAAATGCAGCGCAATGGTAAATGTGCCCGACCGAGCCATTTTTTCCCGACGGGGACGCGTGCGTACTGATCAAAACTTCGTTGTTTTGTATCCGGGAACTCTGAATTGGCATCAAGGTCTCGATATTGCAATTCGAGCTTTTGCTCTTATTAAGGACGAGGTCCCCCAGGCTCAGTTTCACATCCACGGTGAGGGTTCCTGCCAATCTTCCCTAGTTCAGCTTACTAAAGAACTGGGATTGCAAGATCGAGTTTTCATGAAGAGCTTTGTGTCTACGCGAGAAATTGCGAACATCATAGAAGAAGCGGATTTGGGTATCGTACCAAAACGTAAGGACGGCTTCGGCAATGAAGCATTCAGCACCAAAATTATGGAGTTTATGGCAATGGGGGTTCCTGTAATCGTTTCGGACACCCGGGTTGACCGTTATTACTTCGACGATTCAGTCGTGAAATTCTTTCGCGGCGGAGACGAGCAAGATTTAGCTCAATCGATGCTGTTACTGATTCAGAAACCGGAGCTTCGCAGTTCGCTCGCCGTCGAAGCTTCCAGATTTGTCGAACACAACAATTGGGACAACATGAAGAAACACTATCTGGCGCTCGCGGATTCTCTGGTTGGAGGATGTCCGGAGCCGGCGAGGACATAATTCATGGATCATATTTCCAATGTTTCTTCACGTGCTCGCTTTACTCTCTTCTCTTTCCAATGGTTTCAGGCTCTGCTTCTCATTCTTACGGCTCTAGTTGCTCTCTCTTTCTTTGTTGGGGCTGTAAAATTTCTTCCAGTTCAGAGTGACAACATGTATCCAGAAGCCGCCGGGGTGTTGTCTGCCCAGCGATGGGCGCGTGGTTTTTCCCTCTACGAGGACTATCGTCAGCCTCCGTACTTGACAGCTTCCTTTCCCCCGGTGTGGTACGGGATCCTCGCCATCACCGCGAAGCTCGGTTTACGAGATCTCAATGCATTGACGTTCTTTGGTCGTTTCTTGAGTTTGGCGTGTCTTCTCGGAGTCACGGTCATTGGTTTTGCCTGGAATCGCAAAAGCGGACATCGCTCCGGGCTTGCGCTGCTCACCCCATTATTTTATTTATCAATTCCGATTCTCATTCCTTGGGCTGTGACAGCCCGTCCCGACTTCCCCGGTCTTTTCTTAGTTTTCCTGGCACTGTACTTAGCCAGTGTTCGATCCACCACAACCTCAGTGTGCGTGGCTGCCGCCCTGGCGGCAATGGGATGTCTGGTCCGGCACAACGCTGTTGCCGTTCCGGTTGCAGTAGTTCTCTGGCTTGCTTGGTCCAGGCGTTGGAAACAAGCCGGCATCTTTTGTGCAGTCTGGTCATTGCTAGTTGGTTCTGCACTATTGATTGTTCAGGGAACCAGTCACGGCTTGCTGCTCCTCAATATCTCAGGAGCTAAGTTTGGTGAATTTGCGTTAACGTACGTTCGCGATGTGCTCGGCCGATTACTGGTTGCGCAGGGTCACGGATTCGTGATCGCGCTGTTTGCTTTCGGTATTTTTGGTTTTGCAGAGACTTGGCGGGAACAGGACAGACGTGGCCGGTTGATTTGCATTTATCTGCTAGTCTCTTTCGGTCTTGCGATCCTCGGTTCAGCGGCAAGAGGTGCAGCCGTAAACCATTACCTGGAACCCACTCTAGCCCTTGCCTTACTCATTCCGAGTGGCATGGCTAGCTTGAGAACAGCATGGAAAGCCGATTCTCCTTTGGCACTATTTTCAACCGTGATCATCCTTGTCCTTCTTCTTCCCGCTCTAGACGCCCAACGCTGGGATTTGATGCATCGCCACCCAGACGACTTGCGAAATATTGTTGCACTTGCAGCAGATAAACCTGTCCTCACCGATATACCTTACATTGCGGCCAGAACGTCGAGCTTGGAGTTGCTGGATCCGGCATCGCTTACGAATATGGAGAGATCTGGTGCCTGGTCTTCAGCAGCGCTAACTCATGCTTTGCAAAAAAAGAAGTACGAACTAGTAATCTTGAGCGAGCGGGTGGATACGTCTTCTTCTAACCTTACAACGACGTATCCGCGATATCCTCACCTGGATTCAGCAGTGCAGATGGCAATAGCAGAGAACTATGGTCTGTGTTTTCAGGTGGACACTACGTACGTCTATAGCCCACTTTCGGGAGATGGATTGTTGGTTGCCGGTAGCTGTCCATCTGTCCAGCGAATCGTCCTGAAGAAGGTTGCACAGGTAGCGCGCCCTTAGGCGGCGAGTCTATTGACGGTTTTTGCGCGTCCCGTGACCCACCAGGTGACCCACCATTCAAAGATCCTTCCCAGCTGAAGATCGAATTACGATCGTAACCGTTTTCACCTCTCGAAAAAATGACTTGGAGAGCTCGATGACTGATCGTCTGTGCCGTACGCTCATGAAGCGGACGCACCGTTCCCGACTATTCTTGTTAGTGCTCGCGTTACTGGCTCCTACTAACCTGTTGCAGCAGGCAAGTGCACAGGTTCTGTTGGGCGCTCAGACCATTGAGACTTCAGTGGATTCCAATACATTGGGTAAAGCGGAGGCATTTCAGACCACAGCCAACCTGAGCGGTTCGGTGGGGACGCTCACTGTGTACCTGGACTCGAAATCCACCGCAACAAAGCTATATTTAGGTTTATATGGCGATAACAACGGTCACCCTGGTGCATTGCTAACTCAGGGCAGCAGCACGACTTTAACCGCGGGTGGATGGAATACGGTCTCGGTTCCGGCAGCGAGCGTGATCACGGGTACCCGGTATTGGATAGCCCTTTTAGGAACAACCAGCGGAACGCCGTTTTTCCGTGATCGCGCATCAGGATCTTGCAAAAGCGAAGGTAGTGCCCAGTCTGGATTGGCTACGCTACCGGCGACATGGTCAACAGGGGCCGTGTACTCCGATTGTCCTCTTTCCGGCTACGGGTCAGCTGCGGCAACTTCGAATCCGGTGCTTTCGGTTTCTCCAATTAACGTCGCATTCACTGCCGCCCCGGGCGGGAGTTCTCCCGCTCCAGTGACGGTCAATGTCAACAACACGGGTGGAGGTACGCTGACGTTCACAGCGGCGAGCGACAGCGCATGGCTCACGGTTAGTCCCGCAAACGGCACTGCGCCACAGGCTCTGCAGGTTTCCGGTTCAACTTCAGGGTTGGCTTTAGGCGTTTACACCGCTCACGTCACGGTTATATCCTCGGGAGCCCAGGGCTCTCCTTCCGTAGTCACGGTCAATCTCACAGTGGCAAAACCCGCCGATTGGGTAATGGTTGACCATGATCCAAATCGCAGCGGCAACGCGGTGGATGAGAGCATCATTACGCCCAGCAATGTTGGAAGTTTGCAGCTGAGCTGGTCAGTGGCAGTGGATGGGCCTGTGACCGGGCAGCCACTGTTCATCGGCGCAGCGCAAATCAATGGACAGGCCCACAATGCCCTGGTGGTCGGAACTGGCGGGAACTCAATTTATGCGTTGGATGCGAGCACAGGAGCGCAGCTTTGGAAGAGAAATTTCGGTGCACAGTCTAGTAATTGTGCGATCCCAGGTGGGTACGGCATAACCGGAGCACCCTTGATCGATCGCAGCACGAGCCGTGTCTACACTGTATCGGACGATGGAAAGTTCCGGACATTGTCGTTAGCTGATGGAACGGATGCATTCCCCGCTGTCAGCCTCATTGCAAATCCCGCGACCAATAAGGTCTGGGGTGGTCTCAATAAAGTAGGAACTAACATTTACGTGGCGACCGCAAGCGACGGTTGCGACACCGCCCCTTGGCGCGGACAAACCTACAAGATCGACGTTTCGGGCACGCCCACTCTCACGGGAAACTTTGTCGTGGTTCCTTCCATCGCTGCGCCGAACGGTGGTGGTGGAATCTGGGGTTATGGAGGTGTTTCGGCCGATTTGGCTACGGGAAACATTTTCGCTGCTTCGGGCGCTGACTCTAACGAAACGTACACGCCCTATGGCAACCGTATGATTGCTTTGGACCGGAATTTGAATCTCTTGGGTTCCTACGGACCGCCTGAGCCAGCGCAGTTCCCGTGCAACGGAGCACCTTGCGATCTTGACTTTGGGGCCACACCTGTAGTGTTTCAGCCCAATAGCTGTCCCACGATGGTCGCGGCGGGCAACAAGAATGGGCAGCTTTACTTATTCAAAGCTACGGGTCTCACCGCCAGCACATCCCCTTTCCAGATTGTCACACTCAACCCCGCCAATGACTGGCTTGGAAGCGGCGGTGTGGGCGGGGTTCCGGCGTTCTGGCAGGCCGGCAACATGCTTTTCGTTTCTGACGTAGGTCCGGGCGTGAGCGGAGTTTCAGGTGGTGTCGTGGGATTGAGCGTGACCGCCAGTTGCACACTCCAGGTCGCCTGGAGTGCGGCACTTGGTGGCAGTACTCAGCCGGATTCGACTCCCACAGTCGCGAATGGAGTTGTTTTTGTGGGGGAGGGTGCGACTGGAATGGTCCACGCCTATGATGCACAAACTGGTATTCAGTTGTGGAATAGCGGGTCCACTACCTACTCGGCGGCGGCAACCTATGCGGCGCCAATCGTCGCGCAAGGAAACTTGTATGTTGGGTCCTGGAGTAATTTCAGCGGAGGCGGCGAGGTGGGTGCTTTCTCGCTAGACTCTGCAACGCAAACCCTCGCCGTTTCTCCCACGAGCTTATCTTTCACTGCAGCCCAAGGGGGCAGCAATCCCAGTTCGCAAACTTTCAATGTATCCAACACAGGAAGCGGTACGCTGAATTTCACTGCTTCCAGCGATAGTCCGTGGCTTACTGTTTCCCCAACCAGTGGAAGCGCTCCTCAGGCGCTCCAAGCCGCCGCGAATATTGATGGCCTCACGCAGGGCAATTACACCGGACATATCACTGTGACCTCTGCGGGAGCCCAGGGTTCGCCAAAAATGGTAACAGTAAGCCTCACAGTCTCAGTCCCTCCCCCGCCACAACCAGTATTGGCGGTTTCTCCAACGACTATCTCATTCAGCGCGACCGAAGGAGGTAGCAATCCCTCTGCCGCCACCTCAAACATCAGTAATACGGGATCTGGCACGTTGAGCTTCACCGTCGCCAGTGATAGTACGTGGCTGACCGGCTCTCCAGCGAGCGGGACGGCTCCGCAGACGTTGCAAGTGACGGTGAACATCAGTGGTTTGTCGTCTGGCACGTACACCGGGCACATTACAGTCAGTGCCGCCGGGGCCCAGAATTCGCCCTCCACAATAACAGTCACGCTTGTAGTCTCCTCTACCACGCCGCCTGGCACAGTGCTGTTTGGAAATCAGACGATCGAAACGCAAAAAGATTCGAACACGAGTGGCCGAGCGGAAGCTTTCCAAACTACAGCGGGAGTTTCCGGCACTCTCAGCTCGATGCTGGTTTATCTGGATAGCACATCCACTGCCTCTAAGATCTATCTCGGGTTATATCAGGATAACAACGGGCATCCGGGAACGCTTCTGACCCAAGGCAGCAACGCACAACTCACGAAGGGGGCCTGGAATACTGTCGCTGTGACTTCGAAGGGCGTGACTTCGGGCACGAAGTACTGGATTGCAATCCTGGGTACCGGTACCGGCACGCCGATTTTTAGAGATCGGGGCAATGGACCATGCAAGAGCGAATCGAGCAGCCAATCCACGCTGAGTGCATTGCCCGCGACATGGGTTACGGAGACAACGTATTCAGATTGTCCCATCTCTGCATACGGTCAGTGAGGGCTCTCCGGGCCAAAGGAACTCTCTTGCAACCTCATCTTAGGGTAATCGTCTGCATCGAAGGTCACCTCACTACCGTTTTGCTCGAGTACTACTAGATTATTCCGACC
>Ga0207646_10004461_pt1 | contig 15177 bp, 12 predicted proteins | sample KBSK5502metaG_FD_184343 | JGI IMG/M metagenome (GOLD analysis project Ga0207646, IMG submission 184343) | Corn, switchgrass and miscanthus rhizosphere microbial communities from Kellogg Biological Station, Michigan, USA - KBS K5-50-2 metaG... | ecosystem: Host-associated > Plants > Roots >... | reverse complement strand
CTGCCCCAGACGGGGATCTTCGCGATGAACCGTGACCGGCTCGGCACGGGTGGCGTGGAGGCGATCGTGCTCATGCGTCGCGGGGAGAATCCCAGCGAGGTGCTCCACCGCATCCATGGAGCCGTCGACGAGATCAATGGCACGCGGCTGCCGCGCGGAGTCCGGATCGTGCCGATCCATGACAAGACAGAGCTCGTGCAGAACACGCTGTACACCGTCGTACGCGTGCTGCTCGAAGGGTTCGTGATCGTGGTGACGGTCCTCCTGGTCTTCCTCGTGAGCCTGCGGGCGGCCCTCTTGACCGCGCTCACGATTCCGCTGTCGTTGCTGTTCGCGTTCTTCTGCATGCACCTGTCGGGCGTTTCCATGAGCCTGCTCAGCATCGGCGCGCTGGACTTCGGCATCCTCGTGGACGCCACCATCGTCATGGTGGAGCGCATCATCAGGGAGCTGGGTCATGAGTCGGCTCCGAGGGCCGCGACTCAGCTCACCGAGCGCGTGCGCGCGGCGGCGGTCGCCGTCCAGCGTCCCATCCTCTTTTCGCTGCTCATCATCATCGCGGCCTACATCCCCTTGCTGACGCTCGAGCGCGTCGAGCGCCGCCTCTTCACGCCGATGGCCCTGACGGTATGCTTCGCGTTGCTGGGCTCTCTTCTGCTTTGCCTCACCCTCGTCCCCGTCCTGGCGACCTTCGTCTTCCGCGGCAGGGCGCAGATCAAGCGGCACCGGCTGCTCGACCTGCTCACCGGGCGCTACGAAGCGATCATCCACACCACCGTCCGTCACGCCTGGGTGACGGTCCTCGTCGCGGCCGGCGTCGTCGGCGGAGCGCTCTACCTCGGCGCCCATCTGGGGACCGAGTTCCTGCCGACGCTCGACGAAGGCCTCATCTGGGTCCGAGCCACGCTGCCGTCGGGCATTTCGCTCGAAAAGTCGGCCGAGATCGCCCGCGCCATCAGGCTGGCGATCCTCCGATCACCCGAGGTCAAGCTCGTGACATCGCAGACTGGGCGCAACGACTCGGGGACGGACCCATTTGGGCCGAATCGCAACGAGTTGCTGGTCGATCTCTACCCGTATAAGACGTGGAAGTCGGGAAAGACGAAGGGCGACCTCGTGGACGAGTTGCGGCGACGGTTGCAGGATACGATCCCGGACGTCGCCCTCAACTTCACGCAGCCGATCATCGACACCGCGACGGAGATTGCCACCGGGTCGTCGGCGGACCTGGCCGTCATCATCAGTGGTCCCGATTTCAACGAGCTCCGCCCCCTAGCCGCACAGGCCCTCCGGGTGCTGCGCGGCATGCGCGGAGCGGCCGATACATCGATCGAGCAGGAGCGGGATCAGGCCCAGCTGCGCATCGCGATCAACCGCTACCAGGTCGCGCGGTACGGGATCAACGTCAGCGACGTCCAGGACATGATCGACCTCGCCCTCGCCGGCAACCCGGTCACGGGCGTGTTCGAGGGCGAGCGACGCTTCGACGTCGTCGCTCGTTTCGCTCCGGAGGCGCGCGCCGATCCGGCGGCCATCGGGAACCTCCTCATTCCCGTCCGGGACGGGGCGCGGGTGCCGCTGTCGCAGCTCGCCGACATCCGCGTGGTGGACGGAGCCACGATCGTCGCGCGGCGCGAGAACCAGCGGCAGCTCACCGTGCGGACGAACATCCGGGGTCGTGATCAAGGGGGGTTCGTGGCCGAAGCCCAGGCACGATTCGCCAGCGAGGTCCCGCTACCTCCCGGGTACCGGGTCACGTGGGGAGGCCAGTTCGAGAACTTCGAGCGGGCCCGCCACCGGCTCGAGATCATCGTCCCGATCACGATCGGGATCATCTTCGTCCTCCTCTTCATCACGTTCGGGTCCGCGCTCGACGCGGTGCTCGTCCTCCTGAACGTGCCGTTCTCGCTGTCGGGAGGGCTGATCCTGCTCTACCTCAGAGGCATCAACCTGAGCGTGTCGGCCGCGGTCGGGTTCATCTCGCTGTTCGGGGTCGCGGTGATGAGCGGGCTGCTCTACGTGTCGGAAATCAACACCCGGCGGCGCGGCCCGGGGGTCCCCCTGCTCGACGCCGTCGTGCAGGGAGCGCGGGTACAGTTTCGGCCGCGCTTGATTCTCATCGTCGTGGCAGGACTCGGCATGCTGCCGGCGGCGCTCGCCCGCGGGATCGGGTCCGACATCCAGCGGCCGCTGGCTACGGTCGTCATCGGAGGTCTCTTCTCCACGCTCTTCCTCACGCTCTTCGCGCTCCCGGCGGTGTACTGGTTAGCGGAAGCGTTCCGCCCGGCGGTTCGCCCGGCGGTTCGCCGCATTTCAGACGCATGATCCCGCCCGCTTCACACGTTCCGTCGCCCGGACGCTGGATGAGCGCCGCCGCCGCACTGAGCGCCGTCGCGCTGATGTCGGGCTGCGCGGTGGGCCCGAATTTCCGTCGCCCCGCCGCGCCGCCGGTCGACGGTTACGCGCGGCCGTCGCTGGCCGCGAAGACCGCGTCGGCGGACGTCGCGGGCGGCGAAGCCCAACGTCTCGTCCATGGGCAGGACCTCCCGCACGATTGGTGGGCCCTGTTCCAGTCGCCGCCGTTGAACTCGCTCGTCGAGCGCGCCCTCAAGGCCAATCCCACCCTCGTCGCGGCGCAACAGGCGCTGCGTCAGGCGATGGAGCTCGTCGCCGCGCAGCGCGGCCTCTTCTATCCGACCGTGCAGGGGAGCTTTTCGCCGAGTTACCAGCGGTCCTCCGCCACGCTCGCGCCACCCTTGAACTCCGATCGACTGACCTACAGTCTCTATACCGCCCAGGTGACCGTCGCCTTCACACCGGACGTGTTCGGCGGCAATCGGCGACAGGTGGAGTCGCTGCTCGGACAGGCCGAGGCGCAACGCTTCCAGCTGGAAGCCGCATACGTGACGCTGACGTCGAACGTGGTGGCGGCGGCCGTGCAGGAGGCCTCGCTGGGGGCGCAGCTGGCGGCAATCAAGGAAATCGTCTCCATCGTCACCCGGTCGCTGGACCTCGTGCGACGCCAGTTCCAGTTCGGCGCCGTGGCGGGGCTCGAGGTGGCGGCGCAGGAAACCGCCCTCGCGCAGGTGAAACAGACACTGCCGCCGTTGCAGAAGCAGCGGGAGCAAAACCGCAACCTGCTGGCGGCCCTGGCGGGCCGGCTCCCCAGCGACGACCCCGAGGAGACGTTCGAGCTCGCGTCGTTCCACTTGCCGACGGACCTGCCCGTGAGCGTACCGTCCAGGCTCGTCGAGCAGCGCCCGGACGTGCGCGCCGCCGAGGCGCAGCTGCACGCCGCCAGCGCACAGATCGGCGTCGCCGTCGCGAGCCGGCTCCCCCAGTTCACGATCACCGGGGCCTTCGGCGGCACCTCGACGAATGTCGCCACGATGTTCGCCAACAGCAATCCGTTCTGGAGCATCATCGGCAACGTCGCGCAGTCGCTCTTCGACGCCGGAACCTTGTGGCATCGACAGCGCGCCGCCGAGGCCGCGTTCGAGCAGGCCGCGGCGCAATACCGGAGCACGGTCCTCACGGCCTTCCAGAACGTGGCGGACGTGCTGTATGCGCTGCAGGCCGACGCCGAAAGCCTGACGGCGGCCGTCGCCGCCGAACGGGCCGCCAGGAGGACCCTCGCTATCACGCTCAAGCAGCAGGAGTTCGGAGCCGTCAACTACCTGGCGCTGCTCAGCGCGCAGCAGGTCTATCAGCAGACGCTGATCACCCGGGTGCAGGCGCAAGCGAACCGGCTGGCCGACACGGCAGCGCTCTTCCAGGCCTTGGGCGGCGGCTGGTGGAACCGTCCGGACTCGGCCGCCCGAACGATCGGACAAGCGTCGGAGCGATGAGGAGGCCACGCGTGCGCTATCTGACGCTGATCGTCGCGGCCTGCCTCCTCACCGGATGCGCGGCCGACGTCGTGATGGTGAACCCCCGGACCGGGGAAGCGGCGATCTGCCGGGAGAGTCTGCGGGGCCTGAACCCGTGGTCGCAACAGGAAGCCTGCATCGGCGACCACATCACGCGGGGATGGACCAGGGCCAGTCAAGACGTCACCCCAACGGGAGGCGGATGCTGAATACGGCGCCTCCTCCGACAACGTTCTCTGCCAGAATGCGCCCTCCTTGTCGCTCGATGAGCGCGCGGGAGATGGCGAGCCCGAGGCCGACGCCGGGCGTGTCCACCGATCGCGACGCGCTACCGCGACGGAATCGTTCGAACAGCCGCGGGATTTCCTCGACGAGAAGGCCCGGACCGGTGTCGGACACCGCGACCACCGCCTCGTCGCCATCGGCGACCATTTCCACGGTCACACGGCCGCCCGTCGGCGAGAACTTGACCGCATTGTCGAGCACGTTCGCGAGCGCCAGGCTTGCCGCACCGGGCGCGACGTTCACGGAGAGGTCGTCTCCGGGTCGGACGAAGACCTTCACGTGACGGCGCCCCGCCTCGGCCCGCATCCGGCTGACCGCCTCCTCGACGATTGGCGTGAGCGGCACCGGGCCCGACGGCGTCTCGCGGCCCTCGCCGGCGTCGAGCCGCGCAAGTCCCAGCAGCTCCTCGGTCAGCCGCGAGAGGCGCTCCACCTCGTCGAGGGACGACCGGAGAGCTTCTTCGTATTCTGCGCGATCGCGCGGCCGCCTCAGCGTCACCTCCAGCTCTGCGCGAAGCCGTGACAACGGAGACCGCAGCTCGTGCGAGGCGTCCGCCGCGAAACGGCGTTGGGCTTCGACACCCCGCTCGATCCGAGCCAGCATCTCGTTGAGCGTCTCCACGAGGCGCCCGACCTCGTCCTGGCTTCCGGGGTGGGGAAGCCGCTCTGCGAGATTCATCTCACCGATGCCCCGCGCGCGACGCACGACCTCGTCGATGGGTCGGAGGGCACGTCGCGCGAGCAGGGCGCCGGTCGCGACGACCGCGCTGAGGATCCCGAGCGAGATGACGAGGAAGAGCCAGCGCGCCGCACGGAGGACGGCCCGGGCGTCGTCGAGCGACGTCGCCACCTGGATCGCATACCGGCTGCCGTCGACCTCGAGGGGAATCGACACCATTCGGATCGGCTCGTCGCCGAAGTCTTCGACGGTCTGGATCACGGTCTCCCCACGACGCAGCGCCTCGAGCACGGGTGGGGATGCCGGCAAGCGAGCCGTGCCGAGGGTGGCGCTCCGCGCCACTTCCCGGCCGTCGAGGCCGATGATTTGCACGAACTTGTCGAGACGAGGGAACGAGGGCGCCGCAGTCCCCGGTGGCGCCTCATGCACGCGCGTCGGCTTCCCACCCTCGCGGAGGACGGCCGCCGCCTCACTGCTTGCCAGGGCCATGAGGGCGCCGTCGACCTGTCCGCGGACCAGACGAGCGAGCGCCCAGTTGGCTCCGAAGGCGGCCAGCCCGAGGATCAGCACCACCGTGACCGCGTGCCAGAGCGAGAGCCGCATCTTGAAACCGAGCGGCATCACTCCCCCTCCAGGCCCAGGCGATATCCGCGACTCCGCACGGTGTGGATGAGCGGCGCCGTCGCGTCCCGATCGACCTTCCTTCGCAGGTGACTGACGTGAACGTCGACGAGGTTGGTCAACGAATCCTGCTCGTCTTCCCACACACCCTCGGCGAGGCGGGCCCGCGTCACGACCTCGCCGGCGTGGCGCATCAGCACCTCGAGAATCGCGTACTCCTTGGGCGTCAAGCTGATCGGCGTGCCGGCCCTCGTGACGCGATGGCTGACCGGATCGAGCGCGAGATCGGCCACGGACAGCACGACGGGCCGCGTGAGATCGGAGCGACGGAGCAGGGCGTGCAGGCGCGCCAGCAGCTCGGTGAACGCGAACGGCTTGGTGAGGTAATCGTCGGCGCCGGTGTTGAGGCCCGTCACCCGATCGTCCAGGGCATCGCGGGCCGTGAGCATGAGGATCGGCGTCGCCACCCCGCGCGCGCGCAGATCGCGACACACCGTGACACCGTCCTTGCCGGGCAGGAGCCAGTCGAGGATGATGGCGTCATAGTCCTTGACGTCGGCCGTCTCGTCGGCCTCCTCGCCGGAATACGCGACGTCGACGACGAAGCCTTCCTCCCGTAGCCCCTTGGAGAGCAGGCGGGCCGCCTTCCGATCGTCCTCGACGAGCAGGATCCTCATCGCTCTGGCCCTCATTCTGACGCCGTTCCCACGGCGACCCCGAAGAAATATCCAACGGATCTTCAGGATTTCTTCAGGCGAAATTCTCTACAGTGGAGCCGGGATCTGTCCGCCATGCCTGGGCTCTTCGTCACCGGTCTGGTTCTCGCAGGGACGCTCGCGCTGCTCGCCGGCTGTGGCCGCGGCAGCGAGGCGCCGGCGCCCGCGGCCGCGCCACGTCCGCCGGAGACCAAGCGCGGCGACATCGTCACCGTCCCCCCGGACTCCCCGCAAGCCAGGCAGCTGCGCGTCGAGCCGATCCGCGCGGCCGAGATGCCGACGGACGAGGTCGTGGCGCCGGGGAAGATCGCCATCAATCCGAACCGCACCTCCAAGCTGCTCCTGCCCGTCGCCGGTCGGATCGTGGAAGTGCTGGCCCATCTCGGCGACGCCGTCACCCAGGGCCAGGCCGTCGTCGCCGTGCAGAGTCCGGACGCCGACGCGGCGATCGCCGCGGTCCTGCAAGGGCAGGCGGCGGAGCAGCAGGCCGAGGCGACGCTGACGAAGGCGCAAGCAGACTTCGAGCGCACCAAGGATCTGTACGAGGCGAAGGCCGTCGCGCAGAAGGACTTCGTCACCGCCCAGAACGATCTCGCCCAGGCCAGGGCGGCTCTGGAAACGGCGCGCGCCGGCCGCGAGCAGGCCCGGCGCAAGGTGGAGCTCCTCGGCCTCAACCCGAGCGACTTCCGCCAGCGCACGTTCGCCCGTGCCCCGATCTCGGGCAAGGTCCTCGAGATCAGCGTCGCTCCCGGCGAGTACCGTAACGACACGTCGACGCCGCTGATGACGATCGCCGATCTCAGCACCGTGTGGATGTCGTCCGACGTCCCCGAGTCGATGATCCGCCTGATCCACGTCGGCGACGGGGTGACGATCACGCTCGTGGCGTATCCCGGCGAGACGTTCGCCGGTCGCGTGGCCCGCATCGCCGACGTCCTCGATCCCCAGACCCGGACCGTCAAGGTCTACGTCGAGCTGCCGAACCCTCAAGGCCGCTTCCGGCCCGAGATGTTCGGCAGCATCCGCCACACCGGAGCCGTCCGGACGGTTCCCGTCGTGCCCCTCTCGGCGCTCATCCAGGAGTACGGCAAGTCGGTCGTGTTCCTCGAGCGCGCGCCCGGGGAGTTCGAGCGGCGTGAGGTGACCGTCGGCACGCGGGCGGCCGACGTCGTCCCCGTCCTGAGTGGCGTGAAGGTCGGCGACCGGGTCATCGCCGACGGCGCGGTTCTCCTCAAGGGCCAGTAGGGCCAGGCCCGGTCTCCGTGCTCGACGCACTCCTTCGTCTGGCCCTCGCCCGGCGCCTCGTGGTCGTCATCGTGGCGACCGTGATCAGCGCCGCCGGCGTGTGGTCGTTCCGTCAGCTCAAGCTCGAAGCCTATCCGGACATCTCCGACCCCGGCGTCGTGATCATCACGCTCTATCCCGGATTCGCGGCCGAAGAGGTCGAGCAACAGGTCACGGTCCCGATCGAGCGGGCGCTGAACAACACCCCGAACGTCATCGCCCGCCGCTCGCGGACGATCTTCGGGCTCTCCGTCGTGGAGCTGACCTTCGCCGACGGGACCAGCGACTATTTCGCCCGGCAGGTCGTGCTCGAGAGGCTGCGTGACGCCAGCCTGCCCGACGGCGTGACACCGACGCTGGGGCCCCTCATCGGGGGCATCAGCGAGTTCTATCGGTACGCCCTCGAAGGCCCCTTCGATCCACTGCAGCTGCGGGAGATCCAGGACTGGGTGGTGGCGCCACGATTGCTCCAGGTCCCGGGCGTCGCCGACGTCACGCCCTTCGGCGGGCGCGTGCGCCAGTACCAGATCGAGATCGATCCGCGCGCCCTCGACAAGTACAAGCTGAGCGTCCGTCAGATCGCCGACGCGGTGAAGAACAACAACCGCAACGCCGGCGGCGCGCTCATGGAGATGGGCCAGCAGGCGCTGCCCATCCGGGGCTCGGGCCTGATCCAGTCGAACGACGACATCGCGAACATCGTGCTCGACGCCCAGAAGGGTGTCCCCATCTTCGTGCGGGACATCGGTCGAGTGAAGGTCGGAGCCCTGCCCCAGACCGGCATCTTCGAGATGGGTCGGCAACGCGACCGCTACGGCAGCGTCGAGGGCATCGTCCTCATGCGCCGCGGTGAGAATCCGAGCGAGGTACTGCGTGGTGTCCACGAGGCCGTGGACGACCTGAATCGGATGCGCCTGCCCCAGAACGTCCGCATCGTCCCCATCCACGATCGCACGGAGCTCGTCCAGAGCACGCTGCGGACGGTCTCCCGGGTGTTGCTGGAAGGGTTCCTGGTCGTGGTGACGGTGCTGCTGCTGTTCCTCCTGAGCGTCCGCGCCGCGCTGCTGACGGCGCTCATCATCCCCCTGTCGCTCCTGTTCGCGTTCGTCTGCATGCGCCTCACCGGCGTGTCGCTGAGCCTGCTCAGCATCGGGGCGCTCGACTTCGGGATCATCGTGGACGCGACGATCGTCATGATCGAGCGGATCATTCATCGACTCGCCGAGCGTCGGGAGCAGGGAGCGGTGCCGAGCGGCGTCTTCGAGAGCATCCGGGCGGCGGCGCTCGACGTCCAGCGCCCCATTCTCTTCTCGCTCCTCATCATCATTTCCGCGTACATCCCGCTGCTGACCCTCGAACGGGTGGAGCGGCGGCTCTTCACGCCGATGGCGCTGACCGTCTGCTACGCGCTCCTGGGCTCACTGATCTTCAGCCTCACCCTCATCCCGGCGCTTGCCACGTACGTCTATGGCCCCGGGGCGCGGATCCGCGACAACCGCGTCCTGGATTGGGTCAACAGGCGCTACGGGCATCTGGTCGCCTTCATCGTGCGACGGGCGGGATGGACGGTGGTCGCCGCCAGCGTCGTCGTCGGCCTGGCGCTCTTTCTCGGCACACGCCTCGGCACGGAGTTCCTACCCCAGCTCGACGAGGGTGTCATCTGGGTGCGCGCGACGCTCCCCGCAGGCATCTCGCTGGAGAAGTCCGCGGAGGTCGCGGCGAGGATCCGCGCGGTCATCCTCGAAGCCCCCGAGGTCAAGCTCGTCACGTCGCAGACGGGCCGCAACGACTCGGGCACCGACCCCTTCGGGCCCAACCGTAACGAGCTGCTCGTCGACCTTCACCCCTACAGCACGTGGAAGCGCGGCACGACGAAGGCCGATCTCGTGGAGGAGCTCTCGCGCCGCCTCCGCGCCGAGATCCCCGGGGCCGCGTTCAACTTCACCCAGCCGATCATCGACACGTCGACCGAGATCGCCACGGGCTCCTCGGCCGATCTCGCCGTCATCCTGAGCGGTCCGGACCTGCGCCAGCTCCGCGCCCTTGCGCAGCAAACCCTCGAGATCCTGCGCCAGGTGCCGGGCGCCGCCGACACGTCGATCGAGCAGGAGGCGGGGCAAGCCCAGCTCCGGATCGCCATCAATCGCCTGCAGACGGCGCGCTACGGGATCAACGTCGCCGACGTGCAGGACGTCATCGACCTCGCGCTCGGCGGCAGCCCGATCACGTCGGTCTTCGAAGGCGATCGGCGCTTCGACGTCGTGGCCCGGTTCCTCCCCGAGGCGCGCGCCGATGCCTCGGCCATCGGCAACGTGCTGATCCCCACGCGCGACGGGGGTCGCGTACCGCTCGCCCAGCTCGCCGACATCCGGGTCGTGGAGGGCGCCACGATCATCGCCCGCCGGGACAACGAGCGTCAGATGACGGTGCGCACGAACATCCGGGGGCGTGACCAGGGCGGCTTCGTCGCCGAGGCGCAGACGCGGTTCGCCGACGGGGTGAAGCTGCCGCCGGGATATCGAGTGGCGTGGGGTGGACAGTTCGAGAACTTCGAGCGCGCGCGGCAACGCCTCGTCATCATCATCCCGATCACGATCGGGATCATCTTCGGCCTGCTCTTCGTGGCCTTCGGCGGGGCGCTCGATGCTGCGCTCGTTCTGCTCAATGTCCCGTTCTCGCTGGCGGGCGGCCTCATCGCGCTCTGGCTGAGGGACATCCACGTGAGCGTGTCGGCCGCGGTCGGCTTCATCTCGCTCTTCGGCGTCGCCGTCATGAGCGGCGTGCTGTACATCTCGGAGATCAGCCGACGACGGCAGGAGCCGGGGCTCTCACTTCGGGAGGCCGTCGTGGGCGGCGCCAGGAGTCAATTCCGGCCCCTGCTGGTCGTGATCCTGGTGGCCGCGCTCGGCATGATGCCGGCCGCGCTGGCGCGCGGGATCGGCTCGGACATCCAGCGCCCCCTCGCCACCGTGATCGTCGGCGGCTTGACGTCCACGCTGCTGCTCACGCTGCTCGCCCTGCCCGCGGTCTATCTGCTCGCCGAGCGCTTCCGGCGGCCCGGCACGGCAGCGCGGTGATCCTCAGCGTCCGAGCGGCAGCGTGAGCACCGGCCCTGGCCCGGCCTTTCCCGTCAGCTCCAGGCGCGAGAGCTCCATCAGGAGCGAGAAGGTCGACTTCGTCTCCTGATCGGTGTCGTCGACGTAGAACCAGTACCCCCTGTAGAGCACGGCGACGTGGGCGCTCGGCGGTCGCTCGGCGCTCTTGATGGAGCGCACCCGGAACAGGCCATCGATCACGAGCTGCCAGTCGAAGGGCCGGCCCGCTGGGTCGCGGGTGACGGTCACCACGCCCGCGACGGCATGCTCGGCCGGAATGTCGATACCGTGGCTGACGTAGTAGAGGGCCTGCAGGAGCGAGCGTGTCTCGAGGTCGATCCCGGTCACGCCCTCGCTCGGATAGGTCGCCGGGAACGGCCTCAAGACCTCCTGGGTGAGCGGAAACTTCGTCAGGCCGAGCTTGAGCTTGAACACCTGGGCCACCTCGCGCATCTCGGCGGACTCCGCCGCCCGCGGATCGACGAGCAGAACGGGCTGCGGGATCTTCTTGAGCAGCGTCCACCCCGTGCCGCGCTCGTCCAGCCGGTACTCGTAGCCGCTCTTGGCGGCCTCGATCACGTCGCGCGGCGTGACGCTGCCCGGCGGCAACGGACTGCCCTGCGCCTCGGTCCGCTCCTCGACACCGAAGACGATCTGGCTACGGTCCTGGAGCGTCTGCAGCGCCCGGACCCCACGCTGGAAATCCTGGAAGACCGGGGGAGCCTTGGGCGTGGGACCACTCGCCGTCTCGGCATTCGAGACCCAGTTCAGGTTCTCGAGGTACAGGCGGAAGACGGTGGAGATCGGCCACGTGGTCTTGGCGAGATAGATGAGGCCGTCCAGCGGGACCGGCGTGAACAGCTTGCGCGTGAACTCCTGATCGTCGAGGGGCGTGAGGCTGAAGGTGGGACGGTCTGCGCCGGCGATGCCGAGCTGGGGCAGGACGGCCGCATAGCTCTTCGCCACCTCCGCTCCGGAAGCGGCGAAGAACGGCGTCAGCTGGAAGTTCCTGGTGACCTCGTACTGCGCGGCGATCGTCGAGACGGCCAGGCTGCTGGGCGTGTCGGTATAGCGCAGGCGCACGATGTTGAGGAGCAACTGCTCTTCGGTCGTCCTCTTGACCACCTCGTTGTACTGAAGGCGCTGGGCCTGGAGCGTATCGGGGCCGAAGGTCGAACACCCGGTTGTGAGCAGGATCACGAGGATGACCCAGATGACGTGGGACGCGCAGGGGACGGGAGGAAGAACGAGCCGATCAGCGCGCAGCTCGGCGTCGTCGGTCACGAGTCAGAGTCTAACTGAGGCGCGGAGCAATCCCCGCCTACTTCCGCACGGCACCCCCGGGCGATGACTCAGTGCACGGGGCGAAGGGGCAGGTAACCCAGGAGCAGGACGCTCAGGTGCACGAGCAGGAGCTTGTTCCAGGCGGCGCTCGCCGCCGCCGCCTCGCCGGCGGGGAGCTCGGCGTCGAAGATGGCGGCGAGCGCGGTCTGGGCGAGGCTCATCGCCCCGATCATGAGATGAGGCGGGATCGTGCCGCCGGGCCGCTGGGCACGATGGCTGTGCGAGATGCCGACGGCCAGCAGGTAGTACGAGAACTCGGACGTCGTCGCCACCTCTGCCGTCTCCCGCAACCAGCGGGCGAGACTGTGCTTGCGGCGCTCAAGGCGCTCGGCGTCGACCGAGCCGTCGTCGCGGAGAAAGAATCGGGCCGAGCGCGGAAATTTCAGGAAGTGCTCGTAGAGGGCCGTCGTGAGCCCGTCGGCCTGCCCGAGCACCAGGGGCGCCGAGCCCCGGATCGCCGCGACGTCCGCCTCGTCGAGACCGACGAACTCCATCATCTCCCGGACGAAGCGCGGCATGTCGGTCCCCGGCAGATAGCCCACCGCGCGTCCCGCGTCGGCCTCCATGCGCGCCAGCATCTCCGCGCGGGGGGACGCCGTCAAGTGTGCGGTGTCTCCATTCGTCGACTCTTGCGCCCGGCCGATGGCGGCGTATACGGAGGGCGTGAGCGACGCCCGGCGATCCATCGGACAGGCCGCCGAAGATGCGGCGGCGCGCTGGCTGGCCGCCGCCGGCCTCGCCGTGCTGGAGCGCAACGTGCGGTTTCGCGAGGGCGAGATCGATCTCGTCTGCCTCGACCGCGACATCATCGTCTTCGTCGAGGTCAAGTGCCGGCGCGCCTCCTGGGGGGAAGGGCCCGGCGACGCCGTCGCGTGGCACAAGCGCCGCCGGCTCGTCCGGCTCGCCCAGCACTGGCTACGGATGCGCCGCCGGGATCACGCGCGATGCCGCTTCGACGTCGTCGCCGTGACGGTGGAGCGCGACGGCGCCCAGACGATCCGCCATCTGCCCTCCGCCTTTGACGCCTCATGAATTGTCCGTATAGTCCGCCCATGAGCCCTCGCCAGCATCGATTCGTCCAGGTCGACGTCCTCACGGATCACATCTTCGGTGGCGACCCGCTCGCGGTTGTCCTCGACGGCCGCGCGATCGTCGACCGGGGAGATGCAGGCGATCGCGCGCGAGATGAACCTGTCGGAGACCACGTTCGTGCTGCCGGCGACGCGGGCCGACTGCGTCGACCGCGTGCGCATCTTCACGCCGGCCCGCGAGCTGCCGTTCGCCGGCCACCCCACGCTGGGCACGGCGTGGGTACTCGCCACGCAAGGACACGTCCCCGCCGGGACACGACGGCTCGCACTCGAGGAGGGCATCGGTCCTGTCCCCGTCGAGCTCGAGGGCGATCCCGCCAGGCCCACGTTCCTGTGGATGGGCCACGGCGAGGCGACCTTCGGTCCCGAGCTGGCTCAGCGCGGTGACCTGGCGACCGCCCTCGGCTGACCGAAGGCGATCTGCTCCCCGGCGCGCCGATCCGGTCGGGTTCGACAGGTATCCCGTTTCTCTTCGTCCCGCTCCGCGACCGCGCCGTGGTATCGGATCGTCGCGAGTGGTCCCGCCCTGATCGCCGCCATGGACCCCCGCGGCACCCGGGAGGATCCGGCCACGGGTTCGGCGAGCGGTCCCCTCGGCGCCTATCTCGTCCGCCACGGGCTCGTGGAGGGCGGCGAGGACGTGGCGATCGTGAGCGAGCAGGGCACGGCGATGGGCCGGCAGAGCTTCGTGCACATCACGCTGTCCGCGCGCGGCGGCCGGATCTCGGGGATCCGCGTCGGGGGCGGCGTCGTGCCGGTGCTCGAAGGCACGCCGACGCTGCCCTGACCCGCGGGCGCGTCAGCGAGACGTGAACGCGATGCTTCCGATGAGGGCGGCGGCCGTCGAGTGCGTATCGTTCGTGTCGATCGAGATCGCGATCACCTGGGGATTGTCGGGTCGTTCCCCATGGATCTTCCGGTAATCCTCGACCACGTCTCGCCGTTCCGTGACCCACCGCCCAAGACCTTCCGCGCCGGACCGCAAGATGACGAAGGTGACGGTGCCGGACTTCCGGCTTTGCAGCATGCTGTTCACCGGCTCGCTGGTCCCCCAGGCGTAGCCGATCAGCCGCGACCGCAGCGGCCCGGGGAAGCGCGGCCACACGACGAAGACATGCCCCGTGAGATCGGAGGTGGCGCGGTTGCGCACGTCGGCGCCGGCGGGAAGCTCGACGATCTTCCAGCTCCACTCGAGGATCGGCGTCGCCTCGAGGTCGACGTGGACCGCCTTGGCGATCGTGGAGTGGTCGTCGTGACTCCTGAGCCCGAGGGCCCGCCGACCGCCGTCCTCGACGATGGTGAAGTCGTATGCCGCACGGCCCCCTGGCGTCGCGTACGCCGTCCACCCCGCCGGGATGCCGTGCGCGCCGAAGGGTTGACTCGTCCAATCCTCGATCCCGACCCTCGCCGCGAACGCCAAGGACGTCAACGACCACACCACCAAGATCGACGCGGAGAGCAGCACACTTCTCACGACGCATAGCGTATCAGTCGTTCGTCGCTCCTCCCCCAGAGGGCTCGTCGGCACGTCCTTTGCCAGCACAATCAGCACCGTGTCGTGAGGTGGGTGGACTGCATCATGATCGGCGGGGGCGCGCCAAGCGGTGCGGGGATGATCTCCAGGGGCCCGCGGCTGCGACGGATGATCGGGCTCGGCCTGCTGCTGCTCGTCGCCTCCTCGCACGGGGCATCGACCGATCCCCGCTCCGTCGGGGCGCCGCCGGAGCCGCCCGCGCAGGCGGCAGAGCGGAACGACACGCCCTCCGTCGCACAGCGTTGCCTTCACGTCGTCCGCCGGGGCGACTCGCTCGACCGGATCGCGGCCCGCTACCGAACAACCCGACGCGCGTTGACCACGGCGAACGACCTCGCGAGCCCGAACGCGCTCCTGGTCGGTCAACGTCTACAGCTGCCGCGGTGCGCGCCAGAGTCACGCGTCTCGGCCATGACGTCATCGAGCGAAGCCGTCAGGGATGCCTTCTCGACCCATAAGGGCACGGGCCGTGTCGTAAGTCGCCAGACCGGTAGCGTCAAGTCCGGCCCCGAGCGTCTGGCGTTCAGCTGGCCGGTCGAGGGCCGAGTCCTCTCCGGGTTCGGCAGGCGGGGCTTTCTAGGGTGGCATCGAGGGCTCGACATCAAGGCCCATCCGGGCCAGACCATCTGCGCGGCGGCGCCGGGCACCGTGGTGTTCAGC
>Ga0207646_10004460_pt1 | contig 15180 bp, 14 predicted proteins | sample KBSK5502metaG_FD_184343 | JGI IMG/M metagenome (GOLD analysis project Ga0207646, IMG submission 184343) | Corn, switchgrass and miscanthus rhizosphere microbial communities from Kellogg Biological Station, Michigan, USA - KBS K5-50-2 metaG... | ecosystem: Host-associated > Plants > Roots >... | reverse complement strand
AACACCACGGCCGCGGTCTCGGCTGCCGCGAGCGCCGACGCATAGTCCCGGCCGTACCCGAGCAGCTCGGCGCCGCGGCCGTTGGGCGCCCGCTCGGCGCGGAGCGCGAGGTTCGGGACGCCCGCGAGCGGGGCTTCCTCACCCATGACGACCTGGAAGGCACCGCTCCACTCGTGCCCGCGGAACAGCTCGCGGGCGAAAAACAGCGCCTCCGTCGAGACCCTCGGCGATACCAGGGCGACCGCCGTGCCGCCCGCGCCGCGCAACCGACTCGCCACCACGTCGAGCGCCTCGTCCCAGTCCGTGGCGTGCAGCTCACCGTCGCGCCGCACCAACGGGGCTTCGATCCGGTCGCCGCGGTTCATCCAGCGGTAGTTCATCCGCCCGTGGTCGCAGATGAAATAGCGGTTCACGTCGAGATTGGGCCTCGGCCGCACGCGCACGACGACGTTTTCGCGCGTGTCCAGGGTGACGTTGCACCCTTGCGAGCAGCCGGTGCAGATGGACGCCGCCTTGTCGAGCTCCCACGCGCGCGCCTTGTGCAGGAAGTCCTTGGACAAGAGGGAGCCGACGGGGCACAGATCGACGACGTTGCCCGCCCACGGGTGATCCAGGCGCCCATCGGAATGGATCCCAATGAAGGCACGGTCGCCCCGCTCGGACACGTTGAGGACGGGCTCTTTCGCCACGTCCTCCATGAATCGGACGCAGCGCGTGCAGAGGATGCAGCGGTTCGGAACGTACAGCACGTCGGGGCCGAAGTCCTCGACCGGGTTGAAGCGTTTGGCGTAATCGGGGCTGTAGCGCGTGGCGGGACGACCTTCCTGGAACGTGAAATCCTGCAGCTCGCACTCGCCCGCTTGGTCACAGATGGGACAGTCGAGCGGGTGATTGATGAGCAGCAGCTCGAGCACGCCCATGCGGCCGCTTTTCGCCTGCGGCGACTGCGTATGCACCACCATGCCTTCCGCCACCTGCGTGGCGCAGGCGATCTGCAGCTTCGGGGCCTTCTCGATGTCCACGAGGCACATGCGGCACACGCCGGCCACCGGCAGTCCCGGGTGGTAGCAGTAGTGCGGCACGAGCACCCCTGCCTGCTTGGCGGCCTCGATCACGAGCGTCCCCTTGGGAACGCTCACGGGCACGCCGTCGATCGTGAGGTTGACGAGTTCGTCGGCCATTAGGCGACCATGACGGGCTTCCGGCGTCCCGCGATATAGTCTTCGAATTCCTTCTTGAACTTCTTGATTCCGGACACGACTGGAGCGGCGCAGGAATCCGACAGCACACAGATCGTCTTCCCGGTCATGTTGTCGGCGAGGTCGAGCAGCAAATCCAGGTCAGCCGTCTTCCCCTGCCCCGACAGGATCCGCTCGAGAATCTTCGTGGTCCACGCGGTGCCTTCGCGACACTGGGTGCATTGGGCGCACGACTCGTGCGCGTAGAACCGGGCGAGTCGCATGATCTGGTAGACCATATCGGTCGAATCGTCGAATACGATCACGCCGCCGGACCCGAGCATCGAGCCTTTCTCGACCACGCCCTCGTAGTCGAGGAGACAGCCCTCGGTCTCCTCGCGGTTCAGGATCGGCACCGACGAGCCCCCGGGGATACACGCCTTGAGCGTCCGACCCGGCGGCACCCCCCCACACAGGTCGAAGAGCAGGTCCTTGAGCGGGAAGCCCATCGTGACTTCGTAGTTGCCCGGCTTCTGCACGTGGCCGCAGACGGAGAACAGCTTGGTGCCGGTGCTTTTCGGAGACGAGAGCGACAGTCCCTTGTACCAGGCCGCTCCCTTCTTGAGGATGAGCGGCACGGCGGCGAGCGTCTCCACGTTGTTGATGGTCGTCGGCATGCCGAACACGCCCGCAGCGGCTGGGAACGGTGGCTTGATCCGGGGATTGCCCCGCTTGCCCTCGATCGAGTTCATGAGCGCCGTCTCTTCACCGCAGATGTAGGCGCCCGCGCCGCGGTGGAGATAGAGCTTGATGGTGCCGAACACGCCCGCGGCCGTCGCCTCGGCGAGGGCCTTTTCCATGACCGCCCAGGGCTCGGTGAACTCGCCGCGGATGTAGATGTAGACCACTTCGGCCTGGATCGCGTGCGCCGCAATGGCGGCGCCTTCGAGCAATGCATGCGGCGTCCAGCGCATGATCTCGCGATCTTTGAATGTTCCGGGCTCGGATTCGTCCGCGTTCACGCACAGGTAGTGCGGCTTTTTCTTTTCCTTGGGCATGAAGGACCACTTGAGCCCCGTCGGAAAGCCCGCACCGCCCCGTCCGCGCAGCCCCGATTCCTTCACGATGTCGATGACCCGGGCGGGTTCCATCGTGAGGGCCTGCGCGAGACTCTCGTAGCCGCCCCGCTTCACCCAGCCCTTGTGCGTGCGGGCGTCGGCCTCGCCGAAATGCTTCGACAGGACGACCGTTTCCTTGGGGTGCGGCTTATGCGGGTAGCCCATCAGGAATGTCCAATGTCGAATGTCCAATTCTCAATGTCCAATTGAACATTCAGCATTGGACATTCTACATTCAGCATTCGCCTCACTTGTATTTCCTCACCAGTTCCGGAACCTTCTCCGGCGTGACGGACTCGATGAAGTCGTCGTTCACGAGGATCGGAGTCGCGAATCCACAGGCCCCCAGGCACTCCACCTCGATCACCGTCCACTTGCCGTCGGGGCTGGTAGCGCCGAGTTCCTTGGCGCCGGTCGCGTCGAGCAAGGCCTTCACGACGGCCTCGGCGCCGCAGACGTTGCACGGCGACGTGGTGCACACCTGCACGAAGTGCTTCCCCACCGGGTGCTGGTGATACATGGTGTAGAACGTCACCACGCCCTTCACGTACGCGGGCGTCAACCCGAGCACCTCGGCCACCTCCGCCATGTTGCGATCGGAAATCCAGCCGCGCGCCTCCTGCACGAGCCACAGCGCCGGGAGCAGGGCCGCCTGCTTGGTGGGATAACGCGTCAGGATTGCGCCCAGCTGCTCGAGGGTCTTGCCCACGAAGACCGGGTGGTACTCTTCCGTGCCCGGCTGCGGTGTCGGATGCGCGCTGACACTCATCGATCCACCTCGCCCATGACGATGTCGACCGACGCGTTGATCGCGATCAGGTCGCTCAACAGGTGTCCCTCCGCCATTTTGGGGAGGGCCGAGAGGTTGATGAACGACGGCGGCCGGATGCGCCACCGCACCGGCTTGGCCGTGCCGTCCGACACCAGGTAGTTGCCGAGCTCGCCCTTCGGGTTCTCGATCCCCACGTAGGCCTCGCCCACCGGCGCCTTCACGCCTTCCATGACCTGCTTGAAATGGTAGATCATCGCCTCCATGTCGTTCATGGCACGTGACTTGGGAGGCAGGATCACCCGCGGGTCGGCGACGTTGACGGGGCCATCGGGCAGCCGGACGAGCGCTTGCTGCAGGATGCGGTTCGACTGGGAGCATTCCTCGAGGCGTACGAGGTAGCGGTCGTACACATCGCCGTGCTCGCCCACCACCACGTCGAAGTCGTAGGTCTCGTAGTCGAGGTAAGGCTTGTCCTTGCGGACGTCGTACGCAACGCCCGAGGCGCGCAACATCGGCCCCGAGAGCGAGTAGTTCGTCGCCTCCGCGGCGCTGAGCGCGCCGACGCCCTGCGTGCGGCCGACCCACACGGCGTTCCGAGTCAGGACGCGATCGATCTCGCTCAACGTCCGGGGGAAGGTCTGGGTGAATTCGCGCAGCCCCGCGACGAAGTCGTCGGGTACGTCGGCCATGAGGCCGCCGACGCGCGTCACGCTAGTGGTGAGCCGGGCGCCGGTCCACATCTCCTGGAGATTGTAGATGCGCTCGCGCTCCTGGAACGCCCAGAGAAACGGCGTGAACGCGCCGAGGTCGATCGACGTGGTGCCGAGCCAGACCATGTGGGAAATGATGCGGCTCATCTCGCACGCCATCACCCGCAGCACCTTACAGCGCGGCGTGATCTCGATGCCCATCAGCTTCTCGGCCGCGAGCGCGAAGCCGACGTTGTTCGCCATCGGCGACAGATAGTCGGTGCGGTCGGTGAGCGGGATGATCTGGTTGTAGTGCCGGTACTCCCCCAGCTTCTCGAAACCGGAGTGGAGATAGCCGAGATGGGGGATCACTCGCACTACGGTCTCGCCATCGAGCTCGACCACGAGCCGCAGCACACCGTGGGTGGCGGGGTGCTGCGGACCGAGGTTGATCAACATGTGCTCGCCCGGGAGGTCCGGCTCCGGCGGCGCGACGTCGGTGGCACCGGGAGCGGCCGCGACGCCGAGCGGCACGCGGACCGGCTGACCCCGGGCGTCCAGGCCGGGGGTCGCCAGCTCGAGCTCGACGGTGCGCTTGCTCATTCGGAGTCGGTGACCTTGCCGCGCTCACCGCGGCGCAGCCGCTCCTTCATGTCGGCGGGAAGCTCGTCGTACGCCTCCGCGATGGACAACTCCTCCATCGAATAGTGCGCCTCGGGGTTGGCACCCAGCGCCTGCCGCACCTGCTCGGCGCGGCTGAAGCGGCCCCGCAGGGGGAAGTCCTTGCGGAGCGGGTAGCCTTCGGCGTAGGTCTCCCACATGAGGATGCGACGCAGGTCGGGATGACCGCGGAAGGTGACGCCGAACATGTCGTATGTCTCCCGCTCCAGCCAATCGGCTCCGCGCCACAGCGGCACGACGGAGTCCACAGTCAGATCCCCGCGCGGGTCGAGCTCGACCTTGACTCGCAGATCGGCGTGGCGCGCGAGCGAGCGCAGGAAGTAGACCACTTCGAGCGGTCGCTCGCGGTCACGGTATTCGACCGCCGTGACGTCGACCAGGTAGTCATAGCCCTGCTGCGGCGTGTCGCGCAGCCAGGTCATCGCGTCGAGCAGGGCTTCGCGCGCGACGTACACGATGGTGTCGCCGCAGGACTCGAGCCCGCGGCCGATCGCGCTGCCGAAGGTCGCTCGCAGGGCGTCGACGGTCGGGTTCACGCCGAGCGGAACTGGTGGACGGAGTTGCCGAACGGCTCCGAGATCTCGTCGATCTCCTCGGGGGGGAGTCGCAGACCGCGCGCGTCGAGCGGCTGCTCCTCGCGGCGCGGGACCCGGTCGAACAGCGACTCGCCTTTGATCTTCTTGTGCAGTAGCAACACGCCGTACAACAGCCCTTCCGGGCGCGGCGGGCACCCGGGGACGTAGACGTCCACGGGGACGATCGTGTCGATGCCCTGCACCATCGCGTAGTTGTCGAAGATGCCGCCGGTGGATGCGCACGCACCCATCGAGATCACCCATTTGGGCTGGGGCATCTGATCGTAGATCCGCCGGATGACCGGGGCCAGCTTGAAGGGCAGCCGGCCGGCGCAGATCAGCACGTCCGCCTGTCGCGGCGAGAATGCCTGCCGTTCCATGCCGAAGCGAGCAAAGTCGTAGCGGCTGGCCGCGGTGGCCATGAACTCGATGGCGCAGCACGCCGTCCCGAAGGGCATCGGCCAGAGCGAGTTGGCGCGGGATGAGTTGACCGCCCAGTCGACCAGGTCCTGAAACTTGGCGACTAGATAATTCGGGCTCTGCCCCTGCACTTCCTTCGTCTCGAGAACCCGCTTCACACGGTTCCCCTCCACGTCGTCATTGTCGTCAGTCCCATTCGAGCGCTCCACGCTTCCAGACGTACACGTACCCGACCGCCAGGATGAACATGAACACCAGCATTTCGACGAGCAGGAACCCCGTGCTCGGCCCCCCGGTATTCCCGGTCGCGCCCCCGAAGTAAATCGTTCCCCAAGGAATAAGGAACACCGTCTCGATGTCGAAAATGATGAACAGCATGGCGACCAGGTAGAACTTGACCGAAAACCGCTCGCGCGCGCTGCCGAGCGGCGGCATACCGCTCTCGTACGGGCTGTCCTTGATGGCGTTGGGCTTGTGGGGCGCGAGGAGATGCGAGAGCCCGATCAACAGTGCCGCGTTGAACGCCACGAAGCCGAGCAGGATGAGGAAGGAGAGATAGGGCCGGTTCATGTGAGTTCGTGAAAAAATTCACTTGACCCGCCGAAACGTATCCGGCCGCGACGGCCTTGTCAACCGAATCGAGTGGCGTAAGTGTCGATGCCGCCGATATATTGCCGCCCCATGTCCATCAAGTCCGACCGCTGGATCCGGCGCATGGCGACCGAGCGCCGCATGATCGAGCCATTCGCAGAAAACCAGGCGCGCGCGGGAGTGATCTCGTATGGCGTTTCGTCCTACGGCTACGACATGCGGGTGGCACCCGAGTTCAAGATCTTCACCAACGTGCTGTCCGCGGTGGTCGACCCCAAACGTTTCGACCCGAAATCGTTCGTCGAGTTCACGGGCGACGTGTGCATCGTGCCGCCCAATTCCTTCGCCCTGGCCCGCTCCGTCGAATACTTCCGCATTCCTCGTAACGTCCTGACGATCTGCGTGGGGAAGAGCACCTACGCCCGCTGTGGTATCATCACGAACGTCACGCCGTTCGAGCCCGAGTGGGAGGGGTTTGTCACGCTCGAGATCTCGAACACGACGCCCCTCCCCGCGCGGATCTACGCCAACGAGGGGATCGCCCAGGTGCTGTTCTTCACGGCCGACGAGGGAGACGAGTGCGAGATCAGCTATAAAGACAAGAAAGGCAAGTACCAGGCGCAGACGGGCATCACCCTCCCTAGGCTCTAGCTTTCTTGTTATAGGTATAAGCCACGGCGAGTGCGATCAGCGCGAGCGCGAAGAACGACGCGATGCGGTACAGCGCATCGAGGTTCGAGAGGTCGTACAGCACGATCTTGAGTCCCGCCCCCGCGGCGACCGCGAGCCCCGCCGAGCGCACGTCCTTGCGGTTGAGCTGGAACCCGAGCCGGACCAGGGCGCCCGCGTAGGCCAGCCAGAAGACGCTCAAGGCGAGGTCCCCAGCCAGAGGAGCCCGCCGCCCGAAGTAGCCTTGCAGCTCGACCGATCCTCCCGCGAACACGGTCGCCCCGCACAGCACCCAGAGCAGCTCGCCGCCGCGCGCGGTCCAGGGCGCGGTGCTCGAATCCACCAGTCCCCCGCCCCAACGGCGCGCCGCCACCGCCGTGCCCGCGAGGTAACCGTACAGCGCCAGCGCCCAAGGGTCGGTGAACGGCGCAGCATTCGACGATCGCGACCAGAGCGCGACGCCGAAGAGGCAGGGGAACGCGAGCAGGGCGAGCCCGAGCGCGGCGATCCTCCCGCCGGGTCGTCCGCCCAGCTGCTCGGCCGCGAGCCCGACGAGCCCGAGCGCCGTCCACCCTATGACGACCGTGGGCGGGCTCCCCTGCATGGCCACCGCCAGGGCGCCGAGCGCGAACCCCATGACCAGGTGCGGAGCCGCACGCCGGGCCCACCCGACCGCGAGGTACGGTGCCGCCAGCAGCGCGGGCAGGAGTGCCGGCGCCCCGTCGCGCAGCGCGGGATCCGCCGTCCACACGAGGGCGAGCAACACGAGAGGGTTCGCGCCGAAGAGCACGGCTTCCAAGGGGGCCCGTAGCCGACTCTGCTCGAGCTGCTGCCACCACAGGAGGCCCGCGATGGCGACCGCCGCCCCGACAGCGAGCCAGAGCCGCGCTTCGGGTCCGTTGCGCACACCGGCGAGCGCTACGGAGAGCAGGACCCACGCGAGCAGTAACATCCCGACTCGCGCCTCAGGCCAGGAGCGCCGCCTGGTGACGTGCAGCGAGAGCAGCGCGCCCGCCGCGAGGAACCAGCAGCCGAGCGCGCCTGACAGCACCGTCGCCGCGCCTGCCGCAGCCAGCAGGAAATAACCCGCGAGCGCCAGGTTGAAGGTGCGCCGCCAGCTCATCGTATACGCGAGCAGGCCGGTGCCGAGGCCGATCACTTCGAGATAGCCGAGGAAGGCTTCGGGGTTGGGCACGTGCGGCGAGAGCAGGATCGGGGCGAGGTAGGCGCCGGCCAACGCCCAGATCGCCAGTCCCTCGATCTCGTGTCGCAAGGCGAGCAGGGTCACGGCGACCGTGCACGCGGCGAGGAGGAGCACCCCGATGCGACGCTCGAGCAACCCGTACGGTCCTGCGGCGGCCCACAGGCCGAGGTAGACGAGCCCCCCGCCCGCACCGATCATCGCCGCGCCGTAGCGCCGCAAGCCGCCGCGGATGCGCGCTTCTCCCCACGCCGCGAGCCCGATGCCGGCTGCGATCGCGAGCAGCGAGCGGACCAGCGGAGCGATCCAACCGCGATCGATCGCGTACTTGAGGAAGAATCCTGCCGCCGTGAGCAGCGCCAGCACCCCGACGATCAGCAGCCCGCGCTGGCCGAACCATTGCTCGAGGTCGGGGGCTACGGCCGGTGGCGGTGAATAGCTGCGGGGCTCTGGTGCGCGGGACCAGGTTGGCTCGTGGGGCCGAGAGATGGGCGCGGCGGGCGAGGCGACGGCAGGGGGTTCGGGTGCCGGGGTGATGCGCTCGGGGGCGGCACCGGCTCCGATCAGTCGCCGTACCATTTGCTCGAGCACGTCGACGCGCCGCTCTAGCCGCCGCAGGGCGTCGTGCTGCTCGTCGCTCACGGCGGCGGCGCGGGGGCGCTGACCGATCGGGATCCGAGGGCCGTAATGACGATCGTCGCCGCGGCCAAGATGACAAGATCGGGGACCCAGCCGAGTTCGGTCGCTGGAACCGCCATTTGCAGGAAGTTCATCACGAAGTCGAATAGCCCGACTAGGAGCCCGAGGAGGACGGTGGCGTGCAGCCCGCGTCCGACCTGGGTGAGGATGCTCCCCGTCACCAGGGCGACCGCGCCCTGCCCCGCGGCGATAGCAACCGTCACAGCCGAGTCCTCGAAGAGCGTTCGCCAGAAGCCCACACGACCCGGCACATGGGCGAAGAACCACGTATGAATGAGAGAAATCGCGACTCCGGCTACCACTGCGCACAGGGTCGCCCACACGGCATAGCCGATCACGATCTTCATCCGGTCGCCGGAGTCGGTGGACATGCCGCAAATGTGGGTGCCGCGGCGCGCCCCCGCTAGTCAGCGCCGGACGGTCGCGTATCTTAGGCGTGGCGTTATGGCGACGAACTTAATGTGCGGTAAGCTCGCGCTCCTCCAGCCGTGAGGCGGGCGCTCAGCGTGCGGGTGACGCTGCTCGCCGTCGCGCTCGCCGCAGGAGCGTACGCCGCCGCCCTCCCCGTCTACCTGTTCTTTCGCGTCAGTCGTCCGGCCTTGGCGCTCGGCGCCGCCACCGAAGCGATCACCACCGTGAGCGCCGTGTTCGCGCGGCGCGACAGCGCGCTCAACCGGGCAGTCGCCATCGTGCGTGACCTCACGCGCCGTCCGCGACCCAGCGCCGATTCGCTGCGGCTGGTGCATGACCTTGCGGCGATCGGACGCATGCCGTTGCAGGTCTCCGGGGGCGCGGCCATCCCGCAAGAGCTCGGGGCAGCCCTGGTGAGCATCGACGGCGCGCTGTCGCGCGTCGGCAATGTCCTGGAGGAGAGCGTGGCGCAGCTCGAGCGCGGTCGCCGCGCGGACGCGGCCGCGCGGCTCGTGACCGTCGAGCAACTCCTGCAGGTCGCCCATGAGCGCGGTGCCGACGGCAGCCGGGTCGCTCGGGCGTACCTCACGGCGCGCCAGGGCGCGTTGCGGGCGGCGGCCGGCGAGGTGCGAGGCGACGCGATCCTGTGGCTCGGGTTGGGTGCCCTGCTGGTGCCCCTCTTGGTTCTCGTGGTGCGCCGGCGGGTGTGGCGTCCCCTGCACGAGCTCGAGGCCGGCCTCGCCCAGGTCGCCGACGGCGATCTCACCGTCAGCGTCCCGGTTCGTGGGTCCGACGAGCTCGGTCGCCTGGCCGAGCACTTCAACGCAATGACCCGCGTGCTGCGTGACCGGGCCGAGGAGCAGGGGCGGTTCGCCGCGGCGGGCGAGCTGCTCGCCGGCGTCGCGCACGAGGTGAACAATCCCCTCATGGCGATCGCCGCCCACGCCGAAAACCGGCTCGCCGATCCCGCGTTCGAGGGGGAGCAGCGCGGCGAGATGACCCAGATCCTGCGTCAGGCCCGCCGCGCCACGAAACTGCTGCGAGGGCTGCTGCGATTCGTGCACGCGACCGATCGCGACGTGACGAACGTCAATCTCAACGATGTGGTGCGTGGGGCGCTCGATCTCGTGTCGTATCGCTTCGGCGTGGACGAGATCACCGTGGGTGGGCAGCTCGACGCCAGCCTGCCGCCCGTGCAGGGAGACGCGATCAAGCTCGAGCAGGTCGTGGTGAACCTGCTGTCAAACGCGATCGACGCGCTCCGCGGCGTAACACCCCCCCGCCACTTGAGCGTCGACACCTGGGTCCGGGACGGACAAGTGTCGGTGGCGGTCGGGGACAATGGGCGAGGCGTCGCGCCCGACATCGCGCCGCGCTTGTTCCGGCCCTTCGCCACCACCAAGGGCCGCCGGGGCACCGGCCTCGGCCTCTATATCTCGCGCCAGATCGCTCGCGAGGCGGGCGGCGATCTCACGCTCACATCGCCGCCTGGTTTCGGTGCGCGTTTCGTCCTGTCGCTCCCGCTCGCCCCGGCTTCCGCGCCCCACTCGGCTACGCCCACGGCCCCCGCCCCCGCCCCCACCCCTGCTCCTGCCCCCGCCCTCGCCCCCTCCAAACCCTCTTCGGAGTCCCCCTCCGGAGGCGGGGCCAACGCGCAGGCGCCAGCCGGGTCGCTCGCGGGGCTCCGGGTGCTGATCGTGGAGGACGAGGAAGCCGTGCGGCGGCCCATGGCCCGCTATCTCACACGCCGAGGCGCCCAGGTCGACGAGGCGGCGGACGGGGTGGAGGGCTTGGCCCGGTTGCGCACCCAACCAGCCAACGTGATCCTCGCGGACCTGCGGATGCCCCGCATGGGCGGAGTCGAGCTGTACGCACAGCTCGAGGAGGAGCGACCCGAGCTCGCGGCGCGCGTGTTGTTCTTGTCGGGCGATGTATCCCAGCTCGCCCAGCCGGGCAACACCCCGGTGCCGCGGGAGCGGGTGCTGGTCAAGCCCGTCGAGCTCGCGGAGCTCGAGCGGCGGATCCTTGCGTTCGTCCGGGGGGCCGGGGGGTCGGGAGGGGGGGCGTGAGGTGGCCGGCCGGGCGGCCGGACACTATCATGGAGGCAGTATGCTGGTCGTGGTGGTCCTGCTCGTGACCGTGGCGATGCGCGTCGCGATCGTTACTGCGGTGGTCTACCTGCTCCTTCCGCGGGGTCCCCTCTGTCCGCACTGTGCCATCGAAATGGTGCCGCTGCGGAATCGCTTCTTCGACCGTCTCCTGCCCGTGCTGCAACGACGCTGGTGTCTCGACTGCGGCTGGGACGGCGTGGTACGACGGGTACGTGGCGTTCCTGATCACTCCATCGATGTGATGAGCCGCGCGGCGCGCTCGTAGAAGAAGTAATCCCACGCCCAGTTCAGCAGCACGAACAGCTTGTTGCGAAATCCTATGAGCTGGATGATGTGGACTACCAGCCAGACTACCCACGCCGGAAATCCGGTGAAGCCGATCCCCCGGATGTAGGCGACGGCGGCGTTCCGACCGATCGTGGCGAGTGAGCCGGGGTCGCGGTAGCGGAACGCCACGGGCGGCTCCCCGGCGATGCGGTGCCGGATGTTCGCGACCGCCGTCTCGGCCATCTGGATCGCGACCGGAGCCATCATCGGTAGCGGGGCTCCCGCTACCTCGAGATAGGCTGCGTCGCCGATCACGTAGATGTCCGGATGCCCGGGCACTTCGAGGGTCGGCTCCACCGGCACCCGACCCTGTTGCGCCGTCGGCAGCCCGAGCCGACCCGTGAGGGACACGGCCTTCACGCCCGCCGCCCAGATGAGCGTGCACGCCGGGATCACCTCACCGCTCTTGAGGAGCACCCGCGCACCGTCGTAGTCGGCGACCGTAGCGCCGAACCGAACTTCGACGTGTTTGTGCCACAGGGTCTCGGCTGCGGCATCTCTCAACCTGGCGGGCATGGCGGCCAGCAGCCGGTCGGTGGCCTCGAGGAGCAGCACGCGCACGTCTTTGACGTTGAGGCGCGGGTAGTCCTTCACCAGGACGAGGCGGATGAGCTCCGACAGCGCTCCCGCCATCTCGACGCCCGTCGGGCCGCCCCCCACCACGACGAACGTCAGCTCTGCCCGGCGACGCTCGGGATCGGCCTCGAGCATGGCGCGCTCGAAGGCATGCAACACGTGATTGCGGATGCGGATCGCTTCCGGAATGTCCTTGAGACCGAACCCGTGTCGCGGCACGCTCTCGAGGCCGAAGTAATTCGTCTGACCGCCCACCGCGAGAATGAGGTAGTCGTAGGCGATTGGCCCGTCCGTCGTGTCGATACGTTTCCCGCCGGAATCGAGGCCCGTCACTTCCGTCATCCGGAACTCGACGTTGGATTGGCGGCGCAGGATGGCGCGCACCGGCCGGGCAATCTCCTCGGGCTCGAGGCCGGCCGTGGCGACCTGGTAGAGGAGCGGCTGGAACAGGTGGTAGTTGTGGCGATCCACCAGCACCACGTTGACGGGCGCCTTCCGCAGCGCGCGGGCGGCGCGCAAGCCGCCGAATCCGGCGCCCACGATGACCACGGTGGGTCGACCGGTGGCGGGGCGCGTGGCGACAGGCGCCTGGTCGCGGAGCAGCGCGCGAGGCTCGGTGGACGCAGCAGGCTGGGTCAAAGCGACTCCGAGAGGATTTCGATGGGCGTCGTCGGGTCGCCCGCGAGCGTCTCGCTGATCGAGTTGTCGGCATTGAGCAGGACGATGGTCGGATGATGACGGGCCGCCTCGTCCGGTGTCATCTGGGCGTAGCTGATGACGATGATCGGGTCGCCGACCTGCACGAGGCGCGCGGCCGCGCCGTTCACGCACACCGTGCGCGATCCCGCACTCCCCTCGATCGCGTACGTCTCGAACCGCGCCCCGTTCGCGATGTCCACTACCTGAACCCGCTCGAACGGCAGGATACCCGCCGCCGTGAGCAGCTCGGTGTCGATGGTGATGCTGCCTTCGTAGTGCAGCTCCGCCTGCGTGACCGTCGCCCGGTGGAGCTTCGACTTGCAGAGCGTCAAGAACATGTGTCCTCCTGCTGGAAAGATAGCAGGGGAAAGCCATCGCCTTGCACGAGCCGCAGGCGAGCAGGTATCATCCCACCGTTCCATGACCAGCCAGCCTTCAGTCGCGGCCGCCACCCGGCCTCCCCGCCCCGGCGTCCTTGGATCGCTCGTCGGCCAGAAAGCCGTCATGGCCGTCACGGGCGTGATCCTGTTCCTGTTCGTCGTCGGTCACTTGCTTGGCAACCTGAAGATTTTCGAGGGGCCCGCGGCCTTCAACGCCTACGCCGAGGGACTGCGCACCGTCGGCGCTCCTTTCTTCGGTCGCGGCTGGCTGCTGTGGGTCGTCCGCATTGTGCTGATCGTCGCGGTGCTCGCGCACATCTGGGCGGCCATCGAAACGACCCGCGCCAGCTGGCGCGCCCGCCCGGTGAGCTATCGCCGGCTCGAGCCGGTCGAGACGACGTACGCAGCTCGCACGATGCGGTGGGGCGGCGTGCTCATCTTCCTCTACGTGGTTTATCACCTGCTCGACCTGACGTTCGGTCGTGTGAACCCGAGCTTCGTTCCGGGCGACGTGTACCACAACGTCGTGGCGAGCCTGCGGGTGTGGCCTGTGGCGGTGGCGTACATCGCGGCCATGGTCGTACTGGGGCTGCATCTGTACCACGGGACGTGGAGCGCGCTCCAGACGCTCGGGCTCAACCGGCCGCCGACCGGCCGCTGGCGCCGTGGCGCGGCGGCGGCTATCGCCGCGCTGATCGCGGGTGGGTACATCTCCATTCCCGTGGCGGTGCTCGCCGGGGTGCTGCGGTGACCATGGAGCTGCGCTCCCGCACCCCCGACGGACCACTCGCGGCAAAATGGGAACGGCACCGCTCGGAGATCAAGCTCGTCAACCCGGCGAACAAGTTGAAGCATCACGTCATCGTGGTCGGCTCGGGGCTGGCGGGCGCCGCCGCGGCCGCGTCGCTTGCCGAGCTCGGCTACCGGGTGTCCTGCTTCTGTTTCCAGGACTCGGCGCGGCGGGCGCACTCGATCGCGGCGCAGGGGGGTATCAACGCCGCCAAGAACTACCAGAACGACGGCGACTCTGTCTTCCGGCTCTTCTACGACACGATCAAGGGCGGCGACTTCCGTTCCCGTGAGGCTAACGTGTACCGCCTCGCGGAAGTCAGCGCCAGCATCATCGACCAGTGCACGGCCCAGGGCGTGCCGTTCGCGCGCGAGTACGGCGGCCTGCTGGCAAACCGCTCCTTCGGCGGTGTGCAGGTCTCGCGCACCTTCTACGCGCGCGGCCAGACCGGCCAGCAGCTGTTGCTGGGCGCCTATCAAGCGCTGTCGCGGCAGATCGGCAGCGGCGGTGTGCGGATGCACCCACGGGCCGAGATGCTCGACCTCGTGGTCATTGATGGCCGCGCCCGCGGCATCATCGTACGCGACCTGGTCACCGGGGCGGTGAGCGCCCACGCGGGCGATGCGGTGGTTCTTGCGACGGGCGGCTACTCGAACGTGTACTACCTGTCGACCAACGCGAAGGGCTGCAACGTCACCGCCATCTGGCGCGCCTACAAGCGTGGTGCCACGTTCGCGAACCCCTGCTTCACCCAGATCCACCCCACCTGCATCCCGGAGAGCGGACCGCACCAGTCCAAGCTGACATTGATGAGCGAGTCGCTCCGCAACGACGGGCGCATCTGGGTGCCCAAGAAAAAGGGCGATACGCGGCTCCCGCACCAGATTCCGGAGGAGGAGCGGGACTACTATCTCGAGCGGCTGTACCCGAGCTACGGGAACCTCGCGCCCCGGGACATGGCGTCGCGCCGTGCCAAGGAAGTGTGCGACGAGGGGCGTGGCGTGGGGCCCGGGGGCCATGGCGTGTATTTGGATTTCCGCGACGCCATGGCGCGTCTCGGCCGTCACGTGATCGCCGAGCGGTACGGCAACCTGTTCGAGATGTACCAGCGCATCACGGGGGAAGACCCATTCCAGGTTCCGATGCGGATCTACCCGGCCCCGCATTACACCATGGGCGGCCTGTGGGTGGACTACAACCTGATGACGACCCTCGACGGCCTGTACGCCATCGGCGAGGCCAACTTCTCCGACCACGGCGCAAATCGGTTGGGAGCAAGCGCGTTGATGCAAG
>Ga0207646_10004456_pt1 | contig 15187 bp, 26 predicted proteins | sample KBSK5502metaG_FD_184343 | JGI IMG/M metagenome (GOLD analysis project Ga0207646, IMG submission 184343) | Corn, switchgrass and miscanthus rhizosphere microbial communities from Kellogg Biological Station, Michigan, USA - KBS K5-50-2 metaG... | ecosystem: Host-associated > Plants > Roots >... | reverse complement strand
CGCGCAGGGCTACGCCTGCGCGCTGATCGAGGTGGCCCGGCTGCGTAACCAGATCGACGGCGTCGCCCTGGACCCGATGCCCGAATGGCCGGCCGACGACGACCCGCGCGAGCAGGCCCGCAAACGGGTCGCCGCGTTCACCGACGCCCTGATGCGCCTGTGCATGGACCACCAGATCCTGATCCACCCGGGCGAGGCGCCGATGCCGTGGCTCGAGGACATGGCCGCCGACGAAGGCACCCGGCTCGCGTCCAACTTCCACTGGTGCACGACCGTCCACGCCTACGCCGCCGCTGAACCGGTCGACCAGCCCGGCTACGCCGACGAGCTCGCCTCGGGCGCGATCGCCGTCCCGTGGGAGGTACCCGATGACCACCATTAACAAGCACGGCCTGCCCGTCCAGACGTGGTATCGGCCGCATTGGGCCAGCTGCCCCAACGCCGAAGAGTTCCGCGAACAGCGCGAGCGTCAGCAGCGGGAGCTGCGCCGCAGACTGGCAGGGCCGTGATGAAACCGACAATCTACCTGTTGTGCCGCAACGTGCAGGAAGCGGAGGAGCTCGCCGCCCGGCTGCAGCTCAGCCGCGGACACTGGCGGCCCATCACCAACCCGCATATGCTGCGCGGCTTGACCAAACCGCAGGTCACGCGCACGCCCTGCTGGTCATATGGCCGGTCGCGCGAGGAGGTCCAAGACATCAGCGAGCATTTGACCATCACGCAGGCTGTCGTGACGACGGTGCGTTGTACTGCCCATTCACCCGCCCTCTCCGCCGAAGACGCAGCCTGACCCGCCTCCACCACCGTTCGGTGTTCACCTAAACAATCCGGGCCTAGATCGGCCACCAGCAGCGCAGAGCAGGAGCAACCCCGATGGTCAAACGGCAAACCCGCATCCCAGACGAGGAGCACGCCCTACTCGTCGGCATCCTTGAATACGCCCAGCTGAAACATGTTCTCGCCAACCACCAGCGCCCGGCACGCACCGAACAGGGATAGCGCACCGCCATCGAAGGCGACGAGGGATTCTTCGACATCACCATGATCGGGCCTGGTGGCATTCTGCTGGTCGAGCTGAAACGCCGCAAAGGCGCGAAACACAGCGACATGCAGCTCAAGTGGCTTGAGATGGCGATGCGCGCGAAGCAGGCGATCGGCTCCCCGCGGGTGATCGTGGACACGTGGACGTTCGACCAGTGGCCCGACCCGGGCAAGACGCTGATCGACACCATCGCCAAAGCTCCCGCGCCCGCGAACGGTCTCCTGCGTGAGCCGCCACCACGACCGAGCAGCCCGCCCGGCCCGCCGCCTACCCCGATCGTCGTCGTGCAATCCGGGCCGGGCCTGTCGGCGTTCCGGCGCTCGGCCGCGCAGGTCCGCGACTTCGCCCGCGGCGGCATCGTGTCCGACGGCCCGTACCTCGCCTAGCCCCGCCCCGGGTGTATCGTGAGCGCACACACCCAGGTATGTGTCCCGGACCAACGATCACGGAAGGCTTTTGACGTGAGCATGATGACGCTCGACTCGGCATGGCGCCAGCTACGAGGCGCCACCCGAGACCAGGCCACAGCAGACGAACGGGTAGCCGGCGCACGCAAGGTGTGGCTGATGACGCTGCTCGAGCAGATGGCCGAACGCCTCGAGGAGGCCCGCGACCTCGGCGTCGACGTGACCGCCGAGAAGGGTCTGCTCTCGATCGGTGTCCCGTGCACCAAGTGCATGACGATCGTCACCGCCAAGACCCGCGGCGTGAAACACAAGATCTTTCTCGGGGGGAAGGACTCCCCGGCCGTGTACGCCGAATGTGACCGTCTCCCGATCGACGCGCTGCCCGACAAGGACGGCAACGCCGCCGCAATGCCCGAGTGGCCGCCGCTGCCTAAGCCGGTGATCGAATGAGGGACAACCAGCTCGACGAGGCAGCGCAGCCCGACGACGACGACGCCCGCATCAGTCACCAGACCCGGCGCGTCATGTCCGAGCACCTTTCGCGTGAGGCGTCGCGTCACTCCCATGCACCCGCCGCTAAGACGGTCGGCGAGACGATGGCCGTGTACGCCCGCCAAATGCACCTGCGGCTGATCTGGTCGCAGGAAGAACTTGCCGCGGCAAGCCCTGGCGCACTCATGACCGTCGTCGTGCGTGGCGGCTTCCCGCGCTTCACCGGCCCGCAACGCCGCCGCCTCACCAAACGGATCAACCGGATGAAAGGCCACCAGCCGTGACCGCCACCCCGCCTGCGCTCGTTTTCTTCGACACCGAAACGACCAGCCTGCGCCCCGATCGGCGCATGTGGGACGTTGCCGGGGTACGCCGCGAACCCGACGGCAAAGAGACCGAGATGCAAATGTTTGTCCAGCTCGACGACCTCGACCTCGGCAACGCCGACCACATCAGCCTGACCATCGGCAAGTTTCACGACCGGCACCCGCAGATGGGCAAGGCCGGCCGGCTCGGGCCGCAGCTCGGCCACGGGCTGACGCACACCGAATTCGACGTGCTCCAGTCCCTCGAGGTGTTCACCCGCGACGCGATCATCGTCGGTGCGGTACCCAACTTCGACACCGAGGTAGCCGCCGCCCGGATGCGCCGCCATAACCTGTGCCCCTCCTGGCACTACCACCTCGTCGACGTCGAAACGCTCGCCGCCGGGCAGCTCGGGCTGCGCCCGCCGTGGTCGTTCGACAGCATCCTTGCCGCGTACGGGATCACCGTCGACGAGCAGCTGCGGCACACCGCCCTCGGCGACGCCTACCTCAACGTCTACCTCTACGACGCTGTCTACAGCGGCCAGCGCTGGAAGGCCACACGACCATGACCGACTTCCCGATCCTTGACACTGTCAGGCACAAGCACGGGCAGCACGACTGGCACAACCACCCCGCAGCCGAGTACGCGGAACATCAGCAGCCCATCGACAACGAGGTCATCTCGGACCTGCCGCCCAAGTGGAGCCAGCCGCTCACCCCCATCGGCTCATCCGGTGCCGCCGTCGCCCCGGCCAGCGGCGTCTTGCACGCCTCCGAAACCGGCGTCGAGCCGCGCTACGAGCCGGCGCTCGGCCTCGACCAGTGCCCGGCCATGACCGACGCTTTCACCGTCGGCGACGGCGAGCGGCTCATCGGCATGCGCTGCACCCGCCGCGCAGGCCACCTCGAGGGCCTGGACGTCCTCGGCGGCGCGTACCCGGGCCTCGAGCCGCGCCTGCACGCGATCACCACAAACAAGCTCATGTTCTGCTGGACCGACGACGAGCTGTACTGCGCCCGCTACCGCAACCTGCGCCTCGAGCAGGAGGGGCCGGTCCCTTCGCTGCACACCGAACCGACCGGTAAAGCCGAGGCCGAGACGGCGTGGCTGGACAACAACGGGCGCGTCTGGGTCGAGTCCGGTGCCACCGGAAGCCGCAAGCTGCACCTCGCCGGCTGGGCGAACGGCATCGACGTGATCCACCCCGACGACGGCGATCACCGCGACCGGATGACCCCGCTCTACGCCCCGCTGGACTGGGCCGACCAGGACGACGACGAGATCGACTTCATGGTCGCGAAGATGTGGCACGAAACGTTGACCGACGTCCTCACGCAGGCCGGGATCGAACCGGCCGGCGGCGGCCCGTTCCCGTCATGGCATGAGGTGCCACACACCGACAAGGTCATCGCCGCCCGCGTCGCCCACCACGTCTACCGCGTCCTCAACGTCACCTTCATCAAGCTCCGCCTCGGCATCCCCGAAACCGTCCACGACCACGACAACATCGCCGAGCAGCTGGGCAAAACCATCCGGGAACGCGACAGCCTCGCCCGCCGCCTCAACGTCCGCTTCGAAGAGCTCGAGAAGGAACGCGGGCGCCTAATCGCGGTCGACCTCGCCGCCCGCGGGTTCTGGAACGACCTGCAGACCATCCTCGGCAACAGCGGCCACCCGTACTGGTCGCCCGCGCTCGACGCCGTAGCCGCGCTCACTAGCCAGCCGGCCGCCTCAGCCGCCGGCCGCCCCGACTCGTACGTGCCCGAAAAGCACACCTGGTCACAGCCACGCCCCGGCGTGTTCGTCTGCCTCGAGTGCCCGCGCACCACCCCGCCCGACGACGAGCACGGAGAATGCGCACCCTGGCCGTGCCCAGGCGCGCTCGAGGGGAAGCCGGCGCTCGCGCACTACAACGAATACTGGCCGGTCGGCACACGTGTCCAATTCCGGCCCAACGGTGTCGGCGACTGGACCGACTCCAACACCATCACACCCGTCTGGCTCGGCCGCGACCTGCAACCTTATGTGTCCGTGGCTGCCTACCCGCCGCAAGCCGGCGCCGCCGTCAAGATCGGCGACCTCCGGAAGATCTACAACGACGGCGACGGCGACGACAGCGGCCCACTCGAGCCGCTGGGCGCGGTAGAGCAGCTCGATCGGTACGGCATGTGATGGGCGCCCTCATCAAAAAGTGGCTGCTCGCGGCAGGCGGCTGGATCGCCTGCCGCCTCAGCTACCACAACTTCACCACCGCCGACCCGCCCCGCAAGGCGTTCGGCTACACCGTGTTCGTCTGCACCCGCGGCTGCAAGGGCGACTGGGCGCGCGAGCGGTTCGACTACCAGATGTACTTCTTCCGCATCCAAGGCAACCCACAACGCGGAGATCAAAATGGAGTCACGTACTACTACTGATCTCACCCCGGTAGAGCGCCCAAACGGGCGCCTCTACCGGCCCCGCAAACCACCAGCGGCCCGGCTCGTCCCCGATATCGACAGCCTGTTCGCCTACATCTACGTGCTACGCACCCATGACGTCGACATCGCGCTCGAGCTGGCGAAAGTACTTGCCGTGTGGGAAGGTGTCGAATTCCGTGAGGACCGGCCGCCGCGGCTGATCTGGACCCGCATCGCCATGCGCGATTACGAGCAGCAATACGTCGATGACCCCGTGTACGGCGTGCCGGCCGTCTGTTTCGAGGTGTGGTGAGAACCGTGGCAGAACCCCCAGTGATTGAGGCGATCGCCCCGTCGTGGCAGTCGTCGAAGATCCACCTTCACGTGGCCGGCTACCTGCCCCGCGGTCGCCCAGGTCGCCGGCCGAAGGAACGCTGCCTCAAAGTCACCCCGATGTGCGGGGCATCCGCTGCAGGATCGACGACAGCGGCGCGGGTCCCGCTCAAGGATGCGTTGCACTGGCCGACGTGGAAGCCGGCATGTGACGGCGAGCCGTTCCCGACTCCTGCGGTGCCCGAACGGCGTTGGTGTGTCGCCTGCCTCGGCCATGCCGCTGACCTGCTAGGACTCGCCGACGATCTCGTGCGGGCGTTGGTGTCGGAGGAGGGAATTCGCAGCTCAGACGGCCTGAATGTCCAGGGTCAAATGGTCACGTCCGGCGTGGATAATGGCAGTTCAGCAGGGGTGGTAAGGGCCGATACGGGGGTTGGTGGTGACTGATGGAATGGAGCGCTCCCATGGATGTTGATAGCCGGCCCTGGGTCAACTTCGCGCCCGGCCGTGTCGTCTGCCCGTTCGAAGGCTGCGGCACGGTCATCCCCGTCATGGTCGAGGCGTGCGCCGCTAAACCCCTGCAGGCTATCGAGCTGCGACCCAACCTGACCGACGTGTGGGCTCACGTGTGGGCCTGCCCCTACAACCCTGGAGAGGAGCCCGACGATGCCGGGTAAGTCGCCGCTGCCGCGCTCGTTCTCACCATCGGCAACCACCGCCCGGCAACGCCGGGTGATCGAGCTGCTCGCGAACGGGAAGAAGGCACGCGAGATCGCCCACGAGCTCGGCGGGATCACCGAGAACGGCGCCCGTAAGCTCATGGCCCGCGCGCTCGCCGCACAGGCCCGCCGGCTCCTGTCCGAGGAAGCGTTCGAGCAGGCCGCCGCAACCTACCTGGGATGGCACGAGCGGCTGTTCGAAGCGTGGATGCCCTACGCGGTCGGCTACGTCGACGGGCAGACTATGAAGCCCGATAAGGACGGCGCCGACGTCGTGCTCAAACTGATGAAGCAGTACGCCGACGTCTACGGGCTCAACGCGCCGATCAGGGTCCAGCCTGTCGCCGCAGACGATCCGGGCGCGGTGCGCCCCGAGGCCGATATCGTGACCGCGGTCATGACCCACCTCGACGAGCTGTCCGAGCGGATGGGGCTGATCGGCGGGCCGCCTCCGGTGGTGATCGAAGGCGAGTCGACCCCGACGGAATCACCGTCCGTGACCGGATGAAGATCAATCTATGGCCTAACGCCGGGCCTAGACCAAACACGATATACGGAGAGTGAACAATGAAGCGTTACCATCTCGCGGTCGAACCCGACGAGCAGGAAGAAATCGACCACGCCATCGAGCGGTACTTCGCCGATCACCCCGAGCTGAACCCCGAACGGGTCTCGGTCGTCCTGCGCGCCGTCGACGACGGCACCTACGAGGCGCTCGGGCACACCGTCGTCGGCACGGGCGCCCCGATCGAGCAGCCCGTCGAGAAGCCGGTCGACATCCCGCTCGAGCTGCTCGCCGAGGATGCGTTCATCGCCTACGCCAACCGGCTCAGCCACGCGAATCACACGATGGACGTCGCCGAAGGGTGGACCAACCAGGGCGACGAGATCCGCGCAGGCTTCACCGCCGCCGCGCAGGCCATCCGCGACCGGGTGCTCGGCGCGCCCACGCCGACGGCCGCGCCGGGCCTCGCGCACCTCAAGGAAGGCCAGTAGGCTCAACGCCGGACCCGGGGGCAGTTCGGAACGCATAGCGCAGCCGCCCCGGCCCACACCAATAACCCGAGATGGGAGACGGCGAGATGCCAGCAGAAAAGATCCACGACCCCGGACTGCCCGGGGACACCGACCACCCGCACGTGCGCATTTCATGGGCAAGGGACTATGGCGACATCCAGGTCGCCACCCTGTTCGACTCGAAGCACGGCGCCGACGTGATCATCACCATCGTCAACGACTGGCTCAAGGCCGCAGGCCTCGACCAGATCCCCGGCCGCGAAGAGCTGCAGAAGCTCATCGACGAGAAGGCGAACCCCGACGATCTGGTGCGGCAGTTCGGCATCGGCTTCGACGGATTCCATGTGACCCTGACCGACCGGCGCAACGTCAACCGCGCGATCAAGGTTCTCAAGAATGCCCGTGATGACTCGATGGGCCGCGACGAGTAACGTGATCGTCGGCCGCGGGTGTCCGGCACCATCGCGCGCCGGGTGAGCTCGAGCTCAGAAATCCCCCGGGCGCCCACGGCCACACCAAGATCAACCCCGACTACCCAAATATAGATGAGTAAAGTCGCCCTACGGGTTTTCCCGGTCGAGCCAAAACGCAACGCCCTAGGCTTGCTGGAGCTGGAATGGAATTTGGGGCAAACGAGAGGCCCGCCTGTACTCGACCGCAGGCGGGCCTCTCACTGTGCACGATCAGTCGACGTATAACGCCATACCGATGACGTCCACGACCGCCGCTCGGGGCAGGTAGTCGCCGTCCGGGATGCCCATGTGCTCGGCACCACCGAAATGTATCGGCTCAAGATCCTCGATCGCCTTCATGGCCTTCTCAAGATCGTCGACCCGGCTCTCAGCCGACGTCGTAACCATCTCGCGCGCGTACGCGAGACAGGCGACCGGCACCGCAAACACGGCCCGCTGGGCGCCGTCGACCTCCTTGTCGTCGACGTAGAGCACCATCACGACCTCGGGGCCTTCGTTGTGGTACCCGATACCGTCGGCCTCGATCTCATGCCGACGGTGGGTGATCGGCTCGGCCAGCGACAGAACGACCTCGTACTTTCGCACAGCTGTTCTCCTTTTCCTCCCCGCTCACTCGGCGGGAAGCTTCTCCTCTTTCGGCTTGCCGGGGCACACCGGCTCGTGCTCGGCCACCCATGCGGTACCCCGCTCGAGGTGCTGCTCCACGGGCGCCTGGATCGTCTCAGCGAAGCCGCACACCTGGCAGCGCATAAACACCATGGGCGCGACCTCCCCGGCCGGCTGGGTGAACGCAGGCTGGGCCGCGCCGGGTGTCGCATCGTTGGGCACGAGCAGGAGCGCCCGCATCTTCAGCTCTTCCTCGGTCACACCGCGGATCGCCGCCGCCCGCCGCGACAGCCGGCCAGACATCTCCCGGAGCAGACGCACCTGCCCGTCGATGATCGCCGCCGCCGTTTCGTCGCCGTTGGCGTTGAGCACCTCGAAGGTCTTCTCGAGCATCGTGCCGTGTTCCCACAGGAACCGGGATTGGGCGTCGAGCTCTTCGCCGATCGCCTCGTCGCGCAGGCGGGTGATGTGCCCCGAATAGGTGCGCATCACGTCCACCTGGTCGGCGCCCTTCGCACCCATCGCCTTGCCGATCAAGTCAATCAGGGCGGCATGTTCCATGTCGTTGCCGGCCATCAGAAACCTCCCATGATCCCGACGACGAACGAGAACCCGATCGTGGCCACGCCGAGCGCGATCAGCACGCCGAGGCCGAGCAGCTTGGCGAGCCCGACTAGCCATTTGAGAACGGTGCCCATTAGCCGGCTGCCCTTCCGTGTAGGTGCTCGCGCCCCGCGTTGTAGATGATCTTCTCGCGGACGGCTGCCTCGATGTCGATGTCCCACGCCGCGCAGGCGTCGAGCACGCGGATGATGATGTCCGCCAACTCGGAAGGGACACCTTCAGGTTTACGGCGGTAGCCCAGCTCGAGCCACATGTCGTCGGTCATGGGAGTGCGCCGCTCGTGGCCGGCGAAGGTCTCGACCAGCACATGTGGGCCGCCTGGCCGCGACTCGATCGTGTGCGAACCGTGCCGCAGCCTGTCGCCAAAGTTCGGCCCGGACACCCACGATCCGCGGGCCTCGTTCAGCGGCCGGCCGTCGCGGACCTCCTCGAGCGCCTCGGCTGCCTCGGACACGATGAGCATGAGCACCTCGGCCGGATTCCTGTCCGCCTGCTGCCAATAGCCCTTCGACTTCGATATGCCGTGGATCTCCTGCGCAAGCTGGTTCAAATACGTCATCGGTCGTACCTCATTTCCATGTCGGGCGCCCACAGGTGACGGGTGCACTCGTCGAGCCACAGCGCGCCGCACACGCACCGCGGGTCCGGGTAGTCCATCGGTTCGGTACCGGCCCACAGCGGCCCCGGCCCGTACGGTTTGCCGGTTGCTGGGTTGAGCACCGACGCGTCGTCGAAGTAGTGCTCGGACTCGATCCCGTCGCGCCACCCGTTCCTGTAGGCCCGGAACGTGCCGGACTCAACACCGGTCGAGGCGGCCGAGAAGATCAGCAGCGCTGTCACCACGGCGAGCGCGAGCCGGTCGTGCCGCATGTAGGCGACACCGACCCCGATCGCCGCCACGACGGTCGCGGCCGTCCACCATCCGCAGGCGCGTGAAGCCCGGCGCAGTGTCTCCGCGCGCCGGGCATCCATCGCCTTGTTCCCGCTCACGAGATGCGCCCTTGCAGCCACAGCACGTCAACGACGATCGTCGCGATGTACCACGGCCATGCGAACTCGGGGCCGATCTGGTGAACGTCGCAGAACGCCGCAATCAGGGTGATCATGATTGTGGCTCCTTCGGGTCGAGATCGATCCGGTAGCGAGGGTCGCGGTCGATGACCCCAACCACGCGCCCTATGCCCGGAACATCCTGATCGACATATTCGACGTACCTGTCCTGGACCTGTTTACGGACACGGGCGTCGAGCTGCGCCCACAACGCGTCAAGCTTGCCGGCCGCGTCTTTCGCCTCGGTCGCGTCGAGCGACGCGGTCTGGTCGTCGCGGTCGATCCAGCTGTGCTGGGCCGCGTAGCGTTGCCCGTCGACGACCGTTACCGCGGTCAGGGTGACGTGCCATTTGCCGCCGCCGTGCGGTTCACGGCCGCGGGTGACACCCGGGCAGAAAGGCCCGTACTCCTTGTCTTCCATGCCTTTGGGCCATGCCCACTGTTCATCCCGTTCGTGCTCGATGACGAGCTGAGCCGGTTCAGACATCGGTCTTCCCTCCTGCCGGATGCTTGCCGAGCCATTCGAGGCCCGGGTGCGGATGCTGGCCGCGGCACGCGAGGAGCTCCTCGGGTAGATCCATCATCGCGGCGAGGCGGCGCAGCCCGGCCGATTCGGCGAGCTGCCGCTCGGCGTCGAGCATCCACGCCGGCCGGTTCTCGCCCAGCGCGAGCGTCATCTTGACGAGCCGGTGCGGCGTGCCGTCGCGGGGCTTAGGCGGTCTCGGATGCGGGTGGTGAGTGTCAGCCATGGGAGGCTCCTCAATTCGGGGTCGGGTGTATTGCCAAACGATACACCTGGGCTGTGATCGCGTTGTGCGACCATGGTGTCGTGACCACGACACTGCCGGCACCATATGCGCTCGCGCAGCTGCCGCTCGCCGAGAGGTCACCGAAAGAGAAGCTGGCCTCGCTGCCGCCGGATGTGCGCCGGGCGTGGCTGATCGCGCAGGACCCGGTGGTTATCGAGTCGATCGGCCGCGGCGACTGGTGGTTTGAGCGGCGCGCCAAACAGACCGAACCGGCCGGCCAGTGGCTGGTGTGGGTTGTCGGGTCCGGGCGCGGCTGGGGCAAGAACCGGGTGGGCGCTGAAACCCTGATCGAGTGGGTGGAGAGATATCCGCGCGATCGGGCAGGGAACCGAACCGAGTGGATGGTCGTCGCCGAAACGTTGAAAGATGTCGTCGACCTGAACATTGAAGGCCCGTCGGGCATCCTCAACGTGCTGCGCCGGCTCGGCTACCGCAAGATTTACCGGCCGCCGCGCGACGATGCTAAACCCGGGCGCGTGTTCTTCTACACGAAAGCCCCGAAACCGACAATCACCCTGTATCCGAGTCAGCAGGTTATCCACTTCGACAGCGCCGACAACTCCGACGTCGGCCGCGGATACAACCTGTCCGGGCTGTGGTGCGACGAGCTGGCCAAGTGGGGTGCGATGGCCCACGACGCCTGGTATGAGGGCCTGCTGCCCGCCCTGCGCGCCGACATCGGCGGATGGTCGCCGCGGTGCATCGTCACCACCACCCCGAAACCGATCGGCCTGCTCAAAGAGTGGTACACGCGCGCCCGCGCAGGCGACCCCATGTACCACCTGACCATCGGCTCCACGTACGAGAACGCCGCGAACCTGAACCCGATCACGCTGCGCGAGTTGATCCGCGAGCTCGAGGGCACCCGCAAAGGGCTGCAGGAGCTGCACGGCCACCTACTCGACGAGGTGGAGGGCGCCCTGTGGACTCGGCAACTACTCGAGGACACCCGCCACCTGGTCCACAAGCTGGGTCCGCTGCCGCCGCTGGTCGAGATCGCGCTCGGCTGCGACCCCGCCGGCACCGGCACAGGCGACGAACAGGGCCTAATCGTCATCGGGGCCAGCGCAACCTACGAGCAGTTCGTCCTCGAAGACCTGTCACGCAAGATCGCCGGGCTGCCCGCGGCGCGGCTCGCGTGGAAGGCCGTCCTCGACGCGCGCCGTCACTGCGTCGACCCACGCCGGATGCCCAAGCTGATCGTCGAAGAGGACTACGGGAAGAAGTGGCTCAAAGACACACTTCAGGTCGTGTTCGAGTCGATGCAGGCCGAAGGCTTGTTTGACCGGTACGACCGGCCGCCGATCGAGTTCGTCAAAGCGGCCGAGCAGGGCGGCAAGCTGCTGCGCGCCGAGCCCATCGCGATGCGGTACGAGGTGCGCCGCATCCACCACGCCGGCATCTTCCCCGGCCTCGAGGACCAACAGTGCACGTGGGACCCGAAAGACCCCAAGGCCAAATCACCCGACCGCGTCGACGGGCTCGTCCACGGCGCCACCTACCTCAAAGGCCGCGAGAACCGAACCTCGTCCGTGTCGGACCGGCTCGACCACGCGTCGCTGCCCACCACACGCTTGACGCCTTTAGGCTGACCGCCATGACGACGAGCACGATTCGCGATTCGCGATTCGCGACCCACCACCACACCGGCCACCAGGTCGGCGGCACCTGGCAGCCGGCGAAGCCGCTGCGTTTCCGCGGGTGGCTCGGCTGGTGGCATCAATGGCGCCGCGAGGCGCAATGCGCGCGTACCCTCGGCCACTGCTGGCACCTCGAGCACGGCCATTGGATCGACTGGTATTGCTGCGCCTGCGGCGGTGAAGTCGACGGCTGCCCGCCGAAGGAATGCCGGGCCTGCGACGCCATACACAAGGTGCTGCCGCCCCGCCCCGCGATCACCCCGGGCGCCTGGCTGGCAGGCGAACGGCAATGACCAAACAGTGTGATCACAAGGTGTGCAACCGCAACAACCACCATTCGAAGCCGTGGCATTGCTTCATGAGCCCGGCACCGAAACCGCGCGACTACACCACGTACTACTGCCGGTGCGGCACCCACACGCAGGGAGGACGCGCCGGGCTCATGGCACATCAGGAGACCGTCGGCTGCCAGGACGAGCCGATGCTGCCGCTCGACCGGCCGGTAGTGACACGCCGCTGAGAAACATCGACATGTAGGCTCCGACGCATGGACGCAAACGAATTAGCGAACCGGTTCAGGTTCCACCCGGCCACCACCGACGAGACCCGTTCACGCCACGAGCAGGTGCGCGGCAATGTCGGCAACCTGGCCCAGGTGCTCAACGATCTGTTGCCGGAAGGCCGCGAGAAGTCGCTCGTGATGACCCACCTCGAAGAGGCCATGTTCTGGGCCAATGCGGCGATCGCCCGCACGAGCGGAGTGGCGGGCAGCTCGATCCCGGGCACCAGCGGCCCCACGGGCGCCCCCGACGCGTTCAAGGCGACCGAGACACACAGCGCCTAGGCTGCTTTTCTCCCGGTGCTGGGAGGAGCGCGGCCTGCTCTTGACCCTCCAAGGTGGGCAGTGCCGCGCTTCTCCCTTTTGCGTTTGGTCATCCCCTACAGTTATTGCCATGTCGGAGCTGATCACCCTAGGCCTGTATGCGCTGGCTACAGCGCGGCTCGTGCGCCTGGTCATGGAAGATCGGATAACGGGCGGAATCCGGGCGTGGATCATTCGTCGGGCAACGAACCATTCGACGAAGCGCATGATGGTCGCCTACCTGATTAGCTGCGGCTGGTGCACCTCGATTTGGGTCGCGGCCCCGTGCGCCGCCGCATACGTGCTGGTGCCGCACCATCCGGCCGCGTTGATTCCCGCCGCGTTGCTCACGTTCTCATGGCTCGCGGTCATGGCCGCCGACCTGCAGCGCCTCGTCAATGGCAAGGCGACCCTCTACAACCAGCCCATGCCGTTACACGATGACCAGGAGGCGCACCGCTGATGGCGCTCACGTTGCGGAAGAAGACCGCAGCCGTAACCCCGGCCGTCATGCCGAAACAGCGGCCACGTAACCAGACCGCCGCCGCCGCATCCATGACGTTGGAGGGGGTCGGCTGGAAAGATTTCAAGTTCGGGTCTTCGGCGTGGCAGCTCGAGACGATGCGCCACTACGACCGGTGCCCCGAGCTGCGGGCGGTAGCCAACGCGATCGCGTCGATGGGGTCACGCTGCGAACTGTTCATCACCAAGAAGGAGAACGGCGAGCCGGGTAAAAAGGTCACCGAAGCGAAGATCGCCGAGCTGTCCGACCAGATCTTCGGCGGCGCCGAGGAACGCCCAGAGCTGATCCGCCTCGCGATGCTCAACCTGTACGCGCCGGGCGAATACTTCCAATTCGTCGAAACCGGGCAGGGCGAAACCGTCGACCGGTGGATGATCCTGTCGGTGGCGCAGATCAAGCAGGCGCCAGGCGAGCCGGCGCTCGAGTTCGAACGGCCCCACAAGTACGGCGGCGGCAAGGTCAAATATTGGATTCCGCAGGGCAAAGACAAGGCCGTCGACGCCGCACGGGCCAAGCAGAACACGGGCCTACTCGGCCGGTGTTGGACACCGCACCCGCAGAAACCCGATCACGCCGACTCGTCGGTGCGTTCCGCGCTGACCCTGTTGAACCTGATCGAGCAGTACGACAAACGCTCGAGCGCGCAAAACGACTCCCGTCTCGCCGGGGCTGGGATCATCTTCCTACCCGACAGCCTGGACTTCCCCCGCGGCGACGACGAGCCGAGCAACCCCGGCGAGGCGCTCGAGGCGCGGCTCGCCGACGTCGCCGGCCGCACGCTGAAAGATCAGGGCAACGCCCGATCGTTGGTGCCTATCTTCGCGACCGTCCGCGGCGAAGACATCGACAAAATCAAGTGGCAGACGTTTGAGACGCCGCTCGACCAGGAGACGAAAGACCGCCTCGACCAGTGCATCCGCCGGCTCGCGCTCGGCCTCGACGTCCCCCCCGAAATCCTGCTCGGTTTGGGCGGCATGAACCATTGGGGTGCCTGGCAGGCCGAAGCCAGCACCCACACCGACTTTGTTGCGCCGCTGCTCGCCCGGGTATGCCACTGCCTGACCGAGACATGGCTGCAGCCGCTACTCGCAGCGATGGGCGTCGACCCGAACGAGTACATGGTGTGGTTCGACATGTCCCCGCTGGTCGTGCACGCCAACCGGCTCGCCGACGCCATCCAGCTGTGGGAGCTCGGCCTGCTCTCCGACGACGCGGTGCTCGAGGCGGCCAACTTCCCCAAGACCGCCGCCCACACCCCGGAATCGTTCCAAAAGTGGCTGATCACGAAGGCGATCCTGTCTAACCCGCAAATGCTCACCGATCCGGCCGTCACGAAGGCGCTTGGGCTCACCTTCACCGCGACCGCGCCCGCGGCCCCGGGCGCGCCCGCGCTGCCCCCGGGCGAGACACAGCCGGCATTGGAGGCGGCACCGGCCGGCGGCGCCCCGCAGGAACCGCCGACCACAGCCGGGCAGCTGGCCCTGCTCGCCGCGGTCGAGGTCGCCGCCCTGCACTCGCTCGCGATCGCCGGTAAGAAGATGCTCACCCGCGGCGTACGCGACGACCTGATGACGGCGTTCGCCGGCCGCACGTTCGACCTGCACACCCGCCTGCAGGTCGAGGACGAGCAGCACGCCCTGCGCCTGCTCGACGGCACATTCGACCTGCTGCCGCAACTGGCGGCACGCACCGGCACCGACCCGGGCATCCTCGGCGACATCCTGCGTTTCTACTGCTCGGGGCAGATGGTGACCGGCGCCCCGCACGATGCGGGCACGCTCGCGTTCCTGCTCTCCGAAGGCGTCCTAGCAGCCGGTCATCGGCTGTGCACCCTCGAGCGGTGCGTCAACCAGCAACACCCGCAGCCGTGCCGTATCCCGGTGCC
>Ga0207646_10004454_pt1 | contig 15188 bp, 21 predicted proteins | sample KBSK5502metaG_FD_184343 | JGI IMG/M metagenome (GOLD analysis project Ga0207646, IMG submission 184343) | Corn, switchgrass and miscanthus rhizosphere microbial communities from Kellogg Biological Station, Michigan, USA - KBS K5-50-2 metaG... | ecosystem: Host-associated > Plants > Roots >... | reverse complement strand
TACGGGGTCGAGGAGATCCCGGCCGAGCTGCTCGAGCAAGCGCAGGAGTATCACCACCAGCTGATCGACTCGGTCGCAGACCACGACGACGAGCTGCTGGAGACCTACCTGCTGGACGAGGACGCCGTGACTCCGGAGATGCTGAAGCGCGCCCTCCGAGCCGCGACGCTCGACATCACGGTCACCCCGATCCTCGCCGGCTCGGCCTTCAAGAACAAGGGCGTCCAGCCGTTGCTCGACGCGGTCGTCGACTACCTGCCGAGCCCGCTCGACGTGCCGCCGGTGCACGGCATCGACCCCCGCACCGAGCACGAGCTCTCGAGGCGGCCGGCCGTGGACGAGCCGTTCTCGGCGCTCGCCTTCAAGGTCATGTCCGACCCTTACGTCGGCAAGCTGACGTACATCCGCGTCTACTCAGGGCAGGTCAACGCCGGCGACCGCGTCCTGAACACGACGACGGGCAAGACCGAGCGCGTCGGCCGGATCCTGCAGATGCACGCAAACCACCGCGAGGAGCGCGAGCAGCTGATGGCGGGCGAGATCGCTGCGACGGTGGGCCTCAAGAACACGACCACCGGCGACACGCTCGCAACCGACACGGCGCCGATCCGGCTCGAGTCGATGGACTTTCCGGAGCCGGTGATCTCGGTGGCGATTGAGCCGAAGACGAAGGGCGACCAAGACAAGCTGGGCGCCGGTCTGCAGCGCCTTACCGAGGAGGACCCGACCTTCCGCGTTCGCACGGACGACGAAACGGGCCAAACGCTGATCTCCGGGATGGGCGAACTCCACCTCGAGATCATCGTCGACCGGCTCACGCGCGAGTTCAGCGTCGACGCGAACGTCGGCCGTCCCCAGGTCGCGTATCGCGAGACGGTCAGCAAGCCGGTAGAGAAGATCGAAGGCCGCTTCGTCCGGCAGACCGGCGGCCGCGGCCAGTACGGCCATGCCGTGATCAACCTCGAGCCGATGAATCCCGGCGACGGCTACGAGTTCGTCGACAAGATCGTCGGCGGCAAGATTCCCAAGGAGTACATCTCTTCGGTCGACCTCGGCATCCAGGAGGCGATGGAGTCGGGCGTCATGTCCGGCTACCCCGTTGTCGACGTTCGGGTCGAGCTCGTCGACGGCTCGTACCACGAAGTCGACTCGAGCGAGATGGCCTTCAAGATCGCCGGCTCAATGGCGTTCAAGAACGCCGAGCAGCGGGCGAAGCCGAAGCTTCTCGAGCCCGTTATGGCCGTCGAGGTCGTGACGCCCGAGGAGTACCTCGGCGACGTGATGGGCGATCTCAACTCGCGCCGGGGGCGTGTCGAGGGTCTGGAGCCGCGCGGCAACGCGCAGGCGATCCGCGCCCGCGTCCCACTCGCGACCATGTTCGGCTACGCCACCGACCTGCGCTCGACGACGCAGGGGCGGGCCACGTTCACGATGCAGTTCGATCGCTACGAGGAAGTTCCTCAGTCGATCGCCGGCGAGCTCGTCGACTCGTCGACAACCTCGTAATGCACCAACCGGAGGAGTAAATGGCGAAGCAGAAGTTCGAACGCACCAAGCCGCATCTCAACGTCGGCACGATCGGTCACATCGACCACGGCAAGACGACCCTGACCGCCGCGATCTCGAAGGTCCTGGCGGAGCAGGGCGTTTCGGGCACGGAGGTCCGTGACTTCAACTCGATCGACAACGCGCCCGAGGAGCGGCAGCGCGGGATCACGATCAATACGTCGCACGTCGAGTACGAGACGGAGAACCGTCACTACGCGCACGTCGACTGCCCGGGGCACGCCGACTACATCAAGAACATGATCACAGGCGCCGCCCAGATGGACGGCGCGATCCTCGTCGTGTCGGCCGCGGACGGCCCGATGCCGCAGACGCGCGAGCACATCCTGCTCGCCCGCCAGGTCGAGGTGCCGTCGATCGTCGTCGCCCTGAACAAGGCCGACATGGTCGACGACCCCGAGCTGCTCGAGCTCGTCGAGATCGAGGTGCGCGAGCTGCTCTCGAACTACGAGTTCCCGGGAGACGAGATCCCGGTCGTCCAGGTCTCGGCGCTGAAGGCGCTCGAGGGCGACCCGGAGTGGACTCCGAAGATCCTCGAGCTGATGGAGCAGGTCGACGCGTACATACCCGAGCCGATCCGCGATACCGACAAGCCGTTCCTGATGCCGATCGAGGACGTGTTCACGATCACGGGCCGCGGCACCGTCGTCACCGGCCGGATCGAGCAGGGCCAGATCAACTCGGGCGACACAGTCGAGATCGTCGGCATCCACCCGGAGGTGGCCAGCACGGTCGTCACGGGGCTCGAGATGTTCAACAAGACGCTCGACTTCGCCCAGGCCGGCGACAACGCAGGCGTGCTCCTGCGCGGAACCAAGCGCGAGGAGGTCGAGCGCGGCCAGGTGCTCGCGAAGCCGAAGTCGATCACGCCGCACACGCAGTTCAAGGCCGAGGTCTACGTGCTCTCGAAGGAAGAGGGCGGTCGCCACACGCCGTTCTTCAACGGCTACCGGCCGCAGTTCTACTTCCGGACGACCGACGTGACCGGCTCGATCAAGCTGCCGGAGGGCCAGGAGATGGTCATGCCGGGCGACAACACGAACATGGAGATCGAGCTGGGCCAGCCGATCGCGATGGACCAGGGTCTCCGGTTCGCAATCCGCGAGGGCGGCCGGACTGTAGGTGCCGGTGTCGTCACAGAAATCCAAAAGTAAGTAACTAGGACGCGTAGCGTGGCGCAAAAGATCCGCATTCGTCTGAAGGGGTATGACCACACGCAACTCGACCGGTCGGCGCAGTCGATCGTCGAGACGGCCCAGCGAACCGGCGCCACCATCACCGGTCCGGTGCCCCTGCCGACGGAGAAGAACGTCTACACCGTGATCCGCAGCCCGTTCAAGGACAAGGACTCGCGGGAGGCATTCGAGATCCGCACCCACAAGCGCCTGATCGACATCCACTCGCCCACGCCGAAAACGGTGGACTCGCTGATGCGGCTCGACCTGCCCGCCGGTGTCGACATCGAGATCAAGCTCTAGGCATGAAGGGGATCGTCGGGAGAAAGCTCGGCATGACCCAGGTCTTCGACGAGGAGACCGGCCAGGTGACTTCGGTCACCGTGATCGAGGCCGGACCGTGTCCCGTGGTCTCGGTCAAGCAGGTCGACGTCGACGGCTACGACGCCGTCCAGGTCGCCTACGGCGAGGTCGCGGAAGACCGGCTCTCGAAGCCGAAGCTCGGGCATCTGAAGAAGAACAACGTCTCCCCGCACAGGCACCTGCTCGAGCTGCGCGGCTTGACCGGCGCGACCGAGGGCGAGTCCGTCACCGTCGAGAGCTTCGAGCCCGGCGACAAGGTCAAGGTCTCGGGCGTCTCGATCGGCAAGGGCTTCGCCGGCACGATCAAGCGGCACAACTTCAGCCGCGGCCCGACCTCGCACGGCTCGCACAACATTCGCAAGCCGGGTTCTATCGGCGCTTCGGCGACGCCGTCGCGCGTCTTCAAGGGGATCAAGATGGCCGGCCGCCTCGGCGGCAAGCGCGTCACGCAGGTCGGTCTGACCATCCACTCGGTCGACCCCGAGCAGAATCTCCTGCTCGTCAAGGGTGCCGTCCCCGGCCCCAAGAACGGCATCGTCGAAATACGCGAGGAGCTCAAGCGTGCCCGCAGCTAAGCCCGAAACCGGGACAGAACGGTCGCCCGGGCAAAGCCCGGACGACCTCCAGGCGGCGTCGCCGAGTCGACGCCTTAGAGCACCGGTCCTCGACGCCACCGGCAAGAAATCCAAGGACCTGACGCTCGACGAGAGCGTCTTCGGCGCCGACGTCAAGCCGCACCTGGTTCACGAGGCCGTGCGCGCGGAGCTGAACGCAAACCGGGCGGCCACACGGGGCGTCAAGAGTCGCGGACTCGTCGCCGGCGGCCGATCGAAGCCTTGGCGTCAGAAGGGCACCGGTCGCGCGCGCGCCGGCTCGACCCGGGCGCCGAACTGGACCGGCGGCGGCGTCGCCTTCGCGGTCCGCAGCAACTTCGGCGGCAAGGTCAACCGCAAGGAGCGCAAGGCCGCCTTCCGCGCCGTGCTCTCGGCCCACGCCGACGAGGGAACTTTCGCCGTTCTCGCCGACGACTCGTTCGACGAGCCCTCGACGAGGGACGCGGCCGCACTCGTCGAGGCGTGGGGCAAGCAGCCGCCTCTGATCGTCGTCGCTCAGGAAGAGCAGGACGCGATCGCCAAGTCGTTTCGCAATCTTGACGGCGTCCAGGTCGTGACGCCGTCGGAGGTCGAGATCTCGGCGCTCGTCTGGGCGCGCTCGCTGCTCGTCAGCGAGGGCGCGCTCGAGCTCGTTCGGGGGCGTGCCTCATGAGCTTGCATCCGAATGAGGTGCTGCTCGCGCCCGTGGTCTCGGAGAAGAGCTACGAGCAAATCGAGGCCAACCACCGCTACTCGTTCCGCGTCCACCCCGACGCGCACAAGACGCAGATCCGGCAGGCCGTCGAGGAGCTGTTCAACGTCCACGTCGAGCGGGTGAACGTGATCCAGGTGCGCTCGAAGCCGAAGCGCCGCGGCCTCGTCAAGGGCCGCAAACCCGGCTGGAAGAAGGCGATCGTCCAGATCAAGGCCGGCGAGTCGATCGAGATCTTCGAAGGAGCGCAGGCATGAGCCGAAAAATGCTGCGCATTTTCCGGCTGGCTGGTTTGACCCATCGCTTCGCTCGGGTGAACGAGGGGGTGGCGTAGCGTGGCAATTCGTCGATACAAGCCGACTTCCCCTGGAAGGCGCTTCATGTCGGTCTCCTCGTTCGACGAGATCACGAAGACCGAGCCTGAGAAGACCCTCACCGAGCCGCTGAAAAAGAGTGGCGGACGAAATGTGAACGGTCGCATCACTCGGCGCCACCAGGGCGGCGGCCACAAGCGGCTCTACCGCCAGATCGACTTCAAGCGCGTTAAGGATGGCGTCCCGGCGAAGGTGGCCGCGATCGAGTACGACCCCAACCGGTCGGCCAGGATTGCGCTGCTCCACTACGCGGACGGCGCGAAGGCCTACATCCTCGCCCCGGCGCGCCTTCGGGTGGGCGCGGTCGTCGAATCGGGCCCGGGCGCCGACATCAAGCCCGGCAACGCGCTGCCGCTGACGAACATCCCGACCGGCACGCTCGTCCACAACGTCGAGCTGAAGCCGGGGCAGGGCGGCAAGATGGCGCGCTCGGCGGGCTCCGGCGTCCAGTTGGTCGCCAAGGACGAGGGCTACGGCGTCCTTCGCCTGCCCTCGGGCGAGATGCGTCGCGTTTCACTCACCTGCCGGGCGACGATCGGCCAGGTTGGAAACGTCGACCACGAGAACATCACGGGCGGCAAGGCCGGCCGTAGCCGCTGGCGCGGCAAGCGCCCGACCGTGCGTGGCTCGGCGATGAACCCGGTCGACCATCCGCACGGCGGCGGCGAGGGCAAGTCGAAGGGCGGCCGCCATCCGGTGACGCCGTGGGGCGTGCCAACGCTCGGCAAGCGTACGCGCCGCAAGCACAAGGAATCCGACAAGTTGATCGTTCGCGCAAGGCGTAGAGGTAAGGACAAGCGATGAATACCGGAAAAATGCTTTGCATTTTCCCGGGCGCGGGTTTGGACTTCGCTGCGCTCGTAGGAATGGAGAAATAGGTTGAGTAGATCCAGTAAAAAAGGCCCGTTCGTCGAGGAGCGGCTGATGGGCCGCATCACCCGGATGAACGAGTCCGGCAGCAAGCAGATGATCCGTACCTGGTCGCGGACGTCGACGATCTTCCCGGAGATGGTTGGCCACACGATCGCGGTCCACGACGGCCGCAAGCACGTGCCGGTCTTCATCAGCGAGCAGATGGTCGGCCACAAGCTCGGGGAGTTCGCGCCGACGCGGATGTTCCGCGGCCATTCGGGCGATCGCAAGACGGAGGTCAAGAGGACCTAGTGAACACGCTTCGCGTCCAGTTTGGCTGGAGAACTCCGGTCGGAATGCATCTCGCGGTCCAACGAACTGCTCACGAGGTTGCCCAATGAATGCTGTCGAGACGCAAGAGGTTCGCGCGGTGGCCAAGTGGGTGCGCATGTCGCCCCGCAAGGCGCAGCTCGTCGCGAAGCACATCCGCGGGCGCAGCGTGCCCGAGGCAAGGACCGTGCTCGCGTTCACGCAGCGCGAAGCCGCACGCGAGATTGAGAAGGTCCTGCGCTCGGCGGTCGCGAACGCGGAGGCGAACCACGGCCTGATCGGCGACAACCTCGTCGTCGCGGCGGCGTATGTCGATGAAGGCCCGGTCATGAAGCGCTGGCGCGCGCGAGCACGCGGACGCGTCGCCCGGATCAAGAAGCCGACCTGCCACATCACGGTCAAGCTCGTACCCGGGGCGGAGGGTGCGATCGCCCCGCCGACGCCGGCCGCTGAGCCCGCGGTTGAAGAGCAGATTCTGGAGCAGTCTGTTGCCGCCAAGCCCGAGGCAGCCGAGCAGCAGCCGGAGCCCGAAGCGAAAGTCGAGACGGTCGAGGAGCAGCAAGCGGAAGCCGAGGCCAAGACCGAAACGGCAGAGGAGCCGAAGCAAGAGGCCGAGGCCGAGGCCCAGGCCGAAACGCCGGCGGAACCGAAGCCGAAACGCACTCCGCGCAAGAAGACCGAGGAGACGGAGGACTAATGGGTCAGAAAGTCCATCCCGGCGGGATGCGCGTCGGCGTCATCCACGACTGGAAGTCGAACTGGTACACGGGCAACAAGGACTTCGCGGACTTCCTGCAGGAGGACGTCCGTATCCGCCAGCACATCTACAACAAGCTGGCGCACGCGGGCCTGTCGGACATCCTGATCCGCAAGGATGCGCAGCGGATCACGATCGACATCTACACGGCTCGGCCCGGGATCGTGATCGGCAAGTCGGGTGTCGAGGTCGACGCGCTGCGCAAGGACATCCACGGGATGACGAGCAAGGCCGTGCACATCAACATCAACGAGATCAAGCGGCCGGAGCTCGACGCGAAGCTCGTCGCGCAGTCGATCGCGGAGCAGCTCGAGAACCGGGTCAGCTTCCGGCGCGCGATGAAGCGTTCGCTCGCCTCGGCGATCCGCTCGGGGGCCCAGGGCGTCAAGGTTCAGTGCGGCGGTCGGCTCGGCGGCGGCGAGATGAGCCGCTCGGAGAGCTATTCCGAGGGCCGTGTGCCGCTGCACACGATCCGCGCCGACATCGACTACGGCTTTGCCGAGGCGAAGACAACGACGGGCCGGATCGGCGTCAAGGTCTGGATCAACAAGGGCGAGATCATGCCGTCCGGCTACGAGAGCTCCGCCCAGCAAGGCGACACCCGCCTCGGTGACCAGGACCAGGCGCGCCGCCGCGGCGGCCGCGCTGAGGGCCTCGGCGAGAGCCGCCAGGGCGGCCGGGGACGCGGTGCCGATCGCGAAGGGCTCGGGCCTGTGCGCCAGCGCCGACCGCGTCGCGACAGCGGCCAGGGTCGTGGGCCACGGCGCCCGCGGGAGGATGCGCCGGCCGAGACGGTCGAGCAGCCACGCACCGACGAGCAGGGCGTTTCCGCGGAAGGTCAGGAGCAACCCGTGGTTCAACCGCAGGTCGAGGAGACCCCGGCGCCGGTCGCCGATGCGCCCGACACAACGACGCAGCAGCAGGTGCAGGAGGACCCGACCAAGCTCGGCCAGTCGGGCGACGAGACCGCCGAGAAGCCGAAGGCCGCGCGGAAGCCGGCAGCGAAGAAGGCGCCCGCGGCCAAGGCAAAGCCCACGGCCAAACGTAAGACGAAGAAGGAAGACGAGAAAGGCGACGAGACCTAAATGCTTCTTCCCAAGAAGACGAAGTTCCGCAAGTACCAGCGCGGCCGCCGCCGAGGTTTCTCGAAAGGTCAGACGGCGGTGCAGGCCGGCGACTACGGCCTGAAGGCGCTCGAAAACGGCTGGGTGACGAACCGCCAGATCGAAGCAGCCCGAATCGCGATGACGCGCAAGATCCGCCGTGGCGGCAAGGTCTGGATCAACGTCTTCCCGGACAAGCCGGTGACCCAGAAGCCCGCCGAGACCCGGATGGGCTCGGGCAAGGGAGCACCCGAGCACTGGGTCGCGGTGATCAAGCCGGGACGCGTCATGTTCGAGCTCGCCGGCGTGCCCGAACCGCTGGCGAAAGAGGCGCTCCGGCTAGCAGGCCGGAAGCTGCCGATCAAGACGAGAGTCGTGAAACGGGAGGCCGATCTCTTTGCGAGCTAGGGACCTCAGGGATCTCACCGACGAGGAGCTGGACATGCAGCTCGCTGACAGGCGGCAGGAGCTCTTCAACCTGCGCTTTCAAGGCGCCACGGGCGCGTTGGACAACACCGCGCGGCTGAAGCTGGCAAAGCGTGAGATTGCCCGCATCCTGACCGTCCGGACCGAACGAGAGGCGAACGCGAATCGAGTGACAAATGGCTGACGAAGAACAGAACAACAAGACAGAGAACGAGCAGGCCGCAGAGCTGGCAGCGGAAGAGCCCGCCGAAGAGGCGCCCGCTGCCGACACAGAGCCTGCGCCGGACGTCGAGGGCGAAGGAGCGGCTGCCGAAGCTCCCGAGGCCGAAGCTCCGGCAGAGGAGCCTCCCGCACCCGAGGCGCCGGCGCCGAAGAAGAAGCCGAAGCGCCTACCGCGCTCGCTGCGTCACCGCCACTCGAAGGCAAAGCGCGAGCGCCCGGCCGAGCGTAAGGCGATCACGCGGGTAGCCAAGCCCGGGCATCCGCGCGGCCGGCGCCAGGAGCGGCGCGGCGTCGTCGTCTCGAGCGGCATGGACAAGACGATCGTGGTCCGCGTCGATGCGGTGAAGGCACACCCGAAGTACAAGAAGGTCGTCCGCCGCTCGACCAAGTTCCATGCTCACGACGAGCAGAACCAGGCGAAGGTCGGCGATGTCGTCCGCATCGTCGAGACGCGCCCGCTCTCGAAGACAAAGAACTGGCGTCTCGCTGAGATAGTCGAGGTGGCTAAATGACGACCACCTACCCCACGTATCGGGCCCGCTGGGGCGCACAGGGTGGCGCCTCGCCGCGTCGTCAGTCGCACGCTACGCGTCCTGGGATGACGGGCGCTCCCTGCGTCCTTGGGACGCGACACCCTGCGCGGCCATCGGGCGCGACCCGTACGGCAGGAGGCCGTCAGTGATCCAACAGGAATCCCGGCTGCGCGTCGCGGACAACACCGGCGCGCGCGAGATCCTCTGCATCCGCGTCAAGGGCGGCTCGAAGCGCCGTTACGCTCGCGTGGGCGACGTGATCACCGCTACCGTGAAGACGGCGACGCCGCAGGGCACGATCAAGAAGGGCGAGGTCGTCCAGGCGGTCGTCGTCCGGACGCGCAAGCCGTACGGGCGCGACGACGGCACGTCGATCGCGTTCGACGAGAACGCGGCCGTGATCATCGACAACGCGAACAATCCACGAGGCACGCGCATCTTCGGGCCGGTCGCCCGAGAATTACGCGAGCGAAATTTCATGAAGATCGTTTCCCTAGCTCCAGAGGTGCTCTAAGAATGCTCAACTTGATTCCCAACGATTCCTCTGTCCTTAAGCCGGGTCAAGTCGGCCACGGCGGCCAAGCCGCCATGACCTCTAGCCGGGATCGCAAGCGAGGCCGGTGAAATGACCACAAAGATGAAGGTGAAAAAGGGCGACCTCGTCCACATGATCAAGGGCAAGGACCGTGGCAAGCAGGGCCGGGTTATCGACGCACGCCCGGCCGAGCGCCGTGTGATCGTCGAGAACCTGAACACCGTCAAGCGCCACACGCGGCCGAAGCCGATGCGTGACTCCAGCCGAATGGGCGGCACGCAGATGACGCCGGGCGGCGTGATCGAGAAGGCCGCGCCGGTGCCGGTCGCCAACGTGATGGTCGTCTGCCCGACGTGCAACCGGCCGACCCGGATCGGGATGAAGGAGAAGACCGTCAAGGACAAGCTGCTGCATGTCCGCGTCTGCAAGCGGGCCGACTGCCTGGAGGAGATCGACAAGTGAGTGTTGCGGCCCCCTTCCACGTGCCTCGCACCCGCCAGGGCGCTGCAAAGCTCGCTCTGGCCGCGTCCTCAGTCGCGCCCGTAGCCTCCGGCTACGAACGCTCCCTGCGTCCTTGCCAGAGCGGCTTTTCGCGGCTGGCGGGCACGAGTCCCACGAAAGGTGACCGCTAATGGCACGCCCGAGGAAGACAAGCGCCGACGGCAACGGGTACCAGCCGCGCCTGAAGGAGCGCTACCAGCGGGAGCTCCGCCCGCAGCTCAAGGACCAGCTCCAGGTCTCGTCGGTGATGGACGTCCCGCGGCTGCAGAAGATCACGCTCAACATGGGCATCGGCGACGCCAAGACCGAGGCGAAGGTGCTCGAGAACGCCCTCGAGCAGCTGACCACGATCGCCGGACAGCGCGCGCAGGTCCGCCGCGCGCGCAAGTCGATCGCAAGCTTCAAGCTGCGCGAGGGGATGCCGGTCGGCGTCCGCGTGACGTTGCGCGGCGCTCGCATGTGGGAGTTCCTCGACCGCCTGATCTCGATAGCGCTCCCGCGGATCCGCGACTTCCGGGGGCTCAGCACCCGTTCGTTCGACGGGCGCGGCAACTTCTCGCTCGGGATCCGCGAGCAGATCATCTTTCCCGAGATCAACTACGACGACGTCGACACGATTCGGGGCCTCGACGTCGCGATTACCACAACTGCCGCGAACAACGAGCAGGCCGAAGCCCTGCTGCGCGGCCTCGGCATGCCGTTCCCGCGCATGGCCGAGCCCGCACCCGAAGGAGAAGAGGAGTAGTGGCCAAGAAATCCCTGGTAGTGAAGGCCTCGCGCCCGCAGAAGTTCAAGGTGCGGAACTACACGCGCTGCCGGCGCTGCGGCCGCCCGCGCGCGGTCTATCGCAAGTTCGGCCTCTGCCGGATCTGCCTGCGCGAGCTCGCGCACGAGGGCGCCATCCCCGGGATGACGAAGTCAAGTTGGTAAACGATGAAAAATGCTGCGCATTTTCTATCGAGCTGGTTTGTCCCGATCGCTTCACTCAGGAGATAGAGGAGAAGCCCCTATGTTGACTGATCCGATTGCAGACATGTTGAGCCGAATCCGGAACGCGAACCGCGCGCTCCACGACCACGTGGAGATGCCGAACTCGCGGATCAAGGAGGAGATCGCCCGCCTGCTCAAGGAGGAGGGCTACATCCGCGACTACCACGTCGAGAACGGCGGCTCCTACAAGCGGCTCGTGATCGATCTGAAGTACAGCCGCAGCCGTGAGCGCGTGATCACGAACCTGAAGCGCGTCTCGAAGCCGGGGCGCCGGATCTATGCGCGCAAGGACCGGCTGCCGCGCGTCCTCGGCGGCATGGGCGTCGCGATCCTGTCCACCTCAAACGGTCTGATCACGAGCCGCACCGCGCAGGAGCAGGGTGTCGGCGGCGAAGTGATCTGCTTCATCTGGTGATTGTTTTCGGCCCCCATCCGTCCGTCTCGCGCCCGCTGGCGGGCTGCAAAGCTCGCTCTCGCGGCGTCCTCAGTCGCGCCCGTAGCCTCCGGCTACGAACACTCCTTGCGTCCTTGCGACAGCGGCTTTTCGCTGCCAGCGAACACGAGCCGGCCGGAAGTTGACCTGTCATGTCCCGAATCGGTAAACAGCCCATCGAGCTTCCCTCCGGCGTCAACGTCGCGATCTCCCCTGGGCGCGTTCAGGTCAACGGCCCCCTCGGCGAGCTCTCGCAGAACGTGCCGGCGCGGATGCAGATCGAGCAGGATGACGGCACCCTCGTCGTTAAGCGCCCGACCGAGCGCGGCGACGACCGAGCGCTGCACGGACTGACGCGCTCGTTGGTCGCGAACATGGTCGAAGGGGTCACGAAGGGCTTTGAAAAGCGGCTCGAGCTGCAGGGTGTGGGCTACCGCGCGACATTGCGCGGCACCGACCTGGAGCTGAACGTCGGCTTCTCGCATCCGGTTGTGATCAAGCCGCCGCAGGGGGTCACGTTCGAGGTCCCGGATGCGACCTCCGTGCTGGTCAAGGGGATCGACAAGCAGCAGGTCGGCGAGATCGCGGCGCAGGTGCGCAAGGTGCGCCCGCCCGAGCCCTACAAGGGCAAAGGGATCCGCTACGAGGGCGAGTACGTTCGCCGCAAGGTCGGTAAGAGGGCGTAATGGCCGTTCTCACGAAGCCACAGGCCCGTACCCGCCGGCACAAGCGTGTCCGCGGCAAGGTCTTCGGGACGGCCGAGCGCCCGCGCCTGGTCGTCTTCCGCTCGAACACCGGAATCGAGGCGCAGCTCGTCGACGACGGCGCAGGGAAGACTCTCGCGGCGGCCAGCTCGCTGCAACTGAAGAAGTCGTTCAAGGGCAACAAAACCCAGCAGGCTGCGGAGGTCGGCAAGCTGCTGGCTGAGAGGGCGAAGCAGGCGGAGCTCGAGACCGTGGTCTTCGACCGCGGCGGCTACCTGTACCACGGACGCGTGAAGGCGCTGGCAGAGGCCGCACGCGAAGGAGGACTGAGGTTTTGAGCACCACGCCGGTCGAACGTGAAGTGATCGAGCGCGAGCGGGAGCGCGAGCTCAAGGAGCGCGTGGTCGAGATCAACCGCGTCGCCAAGGTCGTGAAGGGCGGCCGGCGGTTCTCGTTCACGGCGCTCGTCGTGATCGGTGACGAGGTCGACCGCGTAGGCGTCGGCTACGGCAAGGCCCGCGAGGTGCCGCTCGCGATCTCGAAGGCGGTCGACGACGCGAAGAAGAACCTGTTCACCGTGCCGAAGAAGGGCACGACGATCACCCATGAGATCCTGGGCGAGTTCGGAGCCGCGCGCGTCCTGCTGCGGCCTGCGAGCGAGGGGACGGGCGTGATCGCCGGCGGCGGCGTCCGCGCCGTCCTCGAGCTCGGCGGCGTCCGCGACATCCTTGCGAAGAGCCTCGGGACGACGAACCCGATCAACATGCTCAAGGCCACGGTCGACGGCCTACGGCGCTTGCGGCGGCCCGAGGACGTCGCGCGGATCCGCGGACTGACCGTTTCACAGGTACTGCCCATTCCGGTGAGGGTGGAGGAGCCCGTCGCCGAAGAGGCCCCCGCTGTGGTCGAGCCGGCTGTTGCCGAAGAGGTGGCGTCCGGGGCGGCGGCCTCCGTAGAGGAGACAACCGATGGCGAAGTTGAAGATAACCCAGACGCGTAGCCAGATCGGCCAGAGCGAGCGGCACCGCGGCACGCTGCGCGCGCTCGGTCTCGGCAAGATCGGCCGCTCCGCCGAGCACGCGGAAAGCCCGCAGCTCGCCGGTATGCTCAGGAAGGTTCGCCACCTGGTGAAGGTCGAGGACGCCTAGTGCCCGAGAAGCTCAACCTCTCGAACCTGAAGCCCGCCCAGGCGCGCAAGGATCGGAAGCGCGTCGGCCGCGGCCTGGGCTCCGGCAAGGGGCGCTACTCGACGCGCGGCCTCAAGGGACAGAAGTCGCGCTCCGGCTCGCACAAGATGCGGGCGGGCTTCGAGGGCGGCCAGATGCCGATCTATATGCGCCTCGGCAAGCAGCGCGGCCCGTATTCGAAGGACGCCATGCCGATGGGCCCGCACCGCACGCACACGCTCGCGGTCAACGTTCGCGACCTCGAGCGGTTCGACGCCGGCACCGAGATCACGCCCGAGTCGCTCTCTGCGGCCGGATTGATCCGGAACACGAAGTACGACCTGAAGATTCTCGGCCACGGCGATCTGTCGAAGAAGCTCGCCGTCAGCGCGCACAACTTCTCCAAGAGCGCGCGCGAGAAGATCGAACAGGCCGGCGGCTCGATCACGTGGCTCCGCGGGGAGCCCGAGCCGCGCAAGCCGAAGCGGCGGCCGCGGGCCGAGATCCCGCAGGCCGAGCCGAAGCCGCCCGAGACGGAGGAAGAGGCAGCCGAGAGTCCCGAGTCCGACCAGCCTGAAGCGACGGAGGCCGATTCGTCCTCCGAAGCCGATCAGGCCTCGGAGGAATAGATGTTCTCCTGGCTTGCCAACGCCTGGCGCGTTCCCGAGCTGCGACGCAGGGTCCTGTTCACGGGACTGATCCTGGGCCTGTACCGGCTCGGTTCCTGGATGCCCGCCCCCGGCGTCGACTCGAAATCGATTCAGAACTTCTTCGGCTCCGGCGGCCGCGGCAGCTCGATCCTCGGCCTGCTGAACCTGTTCTCGGGCTCGGCGCTCTCGCGCTTCTCGATCTTTGCGCTCGGGATCATGCCCTACGTCACCGCTTCGATCATCCTCCAGCTCCTGACAGTCGTGATCCCTAAGCTGGAGGAGCTCCAGAAAGAGGGCGAGGCGGGCATGGCCAAGATCAACCAGTACACGCGCTACCTGACCGTCGCGCTCGCTGCGGCGCAGGCGACGGGCTACGCCTTCCTGTTCAAGCGCGAGGGCGTTCTGGCGGCCAATTCGGGCCGGCTCGTCCTGATCGTCGTCACGCTCATCGCCGGCACGACACTCCTGATGTGGATGGGCGAGCTGATCACGAAGCGCGGCATCGGCAACGGGATCTCGCTGCTGATCTTCGCCTCGATTCTCGCAACGGCTCCCGCCGGCGTGGTCGCCTGGTACAACGGCGGCCCGATGGAGAAGCTGTTCTTCCCGCTCGTGGCGATCGGGGTCGTCGTGGCTGTGGTCTTCATCCAGGAAGGGCAGCGGCGAATCCCGATCCAGTACGCCAAGCAGATGGTTGGGCGTCGGATGACCTCCGGCGGCTCGACCTACATGCCCTTGCGCGTGAACATGGCGGGCGTCATCCCGGTCATCTTCGCGGCGGCCGTATTGGCCTTCCCGCCGACGATCGGCGAGTTCGTGCCTTCGACGCAGACGTTTGTCACCCGGCACTTCCAGCCCTCGAGCTGGGGTTACCTGTTCACCGAGGCGGCTCTGATCGTCATCTTCACGTACTTCTACACCGCGGTCCAGTTCAATCCGGTCGACCAGGCCGATAACCTGCGCAAGTACGGCGGCTACATCCCCGGCATCCGTCCGGGCCCGCCGACCGCGCAGTACCTCGACCGCGTGCTGACCCGCCTGACCTTGCCGGGTTCGCTCTATCTCGCGATCATCGCCGTGACCCCGAGCCTCTTCATCCGCTACGGCGGCTTCTCGCAGGCAACCTCGCGCGCCCTCGGCGGCACCTCGGTGCTGATCGTCGTCGGCGTCGCGCTCGACACGATGCGCCAGATGGAGTCGCAG